>ULRV01066410.1_pt1 | contig 16431 bp, 9 predicted proteins | sample 1955791 | NCBI WGS metagenome assembly ULRV01 (sample SAMEA4835692, study PRJEB28245) | human gut metagenome | biome: gut microbiome; material: fecal sample | place: Denmark | collected 2008 | reverse complement strand
CAGCCTTCGCCCATCTCCTTGGCCATATCAGCGCAAACCTCGTCGATACGTGGATCGTTCGCGTGCTCCTTATAAGCTACGAGGAGGTCGAGCTCTGAGTTCTCCTCAATCTCTACACCCAGTTCGTACAAGCCCTTGATTGGAGCGTTGCAAGCGAAGAAATCCTGAGGACGTGGACCGAATGTGATAATCTTCAAGCCCTTCAAACCGAGGATGACGCGAGCTACTGGTACGAAGTCTGCAATCATCTTAGCTACTTCCTCTGCTGTACCAACAGGGTACTCAGGGATGTAACCCTTCAAATGACGCATACCGAGGTTGTAAGAGCAGTTGAGCATACCGCAGTATGCATCACCACGACCATTGATCATATCGCCGTCACCTTCAGCAGCTGCTACGAACATAACAGGACCGTTGAAGTTCTTTGCAATCAAAGTTTCAGGGGTCTCAGGACCGAAGTTACCAAGGAATACAACCAAGGCGTTGCAGCCCTGCTCCTTTACTTCGGCCACAGCCTTGAGCATATCTTTCTCGTTCTCAACTGTAGTCTGACAGTTGAAAATTTCACCCTTGTACTCTTTTACGATGTTCTCACGGCGCTGAGTAGAAAGCGCGATTGGAAAACAGTCACGGCTAACGGCAATAATACCGAGCTTTACTTGTGGAATGTTGTTGCTTACCATAATTATTATGTTTTTATTTAAGTTTTTGTATATATGCTTGTTTTTTGCTGAGGGCAAAGGTACAAATATTTTTGATTTCCGCAAGCAAATTATGAGTTTTTTTTCCGTTCAAAATGTAAAAAAACGTTTATTTATACCCGAATGTTACATTTGATAAACTTCCTGAAACATTTTATACCCGCTAATGGATATCCAAAACAAATAAAAAACTGAATGAATGATGATATTTCGAATAAAAGTTGTATCTTTGCACCGATAAAAACAGATAAGTTAATATGAATAAAATCAAAACAGTCTTTGCCGGAATATGGCATAAGCTATGTGCTTTCTGGGCTTGGTACAAGAGTTTGTATCAAGGTAGGGCTTGGTATACCAAGACCATTGTCGCATTCGTCAGTTGTATCATCGCCTTCATTATTTATCTGGGCGCAGTAGACATCAACTTCCTGTGGCTTTTCGGTAAGTCACCAGGCTATTTCTCCGGTATTCTGAATCCGCAGACTTCAGAGGCATCAGAGATATATAGTGCCGATGGCAAGCTGATTGGCAAATACTTCAACGAGAACCGTACACCTGTAAAATATGAAGAGGTGAATCCAGCCTTCTTCAAGGCTTTGATTGATACGGAAGATGAGCGCTTCTACAAGCACATCGGTATCGACCCTATCGGTGTATTCGGTGCTGCCAAAGACGCCCTCCTGCATCATGATGCCCGTGGTGCGTCTACCATCACACAGCAGTTGGCTAAGAACATGTTCCGCGTACGCTCGCAGTATTCTACCGGTTTGCTGGGCAAGGTGCCTTTGCTCCGACTGCTCATCATCAAGAGCAAGGAGTGGATTATTGCCGTAAAGCTGGAGACCGCTTTCTCCAAGAAGGAAATCATCACCATGTATGCCAACACGGTAGATTTCGGAAATAATTCATACGGTATCAAGACTGCAGCCAAGACCTACTTCAATACGAATCCAAAAGACCTGACTGCAGATCAGGCTGCTATTCTGGTAGGTATGCTCAAGGCAACTACCTATTATAATCCGCGCACCAATCCAGAGAACAGTCGGGTGCGCAGAAACACCGTATTATATAACATGTTGACTCATGGCGATCTGTCTCGTACCGAGTATGAAGAGCTGAAAGAGCTTCCTATCAAACTCGACTTCAAGGTAGAGGAGAACTATGACGGACAGGCTAAATACTTCCGCGTAGCCGTAGCCGATTATCTGAAAGACTGGTGCCAGGAGGAAGGTTATGACCTCTACTCAAGCGGTCTGAAGATTTATACAACCATCGATACTCGCATGCAGAAGTATGCCGAGGATGCTGCCCGCAAACAGATGAAGCAGGTACAGCAGAACTTCAACAATCACTGGAGCATCCGACGTACTCAGGCTGGTAAAGGAAAATGGCTGGGCGAAGAACCTTGGCAGGACGAGAACCACAAGGTGATACCAAACTTTATCCAAGGCATTGCTGAAAAGCAGCCTTTCTATAAGAATCTGCTGGCCAAATTCCCAAACAATCCAGATTCTGTCACCTATTATTATAAGGAGTGGGTTCACCCTGTCAAAGTGTTCGATTACGACAAGGGAAGCATCACTATCAACATGACTTCTGAAGATAGTATCAAGTATATGACTACCTTCATGCACAGTGCTTTCGTAGCCATGGAGCCACAGACAGGAGCCGTGAAGGCATGGGTGGGCGACATCGACTTCGACCACTGGAAGTATGACAAGGTAACAGCCGAGCGCCAGCCGGGTTCTACCTTCAAGCTCTTCGTTTATACAGAAGCCATGAACCAGGGATTGACTCCTTGCGACAAGCGCCGCGATGAATATATCTCTATGCAGGTATACGATAAGAAGAAGCACGAGATGACAACCTGGACTCCTGGCAATGCCAACGGTTCATTCTCTGGCGATAGCATCCCACTGAAGAATGCATTTGCCAAGAGTATCAACTCCATTGCCGTAAGACTGGGTCAGGAAATGGGCATCAAGCGCATCATCGAAACCGCCAAGAAAATGGGTATCGACAGTCCGCTCGATGATACTCCATCACTCGCCTTGGGTTCCAGCGATGTCAACCTGCTGGAGATGGCTTGCGCATACAGCACCATCTCTAACAACGGTAAGCATCACGACCCTGTATTGGTGACCAAGATTGTTGACCATGACGGCAAGGTGGTTTATGAAGGACCAAGTACAGAGGAACAGGTTATTCCGTACAAGAGTGCCTTCCTGATGCAACAGCTCCTGCAGGGTGGTATGAGAGAACCGGGTGGTACCTCACAGAGTCTCTGGGGCTATGTAGGTAATTACCGTGACACAGAATTTGGCGGTAAGACCGGTACAACCAATAATCACTCTGACGCATGGTTCATGTGTGTAAGTCCTAAACTGGTAGTTGGTGCCTGGGTAGGAGGAGAATACCGATGCCTCCACTTCCGAACAGGAGCCTTGGGACAGGGTGCCAGAACAGCATTGCCTATCTGCGGTTACTTCCTGCAGACGCTCTTCGCTGATCCTGCATTCAAGGAATATCATGCCAAGTTCGATAAGCCAAAGGACGATGACATCACAAGAGACATGTATATCTGTGCCAGCTATGCACCAAAGCCAAAGGTTGATACAACACAGGTGGACAGTACTGCCTTCACAGAAGAAATTCTCCTTGATGAAAACGGAAACCCTATTAAGAAGGAAATTCCGACAGTGAAGACGGATGGAGAGGCTACAACAACCACCCCAACTACCACTCCTGCTGCTACAGAAGAAAAGAAAGAGAAGAAGAAGGCTAAGCCAACAGAACAGCCTATCAACTTCGATGACCTCTAATAGAATAATATGATTGATCTCGACAATGCGGAGTTGCAGAATGCACTCCAAATCATACAGTTTACCCGTCGTTCGCTTTTCCTCACCGGAAAGGCGGGGACGGGTAAATCTACTTTTCTACGTTATATCGCTGCCAATACCAAGAAAAAACATATCGTCCTGGCACCTACAGGCATCGCAGCCATCAATGCCGGTGGAAGCACCTTGCACAGTTTCTTCAAGTTACCTTTCCACCCATTGCTGCCCAACGACAGTATGTATTCGGTGCGCAATATCCGAAACACACTGAAGTATAATTCTGAGAAAATCAAGATTATCCGTGAAGTAGAGCTCATCATCATAGATGAGATCAGTATGGTACGTGCCGACATCATCGATTTCATCGACAAGGTATTGCGAGTATATTGCCGGAACATGAGAGAACCGTTCGGTGGAAAACAGCTTCTACTGGTGGGCGACATCTATCAGCTGGAACCCGTCGTCAGAGAAGACGACCGCAAACTGCTCAATCCTTTCTACCGCAGCAGTTTCTTCTTCGATGCCAAGATTTTCCAACAGTTCCAACTGGTCAGCATCGAACTCAAGAAAGTATACCGCCAAAGCGACCCTGTCTTTATCGGTATCCTCGACAACATCCGGACCAGTCAGGCAAGAATGCAGGACCTGCAGTTGCTAAACCAGCGTGTTGGCGCCCAATTGGATGAAGGCGACTCCAAGCTTGCCATCACCCTGTCCACCCGTCGCGATACAGTAGATTACATCAATGACAGTCAGCTCAAGCTTTTGCCTGGCGAACCTTGCCTCTTCCGGGGACGTATACAAGGAGAATTCCCAGAAAGCAGTCTGCCAACCCCTATCGAGCTTTACCTGAAAACGGGTGCTCAGATTATCTTTATCAAGAACGACATCGAGCACCAATGGGTAAACGGTACGCTGGGCACCATTATCGGCTTTGACGAAGACGAGAATGCCAAAATTTATGTACGCACAGAAGAGGGAAAAGATGTGATGGTTGAACCTGCTGCCTGGAGCAACATGCGATACCATTTCAATGAGGTGGAAAAGAAGATTGAGGAAGAGGAGATTGGAAGATATGAGCAATACCCTATCCGACTTGCCTGGGCGATTACTGTTCATAAGAGTCAGGGACTGACCTTCAATCAGGTAAAGATAGATTTTACCGGCGGTGTTTTCGCTGGCGGTCAGACCTACGTAGCCTTATCACGTTGCACCAGTCTGGAAGGAATCAGCCTGCAGGAACCTATTCGCCAAAGCGAGATATTCGTCCGCAACGAAGTCAAGCAGTTTGCCCGTCATTACAACGACCAGAGCACCATCCATACGGCTCTTACACAGAGTAAGGCAGACAAACAATATCATGATGCTGTCAAGGCATACGACAAGGGAGACATGCAAGCAGCTCTGGATAACTTCTTCCTAGCCATCCATAGCCGTTACGACATCGAGCACCCTCTTGCCAAACGTTTCATCCGTAAGAAACTCAACAAGATGAATGAACTGCAAGCGGAGAACGAGCGTCTAAAGGAAGTAATCAGGCAGAAGGATGAAGAGAAAAAGAAACAGGAGAAATTCCTCAAGCGCCTTGCCACGGAATATGTCATCATGGGTAAGGAATGTGAGAGAGCCGAAATGAAAGAAGCGGCCATCACCAATTACCAGAAGGCTCTCACCCTCTATCCAGGACATCCAGAGGCTAAGAGAAGATTGAAGCATCTCAAGGAATAATCATAAAAAAAGTGGTTGAAAAAACGGAAAGTACATCCGTTTTTTCAACCACTTTTTTATTGATTAAAACTTAACCTCATAGGTCTTGCCCTTCTGGGTCTTCATCTTCTTCACCTTATCTCCATATCTTACCTGGCAAGGTTCACCGGAACCGGAGAGGATAACAGCCTTGGTAAGGCGACCGTTGTCCCAATAGATATCCACCGTGAAATTACCCTTGGCACAGAGCCCCTTGATGGAACCCTTCTGCCATGCATCAGGCAGGGCTGGCAGGAGATGGATAAAGCCCATATGGCTCTGCATCAACATTTCGGTGATACCCGCTGTACCGCCAAAGTTACCGTCTATCTGGAATGGAGCATGCGTATCCCAGAGGTTATCCAATGTACCATTCTTCAACAGGTTGCCATAAAGCTTGTAAGCATGGTTGCCATCGTGCAGACGAGCCCACTGGTTCAACTTCCAACCCATAGACCATCCGGTAGCACCATCACCACGATGTTCCAATACCACCTTGGAAGCCTTTGCTAATGTAGGAGTAGTAATAGGCGAAATGGTACGGCCAGGATGCAGACCGAAGAGATGGTTCACATGGCGATGCTCATCCTTAGGATCATCAATATCTTTCGACCACTCCATCAACTGTCCGTAGCGTCCTATCTGGTAAGGAGCAATATGCTTCAGGGCATCTTCCCACAATTTGCGATCCTTGGCATCCTTGCCCAGAATCTTACTGGCCTCTACAGCATCAAGCAGAATCTCACGAATCACGGCATGAGCAAAGGTTGCACCTTCGTCTATCGGTCCGTGCTCTGGAGATGTGGAAGGAGCTGCTGTATAAACACCATCCTTGCGATGCCACAGATAATCTGTTGCGAAGTTGGCACTTCCCTTGATGATATCGTATGCTGTCTCGCTCAGGAACTTCTTATCGCGGGTATAGTCGTAATAATCCCAGAGATGGGTAGCCAACCATGGACCGGCGAATGGAGAGAAGTTCCACGACATATCCTCGCTTGACAGCGGAGAGGTGAAACCGAAGATGTTGCTGGATACAGATGTAGTCCAGCCACGGGTACCGTAATATGACTTGGCAGTCTTCTCACCCGGCTTCACCTGTGTCTGGATGAAATCGAAGAGCGGAAGCGCACACTCGCTCAGGTTGGTGGTGCAGGCTGGCCAGTAGTTCATCTGCAGATTGATGTTGTTATGATAGTCTACACGCCAAGGACCATCCACGTTGTTGTGCCATACACCCTGCAGGTTGGCAGGCATGTTGCCTGGACGCGAAGAGGCGATGAGCAGATAGCGGCCAAACTGATAGTAGAGCTGCTCCAGATAGAAATCCTTTGCCCCCTTGCGGTAGTTAGCCAATCGCTCATCGATTGGCATATCGTTGGCGTTATCCACATCATTCAGATTCAGGCTTACACGATTGAAGAGACGGCTATAATCCTTGTAATGCTCCTCCAGCAACTGTGCGTAACCCTTGCCTTCTGCCTTGCTCACCCAGCCCAGAGTAGTAGCCAGCGGATCCACGCCCACATAGGTTTTAGGATCATTGTAATCCGGATTATTGTTTGCCTTGTAATCGGTATCGGCAGAAATGAGGAATACCACCTCGTCAGCACCCTTCACGGTCAGCTTTCCACCTTCGTTCGACAGGTTACCACCTTTGTTGATGGCACGGACGCGGACAGCATACTGCATATCGTTGTTATCGAGACGTGCATCCCAGAGCAGACCGTTCTTGCCATCAGCCACCATCTTGCCTGTAGATACAGGGTTAGGCGCATAAGAGAATACGAGATTCTGCTTGCCTGGACGGGAAGCCTTGTAGCGGATAGCCATCACATTGGCTGGATAAGAAATGAAATACTCACGCTCATAGTTTACACCATCCTTGACGAAAGAAACGGTAGCCAATGCCGAATCGAGCGACAAGGCACGGCGATATTTGGACATACCCACAGTGCTCAATCCTGTCTCGATATACGCCTCACCCATCGTGGTAAAGCTACCGAAACGGAATGGATCTTCTGCATAAGACTCGTATGGCACAGGACTGTTGAAGTTCTTGCGGGTGAGCTGGGATGCCTTTTCCCAATCGTTGGTAGCGAAGGCATCTCTGATTTCCTGCATCACATGGGCAGAATTCTTGTTCACATTCCAATAATAGGCAGCGCCCTTCTTGGTGTTCGGACCGCCACGCCAGAGCGTCTTCTCATTCAGCGTGATGCGCTCAGCCTCCACGGAACCCAGGATATTGGCTCCGATACTACCATTACCGATAGGCAATGACTTTGACTCCCAATCAGGATCGGGATTGCGGGCGGTATCACCAGCAGAGATAGGTTTCTTGTTTGTCCATTTCTCGGGATGACCACCATACCAGATTTGCTGTCCCTTCAAGGTGACAGGCGTGTCAAACCAGTAATACAATGGAGTCTTCTGCTGTGCAGAAGACTGAAGTGCTCCCAGCATAGCCAAGGTAAAGATTGTTACGGTTTTCTTGTTCATGATGCGTATAAATTTAAATTTTCAATTATTATTTTCAATTGCTATTTTGGGAATTATCCAAAATATGATTTTCCATATCCGGTACAAATTTACGATTAATATCTGAAATAACAAAGATATATCATAAAAAAACGAGAATAACCGGTGTTTTTTTCAAATACCCGTTATCCTCGTTTGATTTCTATTTGATTCCCTAGCCAAATCAATACCACTTGACGGCGTTAGAATAACCACTACGCTTATCATACTTCAGCGCATCCGTCAATGTAGCTGCATTGCATCGGAAGGTGAAGTTATAACTGGTATATGGCGCAAGTACTACTGAACAACTCATATTGAAGCAGTGGAGATCTCGAGCCAGACTGGCTGTAGTCATACTAATCTTGGAATTCTCGAAGTCGTAACCGGAAGAGAAACTGATGTTCCATCCATCACTCAAGCGAACATTACCACTCATGTTAAGCGTCTGTGTAAACTTGTATGGATAGCGCATGGACTTCTCGTTGAATTTCTCTCGTCGAGTATCCTCACGCATCGTAACACCATATCCAAAGGTCAAAGACCAAGGCATCTTGAATGCCATATAACCGTCGGTGTCGGTCTTTGCTTTACCACCGCCACTCTTCTTGGCTGCCGTCTTACCCTTCTCGATATTATCATCCACGTTGCTTTCTATGTCGGTATCCATACCTTCATCGTCATCATCGCTCTTCCTGTTCTTGTCCTTATCATCATCATCATCATCGCCACCACCGAAGAGTTTCTTCAACTTTTCCGGATTCAGCGTGAATGAGAAGTTCTGAGACATTCCCTGGAATCGTCCGAATCGACCCTTGCCCCACTCTGTGTGGTTGCCAACAAACACATTACCCTGATCATCCAGTTCATATGCGTATGTAGCAAAGACAGCATTCATATTGAATGTGTAGTTCTTCCACCACTTGAGACGGAGGTTGATATTCATATCGCTCCAAGGGCGAACCTTGGCTGCGGTGTTGTAACTCATATTGATATCGAACGCATCAATGAGACTCACCTTCTTGAGACTGTCGTTCTTATCTCTCCATTTCATCTCCAGGTTATTGCCCAGAGTGAAGGAAATGTTACCACTCTTGCCCTTACCCGGCACACCGTAAAGTGCATTCTGATATGGTGAATAACTGACGAGCGATACGTTACCATCAGCATCGGTCTTCTGATAAGTATCCCAGAATCCATATCGGCTAGCACCGAAGTCTGGCGCATAACTGAAGTTGACCGTCGGAGTGAAAACGTGGCGAATCCTGTCAATCCTATTGCCGAAGAGCTTACGGTTAGGAATCCAGAATCCATACAGCTTGGTAGAGAGACCTACACTCATGTTCCAGTTATAAACATTGTTGAAACCATATATGGTATCACTCTTCTCAACCTGCTTTTCGCTATCCCATGATTTCTCCACCTTATTGGTATACATACGGTCGGTGAAGTTGAACGAAGGACTCACATTGAGATATTTGAAGAGAGTGAACGATGCACTCACTGGTATCTGATGCTGCCATCCGTTGCGCCAGTCCTTGATAAGCGAACTGTGCATCAGCTTATCCTCCTTGGTATTGATACTGTTAGAGATATGTCCTGTATAACTCATGGCGATTTTCTCGTACCATTTCTCATCACCCACCATCTTCTTTCTTCTGAACGGATAGAATCGGGAGATAGAGATGTTGAGGTCTGGCAAGGTCATCGCTATCGAAGAGTCACGCATGTTCTGCGAAAGATTGGCTGTAGAACTGAGCGACATACCGATGCTGGAGAACGTTGTACTCCAGTTGACAGAAGAGGTTCGAGTACTCTGCGTCATCGTCTGCGGATTATAGAGTGAACTCAGATTATTCCGCTCATAGCTGGATGTGGCAAAGTTGACACTTGCCGACAACGAACTGAACGGATTAGCCTTTGAGTCTTGTCTATGACTCCACTGCAACTTGAAACTCTCCTGCTCTGTGAAATCAGGCATACCCTTGTCTCCATTCTTCGTATCCTGGTAACTGAAGAAGAAGGAACCGGAATACTTATATCGCTTGCGATAGTTGCTTGCCGCCGAAAGTCCCCAAGATCCCTTGGTATAGATTTCTCCGAGGAGTTTCAAGTCCCACTTGTCACTCATGGCAAAATAATAGCCACCATCCCTGAGATAGAATCCGCGCGCACTCTCATCACCGTATGTCGGCATGATGAAACCGCTGCTGTAGCTCTTGGAGAACGGGAAGAAACCGTATGGTATGGCTATAGGAACCGGCACATCGCACACCACGAGATGAGCAGGTCCGAAGACCACATCCTTATTCGGTCGCATCTTGGCACGTGAGAGTGAGATATAGAAATCCGGATGCGGATCATCACAGGTGGTATAGGTGGCATGTTTCAGATAAACCGTACCAGAAGAATCTCGCTTCGATTTCATACCTCGCAAGAAACCATCTTCCTGCGCTGTATATACATTATTAATAAGAGCCTTCTTGCTCTTGAAATTAAACTTAATCGTGTCGGTATCGTAGGTATCACCTCCTATCTTGAAGATTGGCTTTCCCTTGACACCTTCCTTAGTAGAAGAATCGGGAGTACCCATTGCCTTCACATTGCTCTTGTCGAGATCCATGGATATACGATCAGAAGAAAGATCCATGTTCTGGTACTTCACATTCGAATTACCAAAGAGATGCGCTACCTTGTTATGAGCATCATAGACCAGCGAGTCGTCTGCCTGATAACTGACCGGCGCATCAATACCACCCGACTTCTTACGGTTGATACTATCCTGATGGATACTGTCATCCACTACCTTATTATGTTTCCATATAGCCTTCTGCAGCGAGTCCATCTGGGTGGTATCGGCCTCCGTACTGATGATTTCATTGCCGAGGGAATCGACAAAGACGGAGTCGCCCACAGCCACGGCAGTAGAATCCACCTGAGCCTTCTTGTCTTTCTTTTTAGAAGGCATACCCGGGTTTGCCACCATCATGCATGAGATGGCAGCAAACATCAGTGCAGCTATAGTTGATTGTTTTCTCATTCAGAAATTATTGTTAAGAAGTCACCCAACAGAACTTCTATCCTATTTCAAACATCCGCTCCCATTCATGGAAGCGCTTTACTCCTTCCTCGCCAAACTTAGCGAGACTTTTCTCTGCCTTTTCAATACTCTTTTCCTTGTCGAGATGAGTCTTGCTGAAGAACTTATCAGCATAGCAGATTACCTTTTCCTCCATTGTTTCGGGCAGAAAATCCTGGTGAGGCAGAGGCAGTTGCTGCTTCTCGATCTGCTCTTTTGTGATGCCGGCACCTGTATGGCGCTCACATACCCGAGCATGCCGCACATAACCTTCCTTGCGCAAGAGTTCGGCACCCAATCTACCATGACAGATATATGGTTGCGAGCCAAAACACAAGATGCCGGGAGCATCGGTCATGAAGATTCCTATATCGTGAAGCATCGCTGCTTCCTCGATAAACTGGGCATCCAAACGCAATTCAGGATGAGACGAAACAATCTGTAGCGCTTTTTGCGCTACAGATTGACTATGTGTAATGAGGATATGACGAAGCTCATTATCCTCAGGATAATACTTATCAATTAATAATTTATAATTCATAATTAATAATTATTCGTAGCCGTCCACAACGGCGCAGCCTAATTGTTAATTCTTAATTATCAATTCTTAATTATTCTCGCGCTCAATGTAAGCGATGACATCACCCTTGCGGATCTTGCTGCCCTGCTTAGCATTGATTTCTACAAGCTTGCCACCCAATGCAGCAGGAACTGTCTCGAACTCGCCCCATGGAGCGAGGATGTAGCAGAATGCATCACCTTCCTTATACTCCTTACCGATGAATGGCTCTACAGCTGGCTGGCACTCGCCTTCGCCGTGGAACTCCCAGAAAATCTGACCTGCAACTGGTGCTACGATAGCATCTGCCTTGGCGTGCTTGAATTCTGCGAGCTGAGCTGGTGTCAAGGTGCTGCCGAGCTTGGCATCCTTTGCCTTCTGGAGGTCAGCCAGGAAGTTCTTCTTAGCCTGACCGCTCTTGTAATTGCGATACTGCTCTGGGTGCATGGCGAGCTCAAAGAGTTCCTCATCGTCCTGACCATACTCCCAACCGTTCTCGTCCATCTCCTTCTTGAAGTCGTCGAGTGCATTAGTAAGCAATGTGTGGGCATCAACATCTGTAAACTCACGACCCTGCTTCTTGGCAAGCTCTACAAGTTCTGGATCAATCTCCCCAGGAATCTTACCACTCTTACCGAGAATCATACCCCACATAGAATCATCCATCATCACGAAGCGGCCCTTGCCCTGCTCCATGGTGAGGAGGTTCATCAATGAGATGTTCTTTACATACTGGCTGAATGGTGTTACCAATGGAGGATAACCTACGCGTGGCCATACATACTCTACCTCGTCGAAGAGCTTGATCAGGAGGTCGTCCATAGACAACTCTTCTTCACCCTTCTTCTTGCGGATATTGTTGATAGTCTGACGCATACCGCCGAGGTCTGCCATCATTGAACCCATCATACCGCCAGGGAGACCGCAACCGAGCAACAATGAAGACATAATCTTGTTACCTGGGTTGATGAAGTAGCCCAACCACTCGTCGATGAACTCCTGAGTCATGGCACGAGCCTTCATGTAAGCGCTCATATTGATCTCAGGAACCTCGAAGCCCTCGTTCTTCAGCATGCTGATGACAGAGATTACGTCTGGATGAACCTTACCCCATGACAATGGCTCGATGGCAGTATCGATGATGTCGGCACCATTGTTGCAGACCTCGAGGATAGAAGCCATAGAGAGACCAGGACCAGAGTGACCGTGGTACTGGATGATGATCTCAGGATACTTGTCCTTGATCATCTTGGTAAGCTTACCGAGGAATGCAGGCTGACCGATACCGGCCATATCCTTCAAGCAGATTTCCTCTGCACCTGCAGCGATGAGCTGGTCGGCGATGTTCATATAATATTCGAGAGTATGAACAGGAGAATTGGTAATACAGAGTGCACACTGTGGAGTCATACCACCCTCCTTAGCCCATTTGATAGAAGGAATGATGTTACGAACATCGTTCAAACCATCAAAGATACGGGTGATGTTGGTACCCTGCTTAGCCTTTACCTTGTACATCAAGGCACGTACATCGTCTGGCACAGGGTACATGCGAAGAGCGTTCAATCCACGGTCGAGCATGTGAGTCTTGATGCCCACCTCGTTGAATGGCTTACAGAATGCACGAACTGCATCATTAGGATTCTCACCTGCGAGGAGGTTAACCTGCTCGAAAGCACCACCATTGGTCTCTACACGGCTAAAGCAACCCATTTCAATGATAACTGGGGCAATCTTAGCCAACTGATCCTTGCGTGGCTGGAACTTACCAGAACTCTGCCACATGTCTCGGTATACGAGACTGAACTGAATTTTCTTCTTCATTCTTATTATTAAATTTCTTTTTTTCTATTATATATAATTAATGTGTATCCGATGCTCTCAAGCTCGCAAAAGCCAAGGCATTCCATACCAAGGTGCAAAATTAGACAAAAAATTCGAGAAATCAGACTTTTCCCCTCATTTATTACATTTTCTGCACCGAAATTATTAATTATTAATTATTAATTGCCAAACTGAGAGAACAAAAATGAGAAATATAGGGGAATAAATACAAAAAATGGTTGCGAAATTTTGTTTTGTCTGCTTTTCTCAGTACCTTTGCATCCGTTTTTGGAATAACAGAGAAAAAGACAAAAATCTAGTTACAAAATTTATAGACTATTCAAGCAGAATATGGCGAACAATACGAAAAATCATCAATTACCTATCTGGACAGAGGTAGAGTATACAGCATTATGTAAGAATCCGTTCATTGACACTCCTTTCTTCATTCCAAAGGAATCGAAGGTCTTCCTATGTCGTGAAGACGGCAGCAGAGAGGAACAGCGAATGATTTTCCTGGTCTTTAAGTCTACCGCTGCTGCAAAAGATGCAGAATGGGAAGACGACCCTATTCCTGGCGAATTGTGGGTAAAGCCTTTGGAGGATGACGACACAGAGGAATATGAACCTGCAAAAATCATCTATCTCGGACAGGATATTGATGACTTTATCAATGTGGTTAGCGAAGATGACAATACTATTACATTCGACTTCTACTGGCGTCACGGTGAGGTAAAAGTAGAGAAAGCAGAAAAAACCGACGAAGGATTCGTATGCAAGAAGGAAGACTTCGGCGAGGAGGGTCTGCGCCTGACTCTCATTCCAGAGGAGGACGGCAATCCGTTCTCTCTCACCCTGCAGATTCCATACATCGGATTCTCTCTGTATGACGCTGAAGACCACAAAGTACATGGAGAGATAGAAGTGGCACACGACCAGATAGACAACTACCGCTACGAGTTCGTAGGCAACGATACCAACGACCGTTTCTCATTGCATCTCGACAATGACAAACTGATTTATATCTGCGTATTGCGCCCTGAGAGTGCACAGCTGGTGGTACGCGACCAGCGCGAACGCCTTTCCGTGGTAGACCAGATTCCGTCAGAGGGTAAGCTGAGCCAGCTGATGATGAATGCTCATTCTGCACTCATCAAGAACAAGAACTACCGTTGGCGCGTGAACATCTCTGGCAGTTCCATTGCCCAGGAGGTTGAATTGGAAATCAATCCAGAGAATCTCGTTGCATTCATCAAGGAGCAGATGGCTAAAGGAACCGACATGGATACCCTCGGACAGCAGCTCATCGCCATGGAACAGAAGTATGCCTTCCAGTGGTTCTGGTTGAAGGACAGCGACTGGAGTCATGACGACCCGATGTTCGACATGTTCATGAACCAGCTTGTAGCATTCTCGTTCGTCACCCAAAAGCCAATCCAGGGCGACCAGCTGCAGGCACGCAACAACAAGCGCAAGATCAAGCGTTGCGCCAAGCTCATCAAGGCTCATCAGAAGGGAGAAATCAGCCTTTGGGAAGAGGAAGAGGAACAGCGTAAGGAGATTCTCCATCTCTTCAGCACCTTCCACGGTCCTTTCACAGAAATGCTGGAATCATTGAATGATGAGTCTGGAGAAGATTAAAATATATCCTCGGATTATTTTATAATATATCGAGGAGTTCCTCGAATCTTGAGATACGTCGGAGCTTCGGATGTTCAAATTCCTCTATTTTTTCATGTGCCCATGTGGTATGAAAAGGAATATGGACTGCCGAAGCTCCGATTTTTAATGCAGGAGCAATATCACTCTTGAAACTGTTTCCCACCATCACCAGCTCGTCGGGAGTTACATCCAGTTCCCTGCAGAGACGATGATAAGCCTTGGGCGTCTTGTCGCTCACGATAGTCACCACATCAAAATACCGCTGCAGCCCCGAACGCCACAACTTATTCTCCTGATCCATCAACTCACCCTTGGTGAAGACTGCCAGCTTATATTTCTTCATCTCACGGAAACAAGCCAAGGTTTTCTCTACCCCTTCCAAAGGCTTGGCATCAAGATGCAGGAGACTCTTACCCAAGTCCACAATTTGGGCGATGACATTCGCCTCCACCTTACCATGACTCACCTTCACCGCATTCTCTACCAGGGATATGGTGAAAGCCTTGCAGCCATATCCCAAATCAGCCATATTTTTACTCTCCGTCTCGAAGAGAGCAGCAGAAATATCCTTTTCCTTTCCATATTCCGCAAGCAGCTCGCAATACTCATGCTCCACGTCCTCGAAATAGTTTTGTAATGCCCAGAGCGTATCATCGGCATCGAAGGCTATCGCCTTGATATTCTTCAGTTTTTCCATACTTTTCATTTCTTTTAGTTGCAAAGTTAATGTTTTTATCCGAAAAGGAAAACAATTTATTCTGCTTTCTTATGCATATACCAATATTTTTCGTAACTTTGCCAAAAATTCAATAAAAGCAACAATATGAAATACCCTATAGGATATGCTCGTGAGTATGCAGCTGACAAAAGAAAGATATACCAGATAGGCTGCAACTTCTCATCTGAGACAGGTACAATTGATGGCTGGAAGCTGCAGATTTCTTCAGAAGCTTAAGAACAAATAAAACACCGTTTGAAATTTTCTTGTTTAATGAAGATTCCAAACGGTGTTTCATTTTATTTTTTACATATCATTTCTCTTCATACCCTTCAAGCAACCATAGCGATAATTATAATTTTTCTTACCAAAGAACGGATGGAAAGTCTGTAAGTTTCATGTGCCATCCTGTAGATTTCAAATGCGAATGGGGACATTTCACTTATTGTCTTACTAGGGCACAACATTGCCCCTAGGCGGGCAACTTTTTGCCGTCTAAAGATAAATATTACTACGTCGGGATAGAGATTTCTACATGCCTATAAAACGTTTCGCCAAAAGCATAAAGGCTGACGGAATTTTTCTGTACGTAAGCCCTGCTTTCAAATCCACTCTTCACTCTTCACATATATGGCATAAGCATTTGAATATAAACCACTTACTGCGGTGAAGAGTTATGCCGACTCTTCACAACTCTTCACCAGTCTTCACCTTTTGGGATTCTATAGAGACCCGTTCCAGACTTCTATTGTGACCATCATCAGGCTTCTATTAAGCTTAGC
>ULRV01001265.1_pt1 | contig 16769 bp, 9 predicted proteins | sample 1955791 | NCBI WGS metagenome assembly ULRV01 (sample SAMEA4835692, study PRJEB28245) | human gut metagenome | biome: gut microbiome; material: fecal sample | place: Denmark | collected 2008 | reverse complement strand
TGATGCGTGGAAGGCACACATTGAAGCCGCTGATAAGAAAATGTCGTTTGAGGACTTCAAAGAAGCCGTTGAAAACGCCAAGAAGGAAGGTGTAGACCGCAGCGTAAGGGAGAGCCGAAGCGAGAAGACGGAGTTGACAGCGGCGGAGCGGGAACTGAGGGACAACCTTGTGAAGCGTATGCGCAAGGGTGGACTTGACGTGGTGACTGATTCGGAAGAAATGCAGAGAGTCATAGACACCGAGAACGAGCGGACAAGAAATATGTTCGTGGGCGAGAAAGGTGCGACCGAGGCTGACAAAGCCGAGGAAGTCTCTACCCGTCTTGACAATCTCTCCGTGGCAAGGAGGATGGAAGAGGCTAAGAAGGACGCCAAGACTATCAAGATGGCTACAGGCTGGGAACGTGGCACGGACGGCAAATGGCGGTATGAGACAAGCGACATAAAGCCGAAACCTTTTGAGGAATGGATGGACAAAAAGAACCTTAAACTTGGAGACATAATAGACTCGGACAGCGGATTGTTTGAGATGTACCCCAAGCTGAAGGACTTCAAGGTCACAAGGGGGAAAGGAAAGTCGACCAATGCGGCTATATACACCGGGTTGGGGAAGATTGAAATAAACTTCTCAAAGTTCAAGCCATATATGTCTATCCCTTCTAACCGAGAGAAGATTGACGGCATTCTTCACAGAGTGATTAACCACGAGATTCAGCACGCGATACAAGACAGTGAAGGTTTTGCACAAGGTGTGTCGCCCAATGCTTTCAGCCCCGATGCCCCTATTGGAAAACTTAGAGAGATGGAAGAGGCAGACGGAAGGATGGTGGAAAGGTACAATGCAATGTCATATACAGAAAAGGCATTGGGAGAAGGAGTGCGCCTAAAAGAAAGGATCTTGGAGAACAGGAAGGAATACAATGCACTCGCTTCTAAGTACAGATTCGGGATGGACGGCTACACAAGGGCTGCAGGCGAGGTGGAAGCGCGCAACACCGAGAAGCGCATAGGGATGACCGAGGAGGAGCGCAGGGCGAGCCTCGCATCGGAGACTGAGGATGTGGCACGTGAAGACCAGATACTGCTCGGAGTTGACAACGCGGACGGAGAAATGAACACCGGTTCAGTCCGTGAGCATCGTGTGTACCACGGCAGCGGAGCGGACTTCGATGCTTTCGACCACTCGCACATGGGCGAGGGTGAAGGTGCGCAGGCTTACGGCTGGGGTACTTATGTGACCGAGGTGGAAGGCATCGGCAAGACGTATGCAAATGCAACCGCGCATAATTATAATAAAGCACTTAGACCTTTGGAGAGAAAAAGAGATTCCATACGAAACAGCCTCCGTATAGAAGCCTTAGAGTTGGATAGTGCAAGAGGAGGTTTAAGGGTTGCTGTAAAAGCCAAAGCCAAAGCAGAAGAGAACTATGAAGAGTTCTTAAAAAGAAGGGAAGAAATAGAAGAAAAATACGGAAAACATTCCACACAATACGACGATTATCTGTGGAACAGTCCCTATGCTATTGCAGTTCGCGCAATAGAGCACTATGAAAACGAGATTAAGGAGCGGGAGACAGAACTTCACTCCTTACAAAAAGACTTGGAAGAAACAAGAAAACAGATTGAAAATATCGCGAAAGAATACCCACATCACCTTTACACGGTCGAGATTCCCGATGACAACGGCAGCAACTATCTGGATTGGAATGGCCACCCTGCAGAATCTTTACTGAAAGATGTAGGTTCGTTTTTGGAGAGTAATGGCTTTGAGAGGGTACAGGATAACCCTGCCAGATATGAGAAAGGCGAAAGCACCGTTGTTTTGAACCCCAATGCGACTGGAGCTGATTTGTATGCGGAATTGCAGGAGGCTCTTGGCAGTGACAAGAAAGCGTCACAAGCATTGGCTGAGTTAGGCTGTATTGGCATCAAATATCCTGCTGACAATATGCGAGGCGGCCGTAAGGATGGCGCAAAGAACTACGTTATCTTCAACGAGAATGATGCGAAGATAACCGACCATATACGCTTTCTGCGGACAGCAGGCGGAGAGGTGTACGGCTTGGTGAAGGACGGACGCATATACCTTGACCCAAAGGTGGCTACATCGGAGACTGCGGTACACGAATACACGCATCTGTGGGGCGATATGCTGAGACGCAAGGATTCCGAGCAATGGAGCCACACGGTGAAGGAACTGAAGAACAGCGTTCTTTGGGAGGAAGTGAAAGAGTTGTATCCGGAACTGAAGACCGATGACGAGATAGCGGACGAAGTGTTGTCGACGTTCAGCGGACGCAGAGGAGCGGAACGCTTGCGCGAGGAAGCACGCAGGGTTGCCGATGGCGATGGCGGAGTGTTCACCAAGGCGAAGGCTATTGAGACGTTGGAGCGAGTGAAGGAAGCCATAGCGCGGTTCTGGGAAGGAGTGGCGAGGATGTTCGGCATCAACCGCTACCGCAGTGCCGAGGAGTTGGCTGATATGGCAATGAAGGACTTGCTTGACTCCAAGAATCCTATGAAGGACGAGAGCGGAATGAGAAAGCGAGGAGAGGTTGGCGAGACGCTTGCCACGTCAGGCACATATTTCAGCGGAGGCGGACTGCTTGAAGCAGGTCTGAAGGGCGTGATAGACCCGAAGGTTGCGGTTGAGTTCAGCGAGAAGATAGCAGGAGTGTATGCCGACAACCACGGCAACCACATTGTTGTGGCAGACGTGAGGGATGTCGATCCCAAGAAACTTGTAGGCGCGGTTGACGGAGGCGAGGTGCAGTACTTCCACGCATCTCCGGTGTGCAAGAACTTCTCCAAAGCCAAGCGAGAGGGAGGCGAGGTTGAACTTGACAAGGAGACAGCGTTGTCGACAGCCGAGTTTATAGCGAAGACAAGACCGAAGGTGGTGACCATAGAGAACGTAAAAGGCTACCGCAATAGCGAAGCGTTGAAAATCATCACTGACGAGCTTACCCGTCAAGGATATGACTGGGATGCCGATGTGTACAATGCGGCAGACTACGGAGGCTATACGAAGAGAGAACGGCTGATAGTGCGTGCCAAGCGAGACGGCAAACTTCCTCCCAAGCCGGAGAAACTTCCCGAAGAACTGAGGAAGAAGGGATGGTATAGCGCGGTGGAGGATTTGATTCCACACCTTGAAGAGAAAAAGACAGGTGTTCCGCAAGGCACTGACGAGCGGTTGAAGAACAGCGGAATAGACTACCGCACCATTGACAAGCCTTTGTATGTGTTCGGACGTGGCTATGCCAACAAGACCGTAGGGCACGCTTTTGCCGATGAGCTTCTGCCAACGCTTACCACCGGAGGTGGAGACATCATAATAATGCCTGACGGCAGGGTGCTTAAAGCGTCACCGAGGGTACTTGCGAGAGTCACGGGGCTGCCCGACACGTACAAGATGCCTGAGACAGACCAGTTGTCGCACACCATAGTCGGCAACGGCATCCCAACGCAGTTGACCGAAGGTGTCATCGCTCCTTTGCTTGACAATGCCATTCCGTCTGCCGAGCGAGCCACCAAGCGTGAGAGCGTGTTTGACGTGGCGGATAGAGTGTCGCAGAACCTTGAGGAGCGGACGAGGGCGATGGCTGAACGCATTGCAGAACAACCTGTTGAAGAAATAAACAATCGGTTTAATGAGGAGCTGGAGAAGTACCAAAACAACGAATTGCCAAAAGGCCATCGCTTTGAATTAGGTATGCCATCAGCAGAGTTGCAAAGTGCTGGTTTCCCAACGCTCCCAATAAGTATGCGTTCTTCGTTGTTGGCGAAAAAAGCCGGAGCGGAGAGACATCCTTTTGCCCCCACTGACTTACGAGACTTGGTAAACGCAATACAGAAACCTATAGCTATCTTCAATTACTCTAAAAATAATATGCGCAATCTGATTGTAGATGTATCGCGCGGAGGAAAGCATTTCTTGGTTGGAGTGACACTCAACTATAAAGCAGACAATATAGAAATAAACAGTGTTTCTGGATTATTTCCTAAAGAGAACCACGAATGGATAAAATGGATTCAAGATGGAAAAGTATTACGAATAGACCAAAAAGAAAAGGTTCAAGACCTGATTAACAGTCTACGGACTAATCCCGCTGAGTCTGAAAGAATCGGTTTGAACCTTGATGATGTAGCAAAGAAAGTGAAAGATTTTGAAAATCCCAAGCTTTTTGATGGAAAAATTTCAGGAGTAGACAAAAAAGGTTCAGATTCAATCGACCGCTCCGTCAGAGAGAATCCCAAAAACGAGGATAAGCCACGCTTCAGCAGAAAGCCGGGCGAGAGCATCTTCGACTATGCGTCACGTGTGTCGGAGGACGTGGATAGAAGCGTGAGAGAAAGAGTAAGCGCACGGGACGAGTATGAGAAGAAGGTCAAGAGCAAAGGCTTCCAAACGAAGGAGGCGTTGCAGAACAGTATGCTCGGACTACAGGAGTTTATGTATGCAATAGACCACGCATCGGGCAACAAGCGGTACATAGAGGACATCCCCGACTTTGAGAATCCGATACTCGGAGAGAACCGTCTGTCGTCGGTGAACAAGGAGGAGATGCACCAAGTGGCCAAGACGCAATTCAAGCCGTTGATGTCGGCAGTGGCTAAACTGAGCGGCAACGGCAAGGAGAGCGGAGAGTTGTACGACTATATGTTCGCCAAGCACGGACTTGAGCGTGATGCCGTGATGCGGCAGAGAGAGGCTCAGAAAGAGTTTGACAAGTACCAAAAGGCAAATCCCAAGGGTACTAAAACGATTGGAGATTTCGTTGCAAGCCTTGAAGGCAAAGACTATGCAGGACTTACGGCATTGACGGCAGAAGACGGCAGGGTGAAGTCGATACAATCGCAGATAGACGCCATAGACGAGCAGATGGAGGCTACAGACAACCAATTGTTGCTCCGTTATCTCGGTGGTCAGAAGAAGCGGTTGAAGGTGGATTTGCTCAATGCCGCAAGGGATGCCGCCGATGACATCCGCAAGACTTTTGAAAACAATCCGAGCCATGATAGGTCAGACATAAATGAATTGTGGAGTCGAGTAAACGAGGTGAACGGCAACACGCTGAGGAAGTTGTATGAGAGCGGTATGCTCACAAAGGAGGCATACAACGACATCAGCAGCATGTACACGAATTACATCCCTATGAGGGGATTCGACCAAACGACAAGTGCGGACGCCTACGCTTATCTGACGCACGGCGACAGCGCATTCAACGCACCGATAAAGACAGCCAAAGGGCGCAGCTCCAAGGCTGACAATCCTATAGCATATATGCAGGCGATGGCGGAAAGTGCGATAATGCAGGGCAACCGCAACGTATTGGTGAAACAAAAGATGTTGAACTTTGTGCGCAACCATCCGAGCGACCTTGCGAGTGTCAGCGATGTCTGGTTGCAATATGACTCGGTTGCAGATGAGTGGAAGCCGGTGTTCCCCGACAATATCGATGCCAATGACAGCGCATCCGTGGTGGCGAAGAAGATGGAGGCATTCGAGGATAAGATGAAACAGATGGCAGAGAAACACCCGGACTTGGTGCAAAGAAGCAACGAAGCACCTGACATCCCATATAAGGTGGTAGAGAAAGGGAAGTTGAACGAACACCAAGTGCTTGTGAAGCAAAATGGCAAGTCTTACATCATCACCGTCAACGGCAGCCCAAGAGCGGCACAGGCAGCGAATGGCTTGACGAATCCGGACACAGACCTTACGGGCGCAGTCGGTAAAGTCTTCGAGGGAGCCGAGGCGTTGAATAGACAATTGTCCTCCTTATATACCACGTTGAACCCCGACTTCATTGGCTCAAACTATGTGCGAGATGCCTTGTACTCAAATACAATGGTGTACGTCAAGGAAGGAGCTAAGTATGGTGGTTCCTTTAATCTCAATTTCGCCAAATACAATCCAGCGGAAATGGCGAACCTATATGCACGTTACAACAAAGGCAGCCTTGACACATCCAATGAAACGCATAAACTGTTTTTTGGAGTTTATGCAGAATGGTGGAGAAACTGGCTTCGTGAACCTAAAGCAGATAGAGAAGAGGAAGTCGGAGATAGCGAAAGCAATCAAGCGGGATGGGGAAATATCCGCGGCACAAATTTGGGGCGGTTTGAACAATGCCGTTGATTTCGCCAACAAGTCTGTAGAGAACAGCGCAAGGTTTGCGGCATATGTCACGTCACGGAAGAGCGGACGTAGTGTAGGAAGGTCTGTATATGACGCAAAAGAGATTTCCGTCAACTTCAACAGAAAGGGGAGCGGCAGAGAACTGGTGGAAAGACAACGTCGGAACTTCTCGTTTCTATGACACAGAGATAGGCTTAGTGGAAATAAACAGGGCATCTGTAGGAAGCTCTCTTGCGCATCGGTATAGCCAAGTAAAACTTGATGTAATAACATCTCTTGCTGAAGGTTTTAACAGTGCTGTGTATTTTGGCTCTATGCAAGACTTCAGTAGACAAGAGGGCGTTAAAAGCCATTACTTTGCATACCCGATAAATTATAATGGAAATCAAAACTATGTTTTCTGTCGCGCAATGCAAGATGCAAATAAAAGTAGACTATATGTGCACGAGGTGTTTTTAGCGGATAATATAGAAAAGGGCAATACCCTTCAAACCGCAGCGTCTCAGCCTCACGGAGGTATTACCCTTTACAAGGATATTCTTGCGAACGTCCTCGCCGCAAATGTAACAAATGATTCTGAGACGAGCAAGCCTCGCTTCAGTAGAAAGCCGGGCGAGAGCATCTTTGACTATGCGTCACGTGTGTCGGAGGACGTGGATAGAAGCGTGTGTGAGGGGCGCTGAGTGCGATTTTACCGGGGAGGACGATGCTCGGCCATTCTATGCTTTTGGGCGCGAATCGAAGGGGGAAACGACAAGAACATGGCGACATATTCGTTGAATATCAACGATGCAAAATGCACGGAACTTATTCGTTTTGGGGGAATCAGCCTAATTCATCGGATTTGATTCCCAGAGCCATCATTATCGGAAAAGCGACAATTTGAGTGGCGTATCCATTCCCTTTCGCGGATTTGTCCATGGTGAATCGTGTGGCTATTTTGCCGTTGCTCTCAGAAAGAATTTTGTCGATTTCCTCGCCGCAACGCCCATCAAAGCCAATGACAGCGACTCGCTTTATCTCCTTTTCTGACATAAGATTGTGAAGAGAGTCAAGGAAAAAGTCGTTGGAGTCAACCATCCCTTCATTTGAATATGTGTAGAACGAAAATTCGCCGAGATGTCCGTTGAAAGCCATTCCGTTCAGTCCGGCAATGTCAGACGGGGCGCAGACATCGAAATTGTCACAACCGTTGTTGTATGTAATATAAACGTCAATTTGGTTTTCGCCGGGAGTGACACCCCAGTCCAAAGCAATGTATGTAAACAGCGAAGAGAGATCTATGGTGCTCAGCTCGCGGTTTAGAATGCGCTCAAAATTAGTTTTGAAATCCGATGTGATAAAATTAAGGAATGCCGCATCCACAATGATGGCATTTGGGGCTGGTGTGAAATCTTTAGTCATCTGCTTTTTTATGCAAAGATAACTTTCGATTGCGTATCGGCAAAATTTATGCTTCAGCATTTTTATGTTATTTGTAATATCGTTAACTTTGTGGATATGGAACTTTCAGCAGGAGTAATAAAATGGGTGCATTCCTTGTCGCAGAAAAAGAATCGTGACAAGGAGCGTTGTTTTGTTGCAGAAGGAACAAAATGCGTGGTTGACACACTCGATTATTTTAAGGTTAGATATTTGTTTGCCACGTCTGATTGGGCGGACAGCGTCGGCTGTAGATTGCGTTGCCCCGTGACGGTCACAACCAAGGCTCAAATAGAGAGGATGTCGATGCTGAAAACGGCGACAGACGTCATCGCTGTTTATGAAATGCCATATGTCCAGATTGAGAAAGGCTTGGAGAAGCGTCTTGCATTAGTGCTTGATGGAATCCAAGACCCAGGAAACTTCGGAACCATATTGAGAATTGCCGATTGGTTTGGAATCAAAGACGTGTTTTGTAGCAAAGACACAGTGGATGTTTACAATCCAAAGACAGTGCAGGCTACGATGGGTGCTATTTCGCGTGTGAATGTCGTGTATTGCAATCTTCCGGAATTATTGGCTTCCCATAAGGATATGCCAGTTTACGGAACTTTGTTGGACGGAAACAATATTTACGAAACGCCATTGTCACAGTCGGGATTCATCGTCATGGGCAATGAAGGCAAGGGGATTTCGGAGGAGATAAGACGTCTTGTGACAGGAAAGTTGCTCATTCCGTCATATCCAATAGGCACTCCGACATCGGAATCGCTAAATGTGGGGATGGCGACAGCCATTGTTGTTGCAGAATTTAGAAGAAGAACAATGTAGTATGTGCTATGGCAAAGGATAAAATAGCGTTTTTTTGTAGCGATTGCGGATATGAGTCGCCAAAATGGGTGGGGAAGTGTCCGAATTGCGGAGCCTGGAACACTTTCGTCGAAGAGCGCGTTGTGCAGACTCGAGGCGGGAAATCGCTCCTCCCAGAAACAAAATTGGACTCGAAGCCACTTCGTTTGTCTGAAATCGAAGCTGGGGAGGAGAAGCGCATACAGATGCCGAGTGGAGAGTTGAACCGTGTGCTTGGCGGAGGTTTGGTGCAGGGTTCTATAATATTAATAGGAGGAGAGCCTGGGATCGGAAAGTCGACCCTCGTTTTGCAGAACGTAATACGCATTAGGAGCAGAAAGGTGCTCTATGTGTCTGGTGAGGAAAGCGCGCAGCAATTGAAGATGCGGGCTGACCGACTTGGTGCAGACGGAGGAGAGTGCTATATTGTTTGTGAAACGTCGTTGGAGAAGATATTTCAACACATAAAAAACAGCAATCCAGGAATAGTGGTCATCGACTCCATCCAAACTATTGCTTCCGACAATCTTGAATCTGTGGCTGGAAGTGTTAGCCAAGTGCGGGAATGTGCGGCGTCTCTTTTGAAATATGCCAAGGAGAGCGGAACACCAGTGGTGCTGATCGGGCATATCAACAAGGAGGGAAGTATAGCCGGGCCGAAGGTGCTTGAACACATTGTCGACGCCGTGCTGCAGTTTGAGGGCGACCGTCATTATATGTATCGGTTGTTGCGCTCGATAAAGAATAGATTCGGAAGCACGTCGGAAATGGGCATATATGAAATGACACAATCGGGATTGCGTGAAGTGGCAAATCCATCGGAACTGCTGTTGTCTGATAATGATTCAGACTTGTCGGGAGCTGCTATCGGTGTGACAGTGGAGGGGGCGCGTCCATTGCTCGTCGAATCGCAAGCGTTGGTAAGCACTGCTGCATACGGCACAGCGCAGAGGTCGGTGACTGGCTTTGATTCAAAGAGAATGAATATGTTGCTGGCAGTGCTGGAGAAACGGGTCGGTTTTAAATTGGCTTTGAAAGATGTGTTTCTCAATATTGCGGGGGGATTCAAGGTGAATGATCCGGCGCTTGACCTTGCTGTTATCAGCTCGATACTTTCGTCAAATGTCGATATGCCGATCGCAAAGACGGTTTGTTTGACAGGGGAAGTCGGATTGTCGGGGGAGATTCGCCCGGTCACCAGGATAGAACAGCGCATAATAGAAGCTAACAAATTAGGCTTTTCCACGATTTATGTGCCAAAGCACAATTTGAAAGGTGTGGATGTGTCTCAGTATAATGTGGAAGTTAAAGAAGTGGCGCGTGTAGAGGAAGTGTTCCGCTCGCTTTTCGGGTAAATCTGAAATTAATATTCTCGAAATTTTTTTCTTCAGCCGTCTTTGATTAATTTTGTATGACATAAAAACGTATATAGACAACAAAAAAGAATAACAAGAGGATAAATATGAAAAATGAATTCAGAGATTTCGCAGTGAAACACACGGGACTCAACGGGCTCGCCGTTGACGACTATATGAACATCACCAGCAGCTATATCTCTCCGACTATTATTGAAGAACGTCAATTGAATGTGGCACAAATGGACGTGTTCTCACGATTGATGATGGATAGAATTATATTTTTGGGCACACAGATAGATGATTATACAGCAAATGTAATCCAAGCCCAGTTGCTTTATCTTGACTCTTCCGACCCGGGCAAGGATATCTCAATTTATATAAACTCTCCTGGTGGCTCTGTATATGCTGGACTTGGCATATATGACACTATGCAGTACATTTCGAGCGATGTCAAGACGATTTGCACAGGAATGGCGGCATCGATGGCTGCCGTGCTGCTTGTCGCTGGAGAAAAAGGCAAACGTTTTGCGCTTAACCATTCGCGTGTTATGATTCACCAACCGATGGGCGGTGCGCAAGGCCAGGCTTCCGACATCGAAATAACAGCGCGAGAGATTCAAAAATTGAAAAAAGAGCTGTATACAATCATATCAAATCATTCCGGAGTGCCATTCAAGAAGGTTGAAAAAGACAGCGACCGTGATTATTGGATGACATCGGCGGAGGCTAAGCAATATGGAATGATTGATGAAGTTTTGACAAGAGAGACCAAATAAAAACTAATGGCAAAAAAAGATTCTGGAACATCGACAATGCGGTGCAGTTTTTGTGGCCGCAGCCAAAGAGATGCGGCGCTGTTTATTCCAACAATTGACGGCAAGGGAGCTATCTGCGACAATTGTATCGAGCAGGCACATGCTATGATTTCGCAGTATATTGACACAAAACCAATAAACGGCAAAGGCGGCAAATTCGACTTGGAAATGAAAAGTGTGCCGAAGCCAAAGGAGATTGTTGATTATTTGAATCAATATGTTATCGGTCAGGAACAGGCAAAAAAATACTTGTCGGTTGCTGTATACAATCACTATAAGCGTCTGCTTCAGCCTGTTGATGAAGACGGGGTGGAGATTGAGAAAAGTAATGTGATAATTGTTGGTCCTACTGGAACCGGCAAAACGTTGTTGGCAAAAACAATAGCGAAATTGCTTAATGTGCCGTTTGCAATTGTCGATGCAACCGTACTCACAGAGGCTGGATACGTGGGCGAAGATATTGAGAGTCTTTTGGTGCGTTTGTTGCAGGCTTGCGATTATGACGTGGCACAGGCTGAACGAGGCATCGTATTCATTGACGAGATAGACAAAATAGCAAGAAAGGGCGACAACCCGTCAATCACAAGAGACGTGAGTGGAGAAGGAGTGCAGCAAGGGCTTTTGAAGTTGCTCGAAGGCTCTGTGGTCAACGTGCCACCACAAGGCGGAAGGAAGCATCCGGAGCAAAAGATGATTCCTGTCGACACAAAAAATATCCTGTTTATCTGTGGCGGTGCTTTTGAGGGAATTGAGCGTAAGATTGCCCAGCGCCTTAACACATATGTGGTTGGTTTCGGAACTGACAATGTGGAGCGCAAGCAGAAACGGGAAAATCTGATAAACTACGTAGCGCCACAAGATTTGCGGTCATTCGGACTAATTCCTGAGATTATAGGTCGATTGCCGATATTGACCAATCTTGAGCCATTGGACCGCAATGCGTTGCGGAGAATCCTCTCAGAGCCCAAAAATGCCATAATAAAACAGTATCAGAAATTGTTTGAGATGGATGGCGTCAAGCTGGTTTTTGAGAAAGATGCTCTTGACCTTATTGTTGATAAATCAATAGAATATAAACTTGGCGCGCGCGGACTTCGCTCGCTGACGGAAACCATTGTGGTCGACGCAATGTATGAAAGTCCGTCGTCAAAGAAAAAAGAGTTTGTAGTTACCAGAGAATATGCATTGGAGAAGCTTAACAAGGCAAATTTAGATCTCCTTGTGTGAAAATATAGCGAAAACATTTTGCAAATTGTCGATAGGTCCTTAACTTTGTAAGTAAAGCAAACCTCTAATTATTATGGCAGTCAAAACTGATTTAAAAGCCGAACTGAAAAACTATTTCGGATTCGACAACTTTAAAGGCAATCAAGAAGCGATAATAGAAAATCTGATGGCCGGCAATGACACGTTTGTGCTTATGCCTACAGGCGGCGGCAAGTCGCTATGCTATCAATTGCCGTCCTTGCTGATGGACGGCACTGCAATTGTCATATCGCCATTAATCGCCTTAATGAAGAATCAGGTAGACGCTATGCGCAATTTTGGAGAGGACGACGGAATAGCTCATTTCTTGAACTCTTCATTGAACCGTGCTGCAATAGAGAAAGTTAAGTCGGACATTGTGTCGGGCAAAACGAAATTGTTGTACGTCGCGCCTGAGTCGCTGACAAAAGAGGAGAACATAGAATTCTTGTCGACGGTGTCGATTTCATTCTACGCAGTCGACGAAGCGCATTGTATATCGGAATGGGGACACGATTTTCGGCCAGAGTACAGACGAATCAGACCGTTGATAAATCAGATAGGCAACCGTCCGGTCATTGCTTTGACAGCCACTGCTACGCCAAAGGTGCAGCATGACATACAGAAGAATTTGGGAATGCTGGATGCTAAAGTGTTTAAATCATCATTCAACAGGCCAAATCTATATTATGAAGTGCGTCCGAAGACCAAGAACGTTGACAAGGACATCATAAAATTCATAAAAAGTCATGAGGGTAAATCAGGCATAATATATTGCCTGAGCAGAAAAAAAGTGGAAGAGTTGACAGAGACATTGATTGTCAACAACATCAAAGCATTGCCATACCATGCTGGCATGGACAGCGCGCAACGCAGTGCTAACCAGGATGCCTTTCTGATGGAGACAGTCGATGTCATCGTGGCAACAATTGCTTTTGGTATGGGTATTGACAAACCGGATGTGCGTTTTGTAATACATTATGACATCCCCAAAAGTTTGGAGGGGTATTATCAAGAAACTGGACGCGCGGGACGTGATGGCGGCGAAGGCTTGTGTGTCGCATTCTATACCAACAAGGACTTGCAGAAACTGGAGAAGTTTATGCAGGGCAAGCCAATTGCAGAACAGGAAATTGGCAAGCAGTTGCTTTTGGAAACGGCGGCATATTGTGAATCATCTGTGTGCCGGCGAAAGTCGTTGCTTTATTATTTTGGAGAGGAATATCAAGAAGACAATTGCGGAAACTGTGACAACTGTTTAAATCCTAAGAAAAAAGTGGAAGCAAAAGATGAACTTTGTGCGGTAATTGAGACCGTCTTGGCATTGAAAGAAAAATTTAAATCAGACTATGTTATTAATGTCATGCTCGGAAAATCGACCGCCGAAATAAAATCATATTTACACGATCAATTGGAAGTGTTCGGCTGCATGGAGGCTGACACCGATAAATTTTTAGGCGCGGTGATTCATCAAGCAATCATTGCTGGATATCTTGACAAGGAAATTGAAAACTATGGGTTGCTGAAAGTGACAAAAGCTGGGCACTCGTTTTTGAAGAATCCAAAGTCGTTTAAGATTGTTGAAGACAAGGAATTCAACGAAGATGACGAAGATGTTACTATAAAATCGGGCGGAGTTTGCGCCGTCGACCCAGAATTGTACTCCATCCTTAAAAATCTTCGCAAAAAGATTGCCAAGAAGCTGGAGTTGCCGCCGTATGTAATCTTTCAAGACATCTCGTTGGAGGCTATGGCTACAACATATCCAATCACAATGGAAGAACTTCAAACTATACAAGGCGTTGGCGCCGGCAAGGCGAAACGCTATGGAGCGGACTTCTTGAAAGTTATAAAGGCCCATGTCGAGGAAAACGATATTGAACGTCCGGAAGACCTGCGGGTGAGGAGTGTTGCAAACAAAAGCAAGCTTAAAATATCAATCATTCAGGGTATTGACCGTAAGATTGCACTTGATGAGCTTGCGGAGTCTAAGGGGTTGGAATTCGATGAGTTGTTGGATGAAGTGGAGGCAATTGTATACTCTGGCACAAAAATAAACATCGATTATTTCCTGGACGAGGTGATGGATGAAGATCACTTGGACGACATTTTTGAATATTTCAAAGAAAGCGAGAGCGATGATTTGGAATTGGCGATAAATGAACTTGGCGGAGACTATACTGAAGAAGAAATCCGGTTGGTTCGCATTAAGTTTATTTCTGAAATGGGCAACTAAGTCTATGGAGGTTGTTTATGAAGATAATCATCTGATAGTGGTGAATAAAGCCGCAGGTGAAATCGTGCAAGGCGATAAAACAGGCGACAAACCACTGTCTGAGATGGTTAAAGATTATCTGCGCGAAAAATATAACAAGCCAGGCAATGTGTTTTGTGGCGTGATTCACCGGCTTGACCGCCCGGTGAGCGGGCTTGTCGTATTCGCCAAAACAAGCAAAGCGTTGGCGCGGATGAACGAGATTTTTCAGAATCGGAAAGTGAAAAAAACATATTGGGCAATCTCAAGAAATTTGCCGCCAAGAGCGGAAGGGATGTTGGTTGACTATCTGACACCTCGGGAACGCAACAACAAAACATATGTCAGCCGCACGCCTGTCGACGGGGCGCAGAAAGCTGTGCTTGACTACAAATTGTTGGCAAAAACTGATTATTACTGCCTGCTTGAAGTGAATCTTCACACGGGAAGGAAGCATCAGATACGCGCACAATTATCGGCTATGGGATGTCCGATCCGTGGAGATTTAAAATATGGTGACCGACGGAGCAATCCCGACGGTGGCATATCATTACAGTCGCATAGAATCGTATTCGAGCATCCTGTGTCAAAAAAAATAATCGATTTGGTTGCGCCAATACCAGACGACAACCTGTGGCGGGCGTTGGCTGCAAATCTATGATTGCTTTAAGCGGATAGCCTCTGGGAATCAAACCCGGAAGGTTGCTTATTTATCCCAAATCGGTCGTACATTTGCACAGTTCAATATTATTGAATAGATTTATCTTCAAATATCAGGTATCACAAGCATGGAATAAGGCAGAGAATCGGAAGGTAAAAACCGTTAATGACGTTCGGTCCCCATGCTTTTACATCTGAAGACTGGATAGTTCGTTGTGGCGGCAAGACTGACCCCGAGTTTGCGACGTAAGTGCAAAAGATGTAGCTCCTGACAAAAAAATAATAATATGAAATACATAGGCATTGACATTAGCAAAGCGACTTTCGTGGCTGCTTTCCCGGTAGAGAGAGGTTATCGTACCGAGACTTTCCAAAATGACATCAAGGGCATCCGCAGATTCATTTCAAAACTGTCCAATGACACCCATCATTGCGTGATGGAAGCAACGGGTAAATACTGTTTCCTGCTTCTTTATCTTCTTTATCTTCTTGACAAGGTCGGCATCAGGGCAAGCCTTGTTAATCCCAAGAAAATAAAGAATTATGCCCGCGTGATGTTGTCTGTCACAAAGACAGATGCCAAGGACGCATGCCTTATTGCAGATTTCGGCGAACGTTTCAAGCCGGAACCATACAAGTTCCCGTCCGAACAGATTATGCTGCTTAAGCAGAAGAAAACAGTCATACGTCAACTTCAAAAGCAGTTGACGGCAACGAAAAACCTTTATACGTCGCTTGAGCCTCTGCCAGTTAAGGACAAAAAGTGTATTCAGTCGCTGAAACAGACCATGGCTTTCCTTGAAAAGCAGATCAAGTATATGCAACAGGAAATGGAGGAGGTTGTATCCGAGGTTTTCGCCGGACAGTTGAAAGCCCTCACATCCATCAAGGGTATAGGTGTGACCCTTGCCAGCGCACTCATCATAGCCACTGGCGGCTTCACTTATTTTGACAACGCAAAGCAGCTTTCACGTTTCGCAGGCATTTGCCCCACCATTGAACGATCCGGCACAAGCATCAACATACGAGGGCATATCAACCGAAACGGGGATGAGAAACTGCGTTCAATGCTGTATGTTGCGGCATGGTCGGCAAGCCGGCACAACAAGGCATGCAGGGAATGCTACCAACGGCTGAGAAGCAACGGAAAGTCAGGAAAACTGGCCATGATAGCTGTGGCGAACAAACTTATTCGACAGGCATTCGCTGTTGTGACATCAAATTCATCATACATTGATGGCTATATTTCCACGAAACCTAATGCTGACATCTGACAAATACTAATCTCATTATGGAGGAAGATGGATGGGTGGCGTGGAAGAAACTGAACATAAAGAGCAGATACGGACAATTACATTAAATAATCTGAGGGAAATGTGAGTTTTGTCTCTTTTTTATTTGGATTTTAATATAGTTCGTCGCAAAGAATTATGATGTCATAAAAGAAGGTTCTGACAGAAACGGAAATAAGACATACAGGCTTTTGCTGACCGACAAACACAATAATACACTAATGATTGAACTGTCGAAAGATGGTTCTTATTGGAATGTAAATACGGCTGGAGTTTTCAAGAAATCTTACGGAAAAGATAAAAAGGAAGTGTATAACCGCCATACTACGGTTAAGCAGTCTGCCGAAACTGCTGAAACATCGCAAGCCGATGAGCATAGCGGCACACAATCGACTTCCCGCATGAACGTTCCTACAACTTCCGCTGACAAAGGTAGCGAAAAGCCGGAGAAGAAGCAAGAAAAGGAGAGCGTTTTTGACAAGGCTAAGGAGATTGCCGACAAGGAGGAGAAGAAACGCAAGGCGGAGGCTGAGGATGACTCGGTTCTCGGTCAAGCGACAAGAGCCGTGGGCAAGAAAAAGAAGGTCAACCGGTTCAAATATACGGCTTCAAAAAAAATTAGCTATCCTGTGCTGAGAGGAGTGCATTATGCCAACGGCTATGCGTATGTTTCTGATGGATACATCCCCTTCAAGGAGAAAGCGGACTATCCCAAAGAGTGGGAAGGTA
>ULRV01028590.1_pt1 | contig 16805 bp, 9 predicted proteins | sample 1955791 | NCBI WGS metagenome assembly ULRV01 (sample SAMEA4835692, study PRJEB28245) | human gut metagenome | biome: gut microbiome; material: fecal sample | place: Denmark | collected 2008 | reverse complement strand
CGGCCCACGCCGACCTCGCCGATGTAATCCCATGCCGTCCAGACAAAATCGCCGATGACATTGACATTGTCACGCGCGCCCTGCCAGCTCAGCAGTGCGGCGCGGGGGTAGCTCTCGGAGCCGTAAATCACGCGGTCGGGGTACTTTTCGGCATCGTAGGCGTAGCGCGCTACCTTATAGTTGTAGCCTGCCACGTCCAGCGGGGCAAAGTAGGGCGCGGTGCCCGGGCCCCAGATGTCGCGCCCCTCGGCAAAGGTGTCGTAGGCCATATTCAGCGCCTGGTTGCCGGTGGTGCCGCCTGCGGGGCGGTTGCCGTATTCCGAGAAGAGCGCGCAGGCCGTGGCCGATACCGGGCGGCTTGCGTCCAGCGAACGCACCTTGTCGGCAAGACGCTTTGCCCATGCAAAGCCGTCCGCCGTGCCGTCGCGCTCCTCCACCTCGTTGCCGGTGCTCCACATCACAATGCAGGGGTGGTTGTAGTCGCGGGTAATCATATCCTCAAGGTCTTTTTCCCAGCACTGCTCAAAGGTGACGTGCAGACCAAAGCTGGTGCGGCCCATGACCCACTCGTCAAAAGCCTCCTCCACAACCAGCATACCCAGCTCATCGCAGGCGTCCAGGAACGCCGGGCCAAAGGGGTTGTGCGCGGCGCGGATGGCATCAAAGCCGCTCTCCTTCATCAGGCGGATCCGGCGGCGCTCGGCGGCGGCATGGTCAGCCGCACCGAGAATGCCCAAGTCATGGTGGATGCAGCCGCCCTTCATCGTGCGGGGCTGGCCGTTCAGCAGCAGGCCGGTCTTGCTGCTTACCCGAATCGTGCGGATGCCGATGCGCTGCTCTGCCGTGTCGGCGGTGCCGTTGGCGGTGACGGTCACGCGCAGGGTGTAGAGGGCGGGCGTTTCAGGCGTCCACGGCGTAATGCCGTTGGCGGCAAGCTGCACCGTTCCAAGGCCCTCTGCCGTAGCCAGCACCTGCCCCTCTGCGTCCACCAGCTCATAGGTTACGCTGTCCGCCGTGCCGGTCAGTGCGGTGCTGACCTCTACCACAGCGCTGCTGCCGTCCAGCGCGGCGGTAACAGCGCGGATACCGTGCGGCGCGGCGCTGACGGCGCTTGCCATGTGCAGCCACATGCTGCGGTAGATGCCGCAGCCCACATACCAGCGGGAGTTGGGCTTGGTGCGGTTGTCGGTGTAGACGGTGATTTCATTATCGCCCGCCTGCAGCAGCTTCGTCACCTCCACCCAGAAGCTGGTATAGGGGTTGTTGTGCTTGGCAATCGGCTTTTTGTTCAGCCAGACCTCGGTAATGCCGGCAATGCCCTCAAATTCCAGCCAGAAGCGCTGGCCGATGATTTCCGGTTCCACGGTAAAGCTCTTGCGGTAGTAAAGACCGGCGCAGGCCATAAAGCCCTCATCCAGCCCGGTCGCGGCCTCGGGCGAGCGTGCCTTCTCCACGGCGTAGTCATGGGGCAGGCTTGTTTTTTTCCAGCCCTGCAGCATACCCACCATCAGGGGGTTCTGCAGGCTGCTTTCAAGATATTCCCAGTTCTGGTTCAGGTCAAATCGTTGCATAATGTTCTCCTTTGCAGTGAGGTTCTTGTGGGTGTGCTATTTGCTTGTCTCTATCATACAGAGCTTTGCCCGGGTAAAACAGTAATAGATTTGCCTTGAAAGTAAAAAATTCGTCTTGTTGGGAAAACAAGACGAATTTTTTACATTTGTGACTATTTTATTGTTGTTCAGGACTGGGCAATGGGCGCTATAATGCAGACAGAAGCTCTTATTGCTTCTGGCGATATTCCAACGGCGAGCAGCCGACCACCTCGTGAAAGACCTTGCCGAAGTAGCTGCGGGAGCAGAAATGCAGCCTGTCGGCAATCTCCTGCAGGGAAAGCCCGGTGGTGGTCAGCAGCAGCTTGGCGCGCTCAATGCGTACATATTTGATATAGTTTGTCAGGCTGGTGTGCATCTCCCGCTTGAATTTCTTTGTCAGGTAGTATTCGGCGTAGCCAAAGCGCTTGGCCAGCTGGTCGATGGGAATTTCCTCCTCGGCGTGCAGCTCAATATACGCGCAGCAGTCCTGTATCTGCTTGGACACCTCCGGGTTGGTGCGGCAGCGGTGTACCCGGTGTACAAAATCCGCGTACATCGTGGTGGAAAGCTCGCCCAGCTCCGTGCTGTTCTTGGCATCGGTGGCGCGCTGAATGTAGGCATCGCCCAGCGTATAGCCTTCCTCAGGGGAAAGGCCGCCTTCAATGGCAGCACGGCAGCACATCGAGATGAATACAATCACCGAGATCCGCGCCTGCCCCAGAATTTCGTTGGTGTCAACCTTGACGCCGTTGCTGACGCTGTTGGCCTGATTGACCACAAGGGCGTAGTTCAGATCGCCCTCGCGCACCATGCGCAGCAGCGCCTGCTCGGTTGTCCAGACCTTATGGCGGTCGCGTGTGGAAAGCTGCTCCTCCACATCAACGGTGCTGTAATCCTCATCTGTAATGTTGTATATGTCAAAGGTGTTTTTTTGCACACCGGTCACGCAGTAATTCAGCGTGATGGCATAGTGGTTCATGATGTTCGTGGCAAGGGTCGGCAATGCTTTCAGAGCCTTTTCAATCTGCATGGTGGTCTCCACACTGAGATTCAGATTCTGCAGCTGCCGCATGGCCAGCTCCATATTGCGCAGAACGGAGTTCTCGGTAAAATAGGGGCCAATCAGGTAGACCATTTTTACCTTGCCGCCGTCCGTTTCTGCCGCAGCACACCACTGCAGGCCGATGGAGGAGGCAACCTGCATGGGCGTATCGGGCAAAAGGTGGTCATACAGCCGCTTTTTGCAGCCGAACAACTCAAATACCTGTGCCAGAACTTCTTCCTCGGGGCAGTTACTGTACACAAGCTGGCCGCAGTCATTGTAGGCCCACAGGTACAGCGGCCCCGCACACTGAATCATATCCTTATAAAGCTGCAGATTCTGCCGGACATCCATTTGCATTGTCCCTCCGTGTTTTACAATCTAAGTGGATCCATTGTAACATATTTTGCCTGTGCCGACAAGAACGTCCGCCAACCCACCGCAGAAAGGAGCGTCCTGTGAAAATGAAAAGAAGCTATTGCAACCCGCTTGACCTTGGCTACCGCTACCAGCACATGATGGAAAACGGAAAGCGGATTGCCTACCGTGAGGCTGCTGACCCGACACTGATTTACTTTAAGGGTGTCTACTATCTGTTCGCGTCGATGTCGGGCGGATTCTGGCACAGCAGCGATTTGACCGACTGGAAATACCACACCAACCGTGATTTGCTGATTTATGATTATGCGCCGGATGTGCGCCAAGTGGGGGAGTACCTGTACTTCTGCGCCTCGCGCCGCGGCGAGAACTGCCCCATCCTGCGCACAAAGGACCCGCTGTCTGATACGTTTGAGCAGGTCAGTGCGCCGTTTGATTTCTGGGACCCCGACCTCTTCTGTGACGATGACGGCCGTGTCTATCTGTACTGGGGCTGCGGCAACACCGACCCCATCTATGGAATCGAGATGGACCCCGACACCATGCTGCCCATCGGGGAGCGCCGCGAGCTGATTTTTGAGCAGGCGGACACGCTGGGCTATGAGCGCTGCGGCGAGAACGGAAATGTCCCGCCCAAGGAGACAAGCCCGGTGTATCAGGCACTGAAGCCCTTTGTCAACCCGGCCACCGGGGAGCTGCAGCTGCCGCAAACACTGCCCGCGGGCGGCGGCTTCAATCGGGAAAAGCTCGTCAAAATGTTCCGTTCGATTGGCAAGCCCTACATCGAGGGCGCCTTTATGACAAAGCATAACGGTAAGTACTATCTGCAATATGCCTCCCCGGCCACCCAGTTCAACACCTACTGCGATGGCGTCTATGTGGCCGATGCGCCACTCGGGCCGTTCACGCTGCAGCAAAGCAACCCCTTTTCCTCCAAGCCGGGCGGCTTTATGCAGGGCGCGGGGCATGGCAGCACAATACAGGATGCCGATGGGAATTTCTGGCACGCCTCGACCATGCGCGTCAGCGTGAATCACGATATGGAACGGCGCGTCGGGCTCTTCCCGGCAGGCGTGGATGCGGATGGCGTACTGTTCTGCAACCAGAATTTTGCGGATTACCCGCTGTGCATCCCGGACGGAAAATTTGACCCGTGGAGCGTGCGTCCGGCGTGTATGCTGCTCAGCTATCAGAAGCCGACAGCGGCCTCCTCAACGGCAGAGGGAAGCGCCCCGGCGCTGGCCGTGGACGAAAACTGCCGCACATGGTGGAGCGCAGCAGACGCCCGGCCCAGCCAGTGGCTTTTGGTGGATTTGGAGAAGGTCTGCGACATCCACGCCATACAGGTGAATTTTGCGGATGAAGTGCTTTCGGTGGATTACCCGGAGAGCCTGTACTGCCATCAGAGTGGCGGCGCGCGGTATATCGAAAAGGAACCGCAAATCAGCTGCTATACGCTGGAAGCCAGCACGGACGGCACCACCTGGCAGCTGCTGCATGAGGTATCCCGCGAGGGCAGCAATGCCTATTTCCCACTTCCGGAGCACGTCCGGGCGCGCTATGTTCGCCTGACAGGCGGGGCACTGCCCTATGGGCAGACGCTGCGCATCAGCGGCCTGCGCATTTTTGGCTTCGGCGGCGGTGCTGCCCCGGCACAGGCACAGGCCACCGTACACCGCACCGGCCCCATGAATGCACTGGTGCAGTGGCAGCCGCTTTCTGAGATGAGCGCGCAGGGGTGCAATATCCGCTATGGCATTGCACCCGATAAGCTCTACCAGAGCTGGCTGGTCTACGGCGTGCAGGAGCTGGATTTGTCCACCCTGATGGCGGGGCAGGACTACTATCTGCGGGTAGACAGCTTTAATGAAAACGGAATTACCGAGGGCAGCCTGCTGTATTGCCTGGCGGAGAATCATAAATAATTGCAAGGAGTTTGGGATGATGAGAAAACAAATTCTGTGGAACAGTGACTGGCTGTTTGCACGCGGGGACACCCCCGAGAAAGCAACCCCGGTCACACTGCCCCACACCTGGAACGCCAAGGACGGACAGGACGGCGGCAATGACTACTACCGCGGCACCTGCCTTTACACAAAGGCGTTTGCCGCCCCCGCCCACAGTGACAGCGAGGAGGTCTGGCTGGAATTTGAGGGCGTTGCCATGACCGCCGTGGTCACGCTGAACGGGCAGGAGTTGGCCCGGCATGAGGGCGGCTACGCCACCTTCCGTGTCAATCTGACGCCCGCGCTGGCCGCGCAGAACACCCTGACCGTTGCCGTAGACAACGGCAAAAACCGCACGGTCTACCCGCAGAAGGCCGACTTCACCTTCTACGGCGGCATCTACCGCCCGGTGCATCTGCTGGTTGTGCCCAAGGCACACTTTGCGCTGGACTACCACGGCGCGCCCGGTCTGCGCATCACCCCTGTGCTGAGCGCCGATTTGAAAACCGCTGAAATTCACGCTGAGGCGTGGGTTGCCGGCACCGCACAGAGCGTGCAGTTCACGCTGGGCGAAGAAACGCTTTCCGCGGCTGTCACGGACGGCAAGGCCGAGGGTACGTTCAAGCTCGAGAACGTCCACCTGTGGGACGGCGTCAATGACCCGTATCTGTACAAAATGCAGGCCACGCTTGATAGCGGCGATGCCGTGGAAGCCAATTTCGGCTGCCGCACGATTGCCTTTGACGCGGAGAAGGGCTTTATCCTGAACGGTCGTCCCTACCGCCTGTGCGGCGCAGCGCGACATCAGGACCGCCAGGGCCTTGGCAACGCACTGACCGAAAAAGAGCACGACGAGGATATGGCCCTGCTGCGCGAGATGGGCGCGAACACCGTGCGCCTGGCCCACTACCAGCACGCGCAGTATTTCTACGACCTGTGCGATAAATACGGCCTTGTGGCGTGGGCAGAAATCCCCTACATCACCGAGCATATGCCCGAGGGCCGCGCCAACACCCTCTCCCAGATGACTGAACTGGTTGTGCAGAACTACAACCATCCGTCCATCGTCTGCTGGGGCCTTTCCAACGAGATTACCGGCAGCGGCAAGACGGAGGATCTGGTCGAAAACCACAAGCTGCTCAATGACCTCTGCCACAAGCTGGACGCCACCCGCCCCACCACCATGGCGCACATCTTTATGCTGGATGCCAATGACCCGCTGGTATTCCTGCCCGACATCCGCAGCTACAACCTCTATTATGGCTGGTATGTAGGGGAGTGGGACCAGAACGATGCGTGGTTTGATGAGTTCCACAAGAACCACCCCGATGCCGTGATTGGCCTGTCCGAGTACGGCGCGGATGCAAACCCCGCCTACCAGAGCGCCAAGCCAGCCAAGGGCGATTGGAGCGAGGGCTATCAGGCCGTCTACCACGAGCACATGCTCAAAATGTGGGCAGATCGGCCCTATATCTGGGCGATGCACTGCTGGAATATGTTCGACTTCGGCGCGGACGGCCGCGACGAGGGCGGCAAGCCAGGTCAGAACCAGAAGGGCCTTGTCACCTTTGACCGCAAGACGAAAAAGGACGCCTTCTACATTTATAAGGCCTACCTGAGCAAGGAGCCGTTTGTGCATATCTGTGGCCGCCGCTATGCCGACCGCACCGAGAGCGAAACCGAAATCAAGGTCTATTCCAACCAGCCGCGTGTGACGCTGTTTGTGGACGGCAAGGAGTTTGCCGCGCAGGACGGCGACAAGATTTTCAAATTCACGGTGCCGATTTCCGGCGAGCATACAATCGAAGCCCGCAGCGGTGCCTGCAGCGATACCATTGCCATCCGCAAGGTCGATAAGCCCAACCCCGCCTACGTGAAAGTGGGCGGCGAGGTTGTGAACTGGTTTGACCGCGAGGACGAGATCGTCAAGGAAGGGTATTTCTCCATCAAGGATTCTATGGGAGATGTCAAGGCCCATCCGCAAGCCTCTGCTGTGCTGAATGAGCTTATTGCCCCGCTGCAGGCCAAGGCCGCAGCCGCCTACGGCGATGTTGCTAAAAATATTCAGATTCCCGAATCCATGCAGCGCATGATGGACAAGATGAGCGTGGAGACCACCCTGAAGCAGATGGGTAAGCTGGTCACACCCGCCTTTGTACATGAGCTGAACGCCGCATTGAATCAGGTAAAAAAGGAGGGGTGAGCGCAGGTCCTGTAAGGCAGTGCCACAACTACATTGAAAATTTTGTAAAAAGAAAGAGAGAAACAATACTATGGCTAACAAGAAAAACGACCCCAACCATCTCGGCTTCGGACGCCTGATGGCGTGGAAAAGCTCGGACATTGCTATGGCCGGTCTGAACGTAATCGTTCTGGGCTATCTGAGCATTTATTGCAGCGACACCCTTGGCATTGCACCCGCAGTCGTAGGCACTGTGCTGATGGTAAGTAAAATCATCGACGCTTTTACGGATATTTTTGCAGGCTGGCTGGTCGATAACACCCATACCAAGCTGGGCAAGGGCCGCCCCTATGAGCTTGCCATTGTCGGCGTTATGCTCTGCTCTCTGGGCCTGTTCTCCGGCAGCCCTGCATGGAGCAACACGCTGAAAGTTGTGTGGATTTTCTGTATGTACACGCTGGTGTTCTCCATCTTCACCACCCTGCGCGGTGCGGCCAACACACCGTACACCATCCGCCACTTCAGCAACAACCCCATCCTGATTCGCAAGGTTGCCTCCTACGGTGGCGTTATCACGATGGCCGGTTCGATGATTGTCAGCATCCTGTTCCCCATCGTAATGAGCAAGCTGGCCACCAGCGCCGGCGGCTGGCGTACCACTGTGGCAATCTTTGTCCTTCCCCTGCTGCTGATTTCTCTGCTGCGTTTCTTCTTCTGCAAGGAGGATCCCAGCGTGGACGGCGGTGACGAGCAGTTCCAGCCGGTCCGTCTGAATGAGATTTTCTCGATGTTCCGCCGCAACAAATATGTCTGGCTGTATGCTATTATTATGCTGTGCTATAACATCAGCACCTCTCTGGCCGTTACGACCTACTACTTCAAGTACATCATCGGCAACACCGCTATGATGAGCGTTACCTCCATTTTCAGCATTGTGCTGCTGCCGCTGATGCTGGTATTCCCGTGGATTATGAAGAAAATCGGCGGTATGAGCAAGATGGTCGGTGTTTTTGCCTGCATCGGTATCGTTGGTTACATCATTGTTTTCGTCTCCGGCGCAAACCTGACCGGCGTCCTGCTCGGCGGTGTGCTGGGCGGTCTGGCCGGTCTGCCTTTGGCATACTACGGCGTTCTGTTCATTATGAACTGCTGCACCTATAACGAGATGATTGGCCTGCCCCGCATGGATGGCTCTGCCGGTATTCTGGCAAACTTCATGGGCAAGTGCGGCGGCGCCATGGGCAGCTTCATCACCGGCATCCTGCTCAGCGTCGGCGGTTACATTGCCGCAGAGGGTACGGTTGATCAGCCCGCAAGCGCACTGATGATGATTCGCATTGACTATGCGCTCGTCCCCGCCGTGCTGATGATTGTGATTGCAGCCTGCTCCTTTGGCTTTATGAAGCTGGAAAAGAAAATCCCCGCATGGGAAGCCGCCCAGAAGGCCAAAGCCGAGGCCACCCCGGCTGAAAACGCCTGAAACAGAAATGATTGATTTATAAAACAGTTCTGAAATAACAGACCGCGCATTTCCCGGCAAGGGGAGATGCGCGGTCTGTCTTTTTGCAGATAAAGAGTATCAAACAAAGAAAATCACTTGAAAAAGTGTTTATACGTAAGTGAACACTTTAACTTTCAGGACGGTCGGCTCAAAGAAAGTCATCAAAGCGGCCTCGTCACCGTTCAATCGGCGTGTCACTTTCCACTCGCCGTTTTCCATGCGGCCTTCCTCCACGGAAAGTAAATCCAGATTGGGCTTGTCTGCTTCCGCAGAAACAAACTGCAGTCCGCAGCGGTTTACAACAAGCATACATTCATCTTCAGACAGTTTCATAGCCAGACAAACGCCGTCCTTTTGCTGAATCATGGGATGTTCTACAATGGCATAGACCGTAAATTTGCCAAAGTTCATAGCGCACTGGTCTTTACGCTCGCTGCAGACAGCCTGTAGATTCTTTGTGCCGTAGCGTTCGCCCAACAGCGGCATAAGACTGTTCAGTGTACGGCCGTACCAGCCGTATTCCGCCGTATTCTGCGGCGTTTTAAGCAAGGGATCGGTTACGTCCATGCCAAATAAATATCCTTGGGTTCCGGTAAAAGGCTGCCCCATATTTTCAAAGCCAAAGGGGGCATAGCAAAGTGCATGATAATGACCGACCGTATAGAGCATACGCGGGCCGGAATAGCTGTGTGTACTGCATTCGGGAATCATTAAAGGTTTACCGCGGCGGGTATACTCGTCACAAATGTTACAGAAATCATGAACATAAATATCGGGCGTATGTAGGTCAATGCAGGGGGCACCGTACTGCCAGACTTCATACATACGGGAAACCGGCCCACCGCTGGGATAAGTGCCCGGTTCGCCGCCCTTGTCCAACCAGCAGTTTGCAGTCATGGGCAATGGGTATTCCTTTTTTCCGGCCTGAGCAACACGGTTGACATAGCGTGAGATATAATATGCACTGAAAATTTCCTCAGCAACGGGGCCAAACACATTGCTCCAGCTGCCGGAAACGGCACCGTTTTCTACAGATTCCCGCACATCCTGCACCATTGTTTCGATGTGAGAACGCATATACTCGGCAAAGTCCTGCGGAACATCTGCAGCAAATGCAACATCGGCCTCGTCGGAACGTTCCCGAGCAGTTCCCAAAAGTCCGGTTTCGTTCTCCACCTGAACGGCAAGAACGGTGTTTTCTTCACCATCGAGTGTGCGCAGATGTCGCATCAGTCTGCCAAAGGCACGGGCATCAGCAGCACAGGTCTCCTCGCACAGATAAGAAAGGGTCGTATACAGCATACCATAGGCGTTTTCGCGGGGCGCTTTGTTTTTCCCTTTGACAATCTGGCCGCGCCGGAACCTCTGTAAATCTGTCTTTACCCATGCAGGAGCGTACATACATTCGGCGTTTTTCCAACTGCCAAACCAAAGCAGAACAAGGTGCTTGCCTTTGCCACGTGCCTGCAACACAAGGCCGTCCAGCAAAGAGAAGTCAAACTGTCCTTCCTCTGGCTCGACCTGGTCCCATGTGATTGGCAGCAGCAGGGTATTCATGCCGAGTTGCTCGGCAGTTTGCCAGACGCCCTCCATATATTCCACAGATGAAGAATTGGAATTGCCGACTTCACCAGCAAGCATGATATAGGGCTTGTCGTGTAGTGTCAGCACCGTGCCGTTTGCTTGTTGTTTCAATGTGGGAATTGACATAATATACCTCCTGACAGAAATTTTTAGGTATCTCAATTATAATGGGAAATCTGTATTCCTAAAAGAAACAAATTCGACACAGAGAGTAAGAAATAGCTCTCATCAATACTTTGGGTGTTTTCTTGCATAGGGTGCGACGCTTTCAGAGTACGCGAACTGTAACGCAAGCATAGCGTTTGGATATCCACAACGCATTTTTGGGGTGAACCCCAAACCTCCGAGGCCACGCAAATGTTACAATTTTCTCAAATCTGTGCACCTTCCATTGACAGGCTGGTGAACTCTGTGTTATCCTGAATTTGCAGAGAATCTCTGCACAGCACCTTTACAACTGAATACACAGCATAACAGGTACTTTACTTTCCCGGTGGGGCGCACAGCATGGTCACGGCAGACCATAACCTACGACTGGGGAGAGGGCATAATGATACTCCTGCTGCCCCACGCGTCAGATGGGGTGACGGCGTTTGGATTGGAATCAGTAAGATCCTTACAAGGTCAGTGAACGGTCGCTGCCAGCGGCTTGCCTGTTATGTTCCCATGTCTGGGGGCGAGCGGCAAATTAGACATTTTTCTTCAGCATTTATTTTGATGTACGCGGTTTCTTTTATTATTTACATAACCGCGTGATTGACGCTATTACGCGCATTATTTGATTTTTATTGAATTCACATCAAGATTTGCGGGGAAAGTGTACCCTTACACCCGGATAAAACAGAGAAAATATAGAAAGAGCCCGGAGGGCCTTACCAAATCGGTAAGGTCCTCCGGGCTCTTTTTTCTCCCCCGGAAAGTGTATTCAAGAGGGTTACACAGAATAACGATACAGTACGGAAAGGTAGTGAACTTATGATTAGACCAATTCTGAGAGATTGTGCGAAATACGCACGAGGACCGCCAAAGTGAATCAGAACTGATTCACTATTTGAGTACAAAATCGAAAAAGTGAATCAAATCTGATTCACTCGCAGTAACCGCCCAAATCTGCCCCGTGTGGGGCAGATACTCCGCGTCGCACACGGCGCGACATCACCTGCAAAACCGCCGTTTGGCGCGTTTGTGGGGCTGTGTGGCGGCGCGAGCCGTACAACTTAACACTAGAGAGTAAAACTTACTACACGCAAAATCACGATATTATGAGATAATAGATGTATACCAAACAAGAAAGGATGATGCAAATGACCTTTACGAAACTTCCGAAAGCACTCACTGCAGAAGAACTGCTCTCTACACCGCTACCGCCCGTAAAGTGGATTGTTCCCGGCCTGCTCCCGGCTGGTCTTGCCTTGTTTGCTGGTCCCAGCAAAGCAGGCAAAAGCTGGCTGACACTGTGGCTTTGTCTGCAGGTCGCGCAAGGTAAGCCTGTATGGGGACGAGAAATTGAGTCGCGCACGGTGCTGTACCTCTCGTTGGAGGATACGCTCAACCGCCTACAAGACCGTCTGTTCCGGCTTGTGGGCAGCGAGGATACGCCAGAAAAGCTGATTCTGCAAACCGAATGTCCGGGCATTGGGCAAGGCTTGGAGGAGCAGATTGTCAGCTTTCTTTACAACCATTCGGATACCGGGCTGGTAGTCATTGACACCTTGCAGAAAGTGCGCTCCTGCGACCAAAGCGGCAGTATGTACGCCAGCGACTACAAGGACGTCAGTGCGCTGAAATCCCTTGCAGACAAGTACGGCATCTGCATTCTGCTGATTCACCATTTGCGCAAGCAGGCAGCGTCTGACCCCTTCGACCAGATTTCCGGCTCAAATGGTCTGATGGGGGCAGCAGACACCACATGGGTCATGCAGCGCAAGCGAACGAGCAAGAATGCTGACATTATCCTGACCGGGCGTGATTTGGACAGGCGAACGCTGTATCTGCATGAGGAAAACTGTATCTGGCTGTTGGACGAGGAGGAAACCGCCGAGGAGCAACGACTGAAAGCTGTGCCGGAATATCTTTGGAGAGTTGCAGAATACATCGAGCAAGCCGGAAAGTGGCAGGGAACTGCTACCGAGTTGTTGTCTGCAGCTGGTGTTGACGGCGTTTTGCCCCATATGCTTACCCGAAAAATCGTGGAACACTTTGACACGGTATTTATACCAAAAGGTATCCACTGTGAAACGCATCGCACATCGCAGACGCGCTTGCTGAAGTTTTCCCCTTCTGAAAATGACGCTGATGACGCTAATGACGCTGATATTGACATAACTCAATTATCCGGCTGGGATATCTCAAAAATAGCGTCACAAGCGTCATTAGCGTCATCGGCCAAGCCTTGGCGCGGAAAATATGGGGCGTAACCCTATACAAAGCAACCACTTTTGCGAAAAAGAAATCGTATGTACGTAAAATATTATATTTACAAAGAATGACGGTATTTTTGAAATGTTGAAATGGAAAAATGACGCTAAAATCAGCAATGACGCTGATTTGATTTACAGGCAAGGAGGTACAATGGCTTACATCAAGAAAAAATCCGAACGAAAATACAAAATCACTGTCTGCAACGGCTATAAGGTCAATGGGCAGAAACGGATGAAAGCGCAGACTATCACCGTGCCGTCATCTGTACCCAAGCGTGGCATCCAGCAATATGTCATGGCAGAGGCTGAGCGCATTGAGAAAAAGTTCAAGTATGGCGTTGAAGAAAGTGACCAAACCCATTTTGAGCAGTACGCGGAAAACTGGCTCAAGCGGCAAGAACCGTTTTTCAAAGCTACCACCTATGCAGGGTACAAACGCAATCTGGGTATTGTTTACTCGTTGATTGGCGGTATTCCGCTTGCAAAGCTGTTGCCTATGACCTTAGAAGAAATGTGTGAGGAACTGCGCAAGCGCCCGGGACGTGGTGGAAACTGCATCAAGGAAACAACGGTGCAGAAATACCTCGAAACGGTTTCTTCGGTGCTGGAAGATGCCAAGAAAAATGACATTATTCCGTTCAATCCGGCGCACCGTGTCCGCAAGAAGCATTTTGAGAAGGAGGTGCAGCATATTCCGCAGAAATATGAAATGGGTAAACTGATGCGGGCAATTCAGAACGAACCGATTCTGTATCGCGCCTATTATACCTTGGCAATTACGACCGGATTGCGGCGTGGGGAACTGTGCGCCCTGCAATGGCGGGACATAACCGGTGCTTGTGAACTGACCGTCCGCCGTTCCCGCAGCTGCGCATCCGGGCAGATTGTTGAGAGCGACACCAAGAGCCATCGGGAACGGATCGTAACGATTCCCATGGGGATATGGGAACTTCTGATGGCGCTGCGACAGCAACAGGTGCTGCATAGCGGCGTTCCGGAGAGAGAACAGCCAATTTTTACAGACCCAGACGGTCATGTGCCGCACCCGGATACTTTTACACGGCATCTGAGTAAACTGTATAAGCAATGCGGATTATCTAAGGAATACCACCTGCATACGCTACGGCATTTCTACGCAACCTATCTGCTGCAGGAAGGCACCAGTAAACAGGTGGCGGCATCCCTGCTGGGTCATGCGGATACGGCGTTCTTGGAGCGCACCTACTGCCACCCACAGGATACGGTGAAGCTTCAGGCCGCAAACCTGATGCAGGATTTGTTGAACAGCCAAAATCCATGCTATGTTGCATTTATGAAAAATAGGAATAGAAAACCTAAGAAAGCAGGTTAAATAACAGGCGGCACCGTCAGAGATGGCGGTGCCGTTTTTGTCAGTAATAGGTAGAATTTTGGGCGAAAGATTGTTGGGTGTGGTGATAGCTTTCTGTCGCAGTTGTCGGTATGCTTTGTAGTACCGCAGGTCAATAAAATAACACTAAGGAGCGTGCAAAACATGGCATCTATTAGAAAACGCGGCAGTAATAGCTATTTAATCGTGGTATCCCGTGGGTATGACTACGAAGGCAATAGACTGAAATCTGTGCAGAAAACCGTCAAGCCACCCAAGGAGTATACGCCAAAGCAAGCTGAGAAATGGGTAAGGGAGCAGGCGATTCTGTTTGAACGCGAGGTTCAACACACCCCAGAGCCTATTAACCGAAGCATTACGCTGGCAAAGTACATTGAACACTGGGTAGCTGATGTTGGACCGAAGAAGCTGGCTGACTCCACATTCCGACGCGATGAACAGGATATTCGCAGAATCTTGCCAGCACTGGGCAACTACAAGTTGACCGATTTGCGAAAAGAAGTGATCCGTGAGTTTTACGAGGAAATGCGGCACACACCGCGCTTGGATGGCAGGGAAAATCTATCCGAGAAGTCGGTCGAAGGCTTGCATAACACTCTATGCAGCGTTCTGTCCTCCGCTGTTGACGAGGGATATCTTACGCATAATCCCGCATGGCGGTGTTACAAGCCGAAAGGGCAGAAGAAAGAGCGCCCGGTGGCTGACGAGGAAACCGTCAAAAAGTTAATTACTGCCTTTGAAGGTCAGAGTATGAAGTACGAAACCTATTTCAAGCTGGTACTGGCAACCGGGCTGCGGCGTGGGGAAGCCTGTGGGCTGAGATGGAGTGACATCAACTGGCGCAAGCGTACAATCCATGTACAGCGGGGTGTAATCAAACTTAGCCACCAAGAATCAATCACTAAGGATCCCAAGACCAGCAGTGGAGATAGACTGGTATATTTGAGCAAGGAGATGTGCCAACTGCTCAAAGCATGGCGGAAAGAATGCGAATGGGATAGGGCGCAAACCGCGAACGAAACCGTATCTGAAGATGACTACTTATTCCGTCAGCCTAACGGCAAGCCGATGAATCCCTGCACATTTACCTATCGCTTTAAGCTGATATTGAAAGCAAACAACTTGCCGCCGGATTTGAATGTGCATAGCTTGCGGCACACCAATGCCAGCATGCTGATTGCGCAGGGCGTGGACGTGCGCACGGTGGCTAGTCTATTGGGTCATGCACAAGCAAGTACAACGCTGGATATTTACGCCCACGCCTTTGACAAGAACAAGCGAAAGGCACAAGAGAAACTCGGAAAGGCGATTGGATTATGATGAGAAAAATCAAGCTGACACGCGCAAACAAAAGTATCTTACTGAAAGCACTGGCACCCTATTACTATCAAGAAAAGGCACTTGGCCATAACACGGAACCCCCGGGGCGACTGATACTGAAAATTGATTCTGTCCCAGCCGATAAAAAAGCTACTTTTTCTACAGAAGAAATCCGCCTCATGCGAATCACTATAAACAGGCTGAGGAACGAGCGTCTAGGAAAAGGGCAGTACACCGATGCGGCAGACGATATGCTGCTAAAATTATTCTGAAAATCAAACACTAACAAAAACGAAAAACCTCATTGCAAAAAACACATTGCAATGAGGTTTTCTGGTGCGACCGGGAGGATTCGAACCTCTGGCCTTCCGGGTCGGAGAACTACGACAGGGCGGTATAGACCGGCGTTGAAACGTAAAATTTATTGGTTCTGCACAGTTGAGCCCAAAACGAGAAAAAGCCCATTGTTGGTTGTCACAACAGGCTTTTCCGGCATTTCACAAGGCATTTGCACAGCAGTGGTCAAATGGTGGTCAAAAATCAGGGACACTCAACACGCAGTATCCCTGTGGAAAGATTTTACAGACGAAAGCGGTGCACCATTCCAGCAGATTTTGTCCTGATCATAGACTACACGGGTGGCCTCTTTCACAAATGCTTTTACTTCCGGGTAGGGACTTGGCCACGTCACATTGATTCGCCTGCAAGTCTGATAGGAGATGAGATAAAAGGCATCGCGCTCCGGGTCGCGATTGAAATAGCCTTGCGCATTTATGGAATACACATCATTTCAAGTAAGTAATTAATAGATTCATGACAGCTTCGTCAGAAAGTTCGTATCTCGGAGTACCGCCAAAACTAGGCAGGGGAGCAACACCAAAATCATGGACATACTATGCCGACCATGCTGGTCGGACAATTTATTTGATAGAATAAAAACAACTTCTGCACTTGGTGAAATCCTGAGAGCGACTGCCGCTTTACGATTAATTTAAGACGCGATTCAAAGACGACAGCAAAATCCCCGCTCGTCTTACCCCTCATACCCTTTTCCGTCGTACTTATCCCTCTCGGGGGTGCCCAGCAGCACATCGGCATACGGGCCGCCCAAGGCTTGCAGGCCGGCGGCGACCAGACCTGTGAAGCGCACGGCACCGAGGTACCGCAGGTGGGTGTTGTCCTCCTTGCCGTCGGGGTAGTTGGGGTAGAGGTTCGGGGCAAAGACCATGTACAGCTCGCGGCTGGCGGGCTCGCCCATCTCCTGCACCAGCTTAGCGGATGCGGCGCTCAAATCAATCAGCGGCAGGTCCTCGCGCGCGGCCAGCAGGCGCACAGCGTCGGGGTAAGCACCGTGGGTCGGAACCAAAGTGCCCCCCTCAAAGCGGCGGCGCACCAGCGGCGTGATGAGCACGGGTAGCGCGCCCTTGGCCTGCGCGGCGTGGGCGTAGGCCAGCAGGTTGGCGGCGAACTG
>ULRV01067574.1_pt1 | contig 17726 bp, 16 predicted proteins | sample 1955791 | NCBI WGS metagenome assembly ULRV01 (sample SAMEA4835692, study PRJEB28245) | human gut metagenome | biome: gut microbiome; material: fecal sample | place: Denmark | collected 2008 | reverse complement strand
ACCCTCTCAAAGAGGTATGCCCTAAATTGAGTGCTTACATTTGGCGATACCTGGAAGAACTTTATAGCGTGAAGTCCACGTTTTTTATTCTAGTCTCCCATCTCAGATAATGGACTTCTTCAATCAATCTAACAATCAAACTCCATAAAAATTACAAAAATGAAAAAGTCAACATTAATCCCCCTAACTTTTTTTTCAATCATCATCTCCCTCTTCTTTGTATCATGCGGTAATAATGATGATAACAATGGTAATGCCCAAGCCACCATCACAATAAACAATGTCCCATTCAAAAACCACGAAACTGGTGCGAGCAACCATTTTACTGATACTCCAATCTATAACAGCGCGCTAATTAACGCCGAATTATATCCTGCCAGTTCCGATGAAACAGAACTATTCCCACTTGTCACAATTAGCATATACGTTAATAGCATAAAAGACAAACATACTATAGGACAAAAACTCAGCATTGACGAATGTAGCTTAAATTATTTTAAAAGCGTTTCAAACTACACCAATTACAATAAGCTGAAAGGCGGTGAAATCACTATTCAAAACTTTGACGAAGAAAGCAGTACAATAGAACTAAAAATTAACAACCTGCAAGTTGAAAATAAAAACAATAATGACGCCCTTACGTTAAACGGAACTCTACTTTGCCAGTATATATACTATTAAAATCAACAAAATTTAACATTCTGTAATTTTAAACATTTGAATTGGCTAGTTTTAATATCTTTTAGAACTAGCCAATTATTCTATCTAATCTATTATCACATCTTATACCTTTAAACGCCTAAAACAAAGAATTTCACCTTTCGCCTATAAACTCTTTTTTTATTCTTTGTACCGTACTAACCCCGACACCACAAAGCTGGGCAACATTTCGGATTGAATACCCCTTTCTCAACAAGGTTATAACTTCTTTATACTCCTCCTTCTTTTGTTCATTTGTTTTGATACTCCCAATCCTTCTTCCAAGTTTACCGCCTTTTGCAATATACTGCGCTCTGCCACTATTAAGACGGAACTTGATGTTTTCTCGCTCTAATTGTGCACAAGTAGAAAGTGTCGCAATCATAACTGGAGCAAAGGTTGACGGCTGTTTGTTTTCATCTAGCAGCGTAAATTGCTCTTTCTGCATGAATAAATTTATCTTATTATCGATAAGTCGTTTGACCACTTCAAGCACTTCAAAGGCATTTCTGCCCAAACGACTAAGCTCCGATACCAATAGTATATCTATAGAATTAGTTTCACAATATTCCAAAGCCTCAACCAATATTGGACGCTCGGAATTCTTCTTTGCCCCACTTATATGCTCCTCAAAAACACTTACTATCTCAAACTGCCTGTATTCCGCATAGGCTTTTAAGTCTGCAACTTGCCGTGCAGTATTCTGTCTATCACCAGTCGAACTAACTCTTGTATATATTACGGCTTTCATACTATTACTCGTTGGAACAATGCAAAGATAGGTATTTCATTCCATATATTCAAATAAATCAAAGAATATTTTGAATACAAAACAAACGTATTCTTTTTATTGTTTATGGATTTTTTTGAATACATTATTTTTTTGAATACAAAAAAAATGTGCTACGCATTTTGAACCAGCTAAAACTATAATTAGCAATCAATTAAGCTCACAAATACCACTCTCGCAGGGGCCTTTGTTAAAACCCCTATGAAAGCCTTAATATCAAAGCTCGAAAATTGAAATTACTTTTCCCTGATAGCGAAAGCGCAACAACCTGTTGGAAAAATAATACAACATGTCAAATAATAGCTCTTGACTTTCACGCTGAGAAGCCAAGGTAACCATTAATGCTTCGTCGAGAATAGTCCCCCCATTATTTTGATAATATTCTTTTAAATGCTCATTTTTCAAAGTTAATTCGACCCGATAATTTTTATCCGTAATCCCACTCCATTTTGGTATATATTCCTTATTTGACTTTTCTAACTCTCGTTTTTTATCATATATTTTTAGGGAAAGTCCGTCCTGCTTCTTCGGATTTATATATATTGTCAGAGTCCTTAACCGATGCTGGTCACCAGTTTGAAGATGCAGAATTTCATTTAACACCTCTTTTTTATCAGAACGTACCTTCCCATTTAAAATCACGTCATAATCATCACAAAACTGCGCGTGCCTAATCTTCTTTGCAAAATCAACCGTCGTATCTAGCGCTATATGTAAATCCGTAATATTGTTGAGACTTAACCCTAATTCATTAGCTACGTAATCCACACAAGACAGCCAATTACACTTACTTCTACTTGAAACAATAAATATTTCATAAAAGACCCAGTTCTCAACATATAACCATACATAATTAGCACCCTCCATAGTCCGTAATTTAGTCTTTAATGTGGCAAATTTTCTTTCAAAAAATCCTTTCCCGCCATTAATGTAAGGAAATTTTATCAAAACATGAAAGCTGTTAGCGAATAAAGCCTCATCGCTTGGAACACGTACAAGCCTAAAGCAATCATCACTATCAATTAGTTCATTGCATTCATTTAACTCCTGAATAATCTCATCCTTCGCCCGATAGCAAAGCGTCAATTTATCAATACTTATTACAAATTCCTGCTTTCTCATTTCTTTCATTTTTTGATTTATTATTTTCATGATATTTCTTTAGTGAGTCGCTAAGATGCTCCTTATGCTCTTTAGTTTTTTTCACCCCTCTTAAACCTTGGGAAATGTGCTTACAATGATTGGCAGACTTCTTTCTACCTTTCAATTTGAGGCTTATTTTCTTCTTTGTTTCTTCCTTCATATTTGAATTGAATTACTATATAATAAATAGAAAAGTAAGTAGGAAAGTTCAATATTTACATATCATTTTTTTGGAAAATTTTACATACAAAAGAAACGGCTGCAAGGTAGATAGGTTAAAATGTACGCAAAATCAAGAGCGGGGATACATAGTACAATACATGTGCATTTTCTATTCATTTTCAACTGCTCTATTCCCAAAAACCGCGCTACAAATATGCCACAAACGGATTTGAACTAATTTTATTGCTAAACAATTTGAAATACAACATGCCTACCAAACAAACTTATACAATCCCTAACTGAAACAATATTCACTCTTGAAATTAATGTTCATCTAAATATCGCCAAATTCCTTCTGCTGTCTTCAAGTCATCAAATTTACCTTTTTCCGTTAGCTCCTTTCTTATCTTGTTCCGCCGTTCTTGTTTTTGCTGATTTGAAATCTTTATATACTCCTCCTGGCCAGCAATTAGCGCCTTCTCGTTAGCTTTGTAAATATTTTCTACATCAAAATCTTTCAGATAAGTTTCTATTTCAGCAGGATTACGCCCCATATTTTGGGCAATAAGGCCCACTGGAACATTTGCATGATAAAGAGCTGAAGCATAACTATGCCTTGCCGAATAGAAGGTTAAGCCCGCTGCAAATCCTAATCGCTTGGCGATACGCTTAAGATTAACATTCACCAAATAATTCATATACGTCATACGTCCAAATTTCCTTTCTACAGAATCATCATCTTTATCAAAAATAGGAAACACGTAATCCTCTAATTCATCCACATCAAACTCATCATCCTCATCCATAATATAACTCCCAAATGGATTTAAATATGGCATAAGAAGACGTGCATCAACAATAACTCTAGTCGGATGTGCCGTTTTATGGCGCGTTATAATTATTTCATAGCATGAGATTTTTTTCAAATGCTCCATGGCATAATCGTAGCCGTGTTCAGCTGAATCTTTAACAAACTTATCTCTATCCGTAATCTGAATAAAATGTATATCTTTCTTTTTCAAGTTTGCGAGGTCAACAAGTGCCATCCCCTGCAAAAGATAACTGCACAAAAATAAAGCAAGTGAAAATTGTTCGGCATTAATAGCAGTTAATTTTGTTGTTCCTCGCGGTTTAAACTTTTGATTGACAAAATATTGCCTTTCATTAACCTCTCCGTACACATCATTATTGTCATCCCCACAAATTCCATACCGCGCATAATAGTACTCCATCAAAGACGTTATTTCTTGCAAGGTCAACGCTCTTTTCCTTGTTTGGCAAATCAATTTTTTCCCAAATTGGAATGTTGTAAAGGGAGTTTCTTTTATATACTCTTTAGCTATGGCATAGTTTAAAATAGCTTTGAGATTATCAAAAAACTTTCGGATGGAATTATCTACATAATGACATCGCAAATACTCTTCAAATGTGCGAAGCCAATTTGCTGTTATCTCAAATAATTCAAGGTCTTTACCATTGGTATATTTTTTTATACGATTAAGCAGAGTTCTATACCCCGTGGCCGTATTATACTTTCCTTTTTCTACTTTAAAAAATTCGATTCGTTCTTCAAATAACGAAAACAATGTGATTTTCGTAGGAGATTTCTGCAAATCAGACACAATGGTTGAGGCTGAATATTCTTCCTTACCCTCCAAAGACAACACAAGGTTTTGCGCATCAGCCAATTCTTTTGCAATGATTGTATTAAGGCTGTTTGCACGCTTACCTTTAGCACGTTGCTTATCATCGCTCCACTCTTGAAGCTTGCAAGATATACCCATACTTTTATATTTACGTTTTCCGTTATAACAAACACGCAACATGATAGGATGCTCGCCATTGGCAAGTGTCTTTGAAGTATAAAGTATCGCTGAAATAGTAGGCAAATTCCGTTTCATACATTTGCTCTTTTAGTTTACCCTATGGTTTACATTTTATTATGTAAATCTATATTTAGTTTACATTGCAAAGATAATAAATAAACTATAATTTCCTATATCTCAGTGGAATATAAATTATTTCTATTTTTCTATTTATTCCCTAGGCAGACGAACAGGATACGGTGTTTCTTTGAAGAAGCCAAGTCTTTCTTTTCCATAGTTTCCATATTAAATTCAGATACCTAAATACTGTTTAAACCGCGTTACGTCATCATTCAGGATAAGCGCCTCGGGAAAATCTGCCTCACGAATGAGCTCTGATACGTATTCGTAATTGGCAATATCGAACGAAATGTGTGCATCACTTCCTAAAATGACAGGTACTTCATACCGCTTGCACAGACGAAGGATTTCCAGATTGTTGGGACGGGCATCTTCCTTGTGACGGCAAGGCTTCAGGGAACTGTTGTTGATTTCGAGCAGTGTGTGATGTTCTTTCGCCGCAAGGACAATAGGTTCGAACAGCAAACGGGCCGTTCCGTCGCCGGGATGGCTGATGATGTGGATGTAGGGATTGGCTATCGCCCGCAGCATGCCTTCTGTATTCTCCTCGAGCGTTCCCGGACGGTAACAAAGCGAATGGATGCCTGCAATGCGCAGATCGAGTTTCTTCAGATGTGTCTCGTCCAGGTCGAGTCGTCCTTCCGTATCGAGGATGTTGATTTCCGCCCCCAGCAACAACTCAATCCCATACATACGTCTGGGCACGACATGCAGGTTACGGAAATAAATCAGGTCACAAGTACCAGGGATGCCGGGCGTATGCTCGGTGATGCCCAGCAGTTCCAGTCCCTTGTCGGCAGCTGCCTGTGCCATCTCCTGCAGCGTGCTGAAGGCATGCCCGCTGGCCAACGTATGCGTGTGTACGTCTAATGCTATCTTCATATTTATATCCTAAATTATATTCTACATCGGGTCGACATCGTAATAAACAATGAGCGACTTGAAACGGTCTTCGGCCACCATCTCCTGTTGTACCTGCACCAGCAACTGCCGTGCACGTGCCATCGGAGCATTCGTTTCTATCTTGAGGACAATCTTGCGAATGAACAGCGTCTGTATGCGGGCCACAGGCGGTTTGTCCGGTCCCAGTACCCGTGCACCAAAGACAGCACGCAGCTTGGCAGCCATCGTCTGTGCCATGACGTCGAGCAGCTGCTCGTTGCGGTGCTTCAGGTAGACGTACACCAGCCGGTAGTAGGGCGGATAGCGGAACAACTGCCGTTCGGCCAGCTGCCCGGCCACCATTCCCTCGAAGTCGTTGTGCATCACCTGCGGAATGATGGGATGATCGATACTCTTGGTCTGCAATACCACCCGCCCGCGCTTGTTCTTGCGTCCGGCCCGCCCGGCCACCTGTGCCATCAGCTGGAAAGCACGCTCATAGGCGCGAAAATCGGGATAGTTCATCATGGTATCGGCATTGAGGATACCTACCACGCTGACGTGGTCGAAGTCCAGTCCCTTGGACACCATCTGCGTGCCGATAAGGATGTCTGTCCGTCCTTGCTGGAAGTCGTGGATGATGCGTTCGTAGGCCGTACGGGTACGGGTAGTATCCAGATCCATGCGAGCTACGCGAGCCTCTGGGAAGATAGCTTTCACGTCGTCTTCAATCTTCTCCGTACCAAAGCCACGGTTGCGCAGGTCCACTCCCTCGCAGGCAGGACACTGACGGGGCACAGGCTGCGTGTAACCGCAGTAATGGCAGGTCAGCTGGTTGAGCCCCTTATGGTAGGTGAGGCTGACGTCGCAGTTTTTGCATTTGGGTACCCAGCCGCACGTATGGCATTCGATCATCGGTGCAAAGCCGCGGCGGTTCTGGAAGAGGATAACCTGCTCCTTCTGCTCCAGCGCCTCGCGCACGTATTGCAACAACAAGGGTGAGAAGGGACCATTCATGCGCTTCTTGCGTTGCAGTTCCTTGATGTCGACCGGAATGATTTCGGGCAGTTGAATTTCCTTGTAGCGTTCCTTCAGCTCTACCAGCGCGTACTTACCACCCTCGGTAGCATTGTACCAGCTCTCCACACTGGGCGTAGCAGTCCCCAGCAAGGTCTTGGCCCCGCACATAGAAGCCAATACGATAGCCGCGTTGCGGGCGTGGTAGCGGGGAGCGGGATCTTGCTGCTTGTAAGTATTCTCGTGTTCCTCGTCGACGATGACCAGTCCCAGCCGCTGGAAGGGCAGGAAAAGGGACGAACGCACACCGAGGATAATGTCATAGGGTTCATGGGAAAGCTGTTTCTGCCACACCTCTACCCGCTCGGCATCGGGAAACTTGGAATGATAGATGCCCAGCCTGCTGCCAAAGACCCGCTTCAGACGCTCGGTTATCTGGGTGGTTAAAGCAATTTCAGGCAGCAGATAAAGTACTTGCTTGCCTTGACGGACCGCCTCATCAATGAGGTGAATATAGATTTCGGTCTTACCACTGGAAGTGACTCCGTGGAGCAGACAGACATTCTTCACGCGGAACGAAGCACGGATTTCGTCGAAGGCCCGTTGCTGGTGGACGTTCAATTCATTGAGTGACATCACAGCTTGTGAAACAGTTTCCAGTCGCCCCACCTCCTGTTGATAGACCTCGAACACGCCTTTATCCACTAACCCGCTAAAAACAGCAGGAGTAGCGCCCGAACGTTTCAGCAGCTCGGCTTTGGAAACTTCCTTGACCTCTCTTCCTCCCAGACAGCCGGAAAGTTCGATGTACTTCATCAGCAGGTCCAACTGCTTGGGCGCCCAGCGTTGCAGTTCGTCGAAGAAGAAATGCAGCCGCCGTTCGTTGCACGCCGCTTCCGTAAGGCGCACACGTGTCTCGGTCTTGGGCTTGTAGGTGCGTTTCAACTCTTCCTTTACAAAAAGAGCATCTTTCTCGAGCAATGACTTCACTACAGCAAGAATGTTCTTCAAACCGCTTTCCTTTTCCAGCCTAGTCACCGTTTGTTCGGGTTCGACAGCCAACAGGTCCAGCACTTTTTGTTCGCGTTCGGATAACGGTTCTGTAGCTTCGAAATCTGGATTGTACTCTACTACGGTTTCACTCTCCAGCTTCAGCCCCGACGGCAAGGCCGCCTTGTAGACATCGCCCTGCGTACAAAGATAATAGTCGGCCAGCCACTCCCAGAACCGAAACTGTAAGGGCACCAGAATAGGGTGTTCGTCGAGTACAGCCGACACTTCCTTCACTTCGTATTCCTGTGGCTTCAGGTAATGCACATTGCGCACAATACCCGTATAGAATTTCTTCCGCCCAAAGGATACTACCACCCGACAGCCTATCTGCACCTGTCCGTCCATCTCAGGCGGCAAAGCATACGTGAAACTGGCCTGTAGAGGCAATGGCAATATGACATCGACAAATTTTTCCATCGTGAGTGCAAAGATACGACAAAAAAACAGCGCCACCAATCAAAAAGATTAGCAGCGCCATTGACTTATCAAACTAATTGTCTATTCTAAAACAGATATGCTAATGAGATTTGCCAGGTTTTAGTTTTTCCACTGACAAGATCATCCTTTATTGCCTTCAACGCTTCACCCGTCGAGAAACTGTCTCCCAGTGGGATCTGATAATTAAAGCCTATCTGCAAATGCTGAAATAACTTCAGACCGGCACCAAGATTAACACCTACCTGAGCTTTCTTGGATTCTATGACATTCTCTCCATTCAGTGTATTACCTAGTCCTTTTAGCTTCGTATCCTTAAAATTAAAGAAGAAATCAGGGCCCGCAGCCACATAAATCCCCAAAAGGCTACCTAATCCAATAGTATATTTCAGATTAACAGGAATCTCAATACCTTGCTGCTTAGCATCCATTGTTATCACTTCAGAATCTTGTATCAGATTAATTTCCTTACCACGCTGTGAGTACATTACAGCTCCATCGATACCCAAACCGATAACAGGTATTGTAAATTCGGCCATTGGACCAATAAAGAAACCAGCACTATTGTCCTTATTTCCTTCATATCCACCATTCCAGTCAATCTTCGACATATTCACACCACCTTTCACGCCCCATTTAAGCTGAGCCTGAGCAGGCGTAGCCAATGCCAGACAGCACACAGCTACTAATAAAATACTAAAAACCTTTTTCATATTCTTTCATTTAAAGTTTTGGGCAAATATATGTAAAATATTCCACGAAAAGAGTACAATCTAACAGAAAACTACTACCTTTGCACGACCAAACCAAGGAAAGATGCCGGAGTGGTCGATCGGGCCGCACTCGAAATGCGGTGAACGGGCAACTGTTCCCAGGGTTCGAATCCCTGTCTTTCCGCTAAAAAGGATGTAAGTCTCATTACAAGATTTGCATCCTTTTTTCTTCATAAACATCATACACCATGAAAATGTTCATTATCGCCGCCCTGACGGCTATCTTTTTAACAATCCACGGATGCCGTCCTGCCTCAGACTGGCAAACACAACTACGTACAGAGCTCCAAACTTATACAGACACATTGGATGCACAAATCGGTATCGCTCTCTTGCTGGAAAACGGAGACAGCCTGACACTCAACAACCGCCAACACTACGAAATGATGAGTGTATTCAAGTTCCATCAGGCACTGGCCGTATGCAACTATCTATACCACCACAACCAATCACTCGACACCTTGCTCCACATCACACCCGACGATTTGAAGCCCAATACCTGGAGTCCGCTCAGAGACAGATATCTGCAAGAAAAGTACGTAAACGGAATGGATATCAGTGTCCGAAACCTATTGGAATACACGCTGCAGCAAAGTGACAACAATGCCTGTGACATTTTGTTCGACCGTCTCGTATCGCCTACCGAGACAGACCGTTTTATCAGGAGCCAGGGACTGACAGAAGATTTCGGCATTGCCTATACCGAAGCTGATATGCAGAAAGACCATCACCTCAGCAAAGGCAACTGGAGTACACCTTATGCAGCAGCCAGCCTCTTGAAACACTTTCTGGAAACTGATCTCATAAAGGAGCCTTACAAAGCTTTCATAAAGGAAACAATGACCAGTTGCCAGACCGGCATGAAACGACTTCCCGCCCCACTACATGATGCGGGAGCCATTATTGGCCACAAGACCGGTAGTGGATATACCACGGCAGACGGCCGTATTGGAGCGACCAACGACCTCGGATTCATCACCCTATCCGATGGGACTCACTATATCCTGGCCGTTTTTGTAAAAGATTCGGGATACAATGCCACACAAACGGAGGAAATCATCGGACAAATATCCCAAATCGTATTCAACCACCTGCAAAAATATTGATTACTCACCATGATACAAATCAGAAAGACTCAACCAGAAGACATAGACCACCTGATGAACATCTTTGAACAGGGTAAACGCATCATGCGTAAAAGTGGGAACCTGAAACAATGGACAGGAAGTTATCCCAGCCGGGATCTGATAAAAAAAGATATCGAAGCCGGTCACAGCTATGTCTGTCTGGACGAAAAGGGAGATATCATCGGGACCTTTACCTTCATTCCTGGCAAAGATCCTACTTATGCCCGCATCTACGAAGGACAATGGTTGGACGACGAACGTCCTTATGCCACCATCCACCGCCTGGCCAGTACAGAAGACAGCCACGGTGTAGCCGCCGCCTGCCTGGAGTGGTGCTACACCCAAATACAGAACTTGCGAGCAGACACCCACCGCGACAACCTCATCTTGCAACACATCCTGCAAAAACACGGTTTCCGCTATTGCGGCATCATCTACCTGCTGAACGGCGACGAACGGTTGGCGTACCAGAAGATTGGCGATGAACGGTAAGTAAATAGACACTAAATGCTAGCAATACCTCTTCTTCAGCTCCTCCACCGACATGCCGGTAAAATAATCTTCAATGAAGTTCCAACGCTGCTCATCGGTCATACGATCGGTACCGAAAAACATCGTAAACAGCTCAATCTGTTCCTGGAAAATGCGTTCATTAGCATCCAGAATCAGATTACGATAACCGTCGGCTGCCGCCAGCTGTTCCAGCCTATCCGCATCGTTGATGCGTACATGGACACACGGCGTACCGCCCCCTGCCACACTGAACGACAAGCCACCTAACATGGAAAGCAGGTTAAGCAACATGTTCAAATCGGAAAACGGCGTACAGTAGAACTGCAAACGGTCACCCTTATGTCCCGTGATACGCTGGGCAAACAACTTCTGATAACGCGAAAGCAACAGATCGAAGCCACGGGTTACGGTAAACGAAAGTTCGTTGGACTCCTTTTTCTTCTGGCTGCTGATATAACTCACGCTTCGCCCTTCCTCCGTACGGCTCTCGAGCAGGGAACCAATGAAGCGCTTAGCCGAACGGACATCCATCGCATGTTCGGCAAAGACGGCACGCAAGGCTTCTTCATCGAAACGCCCCTTACTCTTCTGTAAAGCTGTTTTCAGCAGCGTAACCAGACTCTTGAACAGCTCGTCCATACGACTGCGAAGCGTATCGGCGTCTTCCTTCAGCAGCACCTCATGCTTGCCTACGGCAACCGGACGGGCACCTTCGCACAGCGTACCGTTATTCAGTTTCTGTTTGAATTCCTTATAACCCAATTCGGGGAAACGCTCTTCCCACAAACGATCGAGACGGGCCAAGTAAACACCCTCCTCTCCTTCCACCGGAGTCAGATAATCGGCATACGCACGGGCAAACGCATCTCCCGTCTTGTCCTGCACATAGCCTTCCACCAGCAGATTCTGCGGACTGACCTCCAGCAAGCGGGAGCCAAAACGTTTCTGCACGTCTTCCTCGAGCCATAGCAAAGCGGTCTTTACAAATTGTCCCAGTTCCGTTTCATACTCCAGTTTATTCTTTGTACGCGGCAGTTTCACCACAAACTCGAAGTCGGAAAGCGACACCTGCATCTCCTGCTTCCGTCCTTTCATATGATATACCTCGATGAGTTTCTGCAGAATCAGTGCCAACTGTTCCTGGGCAATAGCTCCCGTCTGATGCAGACGGTTCATATAATAGAAATCGCGTTCGTGGAAATCGGTGGCCGAAATGCCTTGCACGGATGCATCACGGGCAGCGCGTCCGACCTCCTGCACGTAATCGACAAACGTACTCGAAGGAGCCACATGGTAGACACGGTCGATATCACTGATGTCCACCCCCATACCAAAAGCCTTGGTAGCCACGATCAGCCGCTTACTACCATCCTTAAAGGCGTCTACAATGGCAGCCTTCTGCACCTTGTCCTTCTTCCCGTAGTAGGAAGCGACCAAAGGCCAGTCGGCAGGCTTCACCCACGACTTGATCCGCATGTCGATTCCCCCGGCAAAGGGATAATAGAGCAACGTCTTATGCCCGTCCAGATAGTCGTCCACACGGGCAGAAACGGCACGCTGCTTGGCCTTGTCGTAAGTTTCCCCTTCCTCCAGCTGCAACTGGCGGATGTCGAAACCAATATTCCGACGCTTCACCGTACCAATGTAGAGCACACAGGGTTCCATCTGCAATGAACGGACCGTCTCGAAAACCATATCGTTGTCGCCCGACGGATTCCATACTGCCGTAGCCGTCAGGGCAAACAGCGGGAAGTCATAGCCCAATGTCTGTTTCAAACCAGAAAGATAACGCCCCAGGAACCAATAGTCTACGCGGAACTCCTTACCCCAGGTAGTCACCGTATGAGCCTCATCGACTACGACAAGCCCAATACGACGGTCGCCCACAAAGTGATGGATGTCGTAGGACAGCAACAACTCGGGCGAGAGGTAGAACAGGTCCACCTCACCCTCGCGCACCCGGCGATATACCTCAGCTTTCTGTTCGGGCGACAAGTCGGACGAAGCGTATGCCACACGCTCGTAACCCAGATCCTGCAATCCCTCTACCTGATCGACAATCAGAGCCTTCAGAGGGGAAACGATGAGCGTAAGCAGTCCGTATGCCTGCCCCAGATAAATGCCGGGCAGCTGAAAAAGCAACGACTTGCCCGATCCTGTCGGAGCCGTCAGCAGGACATTGTCCGGCCGTTCACGACCGTCTTTAGCCTTTTCGGCTTCCCGAATGACGTGTTCGACTAAGTGTCCCTGCGACAGAACGACTTTATCCTTCCCGTCGAACAAGTCCTTGTATATCTCCAGATCACGGAACTGCCGATACCCGTATACTTCATTCAGAAGCCTGCTTACCTCATCCCGACACTCAAAGGGTGAGCCATGGCCGTCCAATACCGGCAGGCGGCATCCGTTCATATTTCGTGCAATCATGATATTCCTGAAATACGATGTAACAAAAAAAGAGAAAGGTGGTCAGCAGGCCGTAAACTCCGACCTTCAGAACCACCTTTCCTTATTTCTAATTTAATTTGCTGCAATGCTGTTGCTTCAGATATGCGTAATCAATACTCCTCTTCGTTGAAGAAGAAATCTTCCTTGCTTGGATAATCAGGCCAGATATCTTCAATGCTTTCATATATCTCGCCTTCATCTTCCATCTCCTGCAAATTTTCAATCACTTCAAGCGGAGCACCCGAACGCATAGCATAATCAATCAGTTCATCCTTAGTTGCCGGCCAAGGGGCATCTTCCAGCTTCGATGCCAATTCCAATGTCCAATACATAGTTTCTAAGCCTTTAAGTTTGTGTACAATATTCTTTTCTCAATATTTTCGGCAAAAGTATAACATTTTATTTCACTTGCAACTATTCTGCCAAAATATTTCGTCTTTTTTATTATCCAGGTTGATTTTTCGGGAAAGAACGAACAGATAGTCGGACAAACGGTTCACATAAGCCAACAATTCGTCCGCCACATGCACCTCTTCCGCCAACGCCAAAATACGACGCTCAGCACGTCGACAGACCGTACGGCAGACGTGACAAAGCGCTGCTACCTCATCACCTCCCGGCAGCACAAATGCCTTCAACGGCGGGAGCTGGCTGTCCAGACGGTCGATCTCCGCCTCCACCTTTTCCACCTGTTCGGGGGTAACGATACTGGCTGCACGGAGTTCTGTTTTTTCACTATCGGTAGCCAGATAACTGCCTACGACAAACAGACTGTTCTGCACCCATTGCACAAAAACCTTGTCTTCATCGTTGGACAAACGGGAGACCAGCAGCCCCAGAAAAGAATTCAGCTCGTCCACCGTGCCATACGCCTCCAGTCGGACATGTGTTTTGGGAACACGCGTCCCTCCCACGAGCGACGTCTTGCCGCTGTCGCCCGTACGTGTGTATATCAGACTTTTCTTCATATCAGTATATGTTTTAAGCATTAACAGCCCGAAGGCTTCAAAAGTTTACCAGATAATGTTGTTTTATCTTCGTCCGGTCGAAGAAGATGATGCCCAAGTCGTAGAGGTCGAACGTGATGCCGCAGCGTTCGTCCTGCCTCATGGCGTCCCACAGCCTGCGCATGGCCGACGTGTAGCGGATGCCTTCGATGACAAATACCGAGCAGCCACGAGTCCGCCCCACGCACTGACGGAACACTTCCTCCACAAAGTCGGGACGCCGCCAGTCGTGCAGATAAAGGAAATCGACAGGAACGCCCGCCTCCAGGAACAGTTCGTCCAACTCCGCAGCAGCCGTATAAACCGCCCCTTCCCTACCCGCCTTCAGATAGAGCCCCGAAGCGGACAGAGGTCCCGCATCGACAATCGTTTCCGGCCGCGCATAGTTGACCAGGCGGAACAGAAGCCGCTTCACCCGCAAGGGTTCTTCTCTCCAGCTCCTGGGGTGCTGCGTTGCCTGCCGCTTCTCCCCTTCCAGCAGGGAAGCATACTTATAATAAGGTGCAGTCTCGTAGATGATCCCCGTTATCAGATGGAAAGCAAAAGGTGAGTGCACTCCGTAACCGCACCGATGGCGGAAGCGGGCCAGACGCACGAAAGGACGCTTGCACAAGATAGAGATACGGTTCATGTTCCAGACAGTTTTATACCTGCAAAGATAAAGTAATCCAGCAGAAATCCATCAACCGGCAGCAGTATTTTGCACCCGCCCTGACGAAGTGCTGCATGAGCCCTCCACACAGTGCTTCGTCAGGGGGCGAGGAAGTGCTGCATGACGACCTCAGGAAGCACTGCATGGCAAAGCAAGAAAGCACTGCGTTAACCTGCCTGAAACAGCCTTTTCCTCATCCGATAAGATACTTTAGCAGAAAGAATACCGTCAGGATGTACATTGTAACCGTGAGCCGTTTGCGGTGGCCGGACAACAGGTTCACCAACACATAGCTGATCATGCCGATGGAAATGCCCTCGGAAATGCTATAGGCCAGCGGCATCATAATCAGGCAAAGGAAAGCGGAGATGGAGCGGGAATAGTCGGAGAAATCAATCTCTTTCAGCGTGGAAAGCATCATCAGCCCCACCAATATCAGGACCGGAGCCGTAGCCGCCGTCGGCACCGACAGGAAGAACGGTGCAAAGAACAAGGCAAGCACTAGACCCATCGCCGTCACAAAAGCCGTGAGACCACTGCGCCCGCCTTCGTTCACACCGGCCGCATTCTCGACCACAGTGGTGACAGTGCTCGTCCCCATAAGGGCCCCGAACGTCGTTCCCAGCGCATCGGCCATAAAAGCCCGGTTCAGCCGACGGATTTTCCCCTGTCTGTCCACCATGCCTGCCTTTACGGACATGCCCACCAATGTACCGATGGTGTCAAAGAGGTCGATAAACAAGAATGTGAAAACCACCACCAGCATGTCCAGGCTCCAGATGTGTTCGAAATCGAACTGAAACACGATGGGAGCAGGCGATGGCGGCAGGCTGCACAAACCTTGCCAGTGAGTCACTCCGAACGGTATGCCCAGGAGCGTAGTTACCAGAATGCCGATAAGCAGAGCCCCCGCAACCTTGCGTACCAGCAACACAGAAGTCAGGAGCAAACCGACCAACGTGAGCACCACCTGCGGGCTGGTGACGTCGCCTAAAGTTACCAACGTAGCTTCACTTCGTACGATGATGCCAGACTGTTGCAAACCGATAAATGCAATGAACAAGCCGATGCCCGGAGCTATCGCTTTGCGAATTACCTCGGGCAGGGCATTGACAATTCTCTCCCGAATGCCCGTGGCAGTCAGCAAGATGAAAAGGATTCCCTCAATCAGCACAGCCGTCAGTGCAAATTGCCAGGGATAGCCCATCGTCAAGCAAACCGTATAGGCAAAGAAAGCGTTCAGCCCCATGCCCGGCGCCAGCGCAAAGGGCAGCTTGGCATAAAAGGCCATAACCAGTGTCGCAAACACGGAGGCAATGACCGTCGTCGTGAACAGCGCGTCACGGTCCATGCCCGTCGAACTCAACACATTGGGATTGACGGCCAGGATATAGGCCATGGTCAGGAAAGTGGTCAAACCGGCTACCACCTCCCTGCGGACAGTCATCGTCCTCGGATCAAAATCGAAAAGTCTTTTCAGCATATCGTGCGATTCGGATAAGTCGGAAACAAAAGTAAGAAATAAAAAACATAAAGTCCCTCTTTACATCCGTAAAGTAGATGTTTAGCGTGTTCAAGTAGGTGTTTACGGCGAGAAATCACCTTAAAAAAACATTTCTCCCTTGAAGCCCTCACGCTTTCACATCGCCACAATGCATTGAAAACAAATGCGATACGGTGAAACATACAAGATTCACGGTGAAGGCACAAGAAGAGATTTGCGGACGGAGTGTGAAACTTACTGTTTTCACCGTCTCCTTAAGTCTGATCTTTGTATCACCGTAACCATATAAATATCAACATCTTACATTGAAAGTTCATTCGAACATCTTTTATACAATAAGAAAAGCAGCTTTAATAATAAAATAGTCGAACGGAAATATCATTGATATGATACAGATGCAAAAACAGCATGATACACAAATCCATAATCTCAAGGAAATGCTACGCATGGAAAATTTCTGTGCCATGCTGGGGGGCACTAAAGAAATGACTGAAAGCCTTATAGTCAAAAAAGAAGCTCTGAAATGTAGCGGTAAAATCTATTCGGAGCAGCATAGGTAAAACTTTAATGTCAAGGATTATATTCTAATGGTGGAAATGACCCTAACGATGAAAGCTGACTGAACCTGACAATAATCAGGAAGCCGATTGCCGACTGGTTCAGGGAACAATGGCACAGGCTCAGATATGGCACAAGACAACCACAACAGGAAGAAAGGAAAAGCAGAGGATTCAAATTGTAATTGTTGAATCGCTCAAATCTAGAAGAAATGAGTAATCAAATGGTATTTTAATTGTTCCTTTTTCATATCTTTACACCCGTGCGGTGGATAAATTGAAAGAGGAGGCGATAAACAGCCTGCCGGAATTAAAGTTTTAACCATAAAAGACTTACCTTTGCAATTATGGACTTTGAAGCATTAGTAAAACATATCAGCACGATACAAAGCACGTTGCAGGCGCAAGCCGCACACGCTGTAAACCTCGCCCTGACTGCCCGCAACTGGCTCATGGGCTGCTATATCGTGGAGTTTGAGCAAAACGGTGAAGACCGTGCCGCATACGGCGAACAACTGTTGAAGAAACTGGAACAGCGGTTGAATGTCAAAGGACTGAACGAGCGCAGGTTTCGTGAGTTCCGGCGGCTATACCTTGTTTATCCGCAACTGAAAGAGCCTATCGCACAATACATATTGGCAGGAAGCGAAATTCGGCACACACTGTCCGCCGAATTTGCAGACTCAATTCGGCGGTCGCCAACCGCCGAATCTTCTCAATACATTCAATCGGCTCAAAACAAATGGATTACCCCACCCGAAAAGTTATTTAGCCGCCTATCCTCTACCCATTTGAATGTAATTTCACCCATTGATAACCCTGTAAAACGTGCTTTCTACGAAATGGAAGCCATTCGGGGCTGCTGGTCAGTAAAGGAATTGGAGCGGCAAATCAATTCCCTCTATTACGAACGCAGCGGATTATCCCAAAATAAGGAAACCTTGTCTGCCTTGGTGCAGCGGCAAGCCATGCAATTACAGCCCAAAGACATTATTAACACGCCCGTTACGTTGGAGTT
>ULRV01069846.1_pt1 | contig 17812 bp, 20 predicted proteins | sample 1955791 | NCBI WGS metagenome assembly ULRV01 (sample SAMEA4835692, study PRJEB28245) | human gut metagenome | biome: gut microbiome; material: fecal sample | place: Denmark | collected 2008 | reverse complement strand
TTTATTTGCTTCTTCTGTTCTCATTTTATTGGAAGCAATTTGTCAATTTTTTTCTTTTTGCTTCCCCTAAAGTTCTTCTTCCACCTTTTCTATCAGTGCATTGAACTTTTTATAATGCAGCGGCGAGATATTGTGTGCTGCCTTCTTCCAAATTATAAATATATCACTCTTTTTTAGGCAGCAGAATCTCTATCAGATGCTTATCCAGCATCAGTGTGCGGTTCCAGGGATTTAAGATGACGCCCTGAATGTCCGGCACTGTAAGTGCCGCCTGAAACAGCTTGCCCATGTCCGTCAGAAAGGTGGATTTCACGCTGTCCGCACCTTTCAGTTCTTCTTCAAAGCCGGTAAATGCGGTCCACCAGCCCTCCCCGTCCGAGGTTTTTACCACTCTTACATTCATTTGCGTCTGGGTCAGGGACGGCTCAACTGCCACGATAAACTGTCCGCCTTCCTGCACCCGGTGCCGTATCACGGTAAGCGTATGGGCAAGCTGCTCCGGTGTTGCCTCTCTTTGCAACGCTGCAATGGCTTCTTCTATTTTTTCATTGCCCTTAAGCCCTTCGTCCTGATATTTCTCTGCCATGATTTATCCTCCAAAATGCTCTTTCTGTTCTTTCATAACCCAGGCAAAGGCTTTCGCCGTCCTCATTTCCGGCTCCTTAAAATGATTTCCCGCATTCCATTCCAGTGTGCAGTCTGTTCCCTGCCCGGCAAGGTACGCATATGCCTTGCGGATGCAGTCGCCGACCGTGCACATAACCGGATTTTTCGTTTTTTCTTCCCTGTCTCCAAGGCTTAAGTACACCGCCTTGCTCCTGATTTCATGCTCTTTCATATAAGGAAGAAATCCCGGGAACCACATGGATGGAGAAGCTGCAGCGGTTCCTGCAAACACTCCGGTCTGATACGATGCCCACAGGGCAAAAAATCCTGCAAGGGAATATCCGCCGATGTAATATTTCCGTTCTTTATCCAGGCATAGCTGTAAAATCACATCCAGTGTATGCGCAGCCCCGTCACCAAACACTTCGTTTCCGAAAACCGCCGGTGCCTGCCAGGGTGACAAATCGGCATTCCAGTTATCCACTTTTACCGCAAACAATCCGAAATCCATTTTTTTCAACCGCTTAATGGCTACTGCTTCCTCTTCCATCAGATTGATGTCATGGTCGCCCACCGGCTGAATTAAGATGACGGATGCTTCTTCCTTTCCATACTTGTATACCGTCATTGTTATTTCCTTTACCCAATATAAGACCTGTTTGTATTACAAAAAATGTTACTGGCAGTAAAATCCTATATATCCATTTTCTTTTGAAACCAGAATTCCCCACATCCGTTCATGATTCCAGTCATTATTATTGTAAAGCTCGTAATCTACTGCTGTCTCAGAGAATTCACCCAAATAATTGTCAAATACCTTTTTATCATAGGACTCCTCCGACCGGTTTCTCACATGTGCTTCTTCCTTGTACTTAGCCACAATCGAATTTATGTATTCTTCCGATGCCTTGAATCCCAAAAATTCATAACCGCTTCCCTGCATCATTGACGGACATACCACCCACGTTACATCCGTTGCTTCCTCCGGTATCGCATCCGGAAAAAAGAAATATGCCTCCCTGTATTCTTCCTTTAATTTCTTAATATCGGATTTGTATTCATAAAGCATATGCCGTGGAAATAAAGGTGCAAAGAAGGCACCTACATAATAAACCATACAGGATCCCAAAAGTGCCGCAATGAGTATCTTTCCCCCGGAAGGAACCTTATCCTGCTGTTTCCCTTTGTTTTTCCAATAAATACACATAGCTGTCATCAGCACCATAAACAATGCGGTCACAATATTCTGAAAACGCGGATGCCGAATACTGAAAATGCCAAGCAGCATGGTCGCTACCCCAAATATCCACACATATACATTCAATACTTTTATTTTTTTCAATTCCCCTGTTCCTCCCCAAATTGTTTTTTTAATAAATAGGTAACAAAATCAAAACAAATCCAGCATATTGTCCAGATAGATGCTTTCCCTGACATGTATCCGGTACTCTGGTCTGGTCAGGTAATACAGTAAAAATTCCAGTACCAGTGCACTGCCCAGTCCCCTTCCCTCGATTTTAAATTGGGAAAAGCCCATGGGCAGATAAACGTTTGTAATATCCCCGGTGCCGATAAAGCCCGGATTTTCCATGGCTTTGGAGAAACGATACCCTTCTCCTGCATCCGGTGCACTGCAGTAATGTTCTGCATCTTCGCCAAGACTCTTGCGGCTGACCGTTTCGTAGCAGTTTTTTCTGTCTTTACAACCGAAAAAGCAGCATTCGTTGCAAAGGAATTCCACCTTGTCCTTTTGCTGCCCTGACAAATTGTCCCATTTATCAAATGCCTTATTCAGGCGGAAATCCGGCACCACATAACGGAATTCTTTTCTTTTCAGTTCTTCCGTAAGCTCTGAAAAATCCGTCAGCACTTTCGTAGTGGAGGACACCAGATACAGCCCCGGATAATGCTCCTGTAAATAGTCCGCCAGCAAACCGGAATGCACGATGACACCGTTTGCCGGCTCCCTGCTTTCCCCGAACATAGTGCAAAGCTCATTGCATTTTTTATCCGAAAGGTGCTCCTTTTGAAGCAAAGAATTGCTGAAGGTCAGCCGGGCGGAAATCCCATATTCCCGCATCAGAGCAAGCACCTCTTCGGGACGGTTATCGCCAAAGCCGACCCGTCCGCCGCCCCACAGACAATCCGCCGGTGCCCCGTATACGGAACCGATATCGCACCAGTCATAAAAATATTCCCGGTGTTCCCGGAACAGGGGCAAAAACAAACGGTACAACTCATAAAATTCAAACAGACCGGGAAGGTGGTAATACGCCGTATTCTTTTTTTCTGTATTCATCCTGCTTTCTCCCATCTCCGTGTCTTACCGGTGCACATACATTCTTGACCGCTCCGTATCTTACCGGTGTATATACATCCTCGTCTGCTCCGCTTCGCCGTCTCCCTGCACCATACATAGAAACTCCCAGCCGTATCTTTCGTAAAATCCGGTGTGATCCGTTATCAGATACACCGGCGAAATACCTTGGGCCCGCAAATCTTCCACTGCCATATGCAAAAGCCGCCCTGCAATTCCTCTTCCCCGGTAAGCTTCTTCCGTGTAGACCGCACATATATTGGGCGTAAGGTCTTTTCTGTCATGAAAATCATTGGCAATGACGCCAAGTCCCGCCACTATTTTTTCATTCTCCAGACACAGATACCAACCGTATTCCGTTTCCTTTGAAAGATACGCCTCCATGCACTCCCGGTAAGCTTCCATAGGCACAAACCATTTGCTATGAAACCATTCTGACGCTTTTTCCGCAATCTCCGGCTTCTCCCGCAAGGTCACAAACTGTGGAAAACACATCTCATAATAAAAGCATTTGTGCCGTTTTCCTCTGTATTCCTTTCTTCCACTTCATTTGTAAGATACATTCCGGCTTTTTCCATCACCTTTCGGCTGGCGGTGTTTTCCTCAAAAAAACCCGCCATCACCTTCTGAAATCCCATTTCCTGCAGTTCTTTCAAGACAGTCTTCACCGCTTCGGTAGCATAACCGTGCCCTTGATACTTTGGATGAATGACATAGCCTATTTCAATGGCATCCTCTTCTGTCCCACAGTCATTCACAAACCCTATCATGCGGTTGTCCAAATAAATACCATACTCTAAATGAGCCGTATCCTCTATACGGCTGAACAAAATCAGCTTATCCACCAGAGAATATACCTGCTCCCTGTTTTCAAAATCGGGAACCATAAAGGTCTTCGTAATTTCTTCGTTGGTAAGAAGCTCCGCCAACTGTTCTCTGTCTGCTGTGGAATAGGGCTTAATGGTAAGCCTTTCAGTATGAACCAACGGTTTCTTTTTTATGGATATATTCATCGTTCTCTCTCCATATAGAATATTAGAGGAGTCTAAAGCTCCATTGTTCTGCACTTGTTCAAAAAGCACATCTCCTTATCATAAATTTTTATCAGATAATTTCTTCTGCCTTTCTGTCAGTATGTCACAGATATGGCGAAAACGCAATATTTTCTAGTGTTGAAAGCATTACCTGTTTTTGCATCCGGTGTCTTAATATAAATTTCCTGCAATTCATCATGGACATTGGCATAGGTTGCGTACATTGATGCCGATGGGGAGGCATCAATCAGCTTCACATGGAAAATCCCCTTGACCGAAACACTCTTCACATGCTCCAGCAGACGTTGTTCCCTGCATTTCCGGCGCCTTTGCCCCTCTTACTTTTATGTACCGGGGCTCGTTGCTATTCATTTTAAAATCCTCTTTTCTTCAGATCTGCCACAAGCTGCACATAAAATTCACGCACATCAAAACCCGGGATGTTTTCCCTGTTCAAATCTATCATATCCGCATGGGATATTCCTCTTTTCCCTTTCACCGTCAAAAACTGATATTGTTGTCCCCACCGGAAGGATTCCTCTCCCACAAGACCATCGTTTGGTCCGTCAAAGTGTTTTACAAGATGATAGGTAAAATTGAGCGGAAATCTACCGGATGTGGGCCGGTTCAGCTTAGAGCCCACGGACTGGTAATACAGATTGGGATTATCCTTTACTTCTTCATTCAACCTGGTGCAGTTTGTAAAGGTAAGGTCATGGACTGCAGCCAGAAAATTCGGGTTCTGATCTCCTAATTTTGCTGCACCGGTATTGTACAGATTTTCTACCGTATGCTGCTGTTTTTCCGGTATTTTCGTAAGCAGATAATCCGCAAACAGACACCCTCTGTGAGGAGTGTTGATTGTCGTAAGCGATGCCACACAGGGGGCAATATCCGTAAGGGCGATAGCTGTTCGCATATCCAGTCCTCCTTTGGAATGGGCTATTACGTTCACCTTTTCACAGCCGGTTTCTGTGACAATCTGATGAATGCGGGCTGCCAGCTCTTTTGCACTGTCCTTTACCGCCGCCGCACTGTTATGGTTTCCATAGTAAATCACAGCGCCGTTTGCCTGCAGTTCCGCCGGTATCCTTCCCCAGTAATTCAAATGTTCAAAATCCCGGAAGAACACACCATGCACCATCAAAATCGGATACCTGGTATGACACACCTCCTGATTTTTTCTCTGTTCATTTCTTCTGCTTCGTGTCTTTTCCAGTTTTACCTCATCACCCACGGTTTTAATGATAATATGCAGCATAACAAGATGGGCTATGGGAATCCACCCACACACGATTCCCAACACTCTCCACCGGATGCCAAGCTGCTCCGATGTCAGGTACACCATAATAATGCCTGTCCAAAAAATAATATTTTCTACCAGAATGACAATTCCAAGCCGTAAAAGCCAGTAGACCGGTTCCTTTCCAATTCCCGCCGGTCCCCGGAACCATTTTTCATAGCAGCCAAAGTAACCTAACAATAAATATACGGATGCCAATACCGTTGTTCCGCAGAACAGCTGTAACATACGCCTTCCTAAACCGCAAATTTTGATTCTCATTCCAAATTCTCCCGTTTTTACAATCTCTTTTCCAGTAAAACCAGATTCACACGGGGGATGCCGTTATAAGCTCCCGGCATGCGCTCCGTCCTCACATACTCCCGTATAAATGTAGCCCTCCGCTGTTCCGACTGCCACAGCAACTCCCCCGGCTTCCACCCACGCGGAAATTTTTCGAAGATTTAAAACCTTCATTGCCGCTTTATATAAAGTATCCTATGCGTTATTCGCTGCTTATCTCCTTTTGCATTTACTTCATCATTTCCGGAATAAATTTCTGAACACATTCATTCCAGAATTTCATATCATGAATCCCGGGCCACTCCAGATAGGTATGCTTTACACCCTGCTTAGTTAAAAAATTATGCATTTTTCTGTTGGGCTCCAACAGAAAATCTTCTGTTCCGCATGCCATATAAATTTCCGGCATGGTCAGTTTTCCCTCACCGGCTAATATTTTTCGTACCAGAGTTTCCGGCACATTCTCGCTTTCCATCACTTTTTCCGGATTGCCGAAGCACTCTCTGTAGTATTCATAATTGGCAATGTCATTCCGGTATCCCGGCTTCATAGTCGCAACCTCATACTGCACAAAAGCGGAACTGAATGCTGCGGTCTTACTGAACACATCCGGATAAGCCAATGCTGTGTGCAGGGAGCCGAAGCCTCCCATACTAAGTCCCATGATATAGGTATTTTCCCGCTCTTTCGCCAGCCCGAAAGTATTCCGTACAAACTCCACCAGTTCTTCTCCTACGAAGGATTGATAAGCATGCCCTGTGGAAATTCCATTCAGCCAGAAGCTGTTTTCACCATTTGGGCAAATAACCGCAAAATTATATTGCTTAATCAAATCTTCCGGTACCCAGCAATCCCCTTTCCCTGTATAGCCATGCAGTAAAAATAAGGTTTTCATTTTCTTTTTAGAATAATTTTCTCTGGAAAAAGGAGTGTTTTCATCCGTCCGGCAATCGGTAGGAATGACCATCTTAAAAGAAACCTCTCTGTGTAAACAATTAGAATACATTTCAATGCTTAAATTTGCCATAGGAACCATTCTCCTTCCTTATTATTGAATATTTCTGCCTGTTTCTAAAAATTTATCCGCACAATCCTCATCTGCATATAGCCGTCTCCTACTTTTGCAAGGAAACGGAACAAGCCGCTGACCGACGGTGTTTTCAAATCATAGTATCCCAGCATATAGCCTTTTGCGGAAATCTCCGCTTCGGGAAGCCATGCCTTCAAATCCGTGTCCAGATTGTTTATGTAAAAATACCGGTCGATATCGGTAATGCCCGCCGCTTTTACCCAGGTTTTGAGCATCAGCTTTACCGCTTTTTTATTGGCTGCATCAAAACAGAGCCTTCCGCCCTTAAACCGTTCCGCCATGGCAGTAAACAGCTTTTGAATATCCGAAGAAAGGAAATAATAGAAAACACCGGCAGCGAAAAAGACCGCACCCTTGCTATCATCAATGGCATCGAACCACGCCGTGTCATTTAAGTCCGCTCCGATATTGGTCACATTTTCCGCAGACGGTATCAGTTCGTTTCGTACCGCTATCACATCCGGTCTGTCAATATTGTATATTTTGCATCCCTCTCCTGCATTATTTTCCGCAGTGCAGTCCAGACCGCAGCCTAAGTTTACCACGGTGCAGGCAGGATGTTCCTTGCAGTAGTTTCTGACTTCAATGCCCAAATCCGTATACCTGGCAGCCGCCTCCAGATAACCGAAACGGAAGCCCACGTTCTGTTTCTTTGCTTCCAGCGCCGAAAAATCATAATCCAGCTTTTCCATTATCTGTGCCGCCATCGGGTCGTTGTAAATTTCAGGATAGATTTCAGAGCAGTACTTTCTGCCCCATAAGGGTATCACCAATGTTTCCTGAACGGTATTTGGCTCAATATGCATCTTTTCTGTATTCATGTTTTATCCTCTCCGGTTCGATTTTCCATACCATTTTAAGTTATTAGTTAGGTTGCGCTAACCATCGTTTCATTATAGCATATTTCCGGCGAACTTCAAATAACTTTGCCTAACTATGCACCGCTCGGTGCTCTGCATTTGCTTGTCAGGCGGTACTTATCCGATATTCAATCTATTTTGTGTCAGGAATTTCAATCACCGCTATATCGCATGCCATCCGTCCCTCCACAATATGATAGATGACGTCTGTGTAACCCATTTTCTGAAAGAACTCGCGGTACGTGTTTTCGTCAAACTGCTGCTTGAAATTGGCGCCCAGTTTTTCCAGAAAACGGACGGCTGCTTTGTTGGTGCTCTTGGTATCGTTAATATAGGTGGGAATAACCAGCCTGCCTCCCGGCTTGCAGACACGGGTAAGCTCCTGCAGTGCGGCTTTCGGTTCCGGCAGAAGATGGATAACATTTCCCGCCACCACCTTATCAAAGGAATTGTCCGCATATTTTAGCTTCGTAATATCTGCCTTTGCCAGCCGTACATTCGAGAAGGAAGAAAGCTTTTTTCTTGCCTGTCTAAGCATGCCCACCGAATAATCCGTAGCAACCAGTCTTTTTGCCTTCTTTGCAATGTATATACTGATAGCGCCGGTTCCGCAAGCACATTCCAGAACCTTATCGTTTATATTTATCAGCTTTGCCACCTGAATGCCTGTCTCCCGGTATACTTTTTTGTTATAAAGGTTTTCAAATAAATCATACACACCTGCAACTTTGTCCCAAAACATAGGTTTTCCCCTTTCTTCCCTAAGAAGTTCTTTCCTGTTATACAAAAAGGCGCAAACTAATGTCTTCATCAATTTGCACCCTCTCTTCCTATAATTCGATGACCGGTGACAGGGCATCCCTGGATGCCACATAAATGGGGAAATCGTCCGCCTTGTACCGGCTCTCTCCCATGGTGATTTCCATACGCACTGCTTCATGAGCCAGTTCCGGCATATTATTTTCCTTGCTCAGATGTCCCAGCATAATGGCATGTATTTTGTCATTCAGCACCCTGTCCAAAAGCCTGCCGGCATTTTCGTTGGAAAGGTGTCCCCTGTTTCCTAAAATTCTCTGCTTCAGATAATAGGGATACGGTCCCACCTGCAGCATGTTCACGTCATGGTTTGCCTCCAAAAGGAGAGCATCCAGACCGGTAAGACACGCCACCGTATAATCGTCAAACGTTCCAAGATCCGTACACACAGCTACCTTTTTGTCTCCGTAACCCACACGATACCCCACCGGTTCCGCCGCATCATGGGAAATTTTCATGGGCCATACCTTCAGATCCTTAATAATCATCTGGCTGTCCGCTTCTATTTCCTGAAAAAGGGACGGGTCGGGAATGTTTTTCTGCCTGCCGTTTACAATAGCTTTAATGGTTCCTCTTGTAGCAAAAAGGGGAATGCTGTATTTTTTGCACAACACCGCCAGTCCCGCTATATGGTCGGAATGCTCATGGGTAATCAGAATGCCGTCTATATCCCTCCCTGTAAGTTCCAGTTCCGCCAGTCCCGTTTCGATTTTCCGGGCGCTGATGCCTGCGTCAATTAAAAGGTGCGTGGTATCGGAGCCAACGTAAATACAGTTTCCGCTGCTTCCGCTGGCTATACTGCAAAATCTCATTTCTTTAGTCCTTCCATCGGATGTCAATCACATCGCCGTCAAATATTTCTTTCAGATACTCTGCGGACTGTCCGTTCAGCAGAGTTTCAATGCCGGATCCCCTGGGATGCTTCAAATCAAAATCTATGTAGTCGAACACATCCACGTAGACATAGCTTGCCTTGCCGTGCAGGGTAATGGGGATGCCGTTTACCACTACATGTACATCATGGATAACCGGCTTGGGAACAGGTTCTTCCTCCGGCTGCTCCGCAGCTTCATCCGCAATGCCGTCAGCAGGAGTTTTCTCTGCCAGGTCCGCTGTACCGTCGGCTTTGGATTGCTCCACTGTATCTGCCTGTGCCTCTGCCGGTGCGGTGTTTCCGCCGCCCGCCTGCGTTCCGGCAGACTGTTCGCTCTGTTCTGTCACATTTTTTTCGGATATTGCGTCCTCCCCTGTTTCGGACTCGCCTGTTGACTCTGCAGTTTCATCCGGCAGCGCCTCCCAGGTTTCGGGCACATTGCCCGCATCCGCTATCTGTAAGGAGAAGTTCTCATACACCTTGTCCGAAAGAGAAGCCGGTGCGTTGTTTAAGAGAACCCGTTTGCCGTCCAGCGACAGATCAAGCAGTTCCTTTACTTGTTCCACGGTGTAATAAGCCTGCATCTCAATTTTATCGCCATTCTTTATGTCGTAAAATTCGGACTGCATTTCACCGTTTACCATGGCAAACTTCGGAAGCGTCACTTCCTTGTCGTTTACCTTGATAGTAAGGGACTGGCGGTACTCCGGAAGTGCGCCGATTTTCAGCCTTGCCGCTTCCCCCGCCGTGGAAGGCATAATGACAATCACATCGTTTGCCTTGATGGGCGTGTGAATATCCGCCGGCATGCCGTTTACCATGATAATGGCAGACTCTCCCGGCTGTCCTCTCCTGATGCGTTTTTTCCCGTCCACCGTAAAATCCAGTTCAGCGCCCCGTCTGGGGAACAGACCCTCATTGGGGAAATCCGCCTGCATGGCGGCATCCACAACAGAAAGCTTGCCATTGTCGTAAATCTTGATGTTTTCCTCATTAAAGGTCACATAAATGATATTATTATGCTGCTCGTAGTAGCTTAAGCAGATACCCACCGGTGTTACCAGTAAGGAGTCCTTCTGCACATACTCCGGGAAATCCACAAAGCCCATGACATCGCCGCCGCGGACAGCCACTCTTTCCTTTACAATGCCCAGTTCTTCCGAAAGCTTCTTCGTATAGCCGGGAATTTTACCGCCTCCGCCTACCACAAACACAGCGCTGACCGGCTTATCACCGTTCAGTTCCATAATGCATTCCGCAACCGGCTTTGTCATAGCCTCAATCTGCGGCTCCATCACCTCTAAAAGTTCCTTTGAGGAAATGGTCTGGGGGAGTCCCATGATATCCGTAAAGCTGATTTCTTCCTTATCTTCAATCTGACGCTTAATTTCCTCTGCCGCATTGAAATCCACCAGACAGTGCCTGGCAATGATTTCCGTCAGGCTGTCTCCGGCAATGGGTATCATACCGTACGCCGCAATAGCTCCGTCCTTGGTTATGGAAATATCAGAGGTACCGGCGCCTACATCCACCAGTGCAATATTAAGCATACGGAATTTTTCGGGAATAGCCACCTGAATGGCGGCAATAGGCTCCAGTGTCAGATTAACTGCCGTCAAACCTGCCAGCTCTACTGCCTTATACAGTCCATCCACAACGTCCTCGGGCAGGAAAGTCACAATCATATCCGCGCCGATGTTTCCGGCTTTGTGATCTTCCGGATTTAAAATCTGATAGCCGTTCATGTAGTAGCGGATAACGGAATATCCTACGCAGAAAAACTTCAGTCCCGTATGATTGTCCTTGGAAAATTCCTCGTACGCCTGCTCCACGCCCTTGGCGGAAAGCACATACATGTCGTCGCGTTCCACCGTCCTGTCCTCTTCAAATGCCGTTTCCACATGAATGGTCACGGTACGGAGCACACGGCCTGCGGCTGCAATGCAGACATCCTTTAACGGAAATCCCAGTTCCTTCTCCAGCGTTTCCTTTACTTCTTTAATGGTACTGCCGACCTTACGGATATCATGGATTTGTCCGTCCAGCATAGCACGGGTTTCATGCTCCTTTGCGCATTCCGCCTTTACGATAAACCTCTCGCCGTCCCGGTATCCCACGGTCCCCACAATGCTTCTGGTACCGATGTCCAGACCGAACACCATCTGTGCTTTTTCTTTTTGCGTCATCGTCGCTTTTTTTCTGCTTACTCCTGCCACGTATATGCCTCCAGTCTGTTCTTTATCTGCTCACAGGCTGCGCCTAAGCTGTCACTGTTGTCAATCACAAAATCACTGTTCTTACGGTACTGCTCCTCCGTAAGCTGGTTGCCCATAATTCCCGTGATCTTTTCATCACTGTAACCTCTGTTTACCTTCAGTCTCCGCCTTCTTACCTCCGGGGATGCATAAACATACCACATCTCATCCACAAAGTCCTTATAACCGTTCTCAATCAGAAGCGCCGCCTCGATAAAGAAAAGCTCTGTTTTTCCCTCCTCGGCCGCCTTCTTTACTTCCTGCTCCAGATACGTTCTCACTGCCGGGTGCACAATATCGTTCACCTTTTTAAGCAGGGATTTGTCCAGAAAAATCTGTGCCGCCATACGGTTTTTGTTAATCCTGCCGTCCGCATCCAGCACACCTTTTCCAAGCAGCGCCACCATTTTTACATAACAATCCTGACCCGGCGACTGAATAATGTGTGCCACCTCGTCAGCCAGACAGATTTTGCAAAGATAATGCTGTCTGATAAAAGATAGCACTTCCGTTTTCCCCGCACCGATACCGCCGGTAATACCAATCAGACGCATAAATCTACCCCCTTGTATCTTTATTTCACTTCATACTGTTTTTCACCGGTATCCTTATTTTGCTTCGTACCAGTTTTCACCGGTATGCATATCTATGGCAAGCTCCACGGCAAGATCTGCCGCCCCTTTCATGCCTTTTTCCAGAATACGCTTTACCTGCTCTTCTTCGTCTTTTGCCGTTTCAATCAGAAGTTCATCGTGTACCTGCAGCAAAAGTCTGGAGGAAAGTCCCTCCTCTTTAAGACTTTTCCACACGTTAATCATGGCAATTTTAATAATATCCGCCGCCGTTCCCTGAATGGGGGAATTCATGGCGATACGCTCTCCGAAGCTTCTCTGCATAAAATTGTTGGAAGAAAGCTCTGGAATGGGTCTGCGTCGTCCAAACATAGTTACGGCATAACCGGTTTTCTTGGCCTCCTCCACCAGTCCGTCGATAAAATCCTTAATCTTCGGATAGGTTTCAAAATACTGCTCCATGTAGGCAGCCGCCTCTTTTTTGCTGATGCTTAAGTCCTGGCTTAAGCCAAAAGAGCTGATGCCGTAAATAATACCGAAGTTTACCGCCTTGGCGTTTCTTCTCTGCAAATCCGTTACTTTCTCAAACGGCACATGGAAAACCTGGGACGCCGTAATCCGGTGGATGTCCTCTTCTTTCCGGTAAGCGTCAATCAGCTTCTCATCCCGGGACATATGTGCCAGTACACGGAGTTCAATCTGGGAATAGTCCGCATCCGTAAATTCATAGCCTTCCTTCGGCACAAATACTTTTCGTATCTGTCTGCCCAGTTCCATTCGCATGGGAATGTTCTGTAAATTTGGCTCCGTGGAGCTGATGCGTCCGGTAGCCGTAATGGTCTGGTTAAAGCTTGTATGAATTCTGCCGTCCTCTTTGATGCAGGAAGCCAGTCCGTCCGCATAGGTGGATTTTAATTTGGCAAGCCCTCTGTACTCTAAAATGTCCGCCACAATCGGATAATCCGGCGCCATTTTTTCCAGTACATCCGCCGCTGTGGAATAACCGGTTTTCGTCTTCTTTCCGCCTGGCAGATGCATTTCTTCAAATAAAATCTCCCCTAACTGCTTGGGAGAATTTAAGTTAAATTCTTTTCCCGCTTCTTCGTAAATTTTCGTTTCCAGCTCGGTAATTCTGCCGGACAGTCTCTCGCCGTATGCCTTTAATTCCTCCGGTTTTACTAAGATGCCTTCTTTTTCCATATCGTAAAGAACCAGGGAAAGGGGCATTTCTATTTCCCGGAACAAAGAAAGCATTCCGGTTTCGGAAAGCTTCTGTGCAAGCACTTCTTTTGCCGCAAATGCCACATAGGCACCATAGCAGGCATACTCCGTCACCTTCGCCGGATTTTCCGTATAAACGGCTTCCTCCGTTTTTTTGCCGAACACTTCCGTCCTTCCGGGTATCATGAGCCCCAGATGTTCTCCGGCAATGCTCTCCGTGTCGTAATCGTTTTTCAGCGGATTTAAAAGATATGCCGCAATCAGGATGTCAAAATAACGTTCCGTGCCATCCTTCTCCAGAATGTCATACTGCTTCTTGATATCACACACGGAAATCTCTGCCTTTTCCGACAAAGTCAGCATTCTCTCCGCTGTTTCTTCCTCCGGCATACAGTCCGTATCGATAAAATAAACGTTTTCCGCGTTGTAACACAGGGCAATACCTGTTCTTAAGCGGAAAAATCCGGCTTTTCCGGCAGTGATTGCCTCAGCAAATACCTTTTCCGCCTCCGCTTTTTCCGTTATTTTCTTGAATTTTTCCGTCAGTCCGCTTTCCGTCCTGGACTCCTCTTCATCGAAGCGTCCGAGGAAATTCTTAAAGCCCAGCCTTTTCATAAGAGCATACGCTTCTTTGGTAAAATAGCCCTCTGCCTTTGCGTTCTCATAAGAAAAGTCAAGGTCGCAGTCTGTCTTTATGGTGGCAAGTTCCCTGCTTAAATCCGCCAGATCTTTATTTGCCTGCAAGGACTCCCTTACGGATTTCTTGCCAACCTCTTCCACATGTTCATAGATACCGTCCAGAGAACCGAACTGCTTCATCAGCTCCTGTGCTGTTTTCTCGCCTACCTTGGGCACGCCGGGAATGTTGTCCGCCGTATCGCCCATCAGGGCTTTCAGATCTATGAACCGGGTGGGTGTCACACCGTAAGCCGCTTCCACATCCTTTGCATAATAATCCTCGATTTCGGTTTTGCCGCCCTTTGTCTTGGGAATGCGGATTTTTACTTTGTCCGTGGCAATCTGTAAAAGGTCCCTGTCGCCGGAAATCAAGGACACCTGCATGCCCTGTCTTTCCGACAGTCTGGCAAGGCTTCCCAAAATATCGTCCGCTTCCCAGCCGGCATGCTCCAATATGCAGATACCCATGGCTGTCAGCATTTCCTTCATAAGGGGAACCTGCTCCCTTAACTCCGTGGGCATGGGCTTTCTGGTGCCCTTGTATGCCGCATATCTTTCATGACGGAAGGTGGGCTCACTTCTGTCAAACGCCACCGCCAGATACTCCGGCTTTTCTTCCTCCAGTATCTTAAACATAATATTTAAAAATCCGTATACCGCATTGGTATGGAGACCTTCCGCATTTGTCAGATCCGGCAATCCGTAAAACGCCCTGTTCAAGATACTGTGTCCGTCTATCAAAACTATTTTTTCACTCACAATAATACCCATGCCTTTCTAATCTGCAGACTTCTTTCTTCCGAAACCGCAGATTTTTGCCCGTCACAAGACAAAAAATACAAGCAGTGTCCCCACGGCTATGGCCGCAAGAATCTCAAAGGTAATACGCATGTAGCGGAATACCTTATGCATTCGTAATTTATGCTCTGCTCCTTCCATCCGGCGGTTGATTTCCTCTTTCAGGTCAAATGCCCTGCCGTCCTCCAGACGGGACATACCTTCGGCAATCAGTATCTGAATGGTGAGCTCTTCTTCACAATCCGGGCAGCTTTCCACATGTGCAAGAAAGCTCTCCAAATCCTTATCGCTCAATTCCCCCGCAATAAATGCCGGAATGAGTTTTTCACATTCTTTGCAATTCATACCCTGTCTGTCTTTCCTTCTTTCCGCAAACAGAAAAGTACGTCTTCTTTGAATCTTTCGCTGCTTGCGCCGATAACCCCTATATATTTTACCATACTCTAAAAAAAGATGCATCAGAAACTTTCCTTTCCCGCCGTTTTATGCTATATTAACCTTATGAAAAAACAAAATTTATTTTTTACTTTTCTTAAAATAGGTGCTTTCACTTTTGGCGGCGGCTATGCCATGGCCGCTCTTTTGGAACATGAATTTGTAGAAAAAAAGAAGTGGATCAGCAAAGAAGAATTTATGGACATGGTTGCCATTGCCGAATCGACTCCCGGACCGGTTGCCATCAACAGCGCTACCTTTATCGGTTATAAAACGGAGGGTGTCCTTGGTGCACTGCTTGCGACAGTTGCCGTAAGCATTCCCTCTTTCGTTATTATTTATCTGATATCGCTGGTGTTTGACCGTTTCCTAAGCTTAAGCTATGTTGCCTATGCCTTCAAGGGCATTCAGGTGGGCGTGGTGTATCTGATTTTTTCCGCCGGAATAAAAATGGCAAAGGGACTGAAAAAAGACATTTTCTCCCGCCTGATTTTAGCTGCGGTCTTTCTTCTTATGACCTTTTTTACCCTGACTTCCGTTTCGTTTTCGTCCGTATTTTATATTCTGATCTGCGGATTTCTTGCCGTTGTGCTGTATCTTATACGCACAGCTTGTGGTGTTTCCCAAACACTTAAGAAAAATAAAGATGGGAAAGGGGGAAATGACTTATGATTTACCTGCAGTTGTTTTTCTCTTTTCTGATGATTGGCACGGTTTCCTTTGGCGGCGGCTACGGTATGATTTCCTTAATCCGGGAAACCGTCCTGTCTTACGGCTGGCTTTCCGAAGAAGAATTCTTAAATTTCATTGCCGTTTCTGAGTCCACTCCCGGCCCTCTTGCCGTCAATATGGCGACCTTTGTCGGTTCCTCCCAGGGTGGCATTTTAGGCAGCTTCTTTGCTACCGTCGGCGTGGTGATGCCTTCTTTTTTCATTATCCTGCTGATTGCGGCGCTCCTCAAAAACTTCATGAAATACGCCGGCGTGCAGGCATTTCTTTCCGGCATCCGTCCCTGTGTGGTGGCTATGATACTCTCCACCGCCGTTACCATGGGGCTCGGAACCCTGTTTTCCGTCCGGTCCGTCGATGACATCGGCAGCCTCCTTAATCTTGGGCTTTCTTCCGAGGTGGTATCTCTGGATTATAAGGGAATTTTTATCTTTGTATTTCTGATTGTCCTGCATGTTTTATGGAAGCACTTCCGAAAGAAAACCATTTCTCCCATTCTGATGCTCTTACTGTCTGCGGGACTGGGTGTGGTAGTTTATGGGGTGCTGTAAGGCATTTTCATTCATGTCAAATGTATGCTTATTTACATCCACAGCATGCCTATTTATGGTTTACTACCTCAAAATATTTTACATATTAAACCTTCAAAATTATCGGGTCTTCCTCCTTCTATTCTGTTCATCACATATTTTTCGTCTGCCAATTCAATTATAGTATGTTCTATCTTAAAAGCTTCTGTATCATTTTTAGTTTTAACAGCGTAAATTTCTGTTGTGTCCAATGCTTTATAACAATCTATAGAAATTTTAGAATGTTCAATACTGCCAAAAACCAATCTGTCTATCGGCTTTTTTTTTACCCAATGTTGCTTTATTCGCTCCGCCATATTTTTTGAAGCACCTATGTAAATTTGCTTATATTTTCCTAAAATCATTAGATAAACACCACTACATGTTATATCTTTTAATTCATATATTTTATTAACTTCAATCCCTTTTTGTTGAAGAGTGGTTATATAATTGCTTAAATATTTTTGAAACTCTTCTTGAGTTATTTTACAAAATTTCCGCATATTTATATCATAATTTAACAATGCATCTTTATAATACTCATTATACTTTTCTTCGGTATAAATCTCATATTTATGAAAGCTACTTTTACGACTGCTATCCACATAATTTTCCTTTGACATTTTATAATGGTTTTCGTCTGTGTATTTAAGCTTCATCCCAAAATGTATAATTTTAGGCTTATTAAGCAGCATATCTGCCTTCATTAATTTCTTTTCAAACTCATCCCTTTGTTGACTTGTAATTACTGAATAACTGTATTTTCCTACTCTTTTCCTTGCCATAAAAATCCCCTTTACGAATTATGCTCAATGCAGTATTTATAATGTATTATAGCACAATACCTAAGAAAAGCACTGCCTCATTGAATTTTATCTTTTAAACTAATAAAAAAAGTCCAGTAAATACTGGACTTTTTATGCCGGTGGCGGGACTTGAACCCGCACTGTGTTGCCACAAACAGATTTTGAGTCTGCCGCGTCTGCCATTCCGCCACACCGGCTCACTGCTTTCACAGCCGAATTTTATATTACCATATTCTTTCGTTATTGACAAGAAGTTTTTGGAAAAGAAAGAATCTTTCTTGCATATGCTATGTTCATTTTCTGCTCTCTACATCTCCACAAGTATACTTATCGTTTAGTGCCTGCCTGTTTTTCACCTGTAGGCACTTTCCCTGATTATTCGGCTGTTTGTACCTACCTCTTTTTCGCTTGTAGGCACTTTCCCTGATTACTTGGTTGTTTGTGCCTACCTCTTTTTCGCTTGTAGGCACTTTCCCTGATTACTTGGCTATTTGTGCCTACTAATTGTTTGCTATATTGGCACTTTCGAGTCAAGTCCAAATTTGTGTGTAAATTCATCTTCCAATT
>ULRV01000226.1_pt1 | contig 18016 bp, 18 predicted proteins | sample 1955791 | NCBI WGS metagenome assembly ULRV01 (sample SAMEA4835692, study PRJEB28245) | human gut metagenome | biome: gut microbiome; material: fecal sample | place: Denmark | collected 2008 | reverse complement strand
CTGAGACTCAAGCCGTGGAGCTTCACGTTCTCTGTTCCAATTAATTATGGATTTCTGGCCTCTTGAAATGACCGGCAGGATTTCAGATCTCACTAAACACCTGACAGTTAAGGTACGTTCACTGTCAGGTCACTGAGGTCGGGCTATGAGGGCGGATCAGTTGTCGGCGGCGAGGAGGGTGATTATGCGGTCGATCAGGGGGTCGATGCGGGAGGCGGGGGCGAGGGAGTTGTTGGTCATTATGGAGAAGATGATGGTGTCGGACTTGGAGCCGGCGGAGGGTTCGATGTAGCCGCTGAAGCAACGGACACCGTTCATCGAGCCGCTCTTCAGGTGGACACGGGACTTGACTGTGGCCGGGGCATCCTTCAGGCGGGATTCATAATGACGGTTTCCTGGCTGGCCTATGGTCTGGATGTAGTCAGCGAAGGACGGACTGTCCATCATAGCGGAAAGGAAACGCACAAAGAAGGACGGGGAGATGTAGTTGTGGCGGGCGAGGCCGCTACCGTCAACTATACGGACATCATCGGCGCTGACACCGATGTTCTTCATCACCTCATTCACAGTCACATAAGAGGAATCGTAGGAGGCGGAATGATGAAACCTCCGGCCAAGGGTCCGGAAAAGGGTCTCGGCGTAGAAGTTGTCGCTTTTCAGGTTCGTCTCACGGGCTATGCGCTTAAGGGACGGGGAATATGTCTGACCGAGCATATTCAGGTCATCCACTCTGGAGGCGTAGGGGGCATATTCATTGGAAGAGAGGTTGGAGCGGACGCGGCCGAGACGGATGTCGGCGGGGCCTTCGGAGACGGGTACTCCATTGGATTTCAGATATTCACAGAAATAATGGGCGCAGGTGTAGGCTCCGAACTTGTTGCTGAACTCCTCGGTTTTGGGCTTGCGGTCGATGGCGAACGAGCCGCGGATCTCGGCGTAAGGAAGGAATTCGGAGTTGAAAAGGTAGAGCTGGTCGCCGGTGCCGGCGGGAGCGGTTCTGCAGGGATATTCATACCTCATCCACGGGGTGTTCGGGAAGGAGACCGTGACATTGACGGGTGAGCCGACGGACGGGCCGGCGCTCACGCGGAAGTCTTGGGCGTTCTCGTAGAAGCAGAGGCCGTTGCCGCCGGCTCCGTAGGCTGTGCCGATGTCCTGGTAGCTCCATGTGTCGTGCTCGATCGGGCCGTCGAAATAGCGGCCGTCGCCGATCACCTTGCCGTTGATTTTCTTGATTCCGGCCTTGTCCAGGAACGATTTCCACTGGGCGAAAAGTTTGGCGCGGGGGATGGCGATCGAGTCTTTCGAGGCTATGGTCGGGTCACCGCCGCCCACTATATATAGGTCGCCGTCAAGGATTCCGTCCTTGATGGATCCGCTGTAACCGATGCGAGTGACGTACTTGAAGTCGGGACCGAGGCGATGGATGGCCAGGCCGGTGGTTATCAACTTCATCGTCGAGGCGGGGACCATCCTCTGGCCGCTGTTCCAGGAGGCGAGGGTGTCGCCGCCTTCGGTCAGGGCAAGGACCCCGAGGACGGAGGATTTCAGGGATTCGCTTCGGGAGATTGACTCGACATATCTCTGGGCTTTGGTCTTGGATCGCGCCTTGTTTGTGGAATGCAGTTGCGGGAAGGAGGCCACTTCGACAGGCTCAGTGACCGTGGTGGATAGGGATGCGGACTCTTCGACAGGCTCAGTGACCGTGACGGGTAGGGATGCAGGTCCTTCAACAGGCTCAGTGGCCGTGACGGGTAGGGACGCAGGTCCTTTAACAGGCTCAGTGACCGTGGTGGATAGGGACGCAGGTCCTTCGACAGGCTCAGTGACCGTGGTGGATAGGGATGCGGACTCTTCGACAGGCTCAGTGACCAAGGAGGCGGAATCGATGCTCAAAGGGGTGACCAAGGAACCGGATGGTCCCTGAGCTTGCCGAAGGGCCACGGCGGAAGGGGCGATGGCGACCGACATCACCAAAGCGCAAACACAAGAATTTATGAATATTCCGAATCTCATAACAGTTGTCTTTTTGAATTTCAAGCCGTTCCAAGGCCCACGGATGAAAACAAGGAACGGCAAGAGTACAAAAATAGTGTTTTATTGCTAAATTTGCAGCGTGTAAAACCGCTTATGCGGAACTAACTTGAATCAAATTGTCATTGAATATGAAAAAATGCGTCCTTGTGTCCGGCGGTGCCGGATTTATCGGAAGCCACGTCACCGTGGAACTTATCGAGGCCGGCTACGATGTGATCGTGGCCGATAATATGTCCAACTGCGATGAGACCTGCTACGAGGGAGTCAAGAAGATCACCGGAATGGAGGATATTCCTTTCGTGAAGATGGATTTCTGCGATCATGTGGCGACAGAGTTGCTGTTCACGGCCAACCGGATTGACGCCGTGATTCATTTCGCCGGCTTCAAGGCCGTTGGAGAGTCCGTCAGCGAGCCGCTGAAATATTACCGGAACAACCTGGAATCATTTATGAATGTCATCGAGACCGCAAGGAAGCACGGATGCGAGAATATTCTGTTCTCATCCTCCGCGACAGTTTACGGCGAGCCTGAGAGGCTTCCGGTGACGGAGGAGTCGCCAAGGCAGCCGGCCACCTCCCCTTACGGGAACACAAAGCAGATGTGCGAGGATATTCTTCGGGACTCCGTAAAGGCATATTCAAATGTCAAGGGAATCGCGCTGAGGTACTTCAACCCGGTCGGAGCGCACCCGTCGGCGCTGATCGGCGAACTGCCGCGCGGCGTGCCGAACAACCTGGTGCCGTTCATCACCCAGACCGCCATCGGCAAGCGTGAGTGCCTCTCCGTCTTCGGCAATGACTACCCTACTCCGGACGGAACGTGCCAGAGAGACTTCATCGACATCGTGGACCTGGCGAAGGCGCACGTCTTCGCGGTGCGCAGAATGCTCGACGGCAAGATGAAGAAGGAATATGAGATCTTCAACATCGGTACGGGCAAGCCGCTGTCGGTGATGGAGCTCATCAATGCGTTCGAGAAAGCCAACAACTTGAAGCTGAACTACAAGTTCGCTCCTCGCAGGGCCGGAGACGTTACCGCGATCTGGGCGGATCCTACGCTTGCCAACAACGAGCTTGGCTGGAAAGCGGAGAGGCCAATCGAGGACACGCTGGCCGCGGCCTGGGCTTGGGAGAAGCATCTGGCAGGGAAATAAGTCCGTGGAGGGCAACATTTAGAATCCGCTTTTGATTCGTTTGAAATGTTCTTTGAAGTGAAAAATCTTCAAACAAATCAAAACAGAGTATTAGGCTTCACGAAAACGAAAAAATGGGGAAGGCCATCCGGTCTTCCCCAAATATTTTTCTGCAAAGAGAACGGTTACTTTGCGGTCGCCTTGATGAGTTCGCTGAGCTTCTGATACATAGCGTCAGTCTTCTCAAGGAGTTCCTGGCGGATTCCGGCATAGTAGGCGGACTTCTTGCCTTCCACCTTTGCGTTCACTTTGTCCCTGAGGTCATTGTAGAGTTTGACAGCCTCGTCGAAGAGTCCGCCCAAAGCCTCATCGTCAGCTTTCTGGTTAAGTGCGCTGAAGAGGGAGCAATCATCGATGAAAGCTCCGATGACATATTCAATGTCCTTCTTGATGTCTCTAAGATTCATATCTCGTTTTGTTTAGACTTAAAACTTGGCGAATATACGCATTTTTTTTCGATTTACGAATATGGAGGCGCAATGCTGAGGGCGGCGAGTCACTTCGACAGGCTCAGTGACCGATGAAGCCGGCTCAGTGACCGATAGGGCTCAGTGACCGAAGGTTATTTGAAGAGACTTCGGACGAGGGCGGGAACGTCAGCCACCTTGACAACCTCGATGCCTTGCGGTTTGAGGTCCAAGGAGGCGAACGAAGAAATGAATATCTTCTTGAAGCCCAGACGGGCGGCTTCACTTACACGGCGGTCGATCTGGGCGACCGGGCGAATCTCGCCGCTGAGTCCGATCTCTCCGGAGAAACAGTTGTCGGAGGGGATGGCGAAATCAAAGTTGGAGGACAGAACAGCCGAGATGACAGCCAGGTCACAGGCCGGATCACTGACCTTGAGCCCGCCCGCCATATTCAGGAAAACATCCTTTTGGGCGAGTTTGAAGCCTGCCCTGCGCTCCAGGACCGCCAGAAGCATATTCAGTCGCCGCACGTCGAATCCGGTGGCGGAGCGCTGCGCCGTGCCATAGACAGCAGAGCTGACAAGCGCCTGAACCTCAAAGAGAAACGGTCTCGTGCCGTCCAGCATCGCGCTGATGGCGGTGCCGCTAAGTCCGGCCTCGTGCATCGGGATGAGCAGTTCGGAAGGGTTGGAGACTTCGCGGAGCCCTTTGCCGGTCATCTCGAAGACAGCCAGCTCGGAAGTCGAGCCGAATCTGTTCTTTATGCTGCGCAGGATTCTGTACGAACCTCGATTGTCGCCCTCGAACTGAAGAACCACATCCACAATGTGCTCCAGAATCTTCGGACCGGCGATGTAGCCTTCCTTGGTAATATGTCCGATCAGGATGACCGGGATGCCTGTCTCCTTGGCGAAACGCAGAAGGATCGCGGCAACCTCCTTGATCTGGGTCACGGATCCCGGAGTGGAATCAACGGTCTGCGAGAACATTGTCTGGACGGAATCCACAATCATCAGGTCCGGATTGATCTCACGAGCCTGGGCAACGACATTCTCTATCAACGTCTCACTGTAGATCTGGCAGTTGGAGGCATCACCGCCCAGACGGTCGGCACGCATCTTGACCTGACGCAGGCTTTCCTCTCCAGTGACGTACAACGTCCTGAGTGACGGGCAACCGAGCGGAATCTGAAGGGAAAGGGTGGACTTGCCGATTCCCGGCTCACCACCGATCAGTACAAGAGAGCCTTCCACGATGCCGCCGCCGAGGATTCTGTCGATTTCCTCATTGTTCAGGGAAAGCCTCGCCTCTGAACGGGAATCAATCTCGTTCAGTTTCTGAGGTTTGCGGCTGGCGCCCGGGACGGTGTCCGCCACGGTTGACTTCCTGGAGCCACCCGTGACGACTTTCTGCTCCACCATCGTGTTCCACTCCCCGCAGGCGGGACAGCGTCCCATCCATTTGGGATATTCATTACCGCAATTGGAACAAAACCAGACTGTTTTCTCTTTCATATTCATCAATATTACATATCGTTCGGTTGGCACTTCGACAGGCTCTGTGGCCAAAGGAAGGTAAATTCAGTTACCGGCAAAGGTAGTGCCTATGCCAAACGTCGGTTGGTGAGTCTGCGAACCACAGGTTCAGTGCCCAGGCGACAAAGCGAGTGTCCGCGACCGAACAATATTCAAAGATAGACATTAGGACGGGGGAAGACAAAAAAAATTGCAGCATCTGGGTTTGGACCCGGACACCGCACAAAATCCCTTTCGGGAATCAACGGCTGAAATTACTCAGCTGTAGCAGTTGAATCGCAGCAAGCGGCGGTTGAGTCGCAGCAAGCGGTTGTTGTGTCAGTTGCAGCCTCAACTGCAGTCTCTGTAGCCTCACCTTCAGCAGCCTCGGCCTTCTTCGCGTTGTTACCGCAAGCAGAAGCAGCTACCATAAGAGCTACAACTGCGAAAGACATAAATACCTTCTTCATAATAATTATAAATAAAAAACTATTGTTACTCTACTCACGTTTTTCTGACCGCAAAAGTACATAGTTTTCTGAAATTTACAATATTTTTTTATAAAAATTTTATCTAAATCGATCTTCTTGGCAACTCACACTTCTCCAAACCGGAGATTTCTCCGCTTACAATATGAAAGCGAAGCGCCAGACGAGGCACGTCTCCAGAGCCTTGGAAGCCGCACGCGCCCGGATTCATAAAGAGAAAACCATTTCTTTTGTCACTGAATACCTGAGGAATATGCGTGTGCCCACAGACGAATATGTCCGGATGATATGAGTCAAGAAGAGCCTTTGCCCGCAGATCGTACATAGGTTGGTGCGGATTGAAGGCCCAATAGCTGCCGCGCCGTAAACCGATGTGGGTCATCAGGATTCTCATGCCCTCACACTCAAAGTTCTGGAAGGCGGGATATTCCTGTCTCACATCAAGTCCGTCGCAATTGCCGTGGACTCCGATCAAAGGCTTGAACGCGGCGATGTCCCGTGCGCACTGAAGCGTGCCGAAGTCTCCGGCGTGCCAGATCTGGTCCACCGGCTCAAGGAACGCCCTCACATCATCAGCGAACACTCCATGAGTGTCGGAAATCAATCCGATGTACATTTTAGTTACAGTTTAATCACAATCTTCTTCTTGTAAAGAATCCACAGAAGGGTGAATATGATGGTGACGAATATGAAGGCCCACAACAGGGATGTATATTCATTGGCGCCGAAGTAGTGGCCCGGGGCGAAACCGAAGAATCCGTAGCTTTTGGCGATGACTCCGGAGAACACGAACGCCATCAACGCGTTCATGCCCATGGCCTTGAATGGAACGAAAGGTTTCTCATACCCCTTCACGTCAAGCAAGTACGCAAGGAAAGCCAGGGCGAGCATCGCCCAGCCTCCGGCGTAGAAGACATAGGAGACTGACCAAAGAGGCTTGTTGATCGGAACCCAGATGCTGAGGATCACACCGAGGATCAAGGACAGGCATCCATAGACAAAAGTCCTGTTGACAACCCTGTCAGGGGAACAGTTGGTAGCGGACATATTCTTTTGGGAGGCGTGGATCATCGAGCCGATCAGGTAGCCGAGAAGGCAGGAGCAGGCCGCGGTCATGGAGCCGAGGACACCCTCCGGGTCGAAATCGGTCCCGTTGTAGCCGTGGTAGCAATGGTTGCCGCCGACCAGCCAGGTGTCGATTCTCATCGAGACATTGCCTTCGAGGGAGAACGCGCCGGGCTCACGGCCGAAGATCAGTAATATTCCCGTGTAAGTCACGCAAAGCGTCGCGATCGCGGCCAGAATCTTCTTTGGCTTTTTAAGCCACAGGGCAAGGCAGCCGGCGATGGCATACGCCATACCTATTCGTTGGAGAACCCCGAATATTCGTTTATGCTGAAGCCAGTAGAGGTAGTTCTGGCCGAAGGACCAGGTCTCGTCGTGGAGCGAGGTCGGGAAGAACGGGTACAGGTTCAGCGCGAAGCCGACCAGAAAGATCAGCGCGCCCCTTTTCAACACCTTCAGATAAGCCTTGGCGGTCGTTTTCTCGTACTTTGAGAAAGAGAACGCCATCGCGCATCCCATACAAAAGATGAAGAACGGGTACACAAGATCCGTCGGGGTGCAACCGTCCCAACCGGCGTGCTTGAGCGGCGGGAATATGTGCGCCCACGTGCCCGGATTGTTGACGATGCACATAAAAGCGACTGTCAGTCCTCTAAGGACATCCAATGATTCGTAACGTTTTTTCATAGGTGCAAAGTTACTCTTTATTATTCAATGTTGTATCTTTGCAGTATGGAGATTTTCTATGCTAACGAAATAAATGGCGGACTCGCTCTTCTGGACGCGGACGAGAGCGCGCATTGCGTGAGGGTGCTCCGGCATCGTGTCGGGGACGAGGTCACCGTTGTGGACGGCATCGGGAATATGTACCGTTGCCGCCTGAGCGACGATTCGCCCAAAGGAGCCGCGGCGGAGATCCTGGAAACCGTTCCCGGATGGGGTGGGCATTCATATTCATTGAATATGGCGGTGTGCCCGACGAAGAACAACGATCGCTTCGAGTGGTTCGTGGAGAAGGCCACGGAGCTTGGCGTGGACGTGGTCTCGCCGGTCATCGGGGAGCGTTCCGAGCGGAAGGTGTTCAAGGCGGAAAGGTCCCGCAAGATCGCGCTTTCGGCGATGAAGCAGAGCCTGAAGGCGAAACTGCCGCTGGTGGAGGAACCGGTCTCCGTACGGGATTTCATCCTGGGACATTCCGGGGATTCCGGTGTCAAGATGATCTGTTACTGTTTTGAGGGTGAGACTTTAAGGCGATCAATCAAGGATGTGCTGGAAGGGCTCCCATCTGATTCGGAGGTCACGGTGCTGATCGGCCCCGAGGGGGATTTCTCTCCGGAAGAGGCACGTCTGGCCGTCGGGCACGGTTTCGTGCCGGTCCACCTCGGGCCAAGCCGGCTGCGCACAGAGACGGCGGCAGTGACGGCGGTGACGGCCTGCTACCTGCACTTTATGGAATAATTTTATGAATATGCAAAAGAAGACTATAGATGAGATCCTTAACGAGACGTTGAAGGTTCTTAGAGACGGAGGAGTCATCCTCTACCCTACCGACACGGTCTGGGGATTAGGTTGCGATGCGACCAATCCTGAGGCTGTCGCAAAGATTTACGAGATCAAGCATCGTTCGGACAGCAAGTCGCTCGTACTGCTGGCCAGCAGTCTGGATCAGATAGCGTTATACGTAAATGAGATTCCACCGATGGCCATAGATCTGGTCGAGGTGAACGATCGGCCGATGACGTTGATCTACCCGGGGGCGAAAACCTACCCGGCACCGGCAGATGGAGAGCCTTGGAAGGCTGACCGCTACCACTTGGCGCACAACACCGTGGCTGCGGACGGCACTGTCGGGATCCGCATCCCGATGATGGAGTTCTGCCAGCAGCTCACCTACAAGCTCGGCAGGCCTATCGTCTCCACCTCCGCCAACATCTCCGGTGAGCCTACACCGAAGAAATTCGCCGACATCTCCGACGAGATCAAAAACGCGGTTGACTACACCGTCGATCCCCGTCTCGAAGCCGGGGCCACCGGTCTCGCCTCCCAGATCATCAAGATCGGCCTCGACGGCGAGGTAGAGATCATCAGGGCGTGATCAGTAATTCATTACTAATTAGATATTTACCGAATCCTGCCATTCTGCACAGACTGGCAGGATTTCATAAAACGCTACTAATCAATGCGTAACGCTCCCCAATGCCCCACAGGGGCTGTCGCAAAGCGACTGGGGTTGGATTATCTCTACAAAAAAAGTCGGAGCAGCGAATGCTGTTCCGACTTTTTCGTGTGGAGATATAGAGATGAAAACCCATATACCTTAACATAGCGTATCTTTTTAATAATTAATCCAATTTCAGGTACTTACAAAACTGAATATTCCATAGTATTTTGTATTATTTTGGACATTTTTGGTAGATTTTTTGGTAGATTAATTATATTTGTATTCTATACACGAATATTATGCACTATGCCAAAACTACGCACAAATACCACATTGTCTAAAATACGAAAAGACGGACGAGCGTCAATCATCATACGAGCAACATACAGTGGTCGTGTTGATTTATACTCCGGCTATAACATCAAGCCAAACCTATGGAATGCTTCTAAGCAACGAGTGAAGCAAGGGGTAAAGGTGGATGGTATTCCATACAATATAATCAATTCTTCTTTGGACAATATGGAAGACTTTTGCATCGAGTATGTCAATGCCACTCTTGCAAGAAATGAAGTCCCATCCGTGGAAGAACTAAAACGTCAATTTAATTATAGCTACAAACAGGGTAAAGGAGACAAATCCAATGAGTTCTATTATCTATTTGACAAGTTCATAGAAGAACGAAAAATGTCAAAAGGATGGGGACAAGATATGATAACTGTATTCAACCGGTTGAAGTTAAAATGGCAAACATACAAGCCCCAAATGACATTTGACTTACTATCGACCTCAACGATGGATGGGTTCAAGGTCGAATTGGCAAAGACAATGTATAATGATGCGATAGAAAAACATCTATCTTATTTCAAACAGTTTGTCAATTGGGCAAGAGATAAGAACTACCGCATCAACCCAGAATACTTCTCATATAAGCCCAAACTTCCTAAAGCGAAGAAAGCCGTGCGCTATCTCACATTGGAAGAGCTTAATACGATATACACGTTAGACCTAAGCCATAATGAACCGCTGGATAAGGTTAGAGACATCTTTGTTTTTCAGTGCTATACCGCACTGAGATACTCAGATGTGGCACAGTTGAAAAGAGAGAATATCAAAGTCAGCGAAGAAGGAGATTACGAAATAGACATATTGACGGAAAAAGATGATGACCGGATTTCTTTCAGACTACCTCAACGAGCAGTAGCCATCTATAAAAAATATCAAGAATATGTTTATGAAGAAGACCGTGCATTCCCTGTCATCAGCAATCAGAAATATAACGAACATCTAAAGGAGTTGGGTGAAGTTGCCGACCTTAAAGGGGAATGGATAGATTATGAGTATAGGCTTAATGAAAAGATAGTCATAAGAATACCCAAGAAAGACCTTACTTCGCACACCGCAAGAAGAACTTTTGTGGTCAGTGCGCTAAACGAGGGTGTCTCTGCCGAATTGATTTCAGCCATAACATCACATTCAGTCATAGCGTCAATGAAGCCGTACATCAAAGCAAACAAAAGAGGAACGAATATTGTCATAGACGCAATAAACAAGGTGTCAGGCGAATAAAAGATAATCGGATAGTATTTATAGTTAATGAAGAAAGAATAGTAGAATATGAAAAATACAAGCATTGACCTATATCAGATAAACGGTTTTGATATGCAACGATATATCGACTTGTACCGAGAGAATACGAGTGAGAAAGATGTCAAGGAATACAAGCCATTTATACCAATGTCAGAGTTCAGATACAGATGCAATGAGATTGACAAAGAAGAGTACCTAAAGTTGAAGGCACAAGAGGAACTAATGTTGCGCCCCGAACTAAAGCACTACGATAAGAAACGAGGAGTTCTAAAGAGTACGGATAAGATAGAGGCTAAATGCAAGTATCTTCAAGACGCTCTCATCCGGCGTGCATATTCTAAAAAAGACACAATGTCATTCAGTCTATCTGCATCAATACTCAAAGCAGTCGTCGGACACGATTATAAACAGATGTTGGAGACATTCACAGAAATGGGCTATCTAAAACGTGGCTCCGATTTCAAGACCGATGCCGTCAAAAAGGAACAAATGTTCAGTATTGGCGAACACTCCACGATGTTCACATTGGTTTGCGATAAGGTAATTAAAGTTCCCTGCAACAATGCCAGCATCATCAAATATAAGCTAAAGACCAAAGAAGAATATGAAAAGATGAGAGACTTGGCATTGAAAGAAGTTGATGCCAAGTACGGAAAGACATTCAGAGAACATTACATTACATCATTAAAGAAGATTACGATTGAGGATGAGCATGGATTATTCTCTTACATCAACAAACAAGTCTCTGAGGATGATAACAAATACTATTACTATCGATTTGTGGTTGAGGCTCTGAAAGACAAGAATAAAACCATAAACAGAATAGACAATGCAGGTAGAATGTATCATTGTCTGACCAACCTTGAAAGAGAACTTAAAACTTATCTTAACATAGACTTTGCTTTAGATTGTAAGAATAGTCATCCATTATTGTTTAACTACTTTATATTTAAGCATTATAATATTTCTATTTCTTCATCATATAATATTATTTCTCATATAAAGTCATATTCTAACGAAGCATCTAAGTGCTTAGTCCATAATGTTGGTAAAGAATTCAGAAAATTATTAATTATCAACGATATAGAAAATACAGAAGTTGCAAAGCTCAAAGATGATGAGATTGAATATATTTATCTAACTTGCACTGGGCAACTATGGGATGACATCACATCACGGCATCCCGATATGGATAGAAACGAGGTAAAAGTCCAAATGTTCCAAGAAGTATTCTATTCAAACACACCTTACGCCTATCATTGGAAAGAGTACGCTGTGGAGTTCAAAAAACAGTTCCCAAACGTTTATGCTATGATTGGAGCGTGGAAGGCAAACAAGCAATCCGATGAAATCAAAGAATATATGAAGAGCCGTGGTCTCAAAGTCGAAAAGGCAACGGCATCATTATCCGTTGCGATGATGAATTTGGAGGCTCAGATATTCACAACTATCCTCAACAGACTATACGCCAAGAGATGGAACGCCATCCATATTCACGACTGCATAGTCATCCCCAAAGACAACAATAAAAACCACCCTACAAAAGACCAAGTTCGTGCTATAATGGAAGATGTTTATAAAGAGTTCGGTCTATGCCCTACGCTTGCATAATGTTCAATAGTATTCCTCAACGACAAAAGTGAATGTCAAATTACTCATCGAAGTTGGATATCAGTCATAATCCATTAATAATCTATATGTTATTCAAATAATAGAATATTCACTTCTGAGAAATGTGAATATTTTATTACCTTTGTGCCAAATCATTTAGGATTATGGCACTATTCGATAACTCAGACTTCTACTCTATCTATGAGTATAGCAAGAAACTTATTGGCAAGTCCCTTTCCGAAATAATCCCTACCGAGATTGAGGAGATGAAGGGGAAAGGTAAACTGGGACAATTGGTTGAGAAATATTTTTTCGGATATGCTCCCAACAGTCGTTCTGAGGCGGATTTCGCCAAAGCCGGATTGGAATTGAAATGCACTCCTCTGAAACAGTTAAACGATGGTCATTACCATATTAAGGAGAGGCTTGTTTGCTCAATGATAAACTACGATGAAGAGCAAGATGTTAATAAGCCTTTCACACAATCGGACATATACAAAAAATGCCGATTGATGCTCCTACTATTCTATCTACATATATCCGGAGTCGATGTCATTGACTTAAAGTTCATATATTCTGTACTATGGTCATTGCCTGAAAAGGATTTACTTATCATTGAACAAGACTACAAGAAGATTGTAGAAAAGATTAGTACCGGACACGCTCATGAACTATCAGAAGGAGACACCACATATTTGGGTGCTTGCCGAAAAGGGCAGAAAGGAGACCCCGATGTAAATTATAAACTCAAAAATGGGTCAATACCTCCACCTGCACCGAAAAGAGCGTTCTCATTGAAAACTCAATATATGAGGACTATCCTTAAATATGCAGAGGAACACAACACGCACGGAGCCGTTTCCAACGTTTCGCAGTTTGTAAACAAGAGAAATGAGAAGAAAACTAGCGAGTTAGTATCCGTTGATGAGTTAAGAGAACGTGATTTCGAGACAATCCTTCTTGATAGGTTCACTCCTTACTACGGAATGAATTATAGGCAGATTTGCAAAGCCCTTGGAGCAAAGGAGCATCCTACGGCTAAGAACAAATATGCAATATTGTCTAACGACATTATTACCGAAGATAAAACGAGAGGAACGAACAGTGAGAAATCAGAAGAGTTCATCAAATCCGGTATTATTATGAAGACCATAAGGGTTTCTAGGAGCGGGAAAATAGCGGAAGCAATGTCTTTTGAGAATATCAATTACAATGAAATTGTGGATGAAGAGTGGTTCTCCTCAAGGCTATATGAACTGTTTACAAGTCAATTTCTAATGGTAGTCTATAAACAAGACGATAATGACGATGATGTCTATACATTAGCCAAAGCATTCTTTTGGACAATGCCACAGAAAGACTTGGACGATGCAGCCCGATTTTGGTCTAACATCAAAGGGAATGTGATTGAAAGCCATATAGAACCTAAATACTTTTACAGAGAAAGCGATGGTTTGAAGTTCCATGTTCGTCCTAAAGGCAAAGACGCACAAGATAAGGTGTTGGCACCAGATGGACAACTACACAAAAAGTATTGCTATTGGTTTAATAAGAATTACGTCAAGGAGATATTGAGTGAAAAGAAACTTATTTAAGTCTCTTCATCAATTCTTTGCCAACGTTCGTAATAATGCCACAGACTAAAGCGTTTCCCATAAAGAAGGCACGCTTTTCGTCCGTTTCTCCTTCTGTATGCCTATCCGGAAACATATCTAATCGTTCCAACTCAATAGGGACTAGCCTACGAAGTCTTCCATTCACAGGGTCTGCGATAACGTGAGAGAAACGATTAGCCGATTTATTACCTTCACTTGTGATGATTGTACGGGATGGTTTATCAAGAGGGTCGGGAAACGCCATCCCACCTTCACTATACATATAGGTTATCCCCGTTTTCTTATTTACACGAGGTAGTTTCTTGCCACCTTTCTGATATTCCCATTTACCCAAATCGCTTTCAGGGATATAGTAATTATCTGTGATAGTATCCCTTAAATCGCCATCCTTTTCAGTTAAAACGACATCAGCAAGGGTCATATACTTGCCATGATAATTCGGTTCCGTCTTATATGTTATGTATTTGCCATTAATCATAAGCCCCGAGTTCTCAAACATTCTCCCCGAACCACCTTTGTTAAACTCTTCACTTACGCTTGCCAAATCATCACTCTTTCTTCTCTTGATAGAATGCTCAATGATTTTTGCGCTACATTCTTTTGACTTAATAGGAAATGCCTTGGCAAAGACACCATCCTTAAATAACCAATCCTCTTTACTTGAAATAGAGTTTGCTATCTTCGACCCTTTCCTGTATGCTAGTATATAAGTTCTTCTACGCCTTTGAGGCATCCCATATTCAGCTGCATTGATAATCCTCCACTCAACAATATAGCCCAAATCGGAAAGTGATTGAAGAATTATCGCAAAATCTCTTCCCCTCTGTGATGCAGGAGATTGAACAAGGCGGTCAACGTTCTCCAAGAAAAGTATCTGAGGCGCATCATTGCCCTTTTCCTTTACTATTCTATGTATTTGCCACCATAGAACACCTTTTTTCCCTTCCAATCCGGCAGATTGGCTAAGGGTTCTTGCCACAGAATAATCTTGACAAGGAAATCCTCCGACAAGCAGGTCATGCTTAGGGATATCCGCTGATTGAACTAGTGCTATGTCCGTATTTACACAAGAGCCAACACCATACTGGCGTTCATATGTCCTCCATGCGTGTTGGGTTTTAGTAGCCGGTTCCCATTGGTTAGCCCATATAATCTTGTAGAAGTCGCTATGTGCTTGCTGATTAACTCTATCCAAGCCGACATGGAAACCACCGACTCCTGCAAATAATTCTATGACCCTAATCTCGTTCATATACGAAAATATCTACAAATATAGACATTTTAAGTCGTTATATAAACAGAGATTTACATCTTCACTATAAAAACACTGTTGATATATTGTTTATCTATTGTTTAGACTATAATATAACCCTCAACTTATCTATCAGTAGATTATAACATTAATTCATAAGATTATAGATAATAATCATTATAAGCAAACTTTGCCTATCATAATATTGGTAAATATCATCATATTGCATTAATGAACAATCATTTAGCATCATCTCAATTCACATTAAAAGTCAAGGCTATCATAAACCTCGTTTAACTCTTGTTGGCGAAGACCAAGGTATCTTCTTGTTATCATCGGGGATGAATGAGAGAAGATTTCAGAGAGCTTGATAAGTGCCATTTCGGAGTTATTTCCCGCCTGCTCAACAACCCTACGCCCGAAAGTCTTGCGGAGGCTATGAGTGCTGAAATGGTCAATTTTAAGCCCATAGCGTGTCTTTATCTCCTTGAATAGCACATTTACCCTCTGCACCGAATAGGGTGTCCCCTTTTGGCTTAAAAATACCTTTTCCGAGCGGTTCTTTATATTCAAGGCAGCATAACAGTCTTCAATATGCTGACGAAAGCCCTTATTGACCCGAATAGTTCTACGTTTCCCCGTCTTAGCCTCATTGATGGTAAAAGTATCATCATCGAGCAATTGAGACCAAGTAAGATTTCGCAGGTCAGAGATACGGAGACCGAAAAACGAGCCGCATCCAATCAGCAATGACATCTTATAATCACCATCTCTGAATAATCTACGTATCAGATTTAACATAGTATCCCACGGTAGATAATCGGCAGTTGTTATTGAATGAATATGGCTCATAGTGTGATAATATTTACAATGGACAATTGACTTAGAGAACCGCAATCAGGCTCTCCCAACGAAAAGAACGCCATCCACCTTTCTCAATATCGAAGTATGCGGTAGTCGCATAGCATTCACGGCTTTCACCATTACCATTAATATGCTTGGCAACGAGCGATGGGTTAAGAGTTGCCCACGCCTCTCTCAGTTCTCCATTTACCTTTTGATAAAGTATATGCACGCATCCCATTCTCATAGCCTTCTTGGCATTCTCTATCATCATAGCCTTAGCGCCAGCCATCAGTTCTGAATTAGTCCTGTCAGCAATCACTCTGATACGAGTGGCTGTAAGTGAGTTGTTCGTAAGTATCATTGTATCCATAAAGCAAAGCAATTAATATTATAACCTTAATTCAATGGTACAAAGTTAATATTATAATTTGAATTATCCAAACATTATTTAAGATTTTATCTATAATATTACAAAATTACTTAATACTATCATATTAATTTCATATCTTTACACAAACAAGTTTTAATATGGCACTAAAAATCAAAGAAGTTTGCAAAGCCAAGGGGTTGAAATTATCCGACTTAGCAGATAAATTGGGGATTAATCCAGTCAGTCTGTCCGCTTCGATAAATGGGAACCCAACTATCGCTTGGCTGCAAAAGGTCGCTGACGTATTAGATGTTGAGGTCAATGACCTAATCGAGAGAAAATCTCCAACAATTATCGGATGTATTATGATAGGAGACGAAGCCCATACAATCAAACGCAAAGAAGACATATTTGAATTAGCCGACAAATTACAAAAATAGACCACCGGTAGTTCCAATGGTCTGATTGTGCGGATTACACCAAGTCGCTCATTGATGTGGCACCATTCTCAGTTGAGGAGTTCAAGTCATCCGGAAAGTTATCATCATTGCCCCAATATGCCTCCATCCCTTTAGAGATATGCAAGCAATGCGACCACGACTTTGGTTTACCTTTGAGAGATTGTGAGATTTTACGTCTTGTTTCTTGGCTTAACGACCTTGATGTCCGCTTGAATTGTTTTTTATGTTCCATGCCAATCATTTTAATATAAATAGCATAGAAGACAGAAAAGGATAGGTAGTTCCACAATCCCAATTAGGAACAGATGAAGAAAGAACAAAAGCAACAAATAATAAGCGGTACTACGGCATTGACAAACAAGGAAATCCGACAATCTCAATGACTTAAACCAAAAGAACATCAGTAATTTACGAGAACTATAACAAATAAAAATCGATTTCAGACATTTACGATTACATCATAGGCACTCATACAAAGAAAAAAACAGTACGTTTAGAAGGCTTTTCAGAATACATATAAAGCCGTAGAAAATTATCATAAGACATTGATATAGACCTACACTGCTCACCACGTAGGCGACAATGATTAGGAGGATTACAGTAAATAAAACAACAAATATGGACACCACCGAGACCTTCAGCACATACCTAAATGAGTTCAACTCACCATCAGTGAATTGGGATGAAAATACAAACACAATCACCCCTATGGAACTGAACAGATATTCAGCATCTTTAGACAAGATGCGAATAGAGTTCATCGAAGCCATCTTACACCTTAGTCCATCAATGCAAGAAGTATATCTTAAAGAATTAGAAGATAGACAGGAGAAAATCAACAAGTTTGGATATGCGTCAATACCAACAAACAACATATTGGCACTGATACAAAATGGCATTGTTAGCGAAAGTATGCTATCGTGTCATCTTCTGCATACCGAGCAACTAAAAAACATTGGGAAAGCTATTGCAACAATTAAAGGCATTAAGTCAGAAAAGGGAAAAAACGAAATTAAAGAGCCTCAACCAAAAGATGAGACCTCAACAGTTGAAAAAGAGCCAAACTTGCCCAAAGTAATATCCGGAACAGATGGTCTTAAAGACTATCTTGGATGTTCTCACAACAAAGCGTTCGACATAATCAAGAGTCGCATCTTGCCGAAAGACGTTCAATACAAGACTGGAAATGTATGGAAGTTCAACCGAGCAAAACTCGACAAGTTCATCAGCGAAAATCCTGAAATACTTGGAAAAGTAAGGGCAAAAGGTAGATTAGATGAATAATATTTGGTAGATATTTTGGTAGATTGACAAAAAGAAAATCACCGCAAGTTTCTAAGGAAGAATAACTTGCGGTGATTAATTTGTGGAGATATAGAGATTCGAACTCTAGACCCCCTGCTTG
>ULRV01041439.1_pt1 | contig 18412 bp, 18 predicted proteins | sample 1955791 | NCBI WGS metagenome assembly ULRV01 (sample SAMEA4835692, study PRJEB28245) | human gut metagenome | biome: gut microbiome; material: fecal sample | place: Denmark | collected 2008 | reverse complement strand
CAAAAAGGCGATGATTTTATAATAGCTTAACAAAAGATATTCAAATTTTTTAAATATATTAAGAAATGACACGATTTACAAAAACCAAAAAGGCACTGCGCGCTTTGACGGATACCATCCTCGGCGGCAGTAGCAATGTGGTACGCACCTTAAAGGTAGCTGGCCACATGAATGAGAATTCAGTCAAGCATGTCTAAGAGGGTTATGCCAGTCATACCCAGTCCTACTGCCTTCTTCGTTCTTCGCTGAAGAAGCATCACAGCACCAAAGACCAGGTGATGCAGATAATGGACTATCTTGACAACATGGAAGAGGAGTATCACAAGTCCTATCCCGACGATCCCTGCCCGATGGAAGGCGGCTACAAGGCAAGCTTCGAAAGGTTCGTGATAGAATCCTTGAGAGCAGAGTGAGATAATCAGCGTGAGATTTAATACCTCAGACCGAATAAGTCTAATAAATCTGTGTTAATCTGGGGGAGATTAGAGCAAGAAGCAAAAACTCCCCCCAAAATTTGGTAGTTTCGAGGAAATATCCTATCTTTGCAAAAAATTAGAACTCATAAAATGTTGCAACATGAATATCCGAGTGATTATAGATAAGTTAGGTCCTATCCAGAATTCTGAGATAGAGTTTAAGCCATTCCTGGTTTATACTGGTGAATCAGGATTGGGTAAGAGTTATACGGCATTATTGTGGTATAACCTTCTTACAGCTATGACTTCTGAGAGACTTTCTGAATTTATCAGAATGAAGTCTAACGGAAGCCAAAAGGACGAACTCACTCTTAAATTCAAGGATTTCAGAACATGGCTTAACCAAAATACTAGTGCATACTTGGGATATTTATTGGGTAATACTAATTTTGATTGTGCGGTCAATTATGTGTTCGAAGAGATTGATGATGAGATGGGGCTTTTATTGAGACGGCAGAATTATGATTTAGTCAATGGTTTTTGCCGCTATGCCGTTAATGAAGCTTCTATGATATTCCCTGTGGATATGGATAGTAGGGTTATGATGAGTATGATTCTTTCTTCATATTTAACAGATAAGTGTTTAGGAATTGCATTAATTCAGCCTTTGATCCTCCCTCCTGCTAGAGCAGCCTTTATGGGTGCTAATACAACATCTCCTATAGGAATGTATCGTGACTTTTTACAGCAGTTGGATGATCTCAAAACTCCTTCTCGCATTGCAGTAGCAGATAATCAATTCTATGCAAACTATATCGCTAGGCTGGTGGATGGCAAGATAGTGTTGGAGAATGGTAGCGTGTTCTTGCAGTTTGCATCTGGTGAATTGATACCAGTAAGTGCTGCAGCATCTTCTGTCAAGGAGTTGATGCCATTCTTGTTGATGCTTCAAAATGGCAAGAATCGCCAGTATAACAGCTTGCTGTTTGAGGAACCAGAGGCTCATGTTCATCCGAAGAAGCAATTCTTGGTGATGGATATGCTAGCAAGATGTTGCAACAAGGGCATGCTCATCCAGATGACTACCCATAGCGACTATATGTTGGGACGAATGAACCAGTTGCTGCTTTTAGGCAAAATCAAGCAAGCTTCGGAGACTTCTTTCGGGCAATTCTGTGAAGCTCATCTGCACAATAAGAATTTGTATCTCACAGACCTTCAGGTGGGAGCTTATTACTTTAAGCGTGAAGAGGGTAAGGTTGTCATTGAGAAGCAAGATTTGGCAGAAGGCTTGCCATTCAGTTCTTTCGAACAGACAGTGAAAGACCAGATGGACTTGTCGGCTGACATCTCAGAAGTAGCTGAGCAACTTGGCATAGTATCTAATCTATAAAAAGTGAGTGATATGGATGCAACGATAGAAGAGTTTGGCAAGCTTTACCCAGCTTATGCTACCTTGTATTTCAAGGATGAGTGCGAGATAGTAGAAACGGCTCCCAAATCAGGCTTGGACTTTAGACGACTTGTCGTTTCAGGTGGAGAAGGCTATGCTTTTCCACGAGAGCTGGCAGGTGATTCGGTCTCCTTTTATAGTAAGGCTGGTTGTCAGGAACCCATGCTTCTCAATAGTGATGGTATCTTCTTTGCGGAGGTTGATGGTAGGAAATGCTTGTTTGTTTGCGAACTGAAGAGCTCCTTTGGCGTTGCTCAAATCAGCCATGCCAAGGAACAGATTGTGGGAACATTATTGCGCTTGCAGGCTCAGCTTAGCATTCTACAGTCTCTTCCTGAATGGGAATACCATGGAGTGATTGTATCCTACGAACCCACAGGTAGCCAATTGGTCGTAGCAAGCAAGTTGACGAGTCGTGATGCCAGTTTCTCTAGATATTTGTGTACGAAGAAGCACAAGCTGATTTCATCTTCTATCGCCAATAAGTATTATGCGCCTTTGGCATTGCCAGACATCAATATCCACTATGTTGCTGTTCCTGGTAGGCTGAATGAGTATCAGGTAGATTTGAGGGAATTGATAAGATTATGATTATGATTAAAAAGATTGGTAAGCAGTCACTTTAGGCCGTCTTGCGTACGTTAATAAAAATATATACCTTTGCCCCGAATTTTAAATTTGGGACAAAATGAATATAAACGAAGAAGGCAAGTACTATGCCTCAATGGTTCGTAAGTTTCGAACCGAGTACAAGAGCAAGAACCTTCATTTTATGGCTTAACGTACCTAAAGTGACCGCTTACAATCTTTCGAGACTAAGCAACTTATTCGTGTAATTCGTGCAATTCGTGTTCCGAAAAAAAAATACGTAATTCGCGTGCAGAGAAATATCTATTGCTGTGAGGCATAGTGACTACCGTTGCTTGCAACGAAGAAATCTGTGTAAATCTGTGAGATCTGTGGGACATTAGAATAAAATCCTCATTCGATTGACGACAAGTGCAGAGCGATACTGCAATGAGGAACAAAAAAGTATATAATCATGAAATCCTTTTTATCAATCAAACCAGGAGCAACCTTTTTCTTAGGTAGCTCCCAGACTCTCGTCTATCATAAAGATAGCATTGAGGTCATTTACCGTTACCAGTCAGGTAAGAAAAGCTTCTACACTCATGTTTACATGTACATTGTAGATGATACCAAAGTAGCCCTTTATGCCGATTGGGGTGATTACTTCCTCCATTTGGATTCAATAACCCAAATCGACCATTTCGACGGTATCATGAAGCGTCCTTGTCCAACATTCGTAGAAATCCTGACCAACGATGATTTCGAGAAAGCAGGCATCATGTCGATGAATGGTAAGGAGACGATGGGCTTAGGCATGGATGTAAAGGTAGACTGGAATGGCAAAATCAAGCCAGCGGCTCTCCCATATTATCCATCAGTAGCCGATGGCATTGTCAAGTTAACAGAGAAGAGCCTCAAGCTCTATACCGAGATCTCCAAGAATTGCCCTCTGAAACTCTGGAAAGATAGATTGGTTGCAGTTTGGGGCGAAGAAACAAAATAGAAAGCGGATTTCAGAAAATGAAGTACATTCTTCGTACGAAGATTCAGTATGTAAGGACTCCTTACATACTGTCGCTAATATACGTTGATTTTAGAAAATAACACTATTATGGCAGATAAAGAATTTTTAGAGCGAATGCTCTCGATGCTCCCAGAGGAGTTTCAAGACATTTACGATGATACGATTCCAGAGGCAAAGGAGATTCGCAAGAAGATGGGGAAGAAGGTTTCTTCCGTCAAGTCCTATTCCTGCGCTATGCCGATGTTTGAAGACATTCGTAAGCTCAATTACAAAGGTCAAGCCCAGGTCTGCAAGACCTTTCATCAGTACTTAAAGAAGCATCCCACTGTGGTATCCTTCTTTCTCGATCGTTTTGAGGAAACCTATTCCCGAATTAATATGAAAGACCTTGAAAAGTCCATTGAATGGATAGGCTATGCCGTTAATGATATGGACAACACCATTTCTGAGATAGATTACAACGACCCCATGACCTTCTTCGATATAGAGAAGGTCATGGGAAAAGTAATCAGTAAAGAGCTAAAGTGTAATTCTCTTAAATAGGAAATGCATTTAGTTGAATTATCATTTAGTAAGTAGAGTAGAATTCCTTACCCGCATAAAGATGGAGCATGAGGACTATGCTTCTATGTTACTATATTGAAAAAGTGAAGGAGCGTGTATGAAACAAGATAATATTATTGCAACTCAAGGATTGACAAACCTGTTTGCAGGGCAGCCTGATATGGATTCAACAGATAAGAAAGTTGAATTTATAAAGACTAAGTTGCGCGAATTTTTTAATTTGAAGAATGTCAACTTTCTTTTTGGTGCCGGTACAAGTAATGGAGCTATAGATACCATGAGCGAGCTTTATAAGCATTTGGAGTTCTCTAAGGATGAAAAAAATGAAGAAAAGGAGTTTAAAAGTATAGTAGCAAAAGAGGGCGAAAATTTAGAGAACATCCTTAAAGTGATGTATTCTGCCCGAAACTATTATAATGGAATCCAAGAGAAAGATGCTAAGGATGAAGCTGTAATTAATTCCTTTAAAGAACTATATGATAGACTTATAACAAAGGTGGAGAAGCACATTTTTAATAGTATTAACGTTGACTTTGCAACAAAGGAATGTCAAAAAGTTCTTGGATATTATACTACTTTTTATCAGAAGCTAGCAATGCGAAATAAAGATTTGTCTCGTATACGAGTTTTTACTACAAACAATGATTTGTTTAATGAGACAGCTCTTGATTCTCAGAATATCCATTATATCAATGGTTATGGTGGTGGCTTACGTAAATTTTTCAATCCCGCTTTGTTCAATTATACTTGGTCAAAGCGAATGGATACAAGTATAGATAAGTATGAACCAATAGAAAACTTGGTATACCTATACAAAATACATGGTTCAATCAACTGGCGTGAATCAACTCCACTATCAGGCAATTATTTTGAGATAGAAGAATTTCCATCAAGTGATTTGACTTCAGATAAAGCTTGTTTAATATATCCGACACCTACCAAACAGGATAAGAGTTTAGGAGCACCATACGTTGACTTGTTCCGTGAGTTTCAAAATAAGTTATTGGAACCTCATTCTGTGTTGTTTGTTATAGGGTATGGTTTTAATGATCGTCATGTAAATGACATCATTTATAGAGCACTTGCCACGAATTCAACAATCAATATAGTGATTTTCAGTAGCAAGCCAAAAGACGAAGATAGGGAAAAGAAGCCCATCTTTTTTGTTGACGACAACAGGATATTTACTTTTTCAGGCAAAGTTTGGGATGTAGATGATAAAGAAAAAGAGCTTGAAGGTTCTAAGCATACAATAAACCATTTCGATTATATTGTGAATGAACTCCTACCGAATCTGGATGCATTCAAGAAGGAAGACAACTTAGTGCGTTTCGTCAACCAATTGAACAATTTAACCAAGGGCAAAAAATGAAGATAGGGAAAATTATATCTGTAGAATATGACAAGTTTAGAGTGAGACTATTTCATTCTACAAGGAATTCTACGGTAAATATAGATGGCAAGGTATATTACTTTGGTAATATAGGCAGCTATCTGAAAACCGCCAATTCTTCTGGAGATTCCATCCTTTGTGAAGTAACGGCAGTTACGGATTGGATAAATATCGAGAAAAGTTCTTATTCAAATTACGATCTTGATAGTTCTCGTGAAGTTATCATCAAGCCAATAGGAACGTTAGTCGGAAAGGATTTTAAGATGGGAGTCGGTATTTTCCCATCTTTATATAGTGATGTTGAAATTGTAACGTATGATGATTTAGATAAGGTTCTTTCTCTGTCTGATAGCAAGCCCTGGAATGGTATTCATACTAGCATTAGTATCGGGCAAAGCAAGAGCTTAATCAACTATAATATCAATCTTGATATCAACAAATTGTTTAATATCCATACGGCTGTATTAGGCAATAGCGGAAGTGGAAAATCAAATACAATAACCCATATCTTGCATGAAGTTTATCGAAAGACTGAAAATCATGCAAATGGAGCTAAGACTATTATATTTGATGCCAATGGTGAATATCCCATTGCTTTTGGTGATAACAGTGGTCACTCTGCTAAGATAGACAAAATTTGTTATAAGCCCAATATCGAAGATAACAATGAAAATGGCATGATGCCTTTATATCTTCCTTATTATTTGATGAACCTTGATGAATGGCTGTCGTTCTTGATGGCTTCAGAAAGGACACAAAAACCATTTTGGGACAAGGTTTTGCAAGAGTGTTTTAAGTTCTATAAGATTTTTAACAGCGAAGATGATGCAGAGCGATTCGCCAACTATGTAAAGTGGAAATTGTATCAGATGTTGTTCATCATCGTTACAAGAATAGAAAATGATACTTCCAAAATGACAGCAGCAAAAGGAGCTATTGCCAAGATGCAAGAAACCTGTACACTGGTAATGCAAGACGCCGCTTCTGAGGTATTCGAGGACTTAAAGAATTATCTGGATATCTGTAGCAAACTCTGTTATGTATCTTATGGTAATAACAATGACGCCTTGGCTAATGCACTTCACTATTTCATTAGCGATGGTGGGAAACCGCAGTATGCAAAGCTTGACAACAATATGGAAATAGCCTTATATGATGAGGAGAAGAGACATAGCTTCAAGCAAATCGATGAAGAAAAGGCTATTGTTGTCAATGAAGAGAAGTTGAAAACTGGGCAATATTTTGATTATAAGTTTCTCAAAATAGCAACAGAGATAGTGCTTATGGAGGAAGAAGCAAGAGGTAATCTCCATATTCGTGATTTCATTTCTACGTTGTTAAGCCGTTTGGACTACTTCTTGGAGAACCAAGATTGTCTGTTCATGCGAGATCAGAAGGAGATATATCAAAGTTCTAACGATTATCTTGATAAAGTATTTGGAATATCCGATTTACAAGAAAGAACAAAGCAACTTATCACTATCGATCTTAGTGAAGTTGGTACAGATGTGCTAGAGCTGTTGACAAGTGTGTTGTCTCGCATGATATTCGACTATCGAAAGCAAAAAATGGGACATGACCGTCGTGAACGCCCGATACATTTGATACTCGATGAGGCACATCGTTATATCCGTAAGGATGCTAATTACATTATGCGTGAGAATATTTTTGAGAAAATAGCGCGAGAGGGGCGTAAATATTCGCTATATCTTATAATTTCTTCTCAGAGGCCATCAGAACTTTCACAGACTGTACTTTCTCAATGTGGTAATTACATAGTGCATCGCATCCAAAATGAGGTAGATATGAAATACATCTATTCAGTTTTACCTTATTTTTCCGATGATTACATTACGAAGATTAAGCAGGCTATCCCTGGAGAGGCCTTAATCTTTGGCAATTGTGTACCTATGCCTTTGATGGTGAAAGTGACAAAAGCCAGTCCTGCTCCAAATAGTGACAACTGTATCATTAATGAAGAATGGTTTAAAATTTAAAAGACATGGAACAACATTGTTATATAATATCCTATGATCTGTGTCAACCAGGTCGTGATTATGAAACGCTATATCAGGCATTGAGATCTTTTCCAAACTGGGGAAAGTTAACTGAATCAACATGGGCTGTTGTTACTAGTAAGACAGCTGTTGAGATTAGAGACTTTCTGAGAAACTATATTGATTCTAACGATCGGCTTATAGTTATTCTGTGTGGAAGATCAGCGGCATGGACTCGTTTGTTGGCAGATAACGCATGGGTTATAGAAAATCTTAAAAAGTGAATAGATATGAAAGATAGTTTTCCTGGCTATTATCCTTTGTCAAATGATCAAATGAAAGCATTTCTTTCCGATGCAATAATTGTTTTCGATGTGAATGCTTTACTTGACCTGTTTAGAATAGAGGAAAATCAAGCAAAGACGGTTCTGAAAGTTTTGAAAGATGATAAGATATCAAAGCGTTTATGGATACCTTATGATGTGGCGTGGCTCTATCATAAGCAGATGAATACTGAAATTATGAACCAGATTAACAATGTTAACAGCGCGCTTTCATATTTGAAATCCTGTAAGGATATAATATCTAATTCGAAAAGTTATCCTTTTCTTCCTACTGATAAAAAGACAAGGCTAGAAGCTCTAGTCTTAGAATTGAATGAATTTTGTTCTAGTCAAAAGGAAGTTTTGATAAATCAATTAAAGACTAGTACTGTTAAGGCTGATTTGGGAATACTTTTTCATGATAAGATTGGTATCTCATATACAGAAGCAGAATTAGAAAATATATATAAAGAAGGAGATCAGCGTTTTTCAAAACTTGTACCACCAGGATATATGCCTTGTGAGATAAGCGATAGTCGGATAAAATATCATGATTTGATAATTTGGAAACAAATCTTGGCTTATGCAGGAACCAAGCATAAAGACATAATACTGGTCTCAGGAAAGATTAAGATTGATTGGTATTATGTTGTCAAGGACGAAGAAGTTGTTCCTCGACAAGAGATGATTAATGAGTTTATGAGTAAAACGGGCAAAAGGTACTATTCTTTTAGTTTATCAAAATTCATGAAGAAATGTCATGAAGATTTGGATATTCCAATACAAAATTATGAATTGCTAATTAATGATTTGAAGGAGCAAATACAATTTGCTTCTGTACAACAAGACCTTTCTCTCGATAATCAGATTTAAATATGAATAAGAATCCATTTTCAATTTATGATTTTCTTGGGTATTTGTTTCCCGGTCTGATATTTTTGGTAACAGTATTTTTTGTTTGTCATGTAACATCTGTCCCCTTACAGGAGTATTTTGATTTTTCTAAGTATCAAGATCTGCTTAAAAAAGGAAAGGAATATGATTGGTGGGAGTCTACGGTATTCGTAATTGTGGCTTCATATGTTGTCGGGCATATAGTTGCATATTTGTCATCTTCTACAGTTGAGTATTTTACAAATCATCTATTTGGTTATCCTTCTCATTATTTATTGCATGAAGATTCCATTAATTACTGTAATGTATTTTCAAGGTACTTTTCAGAACATACTTTTGGAAGTATCGTTTGGAGAATATTTGTTATGTTAGTATTATTACCAGTAACATTAGTAATGTTTGTTTTTGGCATTAAATTCTCGTTGATAACTTTTATTGTTCGTCCCCTTGATGAATATGTGCGTAATAGTATATTGCAAAAATTAAATAAACTGTCAGAAATCTTGTCTTTGCAGCAACCTGATGTGAATTCCAATGCTGATTATCATAGAATAGTGATGCATTATGTTTATTTGAACATAGAGTCTTGTCAGCGTAAGGTTGATAATTATGTTGCAATGTATGGTTTCTTGAGAGCTATGGCATTGATAGCTTGCTTATTATTTGATTATCTGCTGATAGATCAAATACAATATTCGTATCATATTGTAAGGGCGTTGGGAATTGAAAAATGTGTGATTAATTGGAAATGTATAATCATTTTGGTTGTCATACTCATCGTTGCTAATTTATTGTATATGGGATTTGTCAAGTTCTATAGGCGGTTTACTTTGGAAAACTATATGGCTTTGCTGACAGATAAGGCAATGCATGTCAATCAGTCATAATTTTGTAGCAAATGTTAGGACTCTATTACTTTTCAGGCGGTCCCATCCCGCACAATATGGCGAAGACCTTTGATGGTCCGCCAACCTTAGAGCGTAGCGGTTCCGAGCACCGAGTAGGGCGGTTACATCCTTCCTTCTGAGGAGGAAGGCTTGGTTGGAGGTGGAGCTCCCTTTGGAAAGGGAGACGGAGGGATTCGAAAAAATAGCACAGAGTAGGGCGGTTTCCCTCTTCTTCCCTGAGGGGAGAAGACCGAGATGAGAGGTGGAGCCTTCCTTAACGGTAAGGAAGGACGGGTAGGTTTTCGAAAAAATAACACTATATCATGATGAATGATTTTAAAGATATAACAGTAGCAGTAGCCGGTACCGGCTACGTCGGTCTGAGTATAGCAACGCTATTGTCTCAGCACCATCATGTAACAGCAGTAGATGTAATCCCAGAGAAGGTGGATAAACTCAATAATAAGATTTCTCCAATCCAGGACGATTACATCGAAAAGTATTTGGCTAAAAGCCATATCATGGTGACACCATCCGATGCCCTGGTCATTAATACAGCCTCTGCACCTTATTTCTACAAGATGAGGTCGATAATGCCAAAGTAGGCAAGGATATCCGCTTGTCTGCTCATAGAAAGAGAAACAGAGAATTAAAGAATTTGGAAAATAATATATGTCAAATCAAACATCAGATAATAACAAGCGAATAGCGAAGAATACATTCTTTTTATATTTAAGAATGTTATTCTTGATGCTAATTAGTTTATTTACCAGCCGTATTGTCTTGGCGCAATTAGGAGTTGCGGATTTTGGACTTTATAATGTGGTGGGGAGTCTCATTTTAATATTTACATTTGTTCAAGGTTCCTTGTCTTCTGCTACTTCCCGATTCTTGGCATTTGAGATTGGAAATGGAACAAAGAAGAGTTTGAACAATACTTTTTGTATGACTCTCAACATACACATTTTGTTTGCGTTGCTCATATTGATTGTGTCAGAAACAATAGGATTGTGGTATTTTTACAATAAGATGGTTATTCCATCTAACCGATTTGTTGCGGCATTAATAGTTTATCAGTTGTCGAATCTTAATGCAATATTGGCTGTTCTAATTTTGCCTTATCGTTCTATGATAATAGCAAAAGAGGAGATGAAGGCATTTGCTTATATTTCTATAGTTGAGGCTGTGGTTAAATTAGGTATAGCTTTTTGTCTTTATGTAGATGGGATAGATCGGCTTGTCCTGTATGGAGCATTACTTTGCACATCACAGGTGCTGGTTAATTTGGTATACTTTCGATATTGCCTAAAAAACTTTGAGGAAACGAGTTACCATCGATATTGGAACAATCGACAATTTAAAGATATGTTTAGCTTTAGTGGCTGGAGTATATGTTCTTATTTGTCTTCTAGTTTTGTATCCCAGACCTTTAATTTGATGCTTAACTTGTTTTTTGGACCAACTGTGAATGCAGCTCGTGCTGTCTCATATCAAATACAAGGTGCAATTAATAATTTTTCTGTTAATTTTCAAATGGCATTGAATCCACAGATAATCAAAAATTTTGCATCTTCTAATCTACAAAGAGTATCTGAACTGGTGTCTATGAGTATGAAAGTTTCTTTTTCTTTGCTCTACATATTGATGACTCCTGTGCTAATAAATATTGATTGGATATTAGGTATTTGGTTAAAAGAAGTCCCCCCTGATTCTAATACATTTGTAACAATCATAGGTGTTTGTACGATTTTTGTTGGGATGTCTAATCCTTTGGCTGTTGTTGCAGAGGCGGCAAATCGGCTAAAATTCTATAATTTAGTAACAATGCCTTTTTATTTGCTGACGATACCAATAGCTTATTTTGCCTTGAAACTCGGCTGTCCTGCAAGTTCGGTATTTGGTATTACCTGTATCACAGAATTTATGGGATTTTTCGTGAAACTTTTTGTTGCGCACAAAATAGCAGCGGTACCGATTTTTAAGAATTTAGTGCAATTTTTCAGATGTATGGTGTGCTTGGTTTTAGCCGTTCTAGGTGGAATCTATGTCTATACTTTGCAACCAAGTACTTTCTTGTGCTCATTTTGTTTGTTCGTGATTTGCTTTGTTCTCGCTACTATTGTTGTTTTCGCAATCGTGTTACAACAATCAGAGCGTAAACTTTTAATTAATAAAATTTTAAGAAGATGATACGAAAGAAAATCGTTGTATTCCAAGGAGGCTTGGGAAACCAATTGTTCCAATATGCTTTTCTTAGTAAAATGAGAGATTTGGGATATAAGCCATTTTATTTGAACCATGCAAGTGATTCACATAATGGTTTTGAGATACAGAAATATTTTGTAACAAATATGAAGGAATGCCATCCTATCTTTTATTCAATATTCAGATATATGGAAAAACTTTATAGGCATGGGGCTCATTTTGTTTTCTCTACAGAAAAATATTTTTCTGTGAGGAAAATTTTCCAATATGGATATTGGCAAGACCTGCGTTTTCTACCAAATGGCGAAATAATCAAGTTTAAAAAACTTTCTTTGGATGAAAATAATAAGAGGATGATAGATATAATGAATAGTTCGAATAGTATAGCTATTCATGTACGCCGTGGGGACTATTTGCTTCCTCCACACAATAAAGTCTTTGCTGGTATTTGCACAAAAGAATATTATCAGAAAGCCATAAATATTATGAAACAGAAATTGGATAATCCAAAGTTTTTCTTCTTTTCTAATGATATGGAATGGGTAAAGGCTAATATACAATTGGAGGATGTAGATAGTTATTATATTGATTGGAATATTGGTGACAAGAGTGTCTTTGACATGTATTTGATGTCCCAATGCAAAGGAAATATATTGGCAAATAGTACTTTTAGCTTTTGGGGGGCACGGTTAGGCAAAAATAACATCGTTATCTATCCTAAAAAATGGTTTAATACGATGGAACCTCCTAATATTTTTCCAAGTAATTGGATTGGTATATAATAATTTTCGAATCTATGCTTATATCTTTAGTTATATTATTGCTTTATGTGTGCTATGCTTTGTACCGACCAAATAGAGCTGTCTTAGCTTGTTTTCCGATTTCTATGCTTTTTACCACATTGCCTCTTTTTTCTTTCGGAAAGACATATGTGGGACTCGATTTTGCTTTATACCTTATTGCAATTTTTATCGTAGTTGCATCATCTTCGGGATTATCTCAGAAGTATTGTCCTTTTCGTAAGACTTTGCTTGCATTTGTCGGCGGCTTTATGGTGGTCTTTTTCTTAGGAGCATATCGTTCTTCGGTATATCCTCTGGTTGTAAAAATTATATCTTATTTATTTCCTCTATTCCTGTGGAAAAGATTACGTACAGCCAATGATATAAAAATCATCCTAAGATTATTAGTGTTTGTTTCTGTGGGAATCGGCCTATATACTATCTTGGAATGTGTTGTTGGTAGTAACTTTTGGATGGAATGGCTGCAGAATCAAACAGCAGCTAGTATATATGTGAATCACCATGATGATATTCGTTTCGGTTTTGGCAGATGCAATTCCTTCTTCCATTTTCCAATTCCATTGGGTGATTATTGTGCTTTGATTCTTATCTTCTTCTTGTTTTGGCAAATGAATGCTAAGATGAAGATGATTTGGCGGGGAGGTAAATTCTTGATGTTTTGCTCATTGATGTTTGTCTCTCTCTTATTATCAAATTCAAGAGCGCCGATTGTGGCTTTACTGTTAGGTGTTCTTCATATAAATATATTCAAAAACAGAAAAACTTTTTGGATGCTTGTCATTTGCCTTTGTGCCGTTTGTCTGTTTGGAGGAAGCTATATCTTACGAAGTCTGGAATCAATAACTGGTGGTTGGAACGAAAATGTAGGAGGAAGCAGCATGAGTATGAGAAAAGTGCAACTGGCATATTGTCTCAATGAGTTTTATCAAAATCCATTGTTTGGTGCTGGTTTTAATAGGTTGATGGAATTACAGGATGAGTCTAATCGAGAGTTGATGGGAGCAGAGTCGCAAGCTTTTTTCTTGCTTGTGGAGCAAGGATTATGTGGTATTGTTGTCTATCTATATGGTTGTGTAAGTATGGTAAGGGTATTTTGGAAAGGGAATGGACGTAGATATTTCAAATTTGCTTTGTGCCTTACCTTGGCATGGGTTGCGGCAGATATGATTTCCTTGACAACTGGATTAACAATTACTTTTCCCATCATTCTTTTGATGATTGTCTATCGTTCAATCCAACTAAAAATTCTATAACCGAAAAATTGTAAAAATTATGCAAGAAATAAAAATGTTAGAGAAGAAAGTTACGATATTGGTTCCTGTGTATGGCGTAGAGAAATATATTGATAGGTGTGCGGAATCTTTATTTCGCCAATGCTACCAGAATATTGAGTATATCTTTGTAAACGATTGTACTAAGGATAATTCGATAGAAAAATTGCAACAGGTTTTGGCGAATTTTCCTGAACGTAAAAAGCAAGTGAGAATAATCAATCACTTGGAAAATCAGGGACTGGGTGGAACTCGCCTTACGGGATTGATGGCAGCTACTGGAGAATATATATGGTTTGTGGATAGTGACGATTGGGTGGAAACAAATACATTGGATAAGTGTCGTAAATATATGAATGATGGTTGCGATATGATTGGATTTGGTAATTATGTAGAAGGGCAGAGTTTTACCAAAGCGATGCCACTTTATAGTCTTGAAGTATCTGATGTGCTGACTAATGCAGTTTCTCCATCTATTTGGAAATGTGTGGTAAAACGCAGTTTATATCACGACTATAAGATATACCCAAAGTTAGGTATCAACAATGCGGAGGATTTTATGATGCTTGCCAGGTTGGTGTTAGTGGCAAAAAATAAAGTGTTGTTGTGCAATGAACTTTTGTATCATTACAATGTTGCCAATGTTAATTCTTATACCAATAATATTAATGTTCGCGGATATGAAAATAGTGCTCAAGCTACTTTAGAAGTGACAGATTTTTATGAGAAGCAAGGACAAGTGGACAAATATAAAGTAGCTTTGGGATGCAGAATATCTTGGAGTTTTTTGCTTTTGAATGAATGTGAACCTGCTTGTGAATTGGTTGAGAATTTGTTAGACAAAGCTAAGAACATCAATACATACATCTATGTAGCTTTACATATGCCAAAAATGATGGCTAAGGTATTGATAAAATTATATAAATTAGTTAAATTATGAATATATCTAAGGTTGGTTCTTGTTATGGATGTGGTGTATGTACATTGGCATGTGGCAAGAAGATAATAAAAATGCGTAGAGATAAGACTGGTTTTTATGTGCCGTACATAGAAGATGCTTCTAAATGTACGGATTGTGGGCTTTGTACGGATGTTTGTGCCTACTTACATCGTGATAAGGCTGTGGAAAATTCTCCATTAAAGTCTTTTGCTGCCTGGAGTAAAGAAAAAGCAGTTAGACATATTTGCAGTTCTGGTGGTGTTGGTTTTGAAATTGGTCGTTCCATGCAGGAAAAAGGTTTCCATATTTTAGGGGTTCGCTATAATGTGAAAAAACAAAGGGCAGAACATTATGTAGCTACATCTGCGGAGGATTTATTAGCTTCTATGGGTAGCAAGTATATACAGAGTTATACCTATGATGCTTTTCAAACTTTAGATCGCAAAAGAAAATACCTTATTACAGGTACTCCATGCCAAATAGATTCTTTTAAACGTTATGCTCGTAAATTTAGATGTGAAGATAATTTTGTCTTGTTGGATTTTTTCTGTCATGGTGTTCCGAGTGGATTGGTTTGGGACAAATATGTAGAATACATAGAGCGAAAGATTGGAAAGCTGGAATTTGTGTCATGGCGGAATAAACAAAGAGGATGGCATGACTCTTGGGGGGTGTCTATGGATTCTAAAAACCATACTGGACAAGTTGTTGACTGGCATGATAGTTATAATCTGTTAATAAGGGGAAAAAAAGGTTATGTAAATTCTTTGTGGTCAGAAGGAGACCTTTTCTATTATATGTTTTTGGGAAATAATTGCTTAGGAAAAGCATGTTATGACAAATGTAAATATAAATACAATAATTCCTCGGCAGACATCAGAATTGGTGATATGTGGGGAGATACTTTTTCTAAGGAAGAAAAGGGTGTGACTGCCGCCATCGCTTTTACTGATAAGGGGCTTGAAACTTTGCTGCAATCTAATTGTCATTTTCAGGAGTTTCCTTTTGAGATTGTTGCCGAAGGTCAGATTAGAACTAACATAAAATGCCACACTTTGTCTCGCCGTTTAATTCTATATTTAGCTAGGCAAAAGTATGTGTCTATTTCTTGTTTGTCATTAATTAGCCGTATCACTAATCGCTGTGCAAGACTATTTTTGTAAAGGATTAAAAATATGATGTTAGTTGTATTATTGCTATTATTATTTCTTAGTATAGCCTTACTTTTTAAAATGGGCTTAGTTAATTGTAAGCAAAGATGAGAAAAATAGGATTGGTTACTATTTATGATGTTCCTAATTACGGAACGGTACTCCAGGCTTATGCCACCAAAAGAATCTTGGAAAATATGGGTTGTGAGGTCACAACTGTACAATATACAAGGGAAAACAACTGGGTACGAAGTAAGAGTTTAATGAAAAAGTCTTATTCTCTTAAAAATCTCATTCACAGATTGAAAGTTACTCATTATGGTAGGATGGTGGCAAGGCTAGATAAGTTTCGATTACAATACTTATCTTTGAGTAAAAGATATGATTCATTGGAAGAGCTGAAGGAAGAGAATTGGACAATTTATGATATGTTAGTTTCTGGAAGTGATCAAGTATGGAACGCCAAATTTCTATATGGTGATAGCGTGTATATGTTATCTTTCCTTCCTGATTATGTTCGGCGAATATCTATTGCTTCAAGTTTTGCCTTGCCAGAAATCCCGCAAGAATATGTAGAAAGATACAAATTATATTTACAAAAGTATGATGCTATATCTGTAAGAGAAACTAATGGAAAGAAGATCGTAGAAAAGCAATTGGGGATTGATAAAAAAGTACAAGTTCTTTTAGACCCAACCCTGATGCTTTCAGCTGGAGAGTGGATTCATGATTTTTCTGTAACGACAGTAGAAAAATCTGAACGATATATATTATTCTATATGCTTGATTATGCTTTTGATCCAAAGCCTTATATATTTGAAGTTGCAAAGTTTTTTAAACGTAAACTGAAATGCAATGTATATGCGTTGGTTGGTTACAAAAGAAGTCATAAGGCAAATGGATTAAAAATGAAAAATTTTAGTGATGTATCTATACCGCATTATTTGCATTTGTTTCAGAATGCAGCATTGGTTATAACATCTTCATTTCATGGAACTGCATTTGCCTTGAATTTTGGAAGACCTTTAGTTTCTATAGTTCCTAAAAATGGAGATGATAGACAAACAACGTTGATGAATGAGCTTGGGGTAGAGCATTGTGCGGTAAGAGTTGGAGATGCCTTAGATAGAATCAATCCTTTTTACAATGTAGAAGCTGAGCAGCTAAGATTGGCTGAGATGCGTAATAATTCATTGAACTGGGTGAGTGAAAATTTATGTGTTATTTAGAATATTGAAAGAATGAAACAGCCAAAGGTTTCGGTAATAGTGCCGATTTATAACGTAGAGAAGTATCTAGATGAGTGTATGGTTTCTTTATTAAATCAAACACTTGAGGATATTGAAATTATTCTGGTTGATGATGAATCTCCGGATAATTGTCCTAAAATGTGTGACGAATATGCTAATAAAGATAAGCGAGTTAAGGTTGTTCATAAAAAAAATGGTGGACTCGGCTTTGCTCGTAATTCAGGACTTGATGTTGCTACAGGAGAGTATGTAGCATTCATTGATTCTGATGATTTTATCGATTTAGATATGATGGAACATCTCTACAATGTAGCAATAGAGTACAATGCTGATGAAGTGAGATGTGGTATCAAGTTTTATGTTGGTGGTAAGTTTACTGAGCGACATGATGTTGATAAGCTTACGGTTTTCAGAGGAAAGGAGCAAGTTTTAGATTTTATGCTTGATGTTGTCGGCCCACTTCCCGAGTGTAAGCGAGATGTTAAGTATATGATGTCTTCTTGCTGCTGCATTCATTCCAGAAAGGTGATAGAGGATAACTCCATCCGATTTTTATCTGAGAGAGAATGCTTATCTGAGGATTTAATATGGGATATAGATTTCTTTTCGAAGATGAATTGTGTAGTTTATGTTCCTGAATGTCATTATGCCTATCGTATGAATCCTTCATCTTTGACGCATCAATATTCTCGAGAAAAATATCAAAGAAACTATAATTTTTTCGAGATTCTTGAGAAGAAATTGGCTGGTATTTTGTCTAAGGAGAAGTATGAATTACATCTTCTTAGATCTCAAATGCTTTATTTCAGAAATTCTATTTCTGGATTTGTGTATAATAATGGTAATGTTAAGGATGATGTTCGTTATGTCCTAAATGACAATTTTTGGAAGAGACTATTTTCATTATATCCTTTTAAAAGATTACCACTTAAGCAGCGAGTATATTATACATTAGCAAAGCTTAAATCTCCAACATTGATGATAATATTAGCTAAATTAAAATAGATATGATTACAACTAAGCAGCAACTCTGGGAGTATATATATGCTGACCGTAAGGCACAAGGTATGCAGCGTCCTCTTCTTGCCAAATTATCTCTGGAGGTACCTATGATAGTTGATGTAATTAATATCATCATTTTTCTCGGGTATTCTTTAACTATGTTTTATGCTTTGTTTGCAGTGAAGGATTTGCTTTCTAATCTCTTCAGTTTAGGGCAAATTGCTAATAATATCTATTAAGTTATGCATATCAATACTGCGTTAAATTAA
>ULRV01004837.1_pt1 | contig 18749 bp, 19 predicted proteins | sample 1955791 | NCBI WGS metagenome assembly ULRV01 (sample SAMEA4835692, study PRJEB28245) | human gut metagenome | biome: gut microbiome; material: fecal sample | place: Denmark | collected 2008 | reverse complement strand
ATGATTATGCGGGGGCATTACTTGTTTTGAATAAAATTCAAAGTCTTGATAAATATAATATGGTTATATCTGCGGATGTTTTGAATTATGCTTACGCTATGCTATATTATAACACCTATCAATATTCAAATGCGTTAAGATATTTCAAAATTTTTGAATTTACTAAAGATGATGGAATTTATTCGTCTATTGGCAATTGTTATTTTTATTTGAATAATTATCAATCAGCAATAAACTATTATAAAAAAATAAAAGTTCCAACTTACACAGATAAAGAATATTTGTTTAGTGCATATTTGAAAATGGGCAATATTTTTGAGGCAAACAAATATGCTCAAAGTTTGTTGAATGAAAATTATAATTTTAAAAATTTAATGCGAGTAGAAGCAACTACATCTGATGATGTTGCAAAATTGACATACGCCTATAAAGCACGTAGTTTAGCCCTAACAGAAGAAGAACTTGTGCGTGCAAATGCTGAAATTTCTGCCCTAGAGCAGAAAAAACTTGAGGCAAAAGTTATGAAATTAACCCAATTTGTCAAAGTTTCTAAATGGAGTGAATTTGCAAAACAAATGCCAGAAAATGTTTCAGTACAAGAAATTAGTGACAAACAAGATGAATTTTTTAAAACAGCTAATACGTATTTATCTAAATATTCTGGGCAACAATTGACTAACGCATTTAAATCTTTGAATGAGGATTTTACAAATTTTGTTGCTCAAAAGAAGCAAGAATATTATCAAGAAAAACAAATACAAGCTCAAAAAGAACTTGTGTTAGAACAACAGCGAAACAATTTGCTTCAACAAGAATTGATTGAAGAGCAAAGAATGCACAATTATTTAGAAGAGAGAAACTTGTATTACAATATGTCTAGACCTCAACCAAGGTATTGGTAAAATTTATCAATTTATGTGTTTTTATGATTGATTTTTCTTGTATGTGTTAACAACATTTTTATAATACGTTGGAATATTGACAAGTTTATGGGTTAAATAATATGGGTTAGTGAATATTGAAAAAGCTTCAGCTCCTACGGTTGCTGTTGTATTTGCCGCAAGTCTTAGGGGTTTATTTGAGATGTCATTTTTGTTGAAAGATGTTCTAAACGGATTGTTGCTTTCGTAAACATCATACGTAACAGTATCTATAATTTGTGGCATTGGGGTTGAATCTACCCAATTATATAGAGCATTTATAGGGTTGTTTACAGTTGAAAGTAGTTTCATATTATTATTAAATCAAAAAATAAATAATTTTGCTTGTTATAATTGTAAATATTAGCCACTTTTTAGGGGTTTATGCTAAAATAATTTTATTATTTACCAAGATGAGGAGAGATATTTTATGGAAGGGCTAAATAAATTTAAAGTTTTAACTATTGCATTTATTTGTATGTTCGTGTTTGTTGTTGCGGCTATTTACTCAAATACTAAAGATGCAACTATGAAAAAGGAAAAACAAAAAGCTGAGCAAATGGCAAATCGTGAAGGCGATAACATTTCCGTAGATAATGCCCAACTAGAAGAATTATATATAAAGGTAAATGAATTGAATAAAAGTGTTGAAGAATTAAATCTTCAAAAATCTGGAAATAATGTAAATTGCGAAATTCGTGGCATTATGGGTGACAATGGCTTAGAAGAATTAACTATTGATGCAGCATTACAAGAAGCTCGTGACAATGGTAGAGAGCTTGTAATGGGTTGTCATTTTTAGTTATTGAATATTTTTTAGAATAAATGATAATATTTCATATAGTTAGCCATAATTTCTGAGCTAACTCCGTTTGCTACATTTGCCTTTACAACTTGTTCTTTATCTTGGTTTGTTTTGTCATCAATTTTAAAAGATTCTTCATTCTGATTATTAGATTGTTCTTGCTGTTGCATTTCTTGAATTTGTAATGCAGCTTCTTCAACTTGTTTCATCAAATCCTCGTGAAGTTTTACATCTCCAGCAAAAGACCCAGTAGATTGAATTCCAACAGTATCTAAATCTTCAAGGATTTGTTCCCATTGTGAGTAATTTGTTATACTTGTACCTTGTGCTTGAGCCGCAGCTTGTGCTTTTCGTAATTCATCAACTGATTTAATCTCTTCTACATTATCCATAATATGCCTCTTCTTATTAGTTTTATATATTAATTAAGTAGAAAAATTTTTGCTAATTTCACATGTGTAATTTTTTGTAACAAATGTTTATATTAGTGAAGTATATTTGCAATATTTTAGGCAAAAGTTTGACATGAATTTTTGCTTAATTTACTATCAAAATAAGAGGAAATGAAGTGAACATCTTCAACTGAAGCCGCAGCCGTAAAAGTCGGAACGCTCGAAAAAAGAACCAAGCCCACGTGCAATTTGGGATTGGGGGATATTTCTTTTTTATGGCGTCCTCTTAAATTTAGAGGATTTTTTAATGTCATTAGGTGCAACAGCAGTACATACTCATACAGCCAAAACTGGTTCATGCCCGCATGGATTGCCACAGGGAGCATGTCCAATTTGTAATGGGATGGCTGGTGGAAATTCTACAACCAAAAGGGATGTACCAAGAAATGTTGGTGAAATGACTTATAATCAATGTGCTGCAATTGGTGCAATGCTTAGAGCTCAAAAACATGCTAGACAACAGGTACAATTAGCTCAACAAAATCATTTGCAGGCAATAGCAGATTTTCAAAAGTCTATTGCAACGGCACATCAAAGAATTATAGATTTGGCAACAAATATTTCTAAATCAACACCCGCAATTATTGCTAAACCAGTAAACTTTGTTTTGACAAATGTTATAGGAAAAGCTTTAAACTTTATTCAAAATATTCCGAATGTTATTTCGAATATAACAAATGCAATTAGCCAAAAATTTGCGGATATATCAGACAAAATAACTGCAATGTATGGAGAATTGAAAGCATCTATTAATGAAAAAATTTCTAAATTCACAAATAATTTGAAAAAGAAATTAAAATCTCTCTTCTTTGTTTTCGGTGCAGAGGAAACTGATGATGAAGACAAAAAAATTGAAGAAGCAAAAAGAGCTTTTGAATTAAAAACATTTATTCACAAGCTTTTTGGTAAAACTGAAAACCTAAACGAAAAGGAAATAAAAAAGGATGATACCTCCGATTAATGATGTCGAAATCAAACGACAACAACGAAATCTTACGAACTCTCAAAAAAAGAATATTACGCATACTAAAGAAGGTGTTTTAGTAAATTCGCTAATCAAGGATAAAGAACAAGATGTAAATCTTTCATCTTCAAAAGATACATACTTGATTTCGGATAAAATTTCTATGCCAAAAGAACTTTATCAAGATAATAAAATTGTTGATAAAAAGTTGCTTCCGTTGAGTGCGATTGCTCTTGGTGTGATGTCTTCTGTTGCAGTAATTACAGGTTTTGTAAATCGAAGTGCAAAAGTTGCTCAAAATCTTGCTAAAGAAAAATGGCTTCCTGCGGTTACAAGAAACGTAAATTTGAGCAAAGAAACTTCGCAAGTAATTTATCAAATGATTCAAAGTCCAAATAAAAAAACATTTATTGCTGGAACTGGCGTCTTGGCTCTATCTGTTATGGCATTTATGGGTAAAACTTTTTTTGATGGGTTTAAGGATGTTTGGGTAAAACGTAAGGAAGCAAATATTCAAAAAAATCTTCAAGAAAATTTAATTGCTGTTGAAACAGAATCTTTTTCTGGCAAAATGCAAATTATTCGAAGCATGCTTTCAAAATATACTTTAGATTTTGAAAGATATATTCAACCTCAAAGTGAAAGTGTTCTTCAAAATTTTGGGAAAAATAGATTTTCAAAAATGCCTTTCACCTCAAAAAATGAAAGTTCCAATGAAAAATCTTCTAATACTGGAAATATTATTTTAGGTGGATTAACTTTTTTAGGAATTATAGGTTTAGGTTATTTGTCATTGAAAAATTTGACAAAAGGGAAACTTCATTTGCAAGAAGGTTTAAAACAGGCACAAAAAGCAATTGAAAAAATTGTAGCATCTTCTAATGAAAATTCAAAAAATATTGATAAAAATAACCTTGAACATTTATTTATTTCTATCGAAAGTTCAGAAGACTTTATTCGAGAAAATGTAAATAAATTGAACTGGAACAGTGATAATGAAAAAAGTGAATTTATCAATCGAATTGTGACAAAAATTAAAACATCAGCAGCAAAAGTTAATCCTAACATAGGCGGTGATGGAACGCCAAAACCCGCATTTAATTCTTTTGTAGATGATTATCGTGCATTTTTCTATAATTGGTTATTAGATACATCTAATCCGCAATTTCAACAACTTTTCCTTGGAGTAACTGGAGTTACGGCTATTGGTTATGGTGGTAAATTGGCTGGGGATGCAATAAAAGAAGTTCAAGTAAAGAAAATAAATGCGGAAACAGAATTAGAACTTCAAAAGCGTTTAGTTTCTACTGAATTAAGGAATTTTAAATCTAAAAAAGATGCGGCTATTCAACCATTAGTTGAAGAATTTTATAAACAAGTTGATAGTGGAAAACGTACCAAAGAAGAATTAAAAACGATGGCAGAAAATGTTCTTTTTGAAATTAAAAATGGACCGCCATTTGTTTATTCTTAATATGGAGAAGAATTTATGAGTGTTCAACAAATTCAACTAACAAATATTCATTCAATGCCTCAACCAAGACAATATATCTGTAATTCTTGTATTTTGCCAGAAGGTAATAGAAATTATTGTCTGGTGGATAAAAATGAAGTGGATTATTTTGTTAGCCAAAAAGAAAAATCTCTTCCTTATTTAGCAGATATTTTACAACATTCACAAAATGAAGCTCAGGTGACCGAAACATTGCTCATTCTTGACAGAATGATTGATGATGGAACTGATGGGATTGATAAATTATATCCAATATTGGCAAAATTTAATAATACAAAATCTCCAAATATTCAAACATATTTAGCGGGTATTTATAGAAAAATTCAAGTGCCAGATGCTTTTGGACCGTTGGTAAAAATGCTTATTCAAAATTCTCTGCAACCTATGGATAAAAATGCACCTTTTGACCCGAATGAAGAAATTGGTGGGGCTATTTTGAGTTATTTATCAGATAGATTTAGGCATTAGTATTGCTATTCAGAAAGCATGCAGATTTATGAACAGGTGTAATATTTTTTAATTCTGGGATTTCTTTTGTACAAATCTCCATACAATAATTGCATCTTGGATGGAATTTACAGCCATCAATTTTTTGAGATAAAGATGGTGGTTGTCCTTGAATTGTTTCTAATTTATTCCCCCTGTTTGATGGAAGTGATTTTAGTAATGCTTTGGAATAAGGGTGTTGTGGGTTGTTAAAAAATTCAGAATTTGGAGCATTTTCAACAATTCTCCCAGAGTACATAACTGCGATTTCGTCTGCATTTTCACTTACAAGAGCCAAATCGTGGGTTATTAAAAGTATAGATGTTTCATTATTTATTTTAATCTCGTTTAAAAGCTTCATAATTTGAGCTTGAATGGTCACATCTAAGGCTGTTGTAGGTTCATCTGCAATTAGTATTTCTGCTTTACAAGCTAGAGCCATTGCGATAATAGCTCTTTGTTTCATTCCTCCAGAAAATTCATGAGGATAATTTTTTAACCTTGATTTTGCATCTGGAATTTGTACAGATTCAAAAGCTTCTATTGCCTTTTGTTCTGCCTGATGTCCTTGCAAATTTTGGTGGATTTTAATTACTTCTAAAAGCTGATCTCCAACTGTATAAAGCGGATTTAGAGAAGTCATTGGGTCTTGTGGAATAAGTGCAATTTTTCCACCACGAATTTTTTGCATTTGTTTATTATTTTTGAGGAGTAAATTTTCTCCATTATACAAAATTTCACCAGATGTAATTCTTGCAGTTTTGGGGAGAAGATTTAGAATACTCATCGCACTCATTGTTTTTCCGCAACCAGATTCTCCCACAAGTGAGAGCATTTTTCCTTTGTGCAATGCAAAATTTACATCATAAAGTGCCTGTCTAAAAATGTCTTCGCATTGGAAACCCAAATTCAAATTTTTAACTTCTAAAATTGCCATCAAGAATAATTATATATTTCTTTTGTGGATAAGTAAATAGTAAACTAGATAGACTTGAAAAATTTTAGGAATAAGTTATAATATAAGCATAGGGAAGAGTGATTAAACTCTCGAACAGCTTAATCACCCTGTCGCACCTATAAGAACAGATAAGTTAATTTAATTAAAATCTCTAGTACGGCTAGAGATTTTTTTATTAGCTCTCTTGTACTCATTTTACCTCCTAACTCGCCCTATGTCGCTGATAGTTCGTATGCGGATTGGAGGTTTGGGCGATTTCCCTATATAATTTATTTTTTTGATTTGTCAGCGAGTTCGCTATCAACTCTCAAAAATACTGGGTGAATTTCTTCTTTTGAAATCAATTTTCCTGCTTTTAAATTTGTTGTTGTAACATCATCTAACTTTTTAGACAAATCATAAGATAATTGTTTTGCCATATCAGCCGCAATATTTGGGCAATATGGATAGATTAATGATGAAATTACACACATAACTTCTAAAACTGTTGCAAGAACTTGACCACATTCAGTCATTTTTTCTTCTTTAGCTAGTGTCCAAGGTGCATTATCTGTTACAAATTTGTTTGTCGCATCAACAATAGAAATAATTGCTTGTGCTGCTTCTTGAATTTCAAAGTGGTTAAAATGATTTTCAACAATTTTAATTGTTCCTAAAGCAGTTCTCAAAAGGCTTTCAGCTTCTTTTGAACGATTAGTTAAAAATTCCTCTTTAATTTCACCGTCAAAATATTTTACAAGCATTGAAAGGCTTCTATTTAATAAGTTGCCCATGCTATTTGCAAGGTGTGCATTAACTTTTTCTTTAAAATCTAAGTCAGAATAGTTTCCATCACGACCGCAAGGAGCTGATGTTGCCATGTAATATCTGAACGCATCTGGATGTTCTAGATTATAATGTTCTAGAACTGATGTTGGAGAAACAACGTTGCCTAAAGATTTTGACATTTTTGTTTCATCAATTGTAATCCAACCGTGAGCGAAAATATGTTTTGGTAATGGTAATTCTAAAGCCATCAAAATTCCAATCCAGTAAATACTATGGAATTTTAAAATATCTTTCCCGATTACGTGAACATCAACTGGCCAAAGTTGTTTAAACTGTTCTGAAGGATTTTCTGTATCGTATCCAATTGCTGTAATGTAGTTTGAAAGAGCATCAATCCATACATAAATTGACTGTTCTGGGTCGTCAAGAACATCAATACCCCAACCCACGTTTGCTTTGTTTCTTGAAACAGAAATATCTTGAATATCTTCTAATTGGTTTAGAACTTCATTTGCTCTAAAGCTTGGAACAATAAAATCTGGGTGAGATTTTATGTGTTCAATGATTGCATCTTTGTATGATGATAACTTGAAGAAATAGTTTTCTTCTTTTACAACTTCTGGTTTTTTCAAGTGGTCTGGGCAAAGTCCATCTTCTGTTAAATCTTTTGAATTCAAAAAGCATTCGCAACCAGAACAGTATAAACCTTCATATTCGTGTTTATAAATATCACCTTTTTCAACAAGTTTTTTGAAGATTTTTTGAACAATTTTTTCATGGTCTTCATCTGTTGTACGGATAAATCTATTGTAATTGATGTCTAATGCTTTCCAAGCATCTTTAAATTTTTGAGCATTTTCATCGCATAATTGTTTTGGAGTTTTGCCTTGAGCAGCAGAAGTTTTTTGAATTTTAATTCCGTGTTCATCTGTACCAGTCAAGAAAAACAAGTTATTTGTTCTTTGTGAAAAATGTCTTGCAATAATATCTGTCAAGATTTTTTCGTATGCGTGTCCAATGTGTGGAGCTCCATTAACATAGTCAATTGCGGTAGTTAAATAAAATTTATCCATTTATAGTTTTCCTTTATATTACTTAGTGAATTATATCTAAATATTAGCACAAACAAGGGTTTTGAGTTGACAAACAAGTGAAAAATGATATATTAAAATAAATATAGGAGCTTTTTATGAAGAAGAATTTTATAATAACATTAGTTGCAATTTTAGCAACAAGTTCAATTGCTTTGGCAGGTCCATTATTGGATACTATTAAATTAAAACCAGGAACTTATGTTTGCTATGATCCAAATCCAAAACCTCACAAGTGTTCTATTATTGTTGAAAAGAATGGAAGTTGGGATGTTGGTGATTGTCATAAGCACGATGAGCGGGGTATATATGACATATTAAAGTTAGGTAAATGTACCTATTATCCAGACAAAAGTAGGTATTATTCTTGCCAATATGCTAGTGGGTCTTGTTCAGTTCAAATTCGTCAAGGTTCAACTGATATGTCTGTTTCTTGTAGTGGTAATGTTCCAGGTGGTGTAGATAGAGCTAAAGCTGATGTAAAAGCTGGGAAATGCTATAAGGAGTAGTTATATGAAAAAGTTTTTAGGGTACTTATTTTTAGTGACATTTCTATTTTTAGGAACTGCTGTATATTCTATTTCAGTTGGGCTTGAACCTCCTTCTCAATATATGTATAAATTGAAAAGCTGTACGCCAAGTGTTACAAACCGTATAAAATATGGAATGGTTGAAAAGTATGAAATTAAAGGTAAATTACAAGATGGTAGATGTCAAGTAACGATAACAACTTATCAAAACGTTACAGAAGAGACTTATGAAATGCAAAAATCATTCTATAAATCCATGGCTAAATCTATATCAGGTAAAGAAGTTAAAAATTTCCCAACTAGAGAAGAGCTTATTAGAGAGGCTAAAAAAGATCAGGATGTAACAGTTTGTAAGTTCTCGCCAGAGCAAAGAACTGCCTTGTATAACGCTTATTTAAAACATGATGGAAAGAATTTTTCAACTGTTTCAAATTCTAAAAATGGTGGAACATCAATAAAAATAAATTCCAAAAATATGAGTTCTTATGATAGTTTAATGCTTAATTATTCTTATGGGACTTGTTCTCCAGATTAATAAATTTATTTTTTAGGCAATTTTTTTAGACAAAAATACTTTATATATACGTAGGTAAAATATAAAGGAATTGTATTATGTCTGAAAATTGGGTTACAGCTTTGGATGGTTTAGCTGCTGGCGGTGTAATTGATTTTGATGCTCCAGCTTATTTGTTAAATCAACCAGCGAGATATGTTGGTCATCCACAATTAGCAGAATTGCCAATGACAAATATTTCTCTTCTGCCAGAAGGTACAAAGATTAAACCTTTGCCGAAGGAAGATGAGTTTCAACATTCTGATGGTAATCTTGTACAAAATCCTAAATGGAAAAAAGTTTTGGCTGGAATAGTTGTTGCAGGTGGCGTTGTAGCGACAGCTATTGGAATTTTGGCTCATCGTGGAAAAATTGATTTGTCTAAATTCAAATCAAAAATCAAAATGCCTAAGATGGCTGGTTTGAAATCTGCTGGAAAAACAGTATTAGATTATATCAAAAAACCGTTCCAATTTATTGCAAGCAAATTTAAAAAGCCGTAGGTCTTAATTAAATATCGACTCCTTGCATCATATCAACGAGTTGTTTGATTGTTCCTTCCATCGTTACGCTATCGGATGTTTTTTGTTGAAGAAAAGCGTTAACTTTGGGCATCATTTGGATTGCAATATCTAGTTTAGGGTTTGAACCTGGTTGGTACATACCTACGTCAATCAAGTCCTTATTTTCCCTATACATTGATAATATGGTTCTTAATTTTCCTGCTGCAGCTTTGTGTTCAGGTGATGCAATTGCACTCATCAAACGTGAAATACTACCCAAAACATCAATTGCTGGGTAGTGGTTTGATTCTGCTACTTTTCTTGATAAGAAAATGTGACCATCAACAATACCACGCACAATATCTACGATTGGGTCGGAAATATCATCTCCTTCCATCAATACGGTATATAGTGCAGTGATTGAACCTTTTGGACTATTTCCTGCTCGTTCAAGAACTTTTTGTAACCATGAGAAAATTGAAGGAGGATAACCTTTCATTGTTGGTGGTTCTCCTAGTGACAAACCAACTTCACGCCCTGCCATTGCACAACGTGTTACGGTATCTGTCATTAAGAAAACTTTTTTACCTTGATCTCTAAAATATTCACAAACGGCAGTTGCTGTGAGGAGTGCTTTTTGACGAATTAGTGGAGGTTGGTCGCCTGTTGAACAAACAAGAACTGATTTTGCCATACCAACTTCGCCTAAAGAATCTTCAACAAATTCTTTAACCTCTCTTCCACGTTCTCCGATTAGGGCTACAACGTTAACGTCAGCATCTGAATTTCTGGCAATCATACCTAATAAAGTACTTTTCCCTACCCCAGAACCTGCAAACAACCCCAAACGCTGTCCGCAACCCATAGTCATACAGCCATCAATAGCTCTAACCCCTGTTGAAAATTGTTCTGTGATAATTGGTCTTTCAAATGGTCCAGGTGGTGGACCTTCAATTGGTCGCCAAAGTGCATTTGTTGTATCAAGAGGTTTGCCATCAATTGGGTTACCAAGTGGGTCAATTAATCTTCCTAGCAAAAAATCCCCGACAGGAACTGTAATAGGGCGTCTTGTTGAAGTTACCAAACTTCCCTGACCAATTCCGCTACCATCAAGCAAAAGTGATAATTGAGCAACTTCACCCTTAAAAGCCTGAACTTCTGCGGGTTTAAGTTTCCCATCGTAAGTTTCGATATAGCACAAATCCCCGATTTTTAACCCTGGAAGTTTAACTTCTACTGTCAAACCTAAAAGTTTTGAAACAGTACCTTTGTAAGAATATAACTCCGTTTGAGCTAATTTATCTTTAACTCTGTGCTTTAATTCTTCTAAATCACTTTTATCAATGTCTTCCATAATAATTATTATAACAAAATTTTTGATGTAATCAATTTGTTAAGGCAAAAGAAAACGGCTTATCTTTTGTGATAAAGCCGTTTCCATTTAGATTATATTTCAAACTATACAGAAGCTAGTTCTTTGCTTCTTTCTAATTGAAGTGTAACTGTTGTGATGTCACAAACAGAGCTTGGTCCGAAGTATTGAATAGCTCCTGGGAACAAGTATCTATCATTCATAGCCCAATCTTCTCTATTGTCTTGTAATTGTTTGAATACAGGACCATCAAGTCTAACTAGAGCTTTTTGAATAACAGGTTTCATTTCACCGTGGCGTTTTTCCATGTTCATCATCATTGTAAGAGGAACACCGCCTGCAATCCATTTGTCAGCACTTTCAGTTAAGTTTCTAACAGATGACAAGTAACCAGTCATTCCAAAGCTAATCAATGCAAATGCGTTGTAGCCTAATGAATAGCAGTAGTCAGCATCAAAATTAGAAGGGAATGCACAACGTCCTTCATATCCGAAGAAGTGTGATTGAGCTGAGAATTTACCGATGAATGAACCTTCTTCTTTTAATTCATCTAATCTTGTTGAAATCATTTCGATTAATAATTTTTCTGTTTCAATTTTAGAAACTTGAACGTTACCGTGTGGGTCACGGTCAGCTAATAATTGACCTTTAATCAATGCAGGTAATGATTTATAAACTTTTGCGTTTTCGTCTTCTAATCTATTTTCAACGATGTCAAATTTATCTCTGATTGTAGTTGCGTTAACAAAATCTGGGTCACTTTCTAGAGTAGCCATAATGTCGTTCAAGTTAGAAATCATTGAACCCATTTCTGGAATAAATTCAATCAATCCTTCTGGAATTACAGCGATACCGAAGTTTTTACCAGCATTAGCACGTTTAACAATGATGTCTGTCATGTAATCGATGATTGAAGATAATGACATTTTCTTTTCTTGAACTTCTTCAGAAATCAATGTGATGTTTGGTTGAGTTTGTAATGCAGCTTCTAATGCTACGTGTGAAGCACTTCTACCCATAATTTTTACAAAGTGCCAATATTTTTTAGCTGAATTAGCATCTCTTTCGATGTTTCCGATAAGTTCAGCATAAGTTTTTGTTGCTGTATCAAAACCGAAAGAAATTTCAATTTGTTCATTTTTCAAGTCACCATCAATTGTTTTAGGGCAACCAATAACTTGAATACCAGCGTTATGTTTTACAAACCATTCTGCAAGCATTGCAGCGTTTGTATTAGAGTCGTCACCACCGATGATTACAACAGCAGAGATGTTTAATTTTTTACATACTGCTAATGATTTTTCAAATTGTTCTTCTGTTTCTAATTTAGTTCTTCCAGAACCGATAATATCAAAACCGCCAGTGTTTCTGTAAGCATTGATGAATTCATCATCAAATTCTACATATTTTCCGTCGATGATACCAGAAGGTCCACCTAAGAATCCATATAATTTGTTAGCTGAATTAGCATTTTTTAAAGCGTCATATAAACCAGCGATAACGTTGTGTCCACCAGGAGCTTGACCACCTGAAAGGATAACACCAACGTTTCTGATTTCAGATTCTTTTGAAACATTTGATGCTTCAAAAGTTACAGTTGGTTTTCCATAAGTATTTGGAAATAAAGCGTTGATTTGCTCTTGATCTCTAACAGATTGAGTAGCAGATCCTTCAACCATTCTTAATCCGTTAACACCGTTTTGTAGGCTTTGAGGAAGTTTTGGTTGATACTTAAGTCTTTCAATTTGTAATGGTGAAAGTTTTTTCATGTATTTAAGTCCTTTCCTTTTGTACATACCGTATTACATGGAATATTTTACTACAAAAAAGGAATATTTAAAGTGAAATAGACTAACCTGAATGAGAATCCCCTCTCCAATGGAACACTAGCTGAACAGGCGAAACGAAAGTTGAGCCTAGTTCAACTACGTATTTTTAGATTGAGGTAGGGTGTGGGTTTAATTTTAAAATTTCCAAAATAATGTGTGAGGTATCGTTCTATTTACCCCTCTCCAAGGGAAGAGGGGCAGGGGTGAGGGGGTTTTTATAGGACTTTGTATATTCATAATGCAAAAGGAAAATTGTAACTATTCATTTTAAAAATAGCCCCCTCTCTCAAAATTGTGCAAACTTGAATAATAAAAATCCTTGATGTACAATTGTTCTGTTGGTTTTAACGAGATTGTATAAATATTTGGTATATAAAGATACAGAAAGAGTGAATGATTATGAAAAAAGAACTTATTTTTTTAGGACCTCCAGCTTGTGGTAAAGGTACTCAAACCTCAAGACTTGCTGAATTTTTAGGTTTCCCACACGTTGATACTGGCTCATTATTAAGAGCTGAAATAAAGAATGGAACTGAAAATGGTAAAGTAGCTAAATCATTTATTGATAAAGGTGAATTAGTTCCAGTTTCTTTAGTTGCATCTATTATCAAAGATAGATTAGCTCAAGAAGATTGCAAAAATGGATACATTTTAGATGGTTATCCAAGAAGTGTTGAACAAGCTGATTTGTTAGAAGAAATTAACAAAGAAATTGATGGCGATGCTGAAGCTGATTTTAGAGCAATTTATTTCGATTTAGATACTGAAATTTTGATTTCAAGAATTGTAAATCGTCGTTCTTGTCCAAAATGTGGAGAAATTTACAATTTGAAATTCAAACCAACAAAAGTTGAAGGCATTTGCGACAAATGTGGTACTGAATTAACTCAAAGAAAAGATGATAATGAAGAAACTGCAAAAGCTCGTTTTGATACATATTTCAAAGAAACTGCTCCATTGTTTGATTATTACAAAAATAAAAACTTGCTAAAAACAATCAATGCAGAAGGTTCAATTGATGAAGTATGGGAAAGACTTTTAAAAGTTATCAACGACTAATACAAGTTTTTTGAATTGATGAAAATAACCGATGTTTTTACGTCGGTTATTTTTTTAGGTTTATAACTCATAAGTTGGTTACAAGTTTCCCTCCCCAAGGGTGGAGGGATTAAGGGAGAGGGGTTGATTTAATAAAGAAATGTTTGTCGGGTTTATTAAATCCAACATAAAATATTTGTTCACTTTTTCTTTTTTATTTCGATGAAAAAAGAAAAAGCAGAACCGAAAAAGAAAAACACGAATGACTAAATGGCTCGAGTCATCAGGGGCATCGCCCCCGAACCCCCTTATTCAAATATGTCATGCTGAAAATTTGTCCCTCTCCCCTAGGAGAGGGAAACATCTCCCTTGGGAGAAGGTTAGGATGAGGGGTTAAATCTAACGAGTTTAGTTTGTGTTCCTATCTCCTTATAGCCAACTTATAGATTTATCATATTCATCAAAAACTTCCCACTTGAAAATGTTAGAAAAAAATAGTATAATTGTTTATATGGTTTATTCACGGGGCATTTGGAATATGAAAAAAGGTTTTACACTATCAGAAGTTTTGGTAACTATGGGCATTGTTGGGCTGATTTCAGCTTTGACTATTCCTGCTATTATGAAGGATTATAAAAATAAAGTTATGGCTGCATCTATTGAAAAAACTTATTCTCAATTATCTGATGCAACAAAAGCTATTATGGCTGATGAAATGGCCGATAGTTTATATAAAACTCGTTTGGCTACCTATGATAAAGATTGTGGAACAGATAAAGCTCAAGGAGCTTGTTATTTTCTTCCAAAGTATTTCAAGACCACTAAAACAGGTTGTGGAACAAAGGCATACTCTCCTAACAATGTTTGTTTAGGTGATGTGTATCAAACTATGGATGGTTCTCATAAAACTAAAGTTAATGCTTCGGATACTGAAGGGGAACTTGAAGTTGTAACATCGTTTGGTTATTGTATCCAAACAACTAATGGAGCTACCATTTGTGGTGCTTATAATGTTGCGAATGGAATTCCAACTTATATGATTGACACAAATGGTCCAGCAGAACCAAATATGGCTGGGAAAGATTTCTTCACCGTTGATTTGATGAGTGATGGTGTTGTTGCAGATTATGGTCGTGGTACTGTCGGTCCTGAACGTTGTGGTACGATGACTTCTGCTGCTTGGCATGAGTGGTCTGCTGGTTGTTTGAATAAGATTATGCAAGCTGGTTGGAGAATGAATTATTAAATCCTAAAATAAGGATTTTATTGCTAGTAAAATGAGAATTACACCACCTGTAATTTCCAAATATTTTGGTGGGATATTTTTTATAAAATTTCCACTGTAAAAACCGCAAATTGACATTAAAAATGAAACCAGCCCAATCAAGCATACTGATAACGGTAGGCTCGTTTCTGTCAATCTGATTGTTGCACCAGAAACAAGAGCATCTATGCTTGTTGCAATTCCTAGTCCACACAGACATTTCCAGCCAATACATTGAACTTGTTCCTCTTTTGGAGCAAAAGAATCAACTATAAATTTCAAGCCTAAAGTCAAAAATATTCCAAAAACTATCCATTTGCTAAAAGGAACAATTAATTTGTACAGTGAATTCGTTCCAACATAACCTATTACTGGCATGAAACCCTGAAAAAATCCCATAACAAGTGCTAGATTGAAGGAGTTTTTAAATCGGTTATTTTTGAATATTAAACCTTGAGAAAAAGAAACAACAAAGCAATCAATTCCTAATGCTATTGCAAGTAAAATTATATCAATTAAAGTCAACTTCTACCTCAAATAGTCTTTCCCATGGGAATTTATAGTTTACTGCTATGTTTGTGTTCAAAACTTTTTCTAATGTTTTTTCAAAGTCTTTCATAAGTTCAGTTGTTTTTTCAATGTTAGGTTTTTCAAGTTGTTGTCTAACGTTTGCTTGGTATGCCCAATCGTCTAAAAATCTTGTGATTTGTAATTTTTTGAATGCTTTTTCATTATATTTTTTTGCAAAGAATTTTATTTTTGCTCCGCAAATTAAACTTCCAAGGGAATTTGCAGAGGTGTTCCAAGCTGAAAATCCATAGAAATTCTCATTATTGATTTTGTTTTTAAATAATTCTTTTACGAAGTTATTATCTGCCCCATTTGCAAATCTTACATCTGCAATCATATATGGTTTGTTAGGAGTGGTGAAAGTTTTTGAAAAACTTTCTGTTCCGACTTTCATAACAATTTCACCTTGATTATTTTTGAAGTTGTTGATGTATAAAATTATGTCAGAATTTTCTTCATCAGTTATTTTACAACCTGCAAGTTCAATTTGTCCTAGAACGCTTTTTTCTATTGATACGTCTTCGTAGTTTGAAATTAAGTTTTTAGATTCTGGCTCTAAAAATTTTGGACAAATTTTTATTTCACCTTGTATTGCACGGGAAAGCAAACTCAGTGGAATTTCGTCTGCTCCAGTTTTTGTGTATGCTCCCATTTTTTCTAACACTTGTGCTTCTTGAACATTAAACCCGTATTCTGCACAATCATCTTTTGAGAAAATTAAAGTTTCAAACAGTCCTTCTTTTTGCCATTGAAGATAGATTTTATTAATTTCAAAATTTCTTCTGCGAGTTTCAATGTAATCATCTAAAATTTCAGAAGGAATTAAATTTGTTATACAACTTTCTCGATTACCTTCGTGGGTGTGATATGAATATGCAAAAATCTTTTTGCCCCATTTTGACCAGTACTCTTTTTCTTCTTCATTGTAATTGTTATTTGAAATTCTCATAATGCTTGAAAAAGCATATATTTTAGCATCTTTCCCTTCTAAGATTTCTTTAAGAGTTTCGATTCGTTCTTTGATTTGTTCAAATGTTTCTGGACATCTTCTTGATGGAATTAAACCTCCATATGCAAGAGTGTCTAAGGATAAAATAATCGCATCTAATTTTGGCAAAGTAATTAACCATTCAAAAAGGTGGTCAATATCTGCTTCTTGTTTTAATCCTCCAAGATATTTTCTATCTGGAATATAAAATTCTATACTTTCATCAATCTCTGCTAACAACTTTGGAAGTGTGTAGCATACAGGTCTATTATCAATTGGTACAAATGCAAGTTTCATATTTTAATTGTATGCTAAAATAGATAATGTGTAAATGGAGAAAATAATGACTTGTGATAAAAATACCCAGCATATTCAAAAGATGTTCGATGAAATTTCAAAATATTATGACAAAATGAATAATATTATTTCTTTTGGTTTTCATTATTTGATAAAATTTTTGTCAATAAGAAAATTAAACTTAAAACCTCGTTCGATGATTTTGGATTTGTGTTGTGGAACAGGTGATTTTACTCAGATAATTTCAAAATATTGTCCGAGAACAAGAGTTATTGGTTTAGATATTTCAGAAGGGATGTTGAAACTTGCAAAGGCTAAAAATCCTGCTGGAGTTTTTATGAAAGGTGATTGCGTAAATCTTCCATTCGAAAATTCTGAATTTGACTATGTTACAATGGGTTTTGGGTTGCGAAATATTGAAGATAGGAAAAAAGCTCTTTCTGAAATTTATCGAGTGTTAGATAATGGTGGAAAATTTTTGCAATTGGATTTTGGAAGGCATAATTTTATAAGTCGAGTTTTTGATTTTATAGTTCCATTGTTTGCAAAAATTATGGATACAAATGAAAATCATTATAAGTATTTGATAAATTCAAAAAATGAATTTCCAGAGCCAGATGATTTAATTAGAGAATTTGAAGATGCGGGTTTTAAATATGTGACAAAATGCGATTATTTGTTTGGTGTAATTTCAATGCAAATTATGGAAAAGCGATTCTAAATTATTCTATATTTGTGTCCTCCATATACAAAATCTTTCAAACCGTCAAAAGTTTTTTCTAGGATATATTCAACGGATTCTTGTGTTTCAAAAGACATATGTGGTGTAATTAAAACGTTAGAATAAGAATTCAGTTCCATTACGACATTTGATTCTTCCAGACATTGCAAGGTTGTTCGTTCGATTTTCTTGACATCTTCAAGACAATCTGAATTGACACATGCAACAACATCCAGTCCTACTCCTTGAAATTTCCCTCTTTTGACATATTTTAGTAGCGCATTAAGATTTACTAATTCTCCTCTTGATACATTTATAAAATAGGAATTATCTTTCATTTTTTTAAATTCATTATCAGACATTATGTGATAAGTATTCTTGTTGTATGGAAGATGAAGAGATACAATATCTGCATTTTTTAATAGCTCATTTAAAGTTACATATTTGACGTTGTATTTTTCTTTTAATTCTTCTTTAGGGCTTATGTCATAGGCTAGAATATTCATATCAAAAGCGTTAGCAATTTTGCAAACGCTTGCTCCGATTGCTCCTGTACCAATAATCCCAAGCGTTAAATTTGCCAAATTTCTTCCTGTAAAATTATTCTGAAGGCAAGTAGAATTTTTTACGGCTAAAATTGCAGGAAATAGTTGTCTAACTAGAGCTAAAATTAGAGTGAAAGTGAATTGTGCAACAGAATTGTTTCCGTATTTTTCAACATTAATTATTGCAATGTTTTTATTTATACATGGTTTGAAATCTATGTGTTCACAACCTGTTGAGCGAGTAGAAACAATTCGTAAGTTTTTAAATTTTTCGATAACTTTTTCTGTAATTTCTGAAGTCGTAAATACGCTGATTATTAGTGCATTTTCTAAATCTTCTTTTGGAATTTTTTTTACCGTTTCTTCGTTTAAACTTTCTTGAAAAAATTTTATTTCAAAATATTCAAAATTGTTTTGATTAAAATAATTTTTTTCTGTTTCTCTCAAGTCAAAAATTAGCATTTTGCAAGCCATACATTTTCTCCTGTTTTAAGATTAATTATTCTTTTTGAAAAAGAAAAAACTATTGTCTAAAAGTTCAAGATTTATTTTCTAGAAAAATAGTTATTTTAGGTAATGAAA
>ULRV01056390.1_pt1 | contig 18861 bp, 14 predicted proteins | sample 1955791 | NCBI WGS metagenome assembly ULRV01 (sample SAMEA4835692, study PRJEB28245) | human gut metagenome | biome: gut microbiome; material: fecal sample | place: Denmark | collected 2008 | reverse complement strand
AGTCCTCCCACGATGCCATCCGGAAGCTCCATTCCTCACCTTTTAATACCTTTGCCACCAAACTACACAACTATGCAGAAAATACGATATCGCCTTGTGTACAACCGCAAAAACCAGCTAAACCACCAAGGCACCGCACTTGTACAGGTAGAGGCTAAGCTGAACCAGCGTAACATCTACCTCACTACCAACATCTACCTCCAGCCGGAGCACTGGGACAAGAATAGTTCGCAAGTCATCAACCATCCTCAAGCCACCGAACTCAATGCGCTGCTCTTCGAATTCATCATCCACCTGCAGGCCATCGAGCTGGGATTTTGGAAGCGAGGCATCCAGCCGACGCTGGCCCTGCTGAGGGATGCAGTCCGGAAGAAGGCACCGGCAACCATTACCTTTCCGGCATTCGCTAGGTCGGCCATCGAGAGTTCTGACAAGCGGCCCAACACGAAAGAGAATTTACTATCCACCGTCGGCCAGCTCGAGCAGTTCCGGCCCGGCATTGACTTCGCTGACCTGACATATACGATGCTGAAGGACTTCGAAGCATGGCTACGCGAGCAGGGCAAGGGCGTGAATACCGTGGCCAAGCACCTACGCCAGCTGCGTACCCTTATCAACGAGGCCATCAATGACGGCTACATGCCGGCCGATGCCTATCCCTTCAGGAAGTTTAAAATACGGCAGGAAAAAGGGAAGCATGAGTTTCTCACGCCCGACGAACTGCGCCGGCTGGAGGCGGTGCAGCTCGCTGATCAGCGTCATCGTCATGTGCTCGATGCCTTCCTGTTCTGCTGCTACACAGGACTTCGTTACTCCGATTTCTGTGCGTTATCGACCATGAACGTGGTACCGATTAATCGCACAAGGTGGCTGTGTCTGAAAATGCAAAAGACCAATATCGAGATCAAGCTGCCGCTTTCCCTGCTCTTCGACGGAAAGGCTCTCGAGGTCATCGACCGCTATCCATCCGTCGAAGAGTTGGCCGCAATCCCAAGCAACTGCGAAACCAACAAGCTGCTGGCAGAGGTAGGCAAGTTAGCAGGCGTGAAGAAGCACTTTACTTATCACACGGCCCGTCACACATGTGCGACCCTGTTGGTGCATCAAGGTGTAGCAATTACGACGGTGCAGAAGGTGCTTGGCCATACGTCGGTCAAAACGACGCAAATCTATTCGGAGGTATTGAGTGATACGATAGTGAGAGACCTGAAGAGCGTCAGAAAGCGCAACCGGTTGTAGGCATTTTTCTTTCCGCCTCTGAATGCCGGTATATTTCCGGTATATCCCATGAAAATCTACCGGGGATGTACCCGCTGACAAGCCGTGTCAGCGGAATGCGGGTGTGTCCTTTTATCCGCAAACCTTTCACCATTATCTTTGCCCATCAAAGAATTATTGCTATCTTTGCCCGTGTAGAAATTGTGAAAGCCCATGAGCTTCATCCAAATGCGGGTGGAGTTCATGGGCTTTTTGTTTTGTCTAAACCAGAAATGATAAGTGTCCGACAAAACAACGCTTGTAACAGAAATAATTCTAAAAAATAAACCTATGAAGACAAATCAAGTCATGGTTCGCAAAATGGGACATTTTTCAGTTTTGCAACGTACAAGTGATGGTATGTTCAATGCTACCAGTCTGCTCAAGCAATGGAACAGGCAATCCGACTCGGAACGGAAGTTGGACAATTATTTCGCATCTGCGAAAACCGTTGAATTTATAAACACAATCGTTGAACGTGAGAATTTGCATACCCCAAAATTGGCATATGTAAAATCAAGGGCTTCCCGTGGAAATAATGCCGGAACTTGGATGCACCCTTTGCTTTTCATTGATTTTGCCATGTGGATTAACCCGTCATTTAAATACGATGTATTGAAATTTGTAGCAGACGAAATGATAAGATACCGAAACGAAGCAGGTGACGCATACAAGGAACTTGGTTCCGCCGTAATGAAGCTTGTCCCAAGTACATTCATGAAAACCGCCATGAAGAAGGTGGCCGAAGCCCTGAACTGGATTGTGTTCAACAGCCATGAGCGCATGATGCGGAATAAACAGGGAGAAGAAGGCAAGCAGCGCGAATTGTTCCAGCTCGAAAAGAAAGTGGCCGACCTGATTAACGAAGACTTCATTACATCCTTTGATGGTTTGATTTTATATCTGAGGAAGCTGTATCAGAAGAAGAACAGCCCTAAGGTGTTTAATGTAGCATGATTCTTATATGAATTATAAAATTGGTTCTACATACATATAAACCGATTTGAACATTGTTTAATTTAAAATCCAATTGTAAGATGAAAAAATTGTTTTTTTGTTTTCTTGCACTGATCATGTGCGTAGTGAGTGTATTCGCGGCCGATGGTTCTGATACGGCATTGCCGGACATCCTCGACGGTTTCAAGAGCTTTGTCGGCATCTCCACGGTCGTAGTTCCGGCAGTGGTCGGCTTCATTGCCAGCAAGTTGGCCAACCCGATGAACAAGTGGGTGTCGATGTGGGTAACGGCTGTTGTCGGCGTGGTTGTAACCTTATTCGGCTGGTGGATGAACTTGGGATTTCCTCCTGCCGATGCAAGCATCTGGGTCGTGGTAATTGATGCGTTATTCGTGGCCTTGGCATCCACAGGTATTGTGTCGGTAGTTACATCGGAGTGGTTGGCCAAGCTGTTTGGCGGTAAAGTTAAGGAATAATGGAGAAGCTGCTGAACACAATAGCCCCGCAGCTGGCCGTTGCCGGGGCTTACTCCTTCGTCGGAGAAATCAAGGAGGTTGTCTTCGAGCTTCGTTGGATGCTGGTATTTATCGTGGTAATGATTGTGGCCGATTTCGTGCTTGGCATCATCGACAGCGTGGTGAAGCGAGGAGAGGACTTCCGGTTCTCCCGTGCGGGTCGGAGAACAATGTGCAAGTTCATCGAGTACAATTCGTACCTGGTGTTAGGGTTTATGCTTGGCCTTGCGATACTCCAGCCTGCCGGTATATGCAGCTACACGGTTTCAGCCATGTGCGGTCTTGGGCTGGCTTTTGTGTTCGAGTTTGACAGCATCATGGATCATATATGCGTTATCCATGGCATCAAGAATAGAGTCAGCATCAAGCGGCTGCTTGTGGGGTATATCAAGAAGAAATACAATGCTGCAGGTGAGATTATAGAGGAAGTCACGAAGGAAGATGAGAAAAAGTAAAGGGACTATCCCAACGGATAATCCCTACTTGGAAGCATGCCCTTCAATCTGTATGAATCGCAGAGCAATATCGCTGCAAAATTAACTAAAAGAAATGAATTATGAAATACTTTACCATTGCAGAATTATGCAAGTCTGATACCGCTGACAGAAAAGGTATCGACAACCGTTGCAAGAAAGAGCATGTGGCCAACCTAACGGCTTTAGTAGATAATGTGCTTGACCCATTGAGAGAGGCTTACGGAAAACCTATCATGGTTAACAGTGGTTTCCGTTCACCAGCCCTCAACAAGGCAGTGGGTGGTTCTGCCACCAGTGACCACATGAAGGGCCGGGCCGCGGACATCACCGGCGGAAGTCCTGCGGAGAACAAGAAGCTGTTCAACTTAGTGCAGTCGCTGTGCCTACCTTTTGACCAGCTCATTGACGAGAAGAACTTCGCTTGGGTGCATGTAAGCTATCGGAATGAGAAGGAGAACAGAAAACAGGTGTTGAAGCTATGAAACGTCCTCTAAATACATTCAGGAGCATTTTCGTGAGACCACGAAAATGGGTGTGCATCATATTGCTGATGTCAACAATATGTTCATGTCGGAGCGTGAAATACGTACCAGTCGAAAGTAGCGTAGATAGTATAGTCGTAGAGAAGCTGGTTGAAGTTCAGTTGCCACCTGACAGCGCTACTATTCGGGCACTACTGGAGTGTGATGAGAATGGAAAGGTAGTCCTGTCTTGGCTTGATATCGCCAACAGCAAGAATGCACAGGCCCAGCTGGCTATTGACAGCCTCGGCAATCTACTGGCGAAGATGCGGACGCAACAGGATACCATCTACCTTCCGTCTAAAGAGGTGACGGTTACCAAGGAGGTGAAGGTACCGTATCCGGTAGAGAAGGAGCTCACTCGTTGGCAGCAGATAAAGCTGGAGCTAGGAGGATGGGCTTTCGGGATTATCATCGCCTTCGCCCTGATAATTGTTGGCTGGCTGATATACAAGTCTCGAAAAAAGTAGTATCTTAGCGGTGCAATAACGGAGGTTATGGCTAAAAACTAACAAATGTATCCCCGGCTGCTTAATGGTAGTCGGGGATTTCATTTTAATCTCAGTCTACTTCACCCTAAAGCACACTGGTATCTCACGCGGTTTACCATTGTAGAATTGATAAACGTAGCACTCCACCATCTCACCTTTGAACTTTTGGAGTTTCCTGTTTAAATACTCCCTTACTTCATCCTTGCGGGAGAAGTAAAGACCACCCTCTTCCAGAACAGGTTCACCTGCTCCAATCCATACTTGCAATGAGCATGGACAATTTTTGATAATTTGTTGCATCTTATATTGATTTTATGTAGCGGCTTCATTGCCGCATACACAAAACAAGTAAAGAAGTGTCGGACAAATTATCCTCTCATCAGCATAATATCAGACCTAAGTTCAATGTACTCCTTGTACTTCTCCGGGTTGTTCACGTAATCAATCACACGTGCAATAGCCATGTCCGCCTGTTTCTGACGGACTTTCGTGTAGTATCTGATAACTCCCTTGGATTTATCAGAATGCCCCAAGCAGTAGTCTATTATTCCGTCCGGGATGCCTATTTCAGAAGCATATTGGGCGAAAGACTTCCGAGCCGAGTAATAGACTACCTTCTCAGTAATCCCCAACTCCTTGGCCAAAGAAGCAAGTGAACGAGTCAAGTACCGTGAGAAGTTTGGATATGAGAATTTATACCCAAAGTCGAGCCTTCCGGTGTTTTTGTTCATCCACAGATTTATGATATCTCTTGCCTGTGAAGGAATGCTGAAGCTGATTGTCCTTGTGCCATGCGTTGTGTTCCGTGATTTTGTTCTGATGTACTCCAGTACTTCCACGTTCTTGAAATTGATTTGCAGTAGATCTATGAGGTTTATCCCTCCGAGGTAGAAAGAGAGACAGAACAAGTCGTGCGCCACCCGAAGCTTTTTCTCTTTCGGATGGGCCAGACGTATTTTGTTGAATACCTCAATGGGCAAATCCACTTCCCGAATGTTGGGTGCCGAGATAGAATAATTCAGGAACGGATGGACGTCGTACTTTATTAATTGCTGCTTCACGCCTCTGTTGATGATGGTTCGTGTTCTGGACATCATCATCCCAAGGGTAGTGTCCCCTACTCCCTTCTTGACCTTCAGGAACCTGGAATACCCCTCAATTAGAACAGGTGTTATATCTGAAAGAAGAATATCCCCTTTGGTGAACTCTGTAAAGTACCGGCAATTCCTTTCTAGTAGAGTGGCATAACTATTCCTGCCCTCCTCTTCCAATTCAGATATATATTTTCGGCACACAGCTTGAAAGGTAGCTTCCTCTTTAGCCGTTGTTGAATTCAATAGTAATTGCCTTAACTGCTTGCAGTCATAAATGGAAATGTTCTCTATCTTGTCAAGCTTTTCTTGATAAGAGTTTAGTAGGTTCCTCAATTTAGTATTAAGAACAGCAGCATCTGGCCTTTTTACAACTTGGCCGTTCTTGAATTGGGATGTAGAGTCAATTTTAATGTTCGTTACAATGTAGCGCGTTACACTCTTATGGCCAACGGCTACACGTATCTTATGACTTCCGTCTTTTGCAGCTTTTTCTGGAGTAATGGTTAATTTTAGTGTTGCCATAATGAATTAAAAATAAAGGGTTCGTTTTCGGTTCGTTTTTTCGCTCAAAAGTGAGTTTGGAAACCTTTTTTTTAATTCTTGTAGCAGGATAATCAGAGGGGTAAAAACAAAAAGAAGAAAGCGTATTTAATTGAAAATCAATAAATAAACTTCCTTCTTCTTTTTGTGATTCCGTTGCGATTCGAACGCAAGACCCACGCCTTAGAAGGGCGTTGCTCTATCCAGCTGAGCTACGGAACCAGCCTTAATTGCGGTGCAAAGGTAGTTCTTTTTGTCGAAACTGCAAAAAAATAGGAGTAAAACTTCAGAGAAAACATAAAATTCATTGTTTGTCCCTGCTGAAATAGTACCAGCAGACAACCAATAAGGGGATATATTGTATCAAAAAGGACACAATCTGCTGTCCTTGCCACCCCCAATTGGCCAGTACCCATCCGCTGATACAAGCATCCAAACGAGAATAATCCAAGCAAGCGAATATCTGAGAGGCGAAAAAGCAGACGACCAGATAGAGAACCATGAATCGAGACAGGTACAACATCCCATTCACGACATCATAGTCACGCCGATAACGGCCGCTGATAAAGCCATAACACGTCCCCATCAATACCGCTCCCATTGCAAACAAGAACGAAAAGCCATCTACAAAGGGAGAACGAACCAATCCCCCATCAATGCCACGCAATACCGCCCACGGAGAGAAGGTTGCAAACAATACAATGATCCAATAGACACTCCCCAGCAGCATGGAGTTCTGTAAAGCCCTCCTCTCTTTGCGTGACAATTGGCGGCATTCGCTTGTCCGATGGCAATAAGACCATCCCCATTTCCGCATACACGCATCTGCCCAACCTGAATGCAAGCATACACTTACACCAGCCACAACCAGCAGGACAGGCCCCAATGCTCTGAACTCCACATAATTCTCTACGACATGGCGCAAAAGCCAGCGCAAACCTTCGGGACTCAGCAGACTTCGGACACGAATGACCTCTCCCGTTTCTGAGCGCACAATGTTCATGCCATAGACTTCTGAAATCCATGACAAAAACACGACCAGACATGCCAACAGAAAGAATACGGTAGCTGGGTGCCAGATGTATCGCTTACTCTTCATCCGCTTCCAAATTGTCTATATCAAGTATCCTCAACTCCAAGGCACGTACAACCAGACGGGTAGCATTCACGCTCCCTCCTTCGTTGTGTGGGAAAAGGCGACCTACCAAATCGTTCTGACGCTTCTCCAACGACTTCACGCCAAACGGCATTCCCTTCAGATTGGCAATCATCTCTTTGGTGTAACCTAATGCCAGATGTCGCAAGAAACGTTCGTCATACTCGTCAATGTCGTAGCTGATGATGGCCTCCTGACGTTTGGCCTCGTTCAGTACCGAACGGCGGAATCGCTCTACGATCTTCTCCAGAATGGGATAATTGAAAACCAGTTTCTTACCGTCCATTACCGCCTGCACGTCTGTTTTTGTCAGCAGTTCGCCAGTCTTCAGGATGATTCCATCGGCTCCTGCATCCAGTACATCCACCCACAACTTTTCATTCAAGATTTCACCTGTGAATATCAATACATGCACGCCCGGATACTTGCGAAAGATGTTTCGACAGATATCAACCCCGATTGTTGTGGAACCTCCCAGCCCCAAATCGAGCAATACCAGATCGGGCAGTTCCTTCTCCATCAGCGGCCAAAATTCCTGTTCTGTCATGGCGGTACCGATCACCTCCGCATCAGGAATCTCATGGCGGAAAATTTCTTCCGTTCCCTTCAACTCCAACTTTACATCTTCTACTATGATTACTTTATATTTCATCGTATCTATCGTTTTTATAAATTCCTTATTTTCTTTTTCCTATTTGCAAGGTACTGTAAAATAGAGCGTAAATCCCCTACCATCTCGGGCAGGCTCCGCATTGATGCGACAGCCACGCCGCCCTGCATATTCGTCATGGTCGCGAACAATCTGCTTGCATATCAGGTATTCCGTCCCTTGCAAGCGCCCATCCTTGCCAGAAGTCATCCGCTCCAGGTTCGGATAGAACAAATGGTTCAATTCGTCCTGCGTCTTCCCACGTCGGGTATCTGTAAAGCAGAAGCGGACAAACTTGCCATCCGCACTTGCCTGAAGACGCAATTCTCCACTCGCAGGCACTGACAAAGCCTCGTCTATCAGGTTTTCGAACAGAAAATGCAACTGATGGACATCGCCCACTACCTGCCCTTCCGCCTCGCCCTCTATGGTCAGCGTGACTGACGCCCGACTATCTTTCACTGCCCTACGGAAGTATTTTTCAGCAGACTTTAGAAGTTCTGCCACAGGGATAACCATCCGTCGGAAAGTCACCTCTTCCAACTGGCGCGAAGCGCAGGAACTGAGCAACGTAAATATGCCTCGATAGTATTCGACCAATTCCTTGATATCTTTGACGGTCTCTTCTTCGCCAGCTGCATCCAAGATCTGCGAACGGAGTCTTCCGACCAGCTGTTTTATCCTATTCGGATAATAGAGCGTCTCGTGCTTGATGGTAGACAGGCAATTGTCCAGCACCATATTTTGCACATGTAGCTGACTGTCTTCATAGGAAGCTCTCCGCGCCTCGTCCTCCGCCAGCTCGATATCGCGATATTTGGTAGCCAATTTTACCACTGCATTGAAAAGCACGATGGACAGATAGCGCGCCATCAGTTCCAGCAGCAGCTGGTCGCTTTCCTGCTCCATGCCCTGCCTGCGCTCCAAATGCAGAACGCCGATACAGCGCTTGGCCCCTCCTGCCTCCACCATCAGCGGCAGCATTTGTGTGCTTGAGGAAAACAGTGTTTTCTGCTCCTCAAAGCACTGTTTTATCAGTCGTATCTCTATGCTTTCGTCACCTCTTGCCCCACGAGGGCTACATGCATAATCCCAATGACGCGCATCTTCATTGTAGATCGCAATGCCCAAACGGTCGATGCCGACAAGTTCGTTGACGGCATGAAAAGTTTCGTCCACAATCCGCTGGGGGATCAACTCCAAGCCCTCTTCCTCGCTTCCTGCCTCACGAGGAGTCATGCGCGAGGCTTTGAACACCAGGCTGTCTATCTCGAGCACCTGCTCCAGGTTCCAACGATCGACCAACCGCTTGCGGAAGTAGAGGAAATAATACCCCAACGCCAAAACGAAGAAAAGAAAGACCGTCAGCCAAATGCCTACCATGCGGTTGCTGGCCGATCGCTCCAACTGGCGGCAATAGTCTTCCAGCGACTGGTCCTCGCCCAGCAATTTGTAGAGGGCCGTATAGGCATCGTTATTGTACCGATAGGCATCCCAGCGCTTCAACGCCATAAAGGCCACCGCCGCCTCGTTGCGAATGTCCAATATCACATGGTAGTCCGTATCGAACCAGGCATTCCACCATTGCAACTCTGCCGCACTGCCCTCGCCCTCCAATGTCATCGGCGCGTCGACACGCCCATCGCCATATCTGTCGGCATGCTCGTTCAGGCACCACATGGCAGAATCGACATACGCCAATGTCTGTTCGTATTGGCGGTCGATGTTGCTATAGTAGGCCGCATTGGCATAGTCTGACGCCCACAGTAACAGCTCGTCGTAGGCCCCATCCTCGATTTGCGACAGAGAGTCCTGCCCAACGACCGACAATGAATCAACCGCCTGCTTCGTCCCCGCCTGCGTATTTCCTCCCTCGCATGACACCAGCCCTGCTGACAACACTATCACAAGCAACGCCAGTGCTTTTCTCGCCCCTACAGGCAGGCGGAAGTAGAAACGGCTCCCCTTGCCCAGCTCGCTCTCGACACCGAACTTGCACACATTGAAAAGCGCATTCGTCTTCCGATATTTTTCGATGATTCCCTTGCAGTTCATCAATCCGAAACCACTGCCCTTGCTCTCCTTCAGCTCGTCGCAGTCGTCGGCATCGTTCATGCCAATGGCTTTCGGATCGTATATCTTTTCTTCGGTCAGACAGAGGACATCTTCCTTCGACAATCCACGCCCTGTATCCTCCACCGAGATTTCCACATAATCCCCTCCACTTTCAGCATATACTTTCACGTGCCCTCCCTGCGGCGTATACTTGCGTGCGTTCTCTACCATTGTATTCAGCATAAACAAGGTCAGTGCCCGATCGGCTTTCACACAAGCGTCGGTAGGCACTACCTCGAACGTCTGCCTACGCATTTCGAACACACGTCTGCCTTTGCCCAACAACGTAAAAAGATCGTTGAGTTCGAAGTTCTCCACATGGAGGCTCAGCGCTCCCTGCTTCATCTTGATCCACAGGGCCAGGATGTCATTGTATTCATTGATGGTCGTCACCAGTTCGTCCATATACTGGTACTTCTCCGCTCGGACTTCTGCCTGACTGACAAGCCCCTTGCGCGTCAGCTTGTCCGCCTCGTTGGCCAAACGATCTATATAAGGATAAATGCCATTGACAATGGCCAGGCAGGCTTTCTTCTCCAGATTGCGCCGCTTGTTGTCAGCTATGTGCCGCTCGTAGACGTAGCGTTGTTTCTCCAGCCTACGCCGTTCGTCGCCCAAGGTAATGGTAGCCATACCATTCTCCAACGCCCATTGCACATAGGGGTTCAGTATCTTCCATGCAGCCATCTGATCGCGCCCCATTTGCAGATGCGGAAACGCCAACCTGCGATTTTCGATACAGAAATCTTTTGTACCAAAAAGCTTCTCTACATCGTCGGCTATGGCACGACAGATGGCATCGGCCACTTCCTCCTCTGCCTGGGCATCGGTAGGGATAGAAGCGGTTATCTTCTGGCCCACATCCAGCAAGAGCTGCAATCGTCGTAGATGTTCCTTGTTGCGTGCCTTCGAACGCCGATTGAAGAACCAGAAGAAGACAAGCACGGCTATGATACCTGTCACTACCACCAGCGACCACAAGTTCAGCTGACGCACGCCTTTCTCCAAAGCCTCGTAGCGGCTTTCCAATTCTTTGTCCTGACGGGTATCGTCCAAGATATCCAAATAAATATTGCGGTTATAATCCGAACATTCCTTCCTGCCCAACCCGGCATAGGACACACTGAGCTGCTCGCGGATGCGCGAGATCCATTCGGGTACAGTCTTCAGCTTATGCTTCATCCAGCCCTGCTCTACAGGGATGGCATCACGACGGTCGAACATTTTCAGAAAATCAAGACTATCCTCCGCATGACAATAGCGCTGGTGATGCCTGTTCACATAGTCAAGCGCTACCTGCAACGTATCTAACGCCTCCTCGTAGCGTCCATGTTCGTTCAGATAGCACCCTATCGATACGTAAGTGCCTGCAAGCTGGTAAATATCTCCATACTGAGCAAATTTCTGTAGGGCAAGCTGTCCCAACCGCATGGGAAGAAGCGTGTCTACAGGCAGCCCAAACCTCTCCAAGGCATGCCCCCGATGGGTGCGGAAAAGGTCATAAGACTCGGGCGAAGCCATCAGCCCTGCCAGCCCCTGAATGCCTGCCGCTTCAAAATAAAGATAATCTGTATGCGATGCACCTAGCCAGGTGGCATACAATTCATCAAACTCACGCAAACTTCGCTCCTCCATCGTCTGGCCGTCCACAAGTCCTGCCATGCCACGGAGGTAATGATATTGGAGCCATTGGCTGGTGTCTGCCGCCAAAGTGGTCACTTCGGGCACACGCCTGATGCATTCCAACGCTTCGGAACGTTGCTGTAGATAATAGTAATAGACAGCCGACACCAGGTAAAACTCCGCACGGGCATATTCCAGCCGCTTGCGCCCACGCCCTTCGGCAAAGAGCGCATCGTCCTCGGCAATGCGGTTCAGGCGGCGCAGGGCACTGATGCGATAGTCATAGAATTCCTTGTTCATGGCCGTACGCTGATAGACCCTCATCAAGCCGATATCGGCCACCAGCAGCTCCAACTCGTTCTGCGTCTGGTCGCGGACGGACAAATACAACTCTTCTGCCTTCTCGTAATCCATCTGCATGAAGGCATGAAAAGCCAGATTGTTGCAAGCTTCGGCTTTGCCCGACCGATAGAAGCGAACACTTTGCGACGCCTGCTCTGCCGCCTCGTACAGCGAATCAAGGTTCTTGTAACGAAAACTGTATGCAGCCTGGTTCAGCGAGTCTACCCGATGCACTTCTGCACGCGGAGCCATGCCTGCACACGAAGCCATTACCCCACACATCACAAGCAAACAGCTCCACACCGATAGTTTCCTATGTCGTCCGAACATTCTTTTCTGCATAGAAACAAAGCTACGAATAAAATCCATAATAACCTTGCAGGAAAGCAAAGAAAAAACGTTTATTATCATTACACAAAGTCTGGCAAAGGAATAGCCATCCTTCGAGACAATCGGAAGGAAAAAAGGGCACATTACATTTTTGTAACAGAAGTCTTGGGGAAATCGGCAAGAAATACCTACCTTTGCAGAAGTTTAACAAAATAGGTAACTTCTATTATAATACAATGAGCGAAAAAGCACCTTTTTTGGTATTCTCAGGAACAAACTCGAGATACCTTGCAGAGAAAATCTGCGCAAGCCTGAATTGCCCGCTGGGAAAAATGAACATCACCCACTTTGCCGATGGTGAGTTCGCCGTTTCTTACGAGGAATCCATCCGCGGAGCAAATGTTTTTCTGGTTCAGTCCACTTTCCCCAACTCGGACAACCTGATGGAACTGTTGCTGATGATTGACGCTGCCAAGCGCGCATCTGCCAAGACCATCAATGCCGTTGTGCCTTACTTCGGCTGGGCCCGTCAGGACAGAAAAGACAAGCCACGTGTTTCCATCGGCGCCAAGCTGGTAGCCGACCTGCTCTCTGTAGCCGGTATCGACCGTCTGATCACGATGGACCTGCATGCTGACCAGATCCAAGGTTTCTTCGACATTCCTGTAGACCACCTGTATGCATCGGCCGTATTCTTGCCCTACATCCAGTCGCTCAAGCTGGAAGACTTGGTTATTGCTACGCCCGACGTAGGAGGTTCGAAGCGTGCCAGCACGTTCTCCAAATACCTGGGTGTACCCCTGGTACTTTGCAACAAGTCGCGTGAGAAAGCCAACGAGGTTGCTTCCATGCAGATCATCGGTGACGTAAAAGACAAGAACGTTGTCCTGGTAGACGACATCGTGGACACGGCAGGCACCATCACCAAAGCAGCCGACATCATGCTGGCCGCAGGCGCCAAGTCCGTACGTGCCATTGCCAGCCATTGCGTAATGTCCGATCCTGCTTCGTTCCGCGTACAAGAGTCAGGTCTGACAGAGATGGTATTTACCGACAGTATCCCCTACTCCAAGAAATGTGCGAAAGTAAAACAGCTCAGCATTGCCGACATGTTTGCCGAAACCATCAGACGAGTAGTGAACAACGAATCTATCAGCTCACAATATCTGATCTAAACTGATACGGACAGTCAACAAATAATAAAGGGCTGCATCCTTCTTCTATCGTATGGATGCAGCCCTTTCTATTTTGTCTTATCGTTAAGAATCAGTTGTTGGGAGCAATACGTCCCATCTTGTAGGTTATCTGGCGGATCAACTTACCATTCTTGTCTTTCTCTACAAAGAGGCCGTCTTTCTTGCCTTGCTTGAAGACGCCTTCAGCCGTATTTCCATCTTTGTCCGTCTGAATGCCTTTTCCTTCCTCCAATCCGTTGACAAATCCGCCTTCGTAGCGTGTTCCGTCCGCCATCTTCAGCTTCCCTTGCCCGTCGAACTGATTGTGTTTCCATTCGCCCTCGTAAGAGTCGCCGTTGTTCCACTTGTAGACACCATAGCCGTTTCGTTCGTTGTCAGCCCAATCGCCGTCGTAGACAGCACCATTGGCCCACGTGAATGTTCCCTTGCCATGCTGACGGCCGTTCATGAAACCACCTACGTACTTGTCGCCGTTGGCATGGATGTAGATGCCTTCGCCTGTACGCTCGCCCTGCACGTAGGAACCTTCGTAGCGGTCGCCCGTGTGGAAGGTATAGATACCCTTTCCGTGCTGCATGTCTTCCTTCCATTCGCCCGTATATTTATCGCCGTTGGCATATTCGAAGGTACCTTCACCACTACGGAAATCGTCCTTCCAATGGCCTTCGTAACGGCTACCGTCGTTCCATACGAGGGTTCCAGTTCCGTTCTTCTTGTCGTTCTTCCACGAACCTGTGTACTTCGAACCGTTTTTCCACGTGTAGGAGCCTTGTCCTTCGCGCTTGTCGTTCTGCCAGTTTCCTTCGTAGACGTCGCCGTTGTAGTAGTACATGGTGCCCTCGCCGCTTTGGAAGTCCTGATACCACATGCCTTCATAGCGGTTGTTGTTCAGGAAATAGTAGATACCCTTTCCATGCTGCTGGTCCTGATACCATTGTCCTTCGTAGCGTTCGCCGTCAGAGAAGGTATAGACGCCATATCCCTGACGCTTGCCTTTCTCGTACTCACCCTCGTAGGTATCGCCCGACTTGAATACGGTTTTTCCTTTTCCACTCGGCTTGCGGCCTTTCATCTCGCCATTGTAGACAGAGCCGTCCTTGAAGGTATAGGTACCGATCTTTACTTCCGAAGAAAGCGATCCTTTCAACTTGCTGAAGAAGCCTCCTTCGCTCTGCGCCACAGCCCCTTGGGAGAGACAGGCGCATACAAGTGCTATATATAGACAGTTTATTTTCATGCTGACAATCTCTTTACTTTTATACAACTCAACTCACAAAGGTACAATTTATCCCCGACAGCGGAAAATGCCCTATTGCTTTTTAGGACATTTTTTTACCCGATACCACTTCTTTTAAATTCTCTTTGCAAAAATATTTTTGTGCCAGATGAAGCAGTTCCTCAGCCGTCACCTGACTGATGGCTTCCTGCACTTCTCCAAAGTAAGTAGCCGGCAGACGGGAGGTCTGAAGATAAATCCAGGCGTCAGACAGGGAGAAGGCCGACTCGTAGTTGCGGCACAGCTCGCCCAGCATGTAGTTCTTCACCATGGAGAGTTCTTCGTTGCCCACAGGCTCATGGCAAAGGCGGTCCATCTCGCGATATACTTCGTCGATGAGGGGCTCCACATACTCGTTGGCCGTCTCGGAAGAGATGAACAGCACGCTGCTGCCCGGACAGGAGACAAGTCCTGCGGAAATACCATAGGTGTAGCCTTTCTCCTCACGGATGTTCGACATCAGGCGACTGCCGAAGTATCCTCCAAAGACAGTGACCAACACACGCAGTTTCTGATAGTCGGGATGGTGGCAGGGAATGGTCAGCATGCCCATCCTGACGGCACTCTGCATGGCATCGGGGCGTTCGACGAACACACGGCGGACGTCTGCGGGAGTAGGTTCAAAATGCACGCGCTCGGTCTGACGGACAGAAGCGCCGAAATGGTCCGTCCCAAAACAGGTTTCCAACCGCCGCAAGCAGTCGTCCGTCACCTTGCCGGCCACGTATATCGAGCAGTTGGCCGCATGGTAGTGGCGGTTGTAGAACTCACGCAACACGTCGGACGTGATGCGGCGATAGTCGGCTTCGCCCACCATCCGACCGCTGGGATGTCCTGCACCATAGAGGTTTTCCATCAGCCCGCGATGCGCCAGGAAGTCCACCTTCTGCATATTCACCTTGAACTGCTGGACGTTGTTCTCCACCACCGTAGCCAGCTCGTCGTCGGGGAAAAGCGGCTCCTTGACCAGGCTCTCCAGCACGTCGAGCGTCTGGGGCAGGTATTTGTTGAGCGAATAGAGGGTGACAAAGGCATGCTCCGATGCGCTCGACAGGTCGAGCCACGCACCATAGTAATCCAGCCGTTCGGCTATCTGGGCGGCAGTATAGCGGCGTGTGCCTTCGCGCAGCATGCGGTTGGTGAACAGCGCCTGCAAGGGTTGGATCTGATGCCAACGGCCGCCTGCCATCAGGATGTCGATGCGCACCACCTCGTTATCGCCTGCGTTGAGCACATTGAGGGCGACGCCATTGGGCAGTGTTATTCGTTCGGGCGCCTGCACCTTCAGGTGTTCAGGCTTTTTTATTTCGGGTTGGAGAGTTCTGTCTATCATTTCTTGAATTGAAAATTGAGAATTGAAAATGGAAAATCATCCATAACCAATTATCCACTATCCATTATTCATAAGTTCTTTCAGCCCCTGGCAAACGTAGCCGCGCTCCATATCGGCAGGCTTCAGCACACGGCCGTCGCACGACAGGAGGTCGATGTCCAGCCGCACAATCTCGCGCGACTTGTCCTCGGGCATACGGCCTGCCTCGCGCTCGATGGCTTTCAGGCAGGCACGCACCTCGTCGGCGCAGAGGTCGGAATGGAAGCAAGCCACCTGGTTGGAGAACCGGCAGGGACGATGCAGGTACAAGGGAGCAGTCTCTTCTTCGCAAGAGAAGCGGATGTCGGCAAAGAGTTCCGACAAGCGCCTGCGCGCCAGAAGCATGTTCTGACGGCGGCCTTCGTTGCTACCGATGCTCACCAGGTACTCCATCACGGCACGTCAGTTGAACAGGTCGTCCAGCCCCATGTCGGGCGTCGGTTCGTCCACCTCCTCGTACACCTCGCCGTTGTCCTTGCAGGGATCGTAGTTCTCGGGCAGTTGGAAGGTCTCGGTCTCGTCGTAGCCCAACGTCTTGTCGGCATAGACCTTGTTCATGTATTTCGTCCAGATGGGCAGGGCCATGGAGGCTCCCTGTCCGTGGAGCATGGTGTCGAAGTGGATGTCGCGGTCCTCGCCGCCTACCCAGCAGCCCGATACGAGCGAGGGAGTGAAGCCCATGAACCAGCCGTCGGCGTTGTAGTTGGTGGTACCCGTCTTGCCGCCCATGTCGGCCTTGACGCCCAGACGGCGCACACGTCCGCCTGTACCTTCGTTGATGACGGCACGCAGCATGACGAGCATCTTGTAGGCGCTGGAGGTGCTGATGACTTCGTTCATCTCGGGCGAGAAGGTGGCCAGCACGTTGCCCTCGTTGTCCTCGATGCGGGTCACGAGCAGCGGAGCCACGCGGATGCCGCGGTTGGGGAAGGCGGTGTAGGCGCTCACCATCTCGGCGACGGATATCTCACAGGGGCCGAGGCAGAGCGACACGCTGGGCACGATTTCGCGGTTGCGCACGCCGAAGGTCTGCACCAGGCGCTTCAGTTCGTAGGGGTTGAGCTTGCTCATGAGGTAGGCCGTAATCCAGTTGTCGGAGTTGGCCAAGCCCCACTTCAGGGTCACCATCTCGCCGATGCGCTTGTTGTTGGCGTTGCGGGGCGTCCAGGGGATGCCGTTCTCGTCGAGCAGGGTGTAGGACACGTGGCGTGCCTCGTCGCAGGGCGAGAAGCCGTTCTCCATGGCCAGGGCGTAGACGTAGGGCTTCATGGTCGAACCGATCTGACGGCGGCCCACCATGGCCATGTCGTACTGGAAGTAGTGGTAGTTGGGACCGCCCACATAGGCCAGCACGTGTCCGTTGCGGGGGTTCATCGACATGAAGCCGGCGCGCAGGAAGTGCTTGTAGTAGCGGATGGAGTCGAGCGGCGTCAGCACAGTGTCCACCTCGCCTGACCAGCTGAAGACGGACATCTCCTGCGGGGTGTTGAAGGCCTTCATGATTTCCTTCTCCGAGGCTCCGCCCTTCTTCATGAGGCGGTAGCGGTCGGTCTGGCGGATGTTGCGCAGCAGGATTTCGTCGACCTGCTCCTGCGTCAGGCGGAAGCTGTAGGGAGCCTTCTTGCGGCCTTTCTTCTCCTTGAAGAAGTAGCCTTGCAGCTCTTTCAGATGCTCGGTCACGGCCTCTTCGGCATACTTCTGCATGCGCGAGTCGATGGTAGTGTATATCTTCAGTCCGTCGGTATAGAGGTTGTACTTCTTGCCGTCCTTCTTGGTGTTCTTCTCGCACCAGCCGTAGAGGGGGTTGTTCTCCCAGTCGAGCGAGTCTTCGTAGTACTTCTGCATCTGCCAGCCGCGATATTCGGACTTGACGGGCTTCTTGGCCGTCAGCACCGTACGCAGGTATTCGCGGAAGTAGGGCGCAGGTCCTTCCTTGTGGTCCACGCGGTTGTACTTCAGCTTCAGGGGCAGTGCCTGCAGGGAGTCGCGCTGAGCCTCGGTCAGGTAGCCCGCCTTGCGCATCTGGTCGAGCACCACGTTGCGGCGTCCGCGGGTACGCTCAGCGCGGCGCACGGGGTTGAAGAGCGAGGGGTTCTTGCACATGCCCACCAGCGTGGCGGCTTCTTCAATCTTGAGGTCCTTGGGGTCGCATCCGAAGTAAGTGTAGGCCGCAGTCTTCACGCCCACGGCGTTGTTCAGGAAGTCGAACTTGTTGAGGTACATCGTCAGGATCTCTTCCTTCGTGTAGTAGCGCTCCAGCTTGACGGCGATGACCCACTCGATGGGTTTCTGGAAGAGACGTTCCAGCGTGTTCTCCGCGCTGGGCGAATAGAGCTGCTTGGACAGCTGCTGGGTGATGGTACTGCCGCCGCCGGCGTTCTTCTGGAAGAGGAGGCCGCGCTTCACCACGGCACGGAACAGGGCCTTGACGTCGATGCCCGAATGCTCGGCAAAGCGTACGTCTTCCGTGGCGATGAGGGCGTTGATGATGTGGGGCGACAGGTCCTGATAACCCACGTAGACGCGGTTTTCCTTGCTGTACGAATAGGTGCCCAGCGTCTTTCCGTCGGCCGAAAAGACCTGTGTGGCAAACTTGTAGTTAGGGTTCTCCAGGTCTTCGACGGGCGGCATGTAGCCTATCCAGCCTTTCGAGATGGAGGTGAACACCAGCACGCATGCCAGCAGCATGACAACCAGCAGTATCCAGAGGGTTATGATGACTTTCTTTATCATGTTCAGCGTTTCGTTTTTACTTTGATTTAATAACGTGCAAAGATACAACTTCCGGCGCAATTACACAAGAGGAAGCTTCACTTTTCGGCGGCTTTTCAAGGCCGGAAACGCACGTCTGTCCGGCAGCCCTTCTGATAAACACTTTTTAACTTACACAATTACAAATTACAATTACAGTTAGACGAAAGTGAGTTTCCGCATCCATCAGATTAAATAGT
>ULRV01049567.1_pt1 | contig 18902 bp, 13 predicted proteins | sample 1955791 | NCBI WGS metagenome assembly ULRV01 (sample SAMEA4835692, study PRJEB28245) | human gut metagenome | biome: gut microbiome; material: fecal sample | place: Denmark | collected 2008 | reverse complement strand
TTTATCTACATCCAGTTCAAACCCAATCAGGTAATCCGGTTCCTCCATCTCTTCATCGACAAGTCCCTCTTCCCGAACAGTGAGTTTCTTATCTATGTCAAAACGGATCGGCGTCCGAACTTCTTCAAGACACCGCGCACACGGAATCATCACATCAATATCAACCGTACCCTTAACGAATACCGCTGCATTCTCCTCATTACGGATCTGCAATGTCACCGGCGCTTTGCGAACAATAGGAAAATCTCCCAAGCGGGAACGAAAGGAAGTGAGCGAGATGTCCGCCTCCTGTGTCAATTCCTTGTTTATGGATTTTGTAATGATTGAAAGATCAATTTTCACAGTATTCTCCTATTCACACCTAAACAATTATACATAGGGTGTCCTGCTTTGTCAACTAATTTTTACAAATTATCAACAAATTTATCAACATTTATTTTACCAGTGCTACGGTCTCACGACAGATTGCAAGCTCCTCGTTGGTCGGAATGACACATACGGTAACTTTTGAATCCGGTGTGGAAATAATTTCCTCCACGCCACGCACATCGTTTGTCTTCTTATCAAGCTTGATTCCCAGATATCCCAGATAAGAAACGATCTTTTCACGAATGAAAGAAGTATTCTCTCCGATACCTGCAGTAAATGCGATCGCATCCACACCATTCATTGCTGCAACATATGCACCGATGTATTTTGCCACACGGTAAGCAAATACCTCACAGGCATCAATGGCGCGTGGATTTCCTTCATTATAAGCAGCTTCCAGATCACGGAAATCACTGGATACACCGGATAATCCTTCAACACCGGATTTTTTATTTAACACATTCATGACACCATCGATGTCGAGGTTCTCTTTCTTTGCGATAAATTCCATGATTGCCGGATCAATATCTCCGGAACGGGTTCCCATAACCAGTCCCTCCAGTGGAGTCAGACCCATGGAAGTATCCACACATTCTCCATTTAATACAGCACTGACAGATGCTCCGTTTCCAAGATGCGCTACAATAATCTTGCTGTTTTTCAGATCCAGTTTCAGATACTCTGCACATGCTTTGGATACAAAACTGTGGCTGGTTCCGTGGAATCCGTATCTTCTTACTTTATATTTCTCATAATATTCATATGGAAGTCCGTACAGGAATGCCTTTCTTGGCATTGTCTGATGGAACGCCGTATCAAATACACCAACCATCGGTACATTTGGCATAAGATCCTGACACGCACGGATACCGATCAGGTTTGCCGGGTTATGTAACGGTGCAAGTTCATTACACTCTTCTACCTTTGCAAGCACTTCTTCTGTCAGTACCACCGACTTTGCAAACTTCTCTCCACCGTGTACAACACGATGTCCAACTGCGTCGATTTCGCTCAGATCCTTTACTGCTCCACTCTTTGGATTATGCAGTGCATCAAGAACCATCTGAATGGCCTCTTTATGGGTTGGCATCGGAGCTTCCGTGATCTCCTTATCCATTCCCTCTTTCTGGTAAACCAGTCTTCCGTCAATTCCGATTCTTTCGCATAAGCCCTTGGCAAGTACCTCTTCTGAATCAGAGTTGATCAGCTGGTACTTCAGGGAAGAGCTTCCGCAGTTGATTACTAATACGTTCATTTGAATTCTCCCTTATCCTTATTCATTGATGTGACAGCTGCCACAATCTTTTTCCATTATAAACACATTTTCCTTCTTATACAAGTGGAAATCCTCGAAAAGCTGTGTTAATATTTTAACAGAAAAACAGGCAGAAGAAACGACCGGACAGGAGGCAAACATGAAAACAGCAGGAATTATCGCCGAATACAATCCGTTTCACAGCGGACACCAATATCAGATGGAAACCGTACGCCACCTTACGGGGGCGGATTTTGTGATCGTTGCCATGAGCGGAGATTTCTTACAGCGCGGTGTTCCTGCCATTGCCGACAAATACACGCGCACCCGCATGGCACTTCTCGGCGGTGCCGATCTGGTACTCGAACTTCCGGCTGTATGGGCGACCGCTTCCGCGGAATATTTTGCTGCCGGAGGCGTACAGCTTCTCGGAAAAACAGGCGTCGTTGACACGCTCTGCTATGGCTGTGAAACTCCGGAAAAAGAACTTATGCAGGCAATTGTCGAAGTTCTTTCCAAAAATGCTTCGGACTATCAGATGCTGGTTTCTTATAACATGAAGCAGGGAAATCCGTTTCCTGTCGCACGAAGCCACGCACTGTGTTCCCTGCTGCCTTCCTTTTCTTCTGATGCGGTTTCTTCTTTTCTGGCATCTCCGAACAATATTCTGGCCTTAGAATACGAAAAAGCAATCGCCCGCTGGAATTCCATAAACAGCGTACATGACAGAACTTTTTCCAGTATGCCGGTCCAACGTATCGGGGAAGGCTATCACAGCACAAAAACAGGCGTAACCTACGCCTCTGCAACTGCCATAAGAAACGCACTGCTTGTGCCATCTGAAAATGATGGTAACCACAACCATTCCATGTTCATAAGTACAGGCAGCTTTGATTTCGAACTTTCGCAGATGCTTCCCGATACTTCCGCCTCCCTCCTTGCCACTTTGGCACAGCAGAACCTTCTTCTGGACACGGATGCTTTTTCTCAGGCTCTCTACACCCGGTTATGGGCACTGTACGATGGAGGCTATGCTGGCTTTGCAGACTGTGGCAAGGATCTGTCCCACCGGATCACACAGCAGCTTGAACATTTTTTAAGCTTTTCGCAGTTTGCCGATCTCTTAAAAAGCAAAAATACAACATACACACGCATCTGCCGTGCACTGCTCCACATCCTGCTCAACATCCGGCAGGACGATTATGCTGCGCTCTGGCAGCCGGATGGCATTCCATATCTGCGTGTGCTTGGTTTCCGCAGGGATTCCTCTGTGCTTCTTTCTGCCATCAAAAAAGAAGCATCCGTTCCTTTGATTACCAAAGTTGCAGATGCTTCTTCTATCCTTCATGGAATTGCATACAAACGTTTTTTACACGATGTAGCCTGTGCTGATCTGTACCGCACTACATCTTCCATGCAGATACAGACCGAATTACCAAACGAATACCGACAGCCCATCGTCCTCGTATAACCTTTACAGTTCCATAATAATCTCTCTTGCCAGACTCTCCTCGATCGGCTTGGCATACACATTCGGTGCAAACTCCACTACATCGCCAATGCCTTTTTCGATCACAAAGCGTAACTTTCCGTCACGCACCTTTTTGTCGGTATAAAGCTTCTTAACCAGAGCCTCACGATCAATATAATCCGGAATTCTTGTCGGAAGTCCCACACGCGCATACAGCTTAGTCACACGCTCTGCCTCTTCCTCTGACATATAGCCAAGGCGTGCCGAAAGCAGTACCATAGCCGCCATTCCGATGGAAAGTGCCTCGCCGTGCAGAAGCCGGTAGTCACTGACAGTTTCAATGGCGCGTCCCACCGTGTGTCCTAAATTCAGGACTTCGCGCAGTCCGCTTTCTCTCTCGTCTTTCATAACAACATCATACTTGATCTTGCAGTTGTTCTCTGCGATATATTCGCAGGCAAACTTCTGGAAACTCATAATATCATCCAAGTTTTCCTCGATAAACTCAAACATTTCACGGCTCGCCAGACATGCATGCTTGATGGTCTCTGCCATGCCGCTTGCCATCTGACGTTTCGGAAGGGTTTTCCATGCGGCAATATCAATGTAGACCTTGCGCGGCTGATTGAAAAGTCCAATCAGATTCGTTGCAAGCGGTGTATCAACGGCAGTCTTTCCGCCTACGGATGCATCTGCTGCTGCCAGAAGTGTGGTCGCATAATTGATAAACGGTACGCCCCTGCCATATGTTCCTGCCAGAAATCCTGCCAGATCCGTAACAACACCTCCGCCGATTGCAATCACAGCACAATCTCTGCGGAACCCTTTTTCCAGCATGGCATCTTCAATCTTCGCCTTCGTCTGTCTGGTCTTACTTTTTTCTCCTGCGGGAAATACGAACAGTTCCACTTTAAATCCAGCCTTGCTCAGCTTTTCACTGATTGGTTTTGCATACAGATCCAGTACATTGGAATCCGTGATCACGGCAAATTTTTTGATTTTTCCCAGAAGACCGGTCTCTAATTCCTCTACCAGCTGATCCTCCAGATGGTACCCCATCTCAATATCGTAACTGTCATCCACCACTTTTTTCAGTTCTACATTAAATACGCTCACTTTGTCACCCCTGTCTGTCTAATCTACCCCGGCAGCAAGTCTTGCCAACCGGTCTGCCTCTTCATTTCCTTCTACCCCGGAATGTCCTTTCACTTTCACAAAATGAAGGGAAATTTTATCATTCACGGACTGTATAAAATCATAATAGGCAATCGTTCCCTGTTTGTTCCGCTTCCAGGCTCCGGTTGCCCACATCTCGATTCCCATATAGTCATAATAAATGGTTAAGTCGGTAAGTCCCATGGCAACAGCTTCTTTTACTGCAGCCATGCTGCCTAACACCTCTCCTGCCACATTGCGCATCGATGCCATCTGGGGATCATTGCCGCTTCCGCTGATCACGTGACGTTCTCCCTTTGTCACGAGAAATCCGCCATATCCATAGACGGAAGTAGCACTGTTAAACGAACCGTCGACAAACGCATAATTTTCCGGTTCCTTTTGTTCCTCTTTTTTTTCTTCCAGAAACTGTTCCGCTTCTGCGCGTGTCGCAAACCCTTTATAGACAGCTCCCGGAAATCCATGCACCATACTTTTACATGCATCCCATGAGGTATAAATTCCCGGAACTTTTCCCTTTTTTACCGCATAAAATTTTCCAGCCATAGATTATCCTTTGCCGTGCAGTTTTGCAATAATCTCTTCTTTTAAAAGCATCGCTCGGTCTTTTGCCACACGGGAAGCTGCCTGTGAAGTCAGAATCATGGAAATGAATCTGGATGCAATGTCCACCTTTCCAAGTTTATAAGCCATATTCGCCATCAACAGGTTTACGGTACTTTCTTCCATTCCGCACATTGGGAAATTTTCGGATGCAATCGCTTTTAAAAATCCCTCATATGCCTGTTCATAATACGTGGCTTCTTCTTTCCGGCATTCGGCAAGTGTTTTTTCATCTTTCTTTTTTGCCTTGGAAAGCTCCTCAATCCAGCCGCGGTACAGCCAGGATATCTTTAGGCACTCATATGCCTTTTCACTGTTCTTTCCCTTTTTCACCAGTGTATTATATAAAGCCAATTTATACCGCTCAATGGCTTTTTCGTAAGAATACGGCTCCATCGGTTCTTCTTTTGGCTGCTTCTGCCCTTTGAACTTATGGCATACCCCTTCTTCAATCATCTTGACCTGACCGGTAGACAAATGGGTAAAATAGCGGTTCATCGCCGTATATCCGCACTGTGGGCAGGACGATACATCGTATTTATTTGTATCAATGTACTGAAAACGCGGACGTAGATCAAAATCCGGTTCCATGCGCTTTACCCGTCCAGTTTTTACCATTCTTGTACGGAAAACATTATCACATACCGGACAACGGATGGATTTATCCAGTAAGAACTCAGTTTCGCTGTGAACCGGTTCTTTTTTTGGCACCGGTTCCGGTGCTTTCCGTGCAGGTGTATCACTTTTTTCCTCTTCAAAGAGGTGGTCTGTATTCATCTGATCCAGACCAAATTTTTCCAATCCCGATAATAAATTCATTCTACGCCTCTTTTTGTCTATTCTTTATTTTTTCGGCAGCTTAAAAGAACTCTTCAAAGAAACAATTCTGTTAAATACAGGCGCTCCCGGCTTTGAATCCTTATAATCTGCGCAGAAAAATCCTTCTCTTACAAACTGAAAACTCTCATATGGTTTTGCCTCTAACAATGCCGGCTCTACAATGCTCTCTGTCAGGACAGCCAGGGAATTCGGATTCAGATTCAGACTTCCGTCTTCATTATATACGCCAAGTTCTTCATTAATGAGGTTCTCATATAAGCGAACCGTTACTTTCTTTCCGTGTTCTGCCGATACCCAGTGAATAGTTCCTTTTACTTTTCTTCCATCCGGGCTGTTTCCGCCTTTTGATGCCGGGTCATATGTGCAGTGGATAACCGTAACTTTTCCGCTCTCATCCTTTTCAAATCCGACACATTTCACGAAATATGCATTCATGAGACGTACTTCATTTCCCGGGAACATACGGAAATATTTCTTCGGCGGTTCTTCCATAAAATCATCCCGTTCAATATAAATTTCCCTGGTAAACGGAACGGTTCTCTTTCCGAGTTCCGGATTTTCCAGATTATTGTCCACCGGAAGTTCCTCCGTCTGGCCCTGCGGATAATTGTCAATGACAACCTTTACCGGATCTAAAACTGCCATCATACGTGGACGCTTCATCTTCAGATCCTCACGGATGCAGTACTCAAGCATTGCATAATCCGTAGAACTGTTTGCCTTGGAAATACCTCCAAGTTCGATAAATTTCTGAATGGATTCCGGTGTATATCCTCTGCGGCGCAGCGCTGCAATGGAAACCAGACGTGGATCATCCCATCCATCTACAATCTTCTCCTCAACCAGACGCTTGATATAACGTTTTCCGGTTACAACATTTGTCAGATACAGTTTTGCAAACTCGATCTGCTTCGGAGTCCCTTCCGGACTGGTCTTATATCCAAGTTCTGTCACAACCCAGTCATACAACGGTCTGTGATCCTCGAACTCCAGAGTACAGATGGAATGGGTTATTCCCTCGATTGCATCCTCAATCGGATGTGCAAAATCGTACATTGGATAAATGCACCACTTGTCCCCGGTATTGTGATGTGTCATATGTGCCACACGATAAAGGATCGGATCTCTCATATTGATATTGGAAGAAGTCATATCAATCCGTGCACGAAGTACACGACTTCCATCCTCACATTTTCCTTCCTTCATTTCTTCAAACAGCGCAAGATTTTCCTCTACGCTTCTTTTGGCATATGGGTCTTCTTTTCCCGGCTCTGTCAGAGTACCGCGATACTCACGGATTTCGTCTGCAGACAGATCGGATACATATGCTTTTCCCTTTTTAATCAGTTTAATCGCTGCTTCATACATCTGATCGAAGTAATTTGATGCAAAGAAGAGACGATCTCCCCAATCTGCTCCAAGCCATTTTACGTCTTCCTTAATAGACTCTACAAACTCAAGTTTCTCTTTTGTCGGATTTGTATCATCAAAACGGAGATTGAATTCTCCTCCGTACTTTTTTGCTAACCCTGAATTTAAAAGAATGGACTTTGCATGTCCGATATGCAGATATCCGTTTGGCTCCGGTGGAAAACGGGTTTTTACCGTCTCACAATGTCCCTCTGCCAGGTCCTTTTCAATAATCTGTTCAATAAAATTCTTGGAAACCGCTTCATTTTCCATATGTCTATTCCTCCAGCACTCCTCAAATAAGAATAATTATAGGGATATTCCCGATATTTGTCAACCGGAACGCGCCTGTGTACGCTATTGCTCCTGTCCTTTTTCGGATTCCAGAATTCCGTCCAGCGCACGTGTTGAAAAATATGCAATCTGTTTCTTCCCGTTTTTTATTTTTTCTTCCGTTTTTTTCACTCTGTCACCGGTTCCGGATGATGCACTTTTTCCCAGTGTAGAAATTGTAACCGCTCCCTGTGCATATCCGCCATTCCAGTTCTGTTCCATATAGCGGCCATTCAGCTTTGCATCAAACAGCTCTGTATAATAAACCGACCACACACTGACAACCGAAGTCAGCGCGGCCTTTCCTGCCATCTGACGCATATCAGAGTTTCTTCCAACCGCGTATACGCATTTTCCGCTTTCTTTTGCATTTTCAGCCATCTGCATAACAGCATCCAGATCGGTATTGGATGCAAGAACCACACACCCGCTCCGGATCAGATCTCCGGCCGCGGTTGCCTCCGCATCACTGTTATTCCAGGCATCTATGTATTCTACCTGTAAAACAACCTTTTTACAGACGGCCTTTACTCCCAGGTAATAGGCATTAATATCTGCATGTGCATCATCGTTTGCCTCTGCCGCCACATATCCCAGTTTTACATTTTTCTTTTCGTCAAAACTCTTTGCGGGAATCTTTTTCTTTTCCTTCAGCTTTGCTACTTTCATTCCGGCCGTGACTCCTGCCACATAAGAAGCTTCGTAGGTATCCATATGTACATTGTAAAGATTTGTGAGTTCTGTTCCGTCTTCCGTTACCGTACTCTGTGTCTTTGAATCGTTGATAACTACAAAATCAACTTCCGGATTCTTTTCTGCTTCACTTTTTATTGCTTCTTCATAGATGGCGCTGTTTGCAATAATAATCTCACATCCCTGTCTGATAAGATCCTTTACCGCACTTTTGCAGCCATCATTCGCACCGACACGCTCTTTCCAGATAATATCCTGCTCCGGAAGACTGACATTTTCTGCTGCTGCCCGGATTCCGTCAATATGTGCCAGTGTATAGGCTTCTGTCTCATCTCCGTTTAAGATAACACCGATCCATCCCTTTTGTTCTTCCTCATTTTCCGGTGGAATTTCCACTTTCGTTTCCGCAGTCTGTTCGTTTTCCTGCTGCTTTTGTTCTTTGTCTGCTTTCTGTTCTCCTGATTCTGTCTGTGTTCCGCTGACACCTGCCATTCCTATCAGAACCGCAACGATAAGCAAAACACTTAAAAACTTTTTCTTCATGATTTTTTTCTTTTCCACTCACTAAATTTTATTTTACATGCTGGTGGGTAAACAGATGATCCTGACAGTATTCACGATTTCCCACGCATTTGCTGCAATAACGGAACTGTAATTCCGGATTTGTCAGCTCGGTTCTTCCACAGATGGCACATTTGTGACGTGCAATGCCGGACCCCGGACGAGGCTGACTGAACTGTGCCCGGAATTCTTTCTGGCGTTTCTTTTGTTTTCCGGACAAACGGGTCTTCATTGCATGGAAAAACCAGAACATATTGAGTACCGGAACCACAATCTGTACGCAGTTTAAAACACCCGCGAGAATTCCCATTCCGGTTCCATAACTTGCAATTCCGATCGAGAATATACGAACCACCTGATATCCCAGATATACCAGTTCAAAAATTAACATCCATTTCATCCTGATCGGAAGGACAAAATACAGGCGTACCTCTCCCTCCGGCATGCACATGGCCAGCGCCAGCAGCATGGACATCAGAATATAATACGTGGACAGATACGGAGAAAAACCATATCCCAGCAGAATCCGCGTAACAACATATACGATCGCGCCCACAATGTCACACAAAATCACACTTCCCCACAAAAATACATTCATGCGGAATGTTCCAAGCATGGATTCCAGCGAACTGCCCCACATAAGCACACAGAACAGAAATAAGATTCCAAAAACATCCAGCGATGCCGTCGGTGTAAAAATCCATGTCACAACTCTCCAGATCTGTCCGTGCAGAATACTGCCCATATCAAAATTCATATAACTCATGAGTCCGGGTGCCGTCAGCTGTACCACGTATCCAATCACCTGCGCAAGTACAAAATATCTGCTCAGATTGGCGACCGCATGTCGTCCCCATTTGCGTTCCAGTTTATCCATCCAGTTCATAAATCTGTCTCCTGTCTACATAGAATAGTGTATGTATGGTTACGGTCACTTCTGACCTTTCTGTCAACCAATTATACGGTTTTCAAATCCCTCTTGTCAACGCAGCGGCACGTTCTTTCCAACATTTTATAAAATCTTTATGTTTTCAGTCGTTGTCTTTTGTCAATTCTTGTCGTATAATGTTTTAGGTTTTGTTTTGAAATCATACTTATTTATAATAAGTTTAGTTACTTACACATGGAGGTTACATTTATGAGTGACAAGCAGTTACATAAACTTGGAATTGATATTGGTTCCACCACCGTCAAAATTGCAATCCTCGACTCACAGGACAACATCCTGTTTTCCGATTACGAGCGTCATTTTGCAAATATTCAGGAGACACTGGCGTCCTTAATTGCCAAAGCATCCAACGAACTGGGGGATCTTTCTGTTTCTCCTGTTATTACCGGATCAGGCGGACTGACCCTTGCAAAGCATCTGGAGGTTCCGTTTACGCAGGAGGTTATTGCAGTATCCACTGCTCTCACTCATTATGCGCCACAGACCGATGTTGCAATCGAGCTCGGCGGAGAAGATGCCAAGATCATCTATTTTGAAGGCGGTAATGTCGAACAGCGTATGAACGGTATCTGTGCCGGCGGTACAGGTTCGTTCATTGATCAGATGGCATCCCTGATCCAGACCGATGCTTCCGGATTAAATGAATATGCCAAAAATTATAAAGCAATCTATCCGATTGCAGCGCGCTGTGGTGTATTTGCCAAGACAGATATCCAGCCGCTCATCAATGAGGGTGCAACTCGCGAAGATCTGTCTGCCTCTATTTTCCAGGCGGTTGTCAATCAGACGATCAGTGGACTTGCCTGTGGTAAACCGATCCGCGGACATGTGGCATTTCTCGGTGGTCCTCTGCATTTTTTATCCGAACTGAAAGCAGCGTTTATCCGCACGTTAAATCTCGATGATGAGCACGCAATTACACCGGAAAATTCGCATCTGTTTGCAGCGATCGGTTCCGCATTAAATTATAAAAAAGACGTAGCGACCACTTTAGGATCTCTGCAGCAGCGTCTTTCCACCGGCATTAAGCTGGAGTTTGAAGTTGCCCGTCTGGACCCGCTGTTTGCCAGCCAGGAAGATTACGATGCTTTTACCAGCCGGCACGGAAACAATCATGTAGAAACCGGTGACCTGAAAAACTATTCCGGAAACTGCTATCTCGGTATTGACGCAGGTTCCACGACAACAAAGATCGCACTTGTCAGCGAGGACGGAAAACTTCTGTATTCATTCTATGACAACAATAACGGAAGCCCGCTTGCAACTGCCATCCGTTCCATTCAGGAAATTTACCGTCTGCTTCCGGAGAGTGCGCACATTGTACACTCCTGCTCCACCGGATACGGGGAAGCTCTTTTGAAAGCTGCATTGATGCTTGATGACGGCGAGGTAGAAACCGTCGCCCATTACTATGCCGCCGCTTTCTTTGATCCAAAAGTTGACTGTATTTTAGACATCGGCGGTCAGGACATGAAATGCATCAAGATCAAGAACCAGACCGTAGATTCGGTTCAGTTAAACGAAGCATGTTCTTCCGGCTGCGGTTCTTTCATTGAAACTTTTGCAAAATCCTTAAACTTCACGGTGCAGGATTTCGCCAAAGAAGCACTGTTTGCCAAACATCCGATTGATCTTGGTACCCGCTGTACCGTATTTATGAACTCAAAGGTAAAACAGGCACAAAAGGAAGGCGCCTCCGTTGCCGATATCTCTGCCGGACTTGCCTACTCTGTAATCAAAAACGCATTATTTAAGGTGATCAAACTGTCCGATGCCAAAGATCTGGGAGAAAATATTGTTGTTCAGGGTGGTACTTTCTACAATGACGCCGTTCTGCGCAGTTTTGAAAAAATTGCCGGTGTCCACGCAACCCGTCCGGACATTGCCGGAATCATGGGTGCTTTCGGTGCCGCACTGATTGCCCGCGAACGTCACGAAGCCGGCTATCAGACGACGATGCTGTCCATTGAACAGATCAATAAACTGTCCTACACTACCAAGCTTGCACGCTGCCAGGGATGTACAAACCACTGTCTGCTGACGATCAATAAGTTTTCAGACAACCGTCAGTATATTACCGGAAACCGCTGTGAGCGCGGACTTGGAAAAGAAAAAAACAAAGAGAATATTCCAAACCTCTTCGAATATAAGAACAAACGTATTTTTGCTTATGAACCTCTGTCAGAAGCCGAAGCAACCCGCGGGACCGTCGGACTTCCGCGTGTACTGAACATGTATGAAAACTATCCGTTCTGGGCAACGTTCTTTAAGAAGCTCGGTTTCCGTGTGGTTCTCTCTCCGCAGTCCACACGAAAAATCTACGAACTCGGCATTGATTCTATTCCAAGCGAATCCGAATGCTACCCGGCGAAACTGGCGCACGGTCATATTTCCTGGCTGATCCACCAGAATGTAGATTTTATTTTCTATCCGGCGATTCCTTACGAGCGCAACGAGTTTCCGGATGCAAACAACCACTACAACTGCCCGATCGTAACTTCTTATTCCGAAAACATTAAAAACAATGTTGAGGAAATTACGAGTGGACAGATGCGGTTCTTAAACCCGTTCATGGCGTTTACAAACGAAGAAGTCCTTTCCAAACAGCTCGTAGACTGTTTTAAGAAAGAATTCAATATTCCGGAAGCCGAAGTACGTGATGCCGTATCCGAAGGCTGGAAAGAACTTGCCATGACCCGTCTGGAGATGCAGAAGAAGGGCGAAGAAGTATTGAAATATATGGAAGAACACCATCGCCGCGGTATCGTGCTGGCCGGTCGTCCATACCATGTTGATCCGGAAATCAATCACGGTATTCCGGAAATGATTACTTCCTACGGTATGTGTGTACTGACAGAAGATTCCATTTCCCATCTGGGGAATCTGGAACGCCCGCTTATTGTCATGGATCAGTGGATGTACCACAGCCGGCTGTACTCCGCCGCAAACTACGTTAAGACCAGGGATGATCTGGACCTCATCCAGCTGAACTCCTTCGGCTGCGGACTGGATGCCGTAACAACCGACTGTGTCAGCGATATTCTGACCAATTCCGGAAAAATTTATACATGCTTAAAGATTGACGAAGTCAACAACCTCGGTGCTGCCCGTATCCGTATCCGTTCGCTTCTGGCTGCAATTCGTGTCAAAGAGAAAAAACATGAAAAACGCGAAATCAAGCCGGCAAATTACGAGCGCGTTATCTTTACTGAGGAAATGCGTAAAGATTACACTATCATCTGTCCACAGATGTCACCGATCCATTTTGAACTTCTCGTTCCGGCATTCCGTGCCGCAGGCTACAATCTGGTCATCCCAGATGTTCCGTCCAGAGAATGTGTCGATGTCGGTTTAAAGTATGTAAATAACGATGCATGTTATCCGTCCCTGATTGTCATCGGACAGATTATGAGTGCGGTAATGTCCGGCAAATATGACCTGAGCAAAACAGCAATCCTGATCTCACAGACCGGTGGTGGCTGTCGTGCGACCAACTACATTGGATTTATCCGCCGTGCACTGACCAAAGCCGGCCACCCGGATATTCCGGTCATCTCCATCAACATGGTCGGTCTGGAGAAAAATCCGGGATTTAAACTCACACCAAGCCTGATCCAGCATGGTCTGTACGCTCTGGAATTCGGAGACATCTTCATGCGCTGTCTCTACCGTGTGCGCCCATACGAAAAGGTACCGGGATCTGCCAACGCATTACACGAAAAATGGAAAAAACGTGTCATTGACTTTGTTGGCAACACCAAGATTCTGTCCCACCGTAAATATCGCAAAATGTGCCGTCAGATCATCCGCGACTTTGACAATCTGCCAATGACGGATGAGAAAAAGCCGCGTGTCGGTGTGGTTGGAGAGATCCTTGTCAAGTTCCTTCCGGCTGCCAACAACTATATTGTGGATCTGCTCGAATCCGAAGGTGCGGAAGCAGTCGTACCGGATCTGACCGATTTCTTACTGTACTGCTGCTACAATCAGAATTTCAAGGCGGATTATCTTGGAGCTACCGCAAAATCCAAGCGCATCAACAATATGCTCATCCGCTTCTTTGAGTGGCTACGCAAGGATGCAAGGGATGAACTTGCAAAGAGTAAACATTTTGAGCCAACTGCATATATTCAGGATCTGGCAAAACAGGCAGAGCATATCGTCTCCTGCGGTAACCAGACCGGCGAAGGCTGGTTCTTAACTGGAGAAATGCTTGAACTGATTGCACAGGGAGCAACCAACATCGTCTGTGCGCAGCCATTTGCCTGCCTGCCAAACCATATCGTCGGTAAAGGTGTCATTAAGGAAATTCGTCACGAATATCCGGGCGCAAATATCGTTGCAATCGATTATGATCCGGGTGCATCAGAAGTTAACCAGCTCAACCGTATCAAGCTGATGCTTTCTACAGCACAGAAAAACCTGAAAAAAGCAAATTCATAATTCTGCGATGTTTCATCATAAGTCGCAAAAATACCCCGGCAACGGAAATTCCGTTTGCCGGGGTATTCCTTTTTTATTTTTCCAGTCAGTCTAACACTTTTTCCAATTCAGCAATCACGACCCTTAATGCTTTGATCCGTGCATATTTTTTATCTACGGATTCTAAGATATGCCACGGTGCATAGGTAGTGCTCGTCTTTTGAATCATCTCATTGACTGCCCCCTCATACGCATCCCACTTATCACGGTTGCGCCAGTCTTCCTCTGTAATCTTCCATTGCTTTTCGGGCGTGTTCTGCCGATCGGTAAAACGGGCAAGCTGCGTATCTTTGTCGATCTGCACCCAGAATTTGATGATCACGGCTCCCCAGTCGTGCAGTTCCTTCTCAAACTCATTAATTTCATTGTACGCACGCATCCAGTCATTCTCGCTGCAAAACCCTTCCAGACGTTCGACCATCACACGCCCATACCACGTTCGGTCAAAGATTGCAATATGCCCGGTACGCGGAAGCCTTGTCCAGAAACGCCACAGATAATGTCTTGCTTTCTCATGCGGCTCGGGACTTGCAATCGGATGAACCTCATATCCACGCGGATCAAGCGCTCCCGTAATCCGCTTGATATTTCCGCCTTTTCCGGCTGCATCCCACCCTTCATAGGCAATGATGACCGGCACTTTCTTACGATACAGACGATTGTGCAGTTCTCCAAGTCTCTGCTGAAGCTGCTTTAATTCCTTTTTATAGACATCCTCCTCCATACACTTGTCCAACGGAATGTCACAAAGAAGCGGCATTTTTTTCAACGGAAATACATTCTGCAGAAGCGGAACCGCCATCTGGTGATTGCTCAGAGCAATCTCAATCCCCTGGGTAAGCGTCTCAAGAATCTGTACTTCTGTCCATTTTCTGGACTTTGCATCAATGATATACCAGGGTGCGGATGGCATATTTGTATTTTTCAGATATCCGGAAAATACATCCATACATTTCTCATAATGTTCATTCTGCCACAGATCTTTTTTGCTGACACGCCATGTTGTGTCCTTCTGATGCTCCAGCTGTGCAATACGCCGTGACTGTTCCTTTTTTGAAATATGCAGAAAGAATTTCATGACCAGATAGCCATTGTCTGTAAGCTGCCGTTCAAACCGGCGGACACTTTCAATCCGGTTGGCATATACATCCTCGGAAATGGTTCCGTGCAGACGCTCCTCCGTAATCTCATCCATCCATGCCGTATCCAGAAATACAAACTGTCCGGCTTCCGGAATTTTGGCAAAATGCCGGTACAAAAACGGTTTTCTCTTGTCATCCTCCGTCTTTTTCTGCATCGATACCACCTTAAAGAAACGCGGATCAATATTCTGGATGATCTGGCCGATTGCATAACCTTTTCCGGCCGTTCCCCAGCCTTCAAGCACAACAAGAACCGGTACTTTCTTCTCTTTGATCAAAAGCTGCTGCCGTGCCAGTTTCTCTTTTACCGCTTCCAGCCGTGCCTTAATTTCCTCCTCCGATGGTTTTTCGGATTTTTCCCACTCTTTTAGCATAAAAACCCCTCCTTATGCTTTTTTCTTATCATACCACAGCTGCTGATTTTCATCCACGTCTTTGCCATTTTTTTTGTTTTCACTGGCAAAAAATGCAATTCCGATGTATAGTATCCTATATATAAACTTTCGAAATCTGTGTTTTCGTAAATATAAAGGAGTATAAAAAATCATCATGCTGCAATTAGAACGTCAGAAACTTATATTGGAATATTTGAAACAAAACCGAAAAGCAACCACAAATGAACTCAGTGAAATGCTTGGAGTTTCCACCACAACCATCCGTACCGATTTAAACCAGATGGATAAAGAAAAACTTCTGACCAAAACACATGGAGGCGCACTCTACCACGATAACTCTGCAGACAATAAAGAACTTACCGGAAAAGCCTATTTCTTTCATGAACGTGCACTGGAAAATAAAAAAGAAAAAGAGGCAATTGCCGCAAATGCCATCCACATGGTAAAAGATCACATGTGCATCTTTTTGGATGCCAGCTCCACTGCCTATACACTTGGCATGAAACTGACCGGCTTTACAGAACTTACCGTTATCACAAACGGCATTGACCTTGCACTGGCTCTGAAGGATATCCCCGGGATCACCGTTATCCTGACCGGTGGAATCGTTACCTCTGCCTCTTCCTCCATTGAAGGTCTCCTCGGTGTGGATCTGCTACAGAAAATTCATACGGACATTGCATTTGTCTCTGCACGCGGCTTCTCCGTTGAAAACGGACTTACCGATTTCAGTATCTACGAAGCAGATTTAAAACGCATGTGTATCAAGGCTTCTGCTAAAACAATTGCATTGATTGACCACACCAAATTTGACACCTCATCCATCTCCAGCTATGCCTCTATTGATGATCTGAATCTGGTAATCACCGACTCCGGATTATCTGAAAATACAAAAGAAATCTATGAAAAAGCCGGCGTTGATCTGCTCATCGCCGACTAATTATCAATTTTCCATGTTTAACAATTTTTGCATTGCAGCTGCCTGAACCGGTCTGGAATAATAATACCCCTGAAACCATGTGGCTCCAAAGGAACGCAGATAATTCTGCAGCTTTTCATCCTCTACCCCTTCCAGGCAGCTCTTTAAATCCGCTTTATTTGCAAAATCAACCATGCCGCGCACCAGTGCCTGTTTGGTCTGATTATCTGTAATTCCACGGATAAAACTCATGTCAATCTTTATCTCATCCATCGGGGTCTGCAGCAGGATACTTGAAGAAGCACTTCCCGTACCATAATCATCCATTGCAAGTCTCACTCCATGTTGTTTGAGGTACAACAGTTTTTCTTCCATAACGCTGACCGGCATGCTTCTACACCGCTCTGTCAGTTCCAGACACAATTGCCCCGCCGGAAAACCGGTTTCTTTCAACAATGCCATGACAACACCACAGAACGTTTTCCTTTCCAGCTGTTTTGCGGACATATTGACATTAATAAAAAAATCCGGATTTGATTTTCGAAATTCCACAGCATCCGTCAATGCCTGTTTCAAAACAAAATTTCCCAGATCATACATACATGGATTGCTTTCCAGCCAGTCAATAAACATTCCCGGTGGCACAATACCATATGGCTCCTTTTTCCAGCGGACCAGTGCTTCCGCTCCGGCAATCTCTCCTGTCTGTGCATGTACGACAGGCTGATACTCCACATAAAATCCATCACATTGGTTCAGCACAGACTGATGAATTATCTTCATCAGATCCAGATCCACGTCCCCATTGATCTGTACCAGATCATTAAAGAACATTAACTTATGATCCCGTCTGGTACGCATTTTTCCTAAAACATATTCCAGCTTACTCTGTACCGTGGAAATTTCTCCCTCATAATGATCAAGAATTATCCCACTGGCATATATCTTCAAGTCAAAATGGTTGTTTTCCAAGACGACACTTTCCTCCAGCCGCGCGCGAATCTTCTCCAGAAATGCCGCAGCATCTTCACGGCTGGCATCCCTCAAAATAAATGCGTAATTGGAATTTCCCATACGATAAACTGCTTTATCTGCATCCATCATGTAAATAAACCGGTATGCAAGAACCTTTTGAATCCGGTCGCTGTAATTTGTTCCGTACAATATATTGATATCATTCATATGATCAATTTCAATTTCCAAAACAGCTACTTTTCGTCCCTGCTGAATATAATCCACAATATCTTTTTCAAATTTGACCTGACCATAAAGATCCGTCAACGGATCAATTTCCGGAATCACATTCTGATTCCGAAGCAGAACAATAAAATATCTGTTTCTGCCCTGCTCTAAAATCATATCCGTTATAATCTGCGTCATCACATACTTTTTGTCTTTTCCCATACGGATGTACAGATCGTTCTCCAGATTGATCCCCCGCAGACGTTTTTTCATCTCTTCCGTATATTCCGGGCAGTCATATGGGTGTACGCTCTTTTCCAGCACTATTTTATATCCATCTTCACACCATCCCGATGGAATCCCCAGAAATTCTGCAGTACTTTCTGGAACAAATGTTAAATTATGCTGCATATCAGTAACCATTAAATAACTGTCCTGAGATAATTTTGAAATACGACTGATCATCTCCTGAAATATCTGAGATTTTTCCATGCAAAATTCCTGTTTTTCCATCGCTTCCACTCCATATACCTTCTATCAATAGTCTATGTTTATGGTAACATATTTCTGCCATTTATGCAATTTTCAACTTTGACTGGTGCATACAGGGCAACAGCTGTTATACCCGTTAGTCAGTGTAAACTACATACATCACCTACACCTGCATATCCACATGATCCTCCCGCGCCTTTATCCCATCGGTTACCTTTAAATCTTTTTAGGAAACATGCGCGGCACTCTTAAACGATACATTTGCTTCATCTGATCCGTCGACATATTTGCGGTTTTTACAGGTCTGGCATTCCTTCTGTTTTCCATTTTCATCTACGCTTCCGATGCCGTTTTCTTTTCCTGTGACATGTCTGGTATCGCTGTCCGAAATTCCATAATTATATAAATATGATAGGTTTCCTACTCCTGTTATATCCATGGCGGACTCCTTTCTGTTTTGTGTATGCATAAACGATCACATCTTTTTATTCCCAATATACCATAAAAATCAGAAATTGCATCTTTTTCATTTTAGGTATGTATCTTATATAATGACAGTGTGTTGACATTAGACGCGCATTTGAGTATACTATACTTGAATGGAGGTGTTCTGTATGGCAACAACTAATT
>ULRV01052668.1_pt1 | contig 19137 bp, 18 predicted proteins | sample 1955791 | NCBI WGS metagenome assembly ULRV01 (sample SAMEA4835692, study PRJEB28245) | human gut metagenome | biome: gut microbiome; material: fecal sample | place: Denmark | collected 2008 | reverse complement strand
GAATTCCTATAGGATATAATTTTCTTGCCATAATCAAACGCAGTCTAATGAATTGCAAATATACATCAAATCCCCGAAACAACCAAGCATTTCTACGATTTTAACAAAAAAAATAATCCCGACCCAGAGATTCATTTTTGAATCTCAGAGCCGGGAATAGCATAGTTTTAAATATAGAGGATTAAATATCCATTTCCGCCCTCCTGGTGTGTAGGATGACATCCAGCACCAGGTGGAACACTATCCATACAGCGATGTCGATGCCCAGGATATACGTGATGTTTACGTGGCCGATCATCAGGAAATTGAGCAGGATGAACATCAGCGAGAGCAGGCAGATAGCCACCATCACCTGTCTCACCCTCAGTCCGCATCTCAGCAGTTTATGGTGGATGTGGCTCTTGTCAGGCAAGAACGGATTCTGCCTGTTTCTCAGTCTGTGCCCCACCACTCTCACCACGTCGAGCAGCGGCACCAGCATCGTGGTAAAGGCAAACACCATGTTGTAGTCAGACACCACATGCGGGCTCACATCCACCGTGCTCAGGTGAATCATCAGGAAACTGATGATGTAGCCCAGCGACAGCGAACCCGAATCGCCCATAAAGAGCTTCCTGCCCCTCATGGCATTTCCAAACACGTTGTAGAACCAGAAAGGGATAATCACACCCAGCGCCGTAATGCAGAGCAGGGCAAAGGAAAACAGATGGAGCCAGATGTGCAGACCCGCCAGTGCCACCAGTGAGATGGCACAGAGTCCGGAAGCCAGACCGTCGATGCCGTCAATCAGGTTGATGGCATTGGTTACGTACACCACGATGAGCACGGTGAAAGGCATGCCCACCCATGGCGACAACTGATAGATTCCGAAGAGTCCGTCGAGCGACTTAATCCACACGCCCGAAGCCACGAGCAGTGATGCCGCCACTATCTGCACCAGGAACTTCTTCTTGTACCCCACTCCAATCAGGTCGTCGGCAAGTCCCACCAGGAACAGCATCATGCTACCCACCAGCAGCGCCAGGAACTCATAAGGCACCTCCCCGTGCATCGACCCGCTGCTCAGTCCCATCAGATGATATATCAGCACCAGGCCGCCCATGGTAATAAGCATCACAGGGAAGAACGAGAGTCCGCCCAGACGGGGAACCGGCGCATGATGCACCTTTCTCTTATCCGGCATATCAAAGAGTTTCTTCTTATGCGAGATAAGGAGGATGTTAGGCAACACCAGCATGGCGATGGTGACAGACACAACAAGTGCTACCAGCAGGAAAATATAAATTGGTTCAATCATAAAAGTAAATAGTCTAAATTGTTACTTTTTATTGCATTTTCTATAATGTATTATCTATAGCTGCATTATCTATAGTTGCATGAAACGTTTACGCTTCCACTCCTGATAAAGCAGCATAGGCAGGGTAACCACAATCCAGCCACATCTCTTCAACTGTTTTTTCGGGTCGCAGAAGATGCGGTAAACAAATTCCAGATGAGCATCGAGCATCCATTTCGGCGCACGCTTCTCATCCTGTCCGCTGTAGAACTTAAAGGCAGCCCCCACGGCAATCATCACCCCTCTTTTCAGATAAGGTTTCAGTTTGCTCATAAAGATTTCCTGTTTCGGAGCGCCCAGCGCCACCCAGATGATATCCGCCCCATCCTCGTTCACCATCTTTGCGATGGCAGGATAGTCAAACTCATCCACAGCCTTGAAGGGCAGTTCATAGAAGCTCATGTTCTCTACCTTCGGGTTCATCGCCTTCAGGTTCTCTTTTAACCCGTCGAGTGTTCTCTGATTGGTACCCATAAAGAACATCCGGTATTTCTGCGAACTGACCAAGTCCTTGAAAATCTGGCTACCGCAGTATTGCGGATACCTTTTACCATACAGCCATTTGATGTAGAGCGGCACATATCCGCTGTCACAGATGGCAAACATACCGCCATTTACAATCTTTAAGTAGTCTGGCTTTCTATTAGCGTTGTTCAGGATTACTCCATCCGCCACGCAGATATAGTCAGACTCGTTTTTTGATAATTGTTCATCGATTCTTCGCCCTACTTCCCGAGGCGAGAATTCATAGTTGATATTAAAGTATTTCTCCATAAAATATTACTTTCTTTCTCTATATATCGCTCCGTATTTTTTTACTTCAAAGCCTTTTTCAAGCAGAATTCCATTCGTTTTTCAAAAGCCTCCAAAGTAAAATCACTTTTGAATCTCTTCCATCCATTCTCTCCCATATTCTTTCTTAAATCAGCATCTTTCAATAGTTTTTCAATGCTATCAGCAAGAGCTATTGGATTATTCATCTCCACCAGATAGCCGTTTTCACCATCATTGATGATGCTACTGATACCACCTTCTGTTGTCGAGATGCAAGGAAGATGCATTTGCATGGCTTCCAGCAAAACCAGCGGGAAACATTCATTATAATAATAGGTAGGAAAAACGAAAATATCGGAACACCGATAGAGATATTCCTTTTCCTTCCCATATCTCTTTCCCAGATATTTCACCTCTTGTTGCAATCCTCTTTTCTGAACCTCCCCAAGGAAATGCTGAGCATCAATCTCATTGGTCTCTGCTCCCACAAAATTGCACACAAAACCAATATTCTTATCTTTGAGCAACTTCAAGGCATCAAGAAGTACGATAACTCCCTTTGTCATTAAGAGATTTGATAAGAATAAGATTCTTGGTGTAGGATTATTTCTGATGATTTTCTCAAACTTTTCAGAAGTGTCAGGAATACCATTTTCACAAATCAGCACCTGCTCACGCTTCACGTATTTCTTCACATCCTCATATAAGGCATCAGCCAACAGGATAACCTTGATTCCTTTGAAGAATCTGCGATACATCCAGTCATCCAGCTTCTTGTCCTGTCGGGTTACGACACCCTTGTTATGGTAATGTACCACCACCTTTCTTCCCATCAGTTTCAGAAGCTGTACCACGAGAAAGTCCTTATAGAAGGCAACGCCACAAGCCGTAGGAGTAACATATACAAGCTGTGGTCTAAAGGTAATCACCATTAGCACTACCTTGTACAAGAGCATCAGATACTTGATATACTTCATCACTCCTCCCTTACCAATATCCTGCAAGGTTTTGGCAGAAGTAAGATTGATATACTTACACTCGAAAGCCTCGTTGATAACACGGCTATCATGAATATACTTTCCCATCATAGCCGCACCATGTACGGGTGGCGGCAGGTGTAGGACAAAAAGAATTCTTTGTTTATTCATAGACAAAATATTATGCTAATCGCATAGCTTTAAAAAAACATTGTTTCACTTGGGAAATCATGGCAGATATAATCAGAATTAAAGGAGCTATGATAAAGAACCATCTACCAAATTGTTGCTGACTTTGATAAAAATGAGAAAGAAATATAGGATATACCAACTGATCAACCATATAACAAGACAGATAAATGTCAAGGGAAAGCAAGGCTATCTTATTGATACACCATTTAGCTACCATATTCTGTACATCTCTTTTATATAATAAAAGAAAAACAGCCACACCCTGTATCGTACCAAACAATCCAGAAAAGCCACCAGCTATCTGCATCAGCGGCCTGTCTGTAACAACAAATATTCCAAACAAAGGATTAATAAGACATGGCAGCAATGCTGCTCCTCCCAATATCTTGAAAGAAAATTTTGGGCTATACTCTCTTACATATCTACCTATCATAAAGAACATAATTGGGTATAGGCTACTCCAAAATCCAGGTACTAGATGCATACCATACCGATTACAAAAATCAGGCAAGGCAGTCATTAAGTACAATAAGATGATCAGCACCTTCTTTTGTCCCCTATTTGATATTGCCTGATAGCCAAGATTAAGAAACGGGGTAATCAGATACAATCCAATCCACATTTCGATATACCATGCATAAGGAATTATAGAGAAATCCAGCGTTTTCTTTATACCATCAATCATTCCTATATTCTCATGCAGATAATAGGTTCTAAAGAGATATGTCAGGGCAGAAAAGAAGAGGTAGGAATAGATTACCTTTAGTATTCCCTTCAAATATTTTTTATCGAAAGATACTTTTTTATAATTCAGATAGCCTGTCATCAGTAAGAATAAAGGAACACCTATTTCAAAGAAAAAGTATCCCATTCCCTGCACAAACATGGAAAAGCTACCATCAAAATCCACTTTACGATAAGGAGTATTCAGTACCCAAAAATGCCCAGCAATAACGCTGAATATCGCTATCGTTCTTACAATATCAATTCCTAGGAAACGCCCCCCCATAACTGGTTGTTCTTTCATTTTACTTCTTTATTACAACGTCCAACCTTTAATATTTTTTATAGATTTTGCAGGTCTTCCTACTATTATTTGATTTTCTGAAAAAATACCTTTAGTAAGCAAACTTCCTGCACCAACTACGCAATTATCAGATATAACAGCACCTTTTAATATCGTACAATTAGCAGCAATCCAAACATGATTACCAATTTTTATAGGAGAAGTATTCTCCATCGGAACACCATTTGTACCTATTATATGATGAGCATCACTATCCATTACTAATGTATCCCAACTAAACTGCACATCATTTCCAATTTCAATGTTTTTAGAACACACAATCTTTGTTGTACCAGAGATGGCAAAATGCTTTCCCAATTTCAAAGAACCCTCTTCCTTAACACAAAGAAGAGCACCATGACCTATATGTGCATCCCCATCAAATACCAATTTGCAACCTTTATGTACATCTAAAATAGTATGAGCAGAATACACATCAACCGCATCAGCTTCATGATAGCCAATATGTATCATACCCATTTTATTTAAATCACCATCAATGCCTCCCTTATACATGTTTTTCACACGTACATTAGGAGCCAACCAAATAGGCAACTTAAGAGCCCGCCTGATTGGAAGGTATCGGAAATTGAAGTATATTGTCTTCGGTATAGACAATAAAATTTTTATCGTTCTTCTCATATTCACTTGAGGTTATTTCTTTCAAACCTGTTTTTTCTATGTATAGAATCGCCCAAAATGCGAATCACTTTCCAAATATATTTTTTATATCCCTTACAGTATTTACTTTTTCGAAAGAATGAATAGAAAATATGCTTTTTTGAAGAAATCTTGGCATTACTGACAAAAACAATATTGGATAAGTTTCTTTTGCAAATGGGCGATATCTCAATGATTTCAAACACTCTTTCACGGTAGATAGTCTAAATCCATATCTTAAATTAATGCTAGCTTTCATCTTATAAAATCGCCCAATAAAATGCCTCAGTTCTGAGCTTCTTGGATAATTTGAGTCAAGCAAAACTAACAATTCTTTACATACAATATCACCACCATCATTAGGACGAGCAGGTTTTTCCTTAAAGCTATTTCCTGGAGGCATCATATATGTCGCAGTAGCTTTTATAGAATAAACCCAATCTGTTTTAACCGCTATTCGAGCCCAAGTTAGTAAATCTTCACCAGATTTGACTTCTACAGGAAACCCTCCAACAGAACACAAGATATTCTTAGCAATACAAACAGAACTACTACATACAGGCGGATGAGAACAGCTGCAAACTTCAAAATAATTAAATAATACACCAGTCTCTTCCTTAAATGGAATCTTTTTTAAAATAATATTATGCGTTGCACCTTCAATGTTATTTCTATACGCAGTTGCATATGCACCATTTTTAGGATAAGCTAAAATGAGTTGATATAAAACTTCTAAATGATCAACATCCCATACATCATCAGCATCTAAAAAAGCTATGTATTCTCCTTTAGCCTCTTCTATACCACGATTACGAGCAGCACTAACTCCCCCATTTTTTTGATTAATCAACCTAATTCTAGGATTTAAGAATTTCTTAACTTCATCGACACTACCATCAGTGGAACCATCGTTGACGATTACTATCTCAAAATCCTGATAAGTCTGATTCAAGACCGTTTGAAGCGTTTTAGCAATCTGCTTTTCTTTATTATATAAAGGTATTACAACAGAAATCATTGTTTAAATCTTTAATTTTATAGAAAATTCCAAGAAAAATAAACGGTATTACATATCCTTGCTGAGCATAAGTGATAACATTATCAAATCCCATTGCAAAAAAACAAGCCACAAAAGAAGCTACTACTATGGCTCCTGCGAAAGTTACAATTTCACAACCTTTGAATTTCCAGGTTTCAGATAACACAACAAAAAGCATAACTATAACAAAAAAGATAAATATGCCAAGTCCAATATTTCCCGACTCAGACAACATTTGTACCCAGTCAGAGTGTATTAAACGCAATCCATTATCCTTATCAGCCTGCTCCTTTAACCAACCTAAAGCTGCACCACAACCGCTTCCCATCGTTTCATGTCCATAATAAGCATGGTTCAAAATTCTCTCCCACATAAAATTACGACCATTCATTTCGACTTGATCCATAGATGCCGATCCAACAGACACAGTATTAGCTTTAGATCCAAACATCTTTTCTCTAACTTCAGGTACAGTAAAAATAGAAGTGATAAAAAGTAGTACCATCAATCCAATATATGGGATGGATTTACCTTTTTTATATATCATATAAAAAAATGACAAACCTAAGACTGATGCACCTATACCAGTTCTAACACTTTCGAGAATTGTTGACAAAAACATCCATGCCGCCATCCATAAATATTTTCGCTTATTGGTTGCAAAATACATTGTAATAGGAACAGTTATCAAAACAGCAAAAAAATCAGCTAATGAAGCATACGACACAAAGAGACCACCTGATGTAAAATTAAGGAAAACATATAGAGGACTAATGAACTTAGCAGAAACTCCACCAATAATCAATGCATACCCACAGCATATCCAGCAAGTTTTCTCTAAGAATACATAGAAATCATCTTCACATTGAATGGCATTATATCCTAACCAAAAATAAAGATACGGAAGACAAAACTTCAAGATCATCATCCATCCCTGTTCTGGATATGGAGTATAAGTCATTGTATAAAGATTCCATAGCACAAACAAGGTATATGCTCCAAGTACCATATTAAAACGATATCGGAAAGCCCCTCTATACATCATCAACAGCAATATAACTATCCATACTCCGTATTTCACCAAAGAAAGTGGACCAAGGAATAACATTGCTGTCAATATACTGTATATCAAAAAGCTTAATGGTTGATTGCACTCATATTTCCATCCCTCATACCATGGCACTTTTACCAACATCGGCTTTCTCGTGGCATACATATAAGCAAAATAGAAAGCAATCAAACCAACTATCAAGTTTATAATTAATGACATAATTACTACTTATTTCAATTTAGAATATAAATCATTAAACAAATCAGCATACCTTTCAAAGGTAAACTGCTGTACATAATCCTGTAAATGAGTACGCATTTGCTCTAAGAGTTTTGGATTTTCTATAAGACTACAAATTTTATTAGCCAAATCATCCACCGATTCCGGTTGATGAAGTAACCCAACATACCCTTCTTTGACTACCTCAGGTAAACCTCCGGTATTGCTGGCTACCAACACACAACCACGAGCCATACCTTCTATTGCCGTCAGGCCGAAGCCTTCGCTTCTAGATGGCATTAATAACACGTCTATTTTATCATAATATGATTGCAAGGCTGCTTGTTCTTGCCTTCCAACAAACTTTATTATATTTTTAAGATGCAACCTATTAGCATCTTCCTCCATTTGTTTCAGCAAGGAACCATCCCCTACCACCAACAAACGAACATTCTTATGCTTGTCATATACTTTGACAAAAGCAGGAACAACAAGATCCATACCCTTGATATGCTCCAAACGACTCACCACACCAATGGTTATAAAATTCTTATTTTCTCTTTTTTTATCAGTAATCTGAATATAACCAGGCAAGGCATTATATATGGTATAATGAGCATGAGCAGGAATACGACAGATAGAAGAATCAAATAAAGAACAACTCCCAAAGAAGTTTTTCTCTGCTCTAAGTGTAATACAGGTAAAAGCTCTCAATACATGACTCTGCAAAAACTTTAATAGTTTCATTGCTTTTACTCCATATACATCAGCATTGGTATGAGCTGTTGCAACGATATTCTTCTGCACCATCAACTTTAACAAGATGATAGGAATGGCACCAGGTGCCATATACTGTACATGCACTACATCAGGTTTAAAAGATAATTTTATCTTCCATAAATTCTTCAAGAGGAACAAGATTCCCTTCACTCCTCCCAATCGTACTCCTTCTTTTGAAAAGAGTACCACTTTACTACCCGCATCTTCATACAGCTTCACCATATTTTCGGTATGCTCGAAATAACAGGCAGTTGTCACTTGATGTCCACCCTGTATCAATGCACGCACGAGATTCAGGGTTTGTATTTCCGTGCCTCCAGTCAAGAGGCACGGAATTGTTACTAATATTTTCATAAGTTACTAAAAAACAATCATGATGTTATAATAACTATAAATGCAAGGATACAACACTTATAATTAAGAAATAACACTTCGAAATTTAAGTAGAGAGCGCTTCATATTCGTACTTAATGAAGAGTTGAATTGACGAAGACTATTTACATAAATACTTCCATCTGCCCAGCCAGATTTATAGGTTTCATCACCTCTAAGGTGATCATACTTAACCAAGCCTTTCTTGATAGCTCTGCAAATCAAATAATAAAGATGAATTTTTACAGGTGAATATTTCTGATACTCAGGATTTCCTGCTGGCATATAATAATAGTAGGTACTGTCATCTTCAAAACCAAGATGCCAAGCAACTACAACATCCCCAACAGATAGTGTTGAAAAATGTACAGGTCCATTTATGCCACACAATCCAATTAAGTTTTTGTGAAACAAGGGAGCCTTATATGCGTGTGGCCATCGTAAAGTATGTACTTTTAAAAACTCCTCGAACAATTCTACAGGAACTTCGCCTATACTATTATATTCTTTAAACTTAAGTTCTGCAATTTCATTTAATCTACGTATCTGTCTCCTTATATCTCCACGAAGCTTAGTATTTAAGAAAGATAACAAATCCGAATCATCAGACATATCAGACAGATTCAAGCAAGGACAAATTTCTCCTTTTATCCAATTTGGATCAGAAGATATAATATCACTTCTAATACCCTCTAAACATACTTCATCTGCATGATATATTTTCAAACTCTCAAACAAATCAACCCAAAAGGCCTCCTTTTCATCATCACTAATCATTTTTGAAAAAAGAGGATCATGGTAATCATAGTCTGAGTACCCTACAGATACGATGCTCTTCATAAAAACTTGTTTCCAATTCTTTTTCCAAAGCACCAAAGGTAAGAAAACTTCTATATCTTTATATCGGCCCCAAACAAAAATAGGAGTAATCTTTCTAAGAGGCATGTAAGTATCTATCCAAATTCTAGCAACAGCAGGATGAAAAAATACATGACTAAATGGTGACGATTTATATATATGATTCCATTTCATCAAAAATGTCTCACTCCAAATCTCTTTCCAATCATTATATATCTCAAAACTCCACATATCTATTTCACTCTAAAATATAATTCCTTATCCCATTTATTTGCCCAAAGAAACACCGGGGGCAATACTCCACTCCATGGCTTGCCACAAGGAGCCTTTGGTTCAATATAAACATCAATTGCTTTCAATTTTACGGCATGCTCTTTCTTATTCATTTTAACAAGACAAGCCTGTTTCCAATCAATCTTCCAACAGTTATAGAACCAGAACCATACACAGTATTCGTACTGCTTGGCATTGGGACAAATCTTATCAAATAAATGAGATACAATATTGCTCGTAGTTACATGATCCGACCAACCTTCTCCATTTTTATGAGGATAGAACACAGATACATCATTCTGACCATCCACTATTTTGTGTATAAGACTAGAAAGTTTATCTGTTTGAGAATCACTCTCTAGAACTCCACCATCTGGATAATCCAAGAAATGGATATATTCTTGAGACAACCCATATTCTTTCGCTGCACGAATAGTCAACTGTCGTCGCTGACGAATCAACTCGCTTTCATCAATGTCACAACAGCCAGCATGACTTTTACCACCACCCGTCATGATAATCAATTCAACTCGCTTTCCCTGCGCTATCAAACGCTGCATTAAACCACAACATCCGAACACCTCATCGTCAGGATGAGGGGCAACAATGATAGAAAGATTAGCCGAAGATAAATATAAAATATTTTTTGCTCTTAAGCGAAGGGCACATACATGCAACTTTCTAACAAAATCTTTAATTATTATATTTGACATGATATTAAAATACAATACATAAATGACAATAAAAAACCTTAAAACTGCTTTTTAAAGCGATTATTAGTTATCTGTCCACTTTTTAAGCAGTGTTATATATGTCTCTCCAAAAGATCCTCTCAACTCGTCTTCTATCATACTAGGTGTCCAATCACTAGCTTTTAAAAGAAAATCAGGTCGCATTAATATCGTTTTATTTATTGCTTTTTTTAACTTTAGAAATCTCACACATAATGCTACAGACTGACTTATAGTCAAATATTTGCAAGTTTCTTTATACAACTTGCCAACTCCCAATTTCAAAAAAGCCTCTCCAAATTCTTTATCCAAATGTGCCCTATTAATAAATCCATCATTATCAACCAACGAAGAAGTATTTTGGAAACATGAAAACTTAACAGAAAAGGAAGGAAAAAAAGCTAATGATGAATCATTATCAAAGACATGGATTACAGGATACTCTCCCACATATTCTATATTATAATTATCCGGTCTATGATCTTTTTCATAACAAAGAGCATCTAAAAAATTCAATATACTTAATTGACAGCATAGAAAAGGAAAACCTTTCTGAGAAATTATAGATCTTACCTTGCCTGCATTAATTCCTTTTGCTTGTTTTTGATATGTCCCAATCATTACTTGATCGTCAATGACACATTTTACAATTTTACTATCTATTATAATATTATGTTTAGTTAGCAATTTACAAATTTTCCCTTCACAAATACTTCTAAGCATATTATAAACCTGATATTTATTTCGTTTAGTATTCAGTCTATAGCTCAGAACTTCACTCCATAAGAAATTAACCAAATGCTTCAATTCCGTATCATACTTACCGAAATCCAAACCTATTATTTTAGGGTTATTTTGTTTTAAAGAAATTCTCAAATTAGAATTTGGATTATAATCCGTCCCCATTTGAAAAAGACGTTTTAAATTTTCTTTTTTACAAATAGACATACATACTGTATTATAATGTCCCCCCACCTTATCATAAAACAGATTGATCGATTCAGCTATATAATCTGGGAATTTTTTTCGTAATCTGCATTCTCGAAAATATCCTTTCTCTCCTTTTATATTAATCAAATATAAATTATTAGTATTATTATCGATAAACTCTACATCTTTTCTTTGCAAGTTTAAGGAACATAGTGAATCTTCTTCTATTTTAAAAACAGGGCATGTTATACCACAAGAAGACAACAGATAAAAAAACTTTTGTCGTAAATTATACATAATAGTATAAAAGTAAAAACTTATCCAATCAACATCCTTCCCACTTTTGTTTGCATCAAGGCCCAAGAAAGACACCAAGAAATACATATCACGGAAAGTGTAAGCATGAGAGGAAACAAAACAACATGATTAGCAGCCAAATCCTCCAGAGGAAATATACGCTTTGCTGTAGAAGATATCATATAAGGACCTACCCAATTGTGGAAAATATAAATACCAAAAGAGTATTTACTTAGCCAAACCAATGGTTGACATAATCTTAAAATACGCCCCCCCTATATTAGCAAATATATACAATATTCCCACTAAGAAACTTGCTACACAAAACACTGAATACCATGTTTGATCTCCATATTCTAAAGGACTAAAATAAATCTGAAGTAAAAATGGAATCAATAAAAGTATCACAAGATGATATTTTGAAATTACTTTTTTTATTTTCGTTTGGTAAGAAGACAATAACATACCAAGCATGAACCATCCAAACCATTTAGAAATATTATGAATTCCCATAATCATGGGTAAAAACTTTTCTTGACTAGCTCCCAAAAGAAAGACTACCAACATAAAGACCTGCACATTAACAGACTTCATATATTTCTTAATAAACCATCCCAATGGAAAACACCAGAACAGGAAAGATAAATACCATAAGTGGGCAAAACCACCAGTATATAACTCCCATGGCCTAAAAGAAACACCTGTTGTTGCCATCATTAAGATACCAAATACAAAGTAAGGAAGCAACAGTCGCATTGCTTTCTTTTTGATAAGAGGTACAAATTCTTGGTATTTACCTTTATCATAAAAATAGCTGAACAAAAAACCAGCTATCAATGTAAACATAGGCATAGCTATATTAATCCCCACACATTGGTTGAACCAGAAATATGCATCATGATACATTTGCACTGTTTCAGGAAAATGAGCAGGTACATACATATACTGATAAACATGGAAGAATACTACAACCAAGATAGACAAAGAACGTAAAATCGAAATATATGTAAGTTTCATTTTTAGTCTTCTAATATTCTTTCATAAATATCGATCACATGCTCTGCACTAACTTGCTCATATAACTTTTGAGTAGAATAGTCTTGTGAAAGAGTATGATTCATCCAAGTCATATAAAGCTTTAAAATACCATTTTTAATACTCCTATAACTCTGATTATTCACACTAATTCCACCACCAAATTGAGCCAATGTGTCAGCTGCAAAACCATTGGTTGGCGATATGGCAAGTATCGGCTTTCCTAATTGAGCATAGTCTGTGAACTTGCTGGCAAAGAAGATTCCTTTTTTCAGACGAGCTTCTAGCAATACCAAACAATCGAATTCCTGCATTTTTTGAATAGCCTCCATATAAGGGAATCCACCAATACATTTTACATAGTCTTCCAGCTGATATTTTCTGATAAGTTCTGTCGTATAGTCATTAAAATGCCCCATAATAGAGAATTCCATCTTATTAAAGCCTTCATCTATTAACTCACGTAAAGCCTTAAAGGTAAGTTCAGGATTACGCTCTTTAGACAGATTTCCAGAATGGCACATTCTGAACTTATCATTAACTGGTTTTACTTTCAATCGAGGAACAATATCCTCAACCAATGCAATATGTGGAATAACTTCAGTTTTCAGTTCTGCCAAAAAAAGATAATGCGAAGTAAAATGTTCCAATAAAGACTGTGAAGGAAATGTATTTACATCAGCACCCTTTAAACACATCTGAGTAAATTGATCCTTTCTAGCCTGTTCTTTTGCCGAAAAATGATGCGTATAAGGCTCTGGCCATATAGGAGCAGCAGGATCATTCCAATTAGCAATCCATCTAATCCCCAACTTTTCTTTAAGACGAAGACCGATAATATGTGGAATATCACTTGGTGAACGGGTCAACACAGCATCATAATGATTCTCTTTACAGAGCTTCAATGCCAGTTCGTATGCACGACACGCCCAACGGACACCTCCTTCAGGATACATACCTAACTTAACAGAAGAGCGAAGAACGTCCCACATACGAGTGAGTTTTCCTCCTACTGGATAAGTTATAGTGATATTATTCTTTTTAAGTGGCAACCAAGGTTCTGTCCATTCAGTCGAATAGGCAGGACCTTCATCCACCTTTGATAACACATCCACAAGCCAACCTTTTTTATACATGGCATAGGCCAACTTACCATTACACAAATTTTCAGAGAATGTATAAGGAAGATAGCCGGGAGCTATTAATAATAATCTCATAATCAAATTTCATTTAAAATCTTTCGCATATCCTTTTTTACGACATCACTCATTTTTTTTGCATTATCATACAATTTTTGTCCCACTACATCTATATTTTTACGCAAATTATCAATAGTAGATAACATTAGATTTGTCGTAAGTTTACTATCATCAATACAGTATTCCTCACATTCAAACTGATGCATAAACTCACGAGTTTTAACATGATAAGCGACTCCAACTAGAGGAGTACCAGTAGCCATTGCAAATATGGTTGAGTGAGTTTTATGCCCTATAAAGAATTGACATTTCGCAACTTCTTTTATATGACTTTCTGTAGTTAAATCATCGTCATAAACCATACACATTGTCGGCTTTGATACCTTATCAGTAATCTCCTTAATCAGCATACGATCATCTGGACCAGTACCCTTTAACTCCATTGGGAAGAAACGGACTTCGTAACCTTGTGCATTCAAATAATTACATGTATCGACAAAAGTCTTAATATAATTGGCATGTACTTCAGGCTCTCGTTTCTGTGTTGCATAAATCGCAATTCCTACCCTCTTATCACGTTTTGTTGGAAGAACATAATCAGCAATCAAAGAATTGAGAGTGATCACACTTTCAAAAGTATTTATTACTTTATCATTGGTTACACCCATTCTTCGAAGTTCATCTGCCGATTTCAACTCACGAGGAAGCATTTTTTTGCAAGCTGATAGAATTTTCTTTGTGAGTATTTCATTCTTTGGATTATGAAATTCAAAAGGACCAAAAGACTGAGAAAAGCATACTAATGGTTTACCCAAAGAAAGAACTGCCATTGCATCATAATTAATAGAAGAAACTAAATCTCGGGAAAGCAAAGTCGTAAAATGATGTCCACCAACACTCAGTACTAAATCTGCATCCTGTACAACCTTTCTATAACCAGGATTAATAAAACATTTACAAATGCTATTTTTACCCATGTTTAAATAAAGCGTACGAAGTATAGTAAAAGTATAGGGCTTAACTTTTTCTAAAGTCTGCCAATAACAATGTGGAGAAGCTTCACTAAAGCACCAACTGTTAGAAACAAACTTGATACCATTTTTCGAATAAAAAGGTTCGTTATTCCACAACTCTGGCGATGATGTAGAGATGGTTATATTAATACTCGAGTCTATCGACTTGATGAGATTGCACATTGCATAAGCTACCGCTCTATCACCTTTATTTCCTGCATATTGATGGATAAGAAATATATTCATTATAATCAGTTAAATGTTATTCGTTATTTTTACGTATCGGAGCTAAATAACCATATTCGGCATAGCCCATGACTGCACAAAAAATAATAGCATAATCTTCAGGAATATCCAAAAGTTTTCTAAGCTTTATATCATCTTCTTTAGTATGTTGTCCCCAGGACAGAATTGTTCCTGTTATTCCCATAGTTTGTGCAGCAAGGAAAACATTCTGAGCACCCAAACTAGTATCAACAGAAGGTAAATACATTTCTGTTGGCCAAACATAACCTCTCACATTAGCTGTAAAACACCAAAAAGAAGGAATATTTTCACCAAATCCGGTACCCCCGATACAACATGACAGGCATTTCTTTGCTAAATCTTGTTCATTAGCAACAAAAATTCGAATAGGCTGTTTATTGCAACTATTAGCAGCCCAATTTGCAATATCCTTCAATTTTGCAATGGTGTCTTCTGATATTGGTTGAGAAGTAAAGCAACGATTTGAACGTCTTGCCTTTACAAGTCCTTCAAACTGTTCAAAAGTTATATTATTCTGGGAAAAATCGCTTCTGAAAGGTTTGAATTCATTAGGATGACTCTGAAGTTGTTCATATTTAGCAAGCTTTTCTTCTGCCCATAATACCGTAGGATCATTAGCATATTCCGTTTTTTTTATTTTCTTTATCAGCTGCTTCAAGGCATCGTAATAATTTTTACTATGCCCAGGAGATGCATCCGTTCGATGTAAGCCTTTATCTATAATATGTCCAAACTTACGCATCAACATCAAATCCTTATAAATATGATCTTCCAAAGATAGGTCAAAATAACGTTCCGTCTCAGTTAAGATTTCCTTATAATATTTCGGAACAACTATAAAGCCATTTGCTATTAGCTTATATATTTTATAAGGTATTAAAACTTTCAAAAATTTTCCACTTATTTTCATTTAATGCTACTTTTATGAATAAATCTATGTACAAAAAATCTGAACTGTTGAACGAAACAGAAGAACATACATGCTAATACCAACATATATGTACAAACCACAATTCCCCCATATAGAGCCCAAGATAAGAAAGACTGATTAGGGATAATATTTATATAATGGTCTGCTATATAAGTAACCAATAAAATAGATATCATTACTAAAAATAGAATCTTTCCTATACCACCTACATACTCCAATACATTATCTTTAAATCCCCAATGGAATAATAAGTAAGGCTTCCAAATATTCACTATCAGAATTTGGCTAACAATACCACCCAACAAAACACCAGGAAGTCCCCAAAGAGCACCACAACTGCAAGCTACACCTAAATTTATTACAATTTCTGCTATAGGAGCCCAAACATCCCAAAATAAGCCATATCCATAATTAAATTGCATAACACCACCTCTTGTGTAACTTATAAACACATTGATTACTATCAAAATTAAGATGATGTCACCAAGGATATACTTATCTCCTAACCATAATGCTATAAATGGATTGATTAACATATAAATAGCAAAAGATATAACGCCGCCAATAAAATAACGAATGGAAATAAGTTCCCAAAAGACTTTTTTAATATTATCTTTATTCCCTTCTGCAATTAAATTACCTACACCAGCTCCAGTACTCTCCAAGAAAGTATTGACAAACTGTGCTAATTTATCTGTAATAATAGTATAGTTACCATAGTAAGCCACCATTTGCAAACTAGCAAATGCATAAGTCAAAAATGGAACTGTTTGCCATTGTACTATACTACTTATTTTTTGAACAAACAGTTGCTTCGTATATTTAACGACCTCAGGATATTTCTTCATCAACTTTCTACCTTCACTTATCTCAGATTTAAGCCATGGATAAGTTTGATTGATTTTCCAATTAAGTACGAATGAGTATAAGATACCGAAAGTCAGTTCTATAGCTACCCATATATAATAGTTTTTATAATAATACGCCAGAAATATCTGCAAAAGTGTTTTAAGAATATTAGCTGATTGGAAATAACCAACAACAACATAATTCTTTTGATCTGCACCCAACAAATTTTGGCGATAATTGATAAAATATCCTATTAATGAAGAAGCTAAGAAACTATAATAAGCAAAATATATTAAAGTCCATTTAAACTCTGTATTTGGAAAGATCAAAGGAAGAAATATGGAAAGAATCATTCCTGCTACTAATATTACCACACCAATACAGCGATATAAATATCCTAATACAGAAACAATTTCATTTATCTTTAATTCATCATGTTCAAATAATGGTTTATAAAGAATATATCCAATAGCAGTAGCAATACCTAACTCCGCCAAGTTTAAAAATCCTAGCAAATTCTGCAAAGTACTTGTAAAACCAATAAATTCTGCTCCTAATGTATCTAAGAAAATCTTTCTTGAAAAGAAAGACAATATCAATACCAAAAAATAGAAAATAAGATTTACCCTTGCATTCAACAAAGACTTCTTAACTCTAGAATCAGTACTAGACATAATTTTTAATATATTCTTCTTTTATTTTTTCAATATTTCTACAATTCTCTCGCAAGCCTTACCATCTCCGTATGGATTCACGGCCTTTGACATCTTTTCGTAAGCTTGCTCATCTTCCAACAAAGTACTAACCTCATCCATAATCTTCTGGTAATCGGTACCAACAAGGTGAACAGTTCCACTTGCTAATGCTTCAGGACGCTCTGTTGTATCACGCATTACGAGAACTGGCTTACCTAATCCTGGAGCCTCTTCCTGGATGCCACCAGAATCTGTCAGTACGATAGTAGCTTTCTCCATCAGATATACAAACTCCAAATATTGCAATGGTTCGATAAAGAACATATTGCCCAAGTTACTCAAATCCTCACCGAATACCTCGTGGATTGGTTTTCTCACATTAGGATTCAAGTGCATAGGATAAACGAAATCTACATCTGGATATTTGTTTTTCAAGTCCTTGATGGCTGTTACCATGTGAATGAAACCCTCACCGAAGTTCTCACGGCGATGACCTGTAATCAAAACCAACTTCTTACCATCAGCCAAACGATTAATATCATAACCTGCCTGCTTTAAAATCTCTTTCTGCTCCTTCGCCAAAGTCTCGTCGTTCTTCAACTTATTTACTACCATGTGGAGAGCATCAATCACAGTGTTGCCGGTTACATAAATATTACCTTGTGCCTTTTCTTCCTTCAAGTTACTTTCTGACAGAGGTGTTGGAGAGAAGTTGTAAGTTGCAATACGACCTGTAATCTGACGATTCATCTCCTCTGGCCATGGTGAGTAGATGTTATGTGTACGAAGTCCTGCCTCGACATGACCAACAGGAATCTGCTGATAGAATGCTGCAAGTGCTGCCGCTGTTGATGTTGTTGTATCGCCATGAACCAATACTACATCTGGCTTGCACTCCTTGAATACATCTCTCATTCCAGTCAACACACGGGCAGTGACATCATACAGGTCTTGTCCCTGCTTCATGATGTTGAGATCATAATCTGGTTTTACCTCAAATATATTCAATACTTGGTCGAGCATCTCCCTGTGCTGACCAGTTACACAAACGATGGTCTGAAACGCATCATTATGCTTCTGAAACTCTTTTACCAATGGGCACATTTTTATTGCCTCTGGACGAGTTCCGAAGACTAACATTACTTTTATCATATAATATTATTGTTTATCATGAATAACAATTGATTCATACGTAATTTGGTACTAAACAAATGACAGAATCTACACCAATAGTAAAGATACTAATCCAATTCTTCAAAATTCAGTTTAAAAGCATTACTATCCATGACAGCTTTATAAAACTTAACATGTCTTAGATATTCATTGTCTCTAACTACCTGTTTAACTTCCTCTATCATAGTATCATCTGTCTTACAGCCAAAAAAGATTGAAGTCAAAGCTGCAGGATTAAACGAATAAACTTTATGCTCTTTTTTAAACAGCATTCTCTACCTCATCATTATTATAAGGCAAGCTGTGTCTTTTAGCGATTATATAATTGCATCCTGAGCCTCTTTCGGTGGGTCAGTTTCCGAAAGAGAACTGCAGGATGCGTTGTGGGTGATTATGTAGCGCCCACACTACTAAGCTACT
>ULRV01056578.1_pt1 | contig 19547 bp, 19 predicted proteins | sample 1955791 | NCBI WGS metagenome assembly ULRV01 (sample SAMEA4835692, study PRJEB28245) | human gut metagenome | biome: gut microbiome; material: fecal sample | place: Denmark | collected 2008 | reverse complement strand
TAACTCAAGTGGGTGGTTATCGCCGAAATGCCTGGGTGGTCTTCACCGAAATAATCAGTATTGACGGGTATGTATAACCATCCTATTTCTTTTTCAAACGGATAGAACCCCAAACCACTAGGCCAAAACTTCTGATAATTAAATGCATTAATTGATTGAGCATCATAATTGTTTCTACCTGGTCTTTCCTCTGAATCAATAGGAGCTATTTCAATAATCTGAATCTCGTTTTGAGAAGTCTCGTTCCTAATGCTTTTTAGAAAACTATTTATCAGATTACCACGAGGCTGATATGTTCCCCTCTTTATGCTGTCTTCAAGAATATAAAACCATTCATATCCATGTATCTGAGGGATTACTATCCGTTTAATTCTATGCTGCTTTGACAGTTCTGCCAGACCATTGACATGATCATCATCAAAATGAGAGATAAACAAGATGTCGATATCAAGGTCTTTATCATCAAACAATGCCGATTCAATCGTCCTTTTAGGCTCGGCTCTTGTCGCTGATCCACAATCATATACAACACAATGAGTAGAGATTTCTCCTTTTTGATTAGGAATCTCAAAGATCTCTGTGTAGAAACCACCTTGACCAACAGGCTGGATTGTTCTTGTTACTGTATAACACATAGCAATGATAGTATGAAACAATTAGAGTAGGGTTTGTCGTTTAATGCTTACGATATGCGAGATTCCGTGTGCTTTGCCACCGAAAAGTGAACAGGTGTCACCGGAACGCTGATCGGTGATAGTCGGGAATGAGTAGAAATCATCGCACGGCAGTAATATGACACTAATACACACAACCCTAAAACAAGGGAGCCGAACGGCTCCCTTGTTTTATTTTACAATCGCCTCCTTGATGCAATCCACAATGTAGCGGACATCATCATCTGTAACATATGGGCCTGCTGGCAGGCAGAAGCCAACTTTGAAGAGGTCCTCTTCCACCCCGTTGGTGTATACCGGTGCGCCTTCATATACAGGCTGCTTATGCATAGGCTTCCAGGTCGGGCGTGCTTCGATTTTCTTGCCGAGCATAAAGACGCGAAGAGCCTCGACATTTTCATTAGGCTGGCAATCGGTTGTCGCTGAGTCCACCTGATGGATAACGCCGGCAGCTCCGCCGACTGCGGTCTTGATTACCTCCTTGTAAGCGTTCTCCTGTCCCTGGATATGCACCTCAGGATCAAGAGTTGCCGCACAGAGCCAGAAGTTTGCATCGAAACGAGGGTCTGCAGGCTGCTTGTGGATATGAACCCCCGGAACATCAGCAAGGAGTTCCTCGTAGAGGGCCTGGACGTGCTTGTGATGAGCGATATGCGCATCGAGAACGGTCATCTGGCCGCGGCCTATACCGGCGCAGACGTTTGACATACGGTAGTTGTAGCCGATGGCTGTATGCTGATAGTAAGGATATGCATCGCGTGCCTGGGTGGCATACCACATAATCTCGTTGGCCTCTTCAGGATTGCGGCAAATGAGGGCGCCGCCTCCGGAAGTGGTAATCATCTTGTTGCCGTTGAATGAGAGCACGCCGTACTTTCCGAAGGTACCGAGTACCTGGCCGTTGAAACGGGAGCCCATACCTTCGGCAGCATCTTCAACAACCGGAATTCCATATTTCTCTGCGATTGCAAGGATTTTGTCTATATGATATGGCATACCATAGAGAGCTACCGGAACGATGGCCTTGGGATACTTGCCGGTTTTCTCCTTGCGGTCAAGGATTGCCTTTTCGAGAAGCTCAGGATCCATGTTCCAGGTCTCCTTCTCGGAACCGATGAAAATAGGTTTTGCTCCAAGATAGGTGATAGGATGAGATGATGCACAGAAGGTGTAGCTCTGGACACATACCTCATCGCCGGGGCCTACGCCACAGCCGATAAGTGCAAGGTGAACCGCTGCTGTTCCTGCTGAAAGGCACACGACCTTGCGGTCGAGCGGCTGACTGCCGTCAGTCTTGCTATTGGCAAATGCCTCAAGGTCCTTCTCGAAGGCATTTACATTCGGTCCCATAGGGACTACCCAGTTTGTGTCAAAGGCTTCTTTGACATATTTCTGTTCCCAGCCCTCTTCGCTCATGTGGGCGAGACAGAGGTAAATTGTTTTACGTTCTTCTGACATGATTGTATTTTATTATGTTGTTTTCTCTTTAAATCTCCTCACCGGCAAACTTCACCTTGAATCCAAGGACTGTTGCGAAAATCATCTCGATGTCTTTCCAAAAACTATAATGTTCGTAGTAATACTTATTAAGACGGACCTTGTCCGGATAGATTACTGTATCATTGTACTCCACTGCAATTACCTGAGAATCACGAGTATCACCTACAGCCTGACGCTCAGCAACATAGTTTGATATCATCTCATCCTCTAGGCGATACTTTAACGTTGCTGGCCCAGTGATACCAGGCCGAAGCTTGAGAACCACCCTGTCATCTCCCTGCAACTGATCAGCATATCCAGGGACATCAGGGCGTGGGCCGACAAATGACATGTTGCCAATGAGCACGTCCCACAGTTCAGGGAGTTCGTCGATCTTATAATGGCGGAGCTTCGCGCCCAAAGGGGTGATTCTGCTATCGCCAGCCACGCTCACTGAGGAACCACTGTGCTTCACCGTCATTGTCCTGAACTTATGACATGTGAATAGCTTGCCATCCCGTCCAACGCGCTTCTGGCAAAAGAACGCCGGTCCGCCAGGCATCTTGATCTTGATTATAATTGCTACGATGGGGTACACCCACCATAACAATAGTAAGCCGAAAAGGCTCGCAATGATGTCGAATACTCGTTTGATTATCATATGTGCTTTATTTTTTAGGAGTCACTTCAATATAATAATATCCATTCTCAAGAGTCTTGAGGATTTTTACTTCACTCACTGCCTTTGCAGATTCGAGTGAGGCTAGATTATCTGGTGAGATTGATGCGAACATGCGCAATCCCTCATATACTGCAACCTGCTCAATAGCTATTGCCATCAGTTTGCCGATACCTTTTCCACGGGTGCGATAATCTGCGATACGACCGCGGAAACATTTGCCATTGAAGAATGAGCGAAGAAAGAAGTATCCCAATATCTGCTCACCATCATCAACTACAAAAGTCTGAAACGCCTTATTCTTAACAATTTTTCTTACAGACTTCTCATCAAACTCATGTGGTTTGAAGAACTTGAATGCTTCCTCTGGCTGTTCCTGAAAGAACCGCACCAAAGGTTTTACGTCTGCCTCCGTAGTCTCGCGAACAGAATACTCGCTGCTCAAAGGCGCTAACAAGCCATTAACATTTTTCAACTTACTGTGATAACGGCATGTGAACAGCCAACCGTTCACGCTCTCAACCATCTCCCACAGAAAACCGAATTTATCTCTGATTATATGTGCAACTTCGTATAGCATAACATTAGAAGTGTTACATTATTGTATTATAGGGATTGTCGTTTTTTGTTTTTGTTTTGACCAAAGCAGCCGACTGATCCCATCCGTTTCTGCTTTCAGTCCATCAAATTTACGTTTTTATATCTCATTCCGGTCGTTTCGGCTGGATTTTTTGTCCATTGTCTATGACAGAGGCATAGTTCCCACTTGAAAGCACTTTTCTATGTGTATATTTTCGTTTCAGGAGGCCGCCAGCTGTGCTCTCTGCTCTATCCTGTCTGCCAGCTGCACCACGTTTGCTGTGTGGATGCCGAAGAAGATGTACAGGATTTTCGTCAACTTCGTCCGGGCCTTGACCCGCCTTAGGTCGTAGTGCTCTTACTGACGAGTACGAAGTTCTCTGCCATTGCATGAAGCGGAAGCAGCAAAATTTCGAACTTTTGACATGCAGATTAATTATGCGATTCCTCCAAATTCAGCTTTCCACGGCCTGTTGGAGGAATTCATTTTCTCCATATCAAATATACAAAATATTTAACACCTTAGCAATCAATTTGTTAGAAACAAGATTAACATTTCCCGATAGTCCCTAGTTACCTTATGCATAACACACGTCTGTCATTGTCTTGAACTTGAATGCCTTAAATATCTTTTCGTTCTTTCCCATTCTATCTTACGTGAAGAAGATGCCATTGAAACAATTCTTGTTGGCAAAGAAGGGAATAATGATAGTTTCAATCAATAATGGTGACAATAAAGTTAATGCAACTACTTCCCCTAATATTTTATCAGTCTTTTTGACAAATATTAAGTACCATTACTGTTTAGCCATTAGTATAGTATTAAAAATGATTCATTATTACATTATAAGCATTTTCCACTAAGTAGTTCTGCTTTAAGAACTCATAACCTTTTTCTCCCATTGCAGTCATATCGCTATTTAGCATACGATTCACAGTATCGGTAAAGGCTTGCACATCATTGCTTGGCGAATAGAAACCAAAACCATTCTCTTCCGCTATTGTGCCCGTATCGCAATTTGGATCCGTACAGGCAATAACGGGCATTTTACATTCCAAGTATGATAACAAACGACTAGGGAAATTCGGAATGGTAAATCGGTAATCAAGAAATATCAACCCCACATCACATACTTGAACCAACTGATCATAATCAGCCTTAGGTAGCCCAGACATTAGCGTAATGGACTTTGGTTCGTATTTATTGTACCAATTCTCAAGCTCTTGATAGGAAGTTCCGGTGCCAACCACAACAAAATGGCAGTCACATCGATTGGCATTAGCTTCCAAACAATCAATCAGAAAAGGAATCCCTTGCGGAATACCTAGGTTTCCACCATAAATGAATATTGGTTTATCTAAAGGAAGATTATACTTACTTCTTATTTCATTGCGTCGAAGAGGAGTCTCACTATCCTCTTTAATCAATTCCACTGAATTCGGGCATATTTCGACCTTATCCGGATTCACCTGAGGATTATGCTCGATAAGAAATCGGACGTTTGCAGGACTCATACAGCCAATAACATCAGAAAGGGCATACAATTCTTCTTCCTTTCTTCTAAACATTCTGTATAATAGGCCCTTAATCCCTGTTTTTCTAAGCATTCCCATATCCAAGGCATTTTGTGGGAAAATATCTTTTAACATAAGATAGTTCAAGGCCTTATCCTCTGAAGAAGACTTTGCATATCGAATAACATTATTAAAGGTAATAGGAGGCGTACTGTAAAGTATCAAATCGAAACACACTTCTCCAAAGTACCTTTTCAATGCAATCTTGAAAGTTGGTTCAAGCAATAGTTGTCCTATTCCCTTCTCTATTACATTGGTCTTTTTTAAATTAAGAGAACGAACATGAAGAGTAAACACATTGTCTTCTTTAGTCAAATATGTTTTCTTTCCAATCCTGCGCTCAACAGGGCACACAATATAGACCTGATGCCCCTCATTTTTAAATTTCCGCATCAAGTCGTTATAAATGCCTCTTTTGTTCACATCTATACTAACCATTGTTAAGAATAGTACATTCATATCATATAGATTTTATTAATTGAACTCGTTTCCATCCCCAATGCCACAGTATCCATACAGGAGCCCAGAGGACATCAGTTGGGTAGTGAGAGAGGAGATGAAGGTTATGTTTAACAATTCTGTACACTGAGCCGATTTTTCCGGAAGGTGCCCCGGAGAGCCTTTTATCATGATGCCCAAAGTTGCCGCCGCACATTACCTGCTCAAGGATGTATCTTCCTTCTTTTTCATCGGGGTCGCATAGGAGATACTCCGGTTCAAGAAGAAAAATGGTTTTCATTATCCACATCACGCCTTTTGCAAAGCGTATCATTCCGAATTCCTTAAGAGTTAAGTTGGTCTCTTCGAAATATCTTCCTTGCGCAGCCTTGAGGACAAAATAGTAGTCCATGAGTTGCCTCAGGCCGACTCCTTCATAGAGGAAATGCCTGTAGATGTGCAGGAGAATGTAGAAAAGGTTGAATTGAATGGATGGTGTTACAAGTCCATTGCTTTCGGCAAACATTTCCTCCTTGTGGGCTTCAAACCATTTTTGCAGGCGTTTGTTCTTGCGCAAGTTCATCAGGATTTCCGGGATATAGTGCATTTCCACTTCAATCCCTTTGAGCCGTTTGAGGTGCAGGTGTTTGTAGTCCCATTGCGGATTCGCATCTCCCAAGGAGTGCGCGTATTCAATGGCTCTTTCCCTTCCGCAGTCGACCAATATGTCTATGTCTCCAGGTTGGCGCAGGGATGAAAGTGCATCTCCGTAGAGTTGTGCCATTGCCTGTCCTTTGAGAATGGATGAGCGTATGCCTGACTGCGATAACTCTTTCTGTAGTTGCCGGCAATGCGTGTCCAGGGACTCGTTGCGTTTTTGAATCTGTATGACCTGGGAAAGCCATTGGAGCCTGAGATTATCCGGCATTGAGCATTCAGGATGTGATTTTCTCAGTTGCTGAACACCATAAAAGGTTATGCCTACCAAAGCCTGTCTTTTTGCTTCTTCGTATATCGCATACCAATCCCGTTCCGAAGGTGACAGAGGGACTGTCATCTCCGGGTGAAGGGTGATTTGAATTAAGGGGATAATACTTACGACCATTTTGATTCAGCTCGTGAGAATTTTGTTGTACTGCTCATCCAACAATGAGAACATATTGTGAAATATCAATAGATAATAAATCCTGATCATTCTCTCTTGTTGCCACAGGCTGGAAATAAAGCGTATCGGTATTATTCACTCCATAAGGGAACTTAAACACTCCGAACTGAAATGTATAATATGGCATGCAATCTTTCTTCTCCTTATAGATTTCTGTAAAACCTTCTTGAAGATTACCGCAGTACATGTGTACATACTCATCCTTGATGCCAGCACCTCTCTTACGACCGAAATAGAATTCCATTCGAGATGTGTTGCGACCATCACCTTCCACTGTAGTAGAGAAAACATATTTGTTTTTCCACTGACAACCATAGATGCAAGAACCATCAATAGGAGCTATCATTTTCACGGAATAATCAATAGGATTCATCAGATAGATAAAATCATCTGCAAAGGGAGCATCAGTAGCATAGAGCAAACCCTCAGGAAGTGCGAACACCACACAACCACGATACTTCTGGTCGTTTGAGCACACACGTTCTACTCTCTTGAAGTTGTCTGTTACCTTCCATATCGCAGAAGCTTCATCAAAATCACCCGTGAATATCCAAAGACAATCGCGATAAGGATCATTCACAATAGCATGAACGTGATTAATGGTGCCTTGCGGGAATGTATATACAATATTCCACTTATCATTACCGGTACGTTTATAAACTGATACCGGCTTCTTTTCTCTATTGCCAAGATATCCGCCAAAGTATATACCATCATCTACAGAAGAAATCCCTTCCACTTGAGTAAAAATCAATGGTCGAATACCTTCACCACAGAAGAACCCCTCTGACAACTGACCCGAATTTAAGTCCAGTTCATAAATCATACTCCCTACAGAAAGGAGCACAATATCTTCGTTTAAAGCCCAAGCAGAACGCACTCCCATTCTAAGCAAGCGATACAAGTATCTGCAACGCCCAAGGATTCTCTCTTTCTTGCTCTTGAAAATTGGAAAAGATTTCACCAACCTACCGTTTTCCAAAATGAGCACTTCTCCCCAGCGGTAGCACACCAACTTGCCTGAGGGAAGGAAGCAGAGGGGTGAAAGGCTTTTCTTCTCCTTCTTAATATTATAGCGCATACAACAACCCATATGTACAATAAAACCTTTGTACTCGTTTAGTAATGCTACAAATCACTTCATATCCTATAGTGCCGAGGTCCTGAGCCATATCATCAGCCGTATAAGTTAAATCACCACTTTTACCGATAATAACCACTTCAGTCCCCATTTTTACGTCTGGGATTTCTGTCACATCCACCAAAGTTTGATCCATACAGATTCGCCCTACAATTGGTGCTTTACAGCCATTAATCATAACGAATCCTTTATTCGAAAGAAGTCTGTTTAGGCCATCGGCATAACCTGTTGTGATAGTAGCCACCTTCATTTCCTTTTTAACCATGAAAGTTCTACCATATCCAATCGTTTCTCCAGGATGAACGTTCTTCACCATTGACACTACCGATTTCCATGTCATAGCTGGTTTCACTCCATTAGGCAGATGATTATCGACATCCGGTTTTAATCCATATAGCACTATCCCTAAACGCACAATCTTCCCAATACCCTCAAATTCGGAACTGTTTTTCAAGTAATAAAGACCGCCAGCCGAATTGCAGCAATGCACGTATGGCAGTTTCAAGTCGGCAACGGCATCTGCAACAGCCTTAAACTTTTGAATTTGACCATAAGTAAACTCCTTTGCATCTTCTGAGTCGGTATCGGCTACACACAAGTGGGTAAACAAACCTTCTACTATCAAAGAGCCAGAATATTTTCGAATAATCTCTTCGCATGAGCTTGTGTTATCACCATCTAAACCGATTCGGTTCATTCCTGTATCAATAGCAAACTGACATTTTACTCTTTGACCTGTTTGACTCAACGCCTCTGCATACTCTTCAGAAACGACGGCTTGCGATAAATCAAGGTAAGACAATGTCTTTGCATACTTTGGAGATGTATATCCCAAGATTAGAATTTCCCCTTTGATGCCTGCATTCCTCAGCCCAACAGCTTCATCGATGTTCGATACTGCAAAAAGACGGCATCCTTGTTCGGACAACCACCTTGCAATATGAGCATCGCCATGGCCGTATGCATCAGCCTTGATTACAGCCATTATTTCAGTATCTAACTGTAGGCTTTTCTTATAAATGAAATAGTTCTGCTTTATCTGGTCAAGGTCTATCTCAATCCATGACCTGCGCTCCATTTGATTTACAATGATTTCCATTGCTATATTCTGTACTTCTTCGGTACGAAGTAGGGGTACGTTGGATTCTTCTGGTTATTAATATAATTAAATAATTCTTTAGAACGTGTCATATAAACTGGCACGCCATCAATTACAGCAGATTTCAAGATGCCAGCCGTCTGAAGGTCATTGTAGAAGTTGGCTTCTGCAAAGTATTTTGTCCATCTATGCCTGCGTTCGCGTATGCGCAAAGGTGTCTCTCGCTTACTTTTTTTGATAATAAAGTCGCGCTCAAAATACCAGTCCTTTACTGGCCATTCAGGTACTTCCTGCGACACATGGAAGATGGTGAGGTAGTCTTTGATATCCACCCCAATACCAATGTTCCAAGCATCATGTTCTGCACAATAAGCCCAAGCACTATTTGGTCCATGAGCCGTTGGCAATTCCCCTTCTATGTTATGCTCCATCATAGCCTCGGCATGTGCACCGATTGCAGTAAGAGGATTGAGAGGAAACTTGCTGATTTCCGCATCATCATAACGCATAAGGGTGAAAGGAAGGAGACCGGCAGTAACAGGAGATTGGAAAACATTATAGACCGTTGTGAAATTCTGAGCCACATCATCCATATAGTTTTCTATATAATCGCCATAGCTGTTCTCTTCCTCAAACGAACGAATTGCAGGCATAGCCAATGAGCCGCCTTCGTTGACTAACTCATACAACTTGTCAATAACTTCCTCTGCCGACAACTTAGCACCTGCAAGTGCATTGTAAGACGAATGAATCACCATGATGTCATCCTTCTTCACGCCATTGTCTCGCAAGTAGGCAATTATCTTGTTAAAGTCAATAGGCTTGGATTCGTCCACTTGCACGCCCTCAGAAGAAGCCCCTCGGAACTTCTTCAAGGTCTTCACATTGTTCCAGTAGAAGCAACGTAAAGCAACCTCTACTTTAGGCGAAGCCAACACTATTCTATGATAAATTGAACCCAATCCCATTGCCTACATTTTCTTTTCTACAATTTCGGCAAGTTCCATCACTGTATTCCAAGAAGAGATTTCCTTCAGTTTGAAGATGAAGTCATATTCTTTCTCGATAGCCACAAGGATTGCTACACGGTTCACAGAGTCCATATTCTCTGCGTCCATAAAATTAAAGTTCTCTTCTGTCATGATTCGCTCGTTCTTGAGCACTTCGAAAGACAGACGCTTCACGTCATTGATTACATTCTGATCCATTTGTTATACTATTTTTGATTACAATTTAAATGTTTCTTTGATAGTTTTTCTATCCACCTTTCCATTTTGGTTGAGTGGAATGCTTCGAATAAACAGCCATTTATTCGGAACTTCGTAGGCCGGGAGTTCTTTGGTCAAAGCAGCCCTATGCTCATGATAGTCATACTCCCTTCCTTCAATGATGATGGCCAATTCCGTATTGCCTTGTTCGTTCACAAAAGGCATCACAACTGCATATTTACCTCCTGATATAGCTGCATATCGGTTCTCTATCTCACCAAGCTCCACACGGAAGCCATTGATCTTCACCTGAAAGTCTTTTCTGCTGACATACATCAGATTTCCATCTTCTGCATAATAGCACATATCACCGGAACGATAATAGCGTAAGCCATCAACCATCAGGAATTTTTCTGTATTCTCTTTGTCGTTCTCCCAATAACCTGGGGTTAACTGAGGTCCACAAAGACATAGTTCGCCTTCTTGATTCGGCTCAACAATCACCCTGTCATTTTCATCGAGCAGCAAAAGTCCGTTATTTTTAAATGTTTTTCCAATAGAAACAATATCATTGGCAGACTTAGGAGAAGTAATATTGTCCTTGTCGATAAGATAATAAGTGCAGAATACCGTGTCTTCAGTTGGCCCATACATGTTATAGCTAACCATGTTCGGATTGGCCTGATGCCAAGGAGTTATCACCTTGCCTGTAAGAGCTTCACCACAGAGAATGTTATAGCGAACGCTTCCAAGCTCCACCTCATCGAGATAAGGAAGAAGGTTGCGAATCATAGAAGGAACCATCTGTAGAACTGTCAGTTTATAATCCTCAAGCAGACCGGCAATATAAGTGAACTTTACGGCTCTGTTTGGAACAGTATATATACTTGCACCCTTTGCCAAAGGAATCACATATGACGAAACCGAAAAGTCAAACGTCAAGTCAAATGGCTGTAGGCAACGGTCAGCAGAAGTGATATCAAGACCAATATGATTCATTGAATCAATGAAATGAGCCACATTGCCCCTTGTCAACTGCACACCTTTGGGCTTTCCGGTACTGCCCGAAGTAAAGATGATGTAAGCAAGCGTATCATCGCAAACCTCTGCAATCTGCATAATATCCTTGCGCTCATAAGCCTCATGAGAAAAATCGCTTGTAGATACTATGCTAACTCCTTCCATAGGAATCGTATAATTTGCATCAGCCGAAAGGATGGTGCGGGTATGAACGTTATTTATCACCTCAGCATGACGCTCTTTGGGTTGACTTGGATTCAGCGGTACGTATGTCTTACCGCAAAGCCACAATGCCAAGATGGAGGCATAAGTGCGTATGTCATCTGTTGCATACAAGCCGATGAGATTATCATCTGCACTACTTATCACACCGTATATCTGTTCCACATAGTCAAAGAGCTGCCTGTAGCTATACTCTTTGTCTGCAATACAAAATGCTATTGTGTCTGAATCTTTCAATCCAAACACTGGAACCATGAATTGTTCTTTAAAATTTGTCATTGTTTATTTTACTATTGACTTTATTTTTTCCAGAAACATTATTGGATTCTTAAACTCTGTTGATGCTTCTTTTATCACATCATCCGGCAATTCCCACCATTTTGACTCCAAAAGCTTTTCTATAACATCTTCGGAAAAACGGTATTTTATCACTTTAGCAGGAACACCGGCAACGATTGCATAAGGAGGAACATCGCGAGTAACCACCGAACCAGTGCCTATTACTGCACCTGCTCCAACTTTTACTCCAGCTACCACAGTAGCGCGTGCGCCTACCCACACATCCGCGCCTATAATAGTTTTTTCTGTAGGAGGTATCTTATACTCTGCGAATTTCTTGCTATTGCCGACATTACCCCCCCCATAGAAGGCTGAAGAGGTTGATAACCAATCCATTGGGTGGGTTGCACCACCACATAAGAAGAAGTCTCCTATGCTACAAAAAGGACCAATTTGAGCATTGTAAACTTGAGAGTCATAACCTACATACGAATACTTATCCATTGTAGAGTTATGGAACTCTGTGGCAGAATCCACATGTGAAGTCGGGTGTATTTGACTATTAATCACACAACGCCCCCTAAGTATCTTCTTAAAAAACTTAGAATATAAATAGGTTAAACTAATCATTTCAAAATATTTTTTAAATAGATTTCCGCTGCATTCCAGTCAGAAAATTCCCTTGCCGTTTGTTTAGCATTTGCGGATATTCTCTCCTTTTCTGCAGCACTCATTTTGTTAATCTTTTTAATTATAGAAGCAAGTTCTTCTGCATTTCCAGGTGTACATAAAAAACCATTTTCACCGGATTTGATGATGCCTTCCATTCCTCCATTGTTACCCGCAATGGTGATACACCCTCTTGACATAGCTTCAAGATAAACCAACCCAAACACCTCATGATCACTAATCATCACAAAGCAATCAGATTTGTCATACCAGTTGATAATCTTCTCACGCTCTATCTTTCCTAACAATGAAACTGCATCGCCCAATTGGTTATTGAGAACATAATCAGATGTGCTTTTTGTAGCAGTATCTTCCTGCCCTATATATCGCAAGAAAAAGTCTTTCTGAGGATATACTTCATAAAGTGCTTCCGCAATAGCCTGTGGATGCTTATAAAAAACCATGCGTCCTACAAACAAGAAGTTTCTAACGAGACCATCATCCCATTTTCTATTCGGACACTCTCTTTCAAGGAAAGAAGAAGCGATGCCGGAATAACAAATAAAGCGATGATTGCTTAACCTGTATGCCCCTTCAATACTACGTTGAATGGACAATGATCGATAACCTAACACATCAAATTGGTTCAATCTTCTTTCGGCTTCAGCACCCAATATTCTATGGATGGTTTCAGCACTATCATGGAAAACAACAGCCGTCTTTGCATTATTGAATTTGCCCCTTATACGTTCGATAATCTCCACTGTAGGATTACAAAAATGTCCGATAATGGCATCAGGTTCGAATCCGATTCTTTCAAGTTCTTTTTGTAAACGTTGAGCATGATTATCGAGAGTTGCTTTCCGGAAAGATCCATGAGGAACATATTTCAATATTGGAATACTCAGAACCTTTGCTCCATTATGGTCATAATGAGTTTCTTTGGTATCTAAACTCATCGCAGAGTTATCGCCACATATTTTCTTTCTCAATGCAGGCAACATTCTACCCAACATAAGATAAAGTTTTGGGAACTGAGAGCGATAGTGAGCCACTATCACTTCATGCCCCTGCTTTACCCACTCATCCACAAAAAAATTACATACTTTGGGGTCAGTAGGAGTTGCCTCCTCATGCCACATTGGGGTTATAAATAATATCTTTGCCATATAATAATCTGCGTTATTTTGTTGCGTAATATCTGTACTGTTTAAGAATAGAACGTTTTCAAAAATGTCCTTATTCACCTTTTTACCAAGAATATATAAAGCGAATGCCGATAAATAGGTCCTATGATATACAATTACTCTGTATAAATACTATTTTCAATCTTTGCAGTTTCTTCCCAAGAGAAGCAGGGACGCAACGGCTGTTCAACTCTATTATTGAGCATGAATACAATTCTATCTGAGATATTTTCTACAAAGCTTTCCCCATGGCAAAATGTATTTTCCTCGCCCATAGCTTCCGGAATACCCCCAACCTTAGCTCCCACAGCGTTAGCGCCACACGCAATTGCTTCTACAGCTATCAACGGCAGTCCCTCATTTCGACTTGGGAGAATGAGTACGTCCACACAATTCAACATTGAAGGCATATTTTCTGCAGGAACGTTACCCCACATCTTGAGTGGTACATTATATTCAAAACATTTTGATTTTACGTAATCCTCCATTTTTCCTGAGCCCATAATCCAAAATTCTATAGGTGACTTGTATTTGTCGTTCACGGCTTTAAAAATACTTGGAAACAATTGGGGATTCTTAACTTCTATAAGATGTCCTGCAAATGCAACAACTTTCTTACCATAGACTCCTTTATCCTTCTTCAAAATAGTTCTATATGAATCTTCATATTTCTTAAACAAGTTACTAACCCCATTGTATAGCACTATTCTGTTCGCATGGTCTGAAATCCTTTTAGATGTTTCTAACAGCGCTTTACTTACCATAAAATTTAATGTAGCACCTTCTAAAATTTCCTTTGTCATTCGGAATTCATAATCACTATCGAACGGTGCAGTATGAATATCAGTTCCGTGCCACGTCACATAATAAGGTATTCCATAACGTCTTTTGATTTCTAATGCCAGCCTCCCTGAATTGGTGGAATTAGCTACAATTTTGTCATATTGTTTGAACAATGATATATGTTTAAACTGCCAATTCTTATTAATAATAGGGCTTCTATGAAGTTTATTCATTAGAATATAATCTATTAATGAGAACTTACGCCATTTCAAATTAATTTTGATGCCATCTATCTCAATATCATTAGGTCTTTCTATTTTATTTTGCCCTTTAAGCTTTCTATACAACCACCCCGAATAAATCTGAAAAGAATATACATCTATAGAATAATTTGCAATCTTCAATAAGTGACTTATTCGATTCAACTCTGCATTCATCATACCCTTCCGGTTGTAAATGCTATCTTCAATTATTATTGCAATTTTCATACTTTACGCGATTTTATTATTTTACTAGGATTCCCTCCTATGATGCTGTATTCCGGAAAATCCTTTGTTAGAACACATGCCATTGCGATAATAGAACCCCTTGAGATATGGCGTCCTGGAGTCATTTTTACATCGCGACCAATCCATACGTCATCATCAATGATGGTGGTTTTGCGAGCTCCCATTCCTTGAAAACACATTGGTTTAGAAGTATCTGACACATCATGATTAACATCAAGGATGAAGCAGTTAGGACCCATCATCACATAGTTGCCAATAATCGTATCACTAGGGATATGACAGTTAATGCCTATGCCGGAATAATCACCAAGTTCAACATTAGTACCAGAGCCGAACCACGCTCGTCTTTCTATGTTTACATGGTTACCACATTTTTTAAATATCCGTTTGCATAGAAAGGTTCGAACGCTTTTTCCAAACCTGTTTGATGGAAGGTATTGTCCTATACTATAGTATAAAACAAGACAAATCAAAGAATGTATTTTGATTTCTTTATTATTTATTTTCATTATCCGCTAATCTGTTGCGGATAAGCTTCGCTGGGGCTCCTCCAACTATAGAGTATGGCGGAAAGTCTTTAGATAAAACAGAACCCATTCCGACAATTGTACCTTTCGCGACATGACGACCTGGAGTCAAAATAGTACGAAGCCCAATCCAAACATCATCTTCTATGATAGTTTGTTTTGGAGGTAACATACCTTGGTCGTTCAGCGGAATATCAGTTCTGTCAAACCGATGATTTTGTGGCCAGATTAAGCAATCTCGCGAGATGATTACATGATTGCCAATTATTGTATTACTAGGCAAGATTGTTCTTGCTCCAATGCCAGACTCATCTCCCATTTCTATATTGCGACCTGATCCGAAGTTTACCCGTCTGTTAATAGTTCTAATATGACCGCATTTCTTGAAAATGCGCTTAACGCAAAAAACTCGAATCCTGTTACTTACCCCCCCCCCATACAAAAGAATAGGAATCTGGAAGGTATTGGGCAAAGCCGTAATAGATAGCCAAGAACAAAATCTGCTTGACTGAAATTTCAAATCCTTTAATTTTCATTTTAGGGCAATTTTATGTTTATAATAAAAATCACTATGACCTACAGAGACGAAATAGAAGCCCATCAGCCATAAAGAATTAATTTGGACATACAACATATTATCTATTGCAAAGAATAGCTGAAATATAAAATGATACATATAAAAATAATCCTTTGTTATGCGATATCTTTCCAATTGCATTTTGAGGTTTATCCAAATAATAGTAACGTATAACACAAGGGCGACAAAACCTCCTCCTGCAAACAATTCCGCATAACAGTTATGTGAAAAGATATGATAGCGATTAACCAAAACGAAATTTGAAGGTCCTACACCAAATAACGGGTGAGAAAGACCACATTTTATTGCTTCCATTAAAATCGTTGAACGACTATCATCCTGAAAACTTGTTGCTGATCTATCTGCTAAAAGACTACCAGAATAAAAAGTATCAAAGAATGGCAAAGCTACAAAGCATACTATAAGTACTATCATCAATAAAGCAAATATATTCTTGAAACTTAATCTAAGTTTTCCAACTAAAAATAGACAGACAAGAAATGGAATTTGCAAATATAGAACTTGTCGTGAAGCTGTCATCAGAGATATCCATGCTGATAATACAAACAAACCGAGGACTATGGCTATTTCCAAAAATTTCATTTTACTAAACATCGGTCGCAGCAAGAAATATATTGCAAAAGATGAATAGAACAAAAAATATGCGAACATATTAGCGTTCAAAACTTCATCTCCTAGCCGATCTTGAAATTCTTGTGCAATTACAAAGCCAATGTTTGTACTCGCATAATACATCATTGATGCTAAACTTGAAATCATTATTAAATATAGCCATTTTGCATTACCTTCCACTTGCGACAAATGATAAATTGATAAAGAAAGAAAAAAGCCAGATGCTATTTTAATCATACCTTGTAATGCAGCATCTCTATTATAAGCAAATAGAGATGCTATACATAGCCAAGCTAACAAGTACATATATTTCTTCAGGCTTGGGTTCGGCAATAAATCTCTTATACAAAAGAAAAATACCACCAAAAAGACGATAGGAAGTAATATATGTAGTGCTATTTGTAAAAAGCTACCTTCTAGTGCAACCGCACTAATTGCCACTAACATCAATAAACATATATTGACAAATCGGCTATTAATTAGACTCATGATATTCTTTGGGATATGGTGTTTTATCAATATCAGTCTTTACTACTCTTGCAGGATTTCCAACAGCGATACAGTTAGCAGGGATACTTTTTGTAACAACAGAATTAGCCCCTATAATCGAATTATCACCTATTGTTACACCTTTACATATTCTGACATTTATGCCAATCCATACATTTTCACCAATAAATATAGGTGCATTATCGGAATATTTCCATGTACGCATATCATGACCTTCTGGTGTTAAACGCATTTTTCTTCTCCACTCTGGATTAATAGGATGACTATTATTATCTGTTATAATTGTATTGCCAGCCATTGTAGTATACGCTCCTATTTCAATTCTATTCACACATTGAATCTCCGAACTAGGAGCTATACGAGAATGTTCATGCATAATGAATTGACCTCTATGAGATACTTTAATATGTCCCATAGGCCAACATCCGTCCTCAATTATAACATTTTCTTTTTTGGCACCATCAATTAAAGATATTCTTGAAGAAAGAGAAATATGGTGATTTCCTCCATAGAATATAGCTTTAGACTGCAAATCTTGTAATATTATATTCTTGCGAAAATTTTCAATCTTATCTAATATTAATCTTCTGATTTTTAATAGTATGTTCATGTCTTTTTTATTTTAAAATTTTAAATATTGCTTTTCTTTCATCTTGATTTAACGCTATAAAATATACAGATGATGTAGATATTGCCACACAAACAATTGTAGCAATTATCTGTCCGATTACTCCGTATAGAGTTGAAAACAAAATATATGACGCTAGAAAGGATATAAAAGAAGAAATGAGAATAGGAACAAGTACTTTATAGCAATATTGTCGCACAGAAAAACCTTGCACACAATGACGAGCATAAACTAATCTTACAAAAATTACGATAAAATTCGTAAAAACCTTTGCCAGAACAGCCGCAATTGGAGACATCCCCATAGCAAAAAGTAAATAGACAAGCACAATGTCAAACAGAAATGTTATAGAAGATGCTATCTGATAATTTCTAATTTTCCCTGACGCAAACACGCTCATCCACAAAGGTCCGCCAATAGCATTAAGCATTGATGCAATTAAAAAATAAATTACAAATTCAGACGTGTATTCGGGCACATTCCCTAACCAAAGACTTAAAAGCCAATCAATATTGAATATTATTGGAAGAGACACAATAAACAATAAGAAATACGATACTTTTGAAGCATTATAGATTAGACTATATAAATAGTGCCAATTGCCTACAGCATATGACTTTGTAATTTGAGGTTGGTATGCAGTTTGGAAGTTTGATACTAGTCCACTAATAGCACCATTTGCTTGTTGCGCTATTCCCATAGCCGCATTAGCTGTTACCGAATGAAAGATATTGGTTAAGATTGTAGTTCCCTGTCCGGCCCCAACAACAGCCAACTGGCCGAGCAATGTCCATCCCGAAAAACTAAATATTTGCAAAAACATTTTTTTGTCAAAAAACAGCCTATATTTTGTTTCCGGGAATCGTTTACGGCAAATTACTCGATATATTATGAGGTTTACAAAAGAAATTGACATCATTAAAACCCCATAAAATATCAGTTTATCAAATGGAGCATAAATTAAAGATAGAGCAATACATAATTTCATAATAGAATCAATAATGCTAATATAAGCAAAAATTGTCATTCTTTCATGTGAAATTACGCATGCACTAAATGGAACAACAATCATGTTTATGGATAACGTGAATACAGAAAATTGATATAACCAATTTGCCGCAACCTCTCGACCTTCAGGTATGTTAATTTTTGAATTAAGGAACCAAAGACCTATTGTTTCACATAATATTAAAATAATACCAGATAAAATAATATGAGTAGTCAAACTCATACTAAACATATCACTTAAGCGTTCCTTATCTGCTTTACCTAACTCAAAAGAAAGAAATCTTTGAGTAGCAGAGGTCATAGACGTCTGCATAAAAGAAAACAAAGCAACAACACCTCCTACTACGTTGTATAGTCCATAGTCAGAAACACCAAGTTGTGCCAGCACAACTCTAGATGTGTATAGTGCAATTAGCATGGTTATTACCATTCTAACATATAGGACAATCGTATTTTTAAATAAGCGTTTTGAATTATTTATTTGTTCCATACATTAGTGTCTACCAAAAAAATCATAAAAGTTCTTTGAAAATATTGAGAGTTAGGTAATTACAAAGGTTTTCGGAGTCAACCGATTTGAATTTATCTTTGCCAGACTATCGTAGAATGGCACATGAATAAAGGAAAATACGTGTTCTCCCAGCTTTTAGACTTCCTTGACAGGAACGATTTCAACTATCTGGCTCGGAAGTATGAAGATGACAAATACGTTAGGGATTGTCGTTTTTTGTTTTTGTTTTGACCGAAGCAGCCGACTGATCCCATCCATTTCTGCGTTCTGGTCATCAAATTTCCGTTTTTATATCTCTTTCCGGTCATTTCGACCGGACTATTTGTCCATTTTCAATGGCAGAGGCGTAGTTCCCCCTTGAAAGCACTTCTCTATGTGCATATTTTCGTTTCAGGCAACCACCAGATGTGCTCTCTGCTCTATCCTGTCTGCCAGCTGCACCACGTT
>ULRV01009529.1_pt1 | contig 20381 bp, 14 predicted proteins | sample 1955791 | NCBI WGS metagenome assembly ULRV01 (sample SAMEA4835692, study PRJEB28245) | human gut metagenome | biome: gut microbiome; material: fecal sample | place: Denmark | collected 2008 | reverse complement strand
ATCATACCCAGGGCGATGCCCTGGGCTAGGAGCTTTTGGGCTTTCAGCCCGTTTCAACCGTACAGGTCGGCTTTTTCGTTGTTACATTGTTACATTGTTACGTTTTTGTTTTTTGATAACGCATTAACGTTATAACGTTTAACGTTTTTGTTTTCGAAGGCGGCAAGCGAAGGAGGAAGACAGGAAGACAGGAAGAGAAAGGACAGAAGACAGGAAGAGAAGGGACAAAGCAGCAAGAAGGGAAAGGACAAAGCAGAAAGGCCCATTAATACAAATTACAAACAACCTCTTCTTGAGACATTATGACAAATATAATATTTATATATTATATAGTATTATTCGTATTATACATAATTTATCCTGTACTAAGGAAACTGTTTTTCTCATGCCTCAAACTAAATGTCATTTTCGAAAACGTTAAACGTTAAACGTTATCATGTAAGAACCGACCTCTACTACAGGCGTCTCCGCAAACCATGGCCGACTGAAAATCAAAAACGTAACAATGTAACAATGTAACAACGCAACTTTGAGCTGAGGCAAGCGTAAGTTACGACCAAACACAGTCGTAACCTACGACCAAACGCAGTCGTAAGTTATCTACAAGCACGGACGTAAGCAACCCTCGGCAAGGTCCCTGGCCAAGACCACCAAAAACGGAAGCAAAAAGAAGGAAAAAGAGACTGATTGTTTAGGCAAAATCCACCAGTCCAATACGTTAGAACCGACGACTCAAAAAATGATTTCGCTACAAGGCTCGCGTCTCTCTCCAAAAGGGGTCGAACTATCCCGTCATGCTAAGCAAAAGCCCTTCAAAAGGGGATGAAAACCAAGAAAAAACGCCTCGTTAAGATTATTTAACGGAAGCCCCCCATTTTTGCAATGTTTAGTAAATTTGCACCCGAGAAGCAACCATTCTCCTCGCTTTGCGCACCTTTTGCCATACCTGAAGGCGACCACAAGGGACACGCATCTGAGCAAGAAGACACTAAGAAAAAAATAGTGATCAATAAACATAGTAAATAACACCAAAAAGAGAACATTAAAACGATGAGAACAACTACATCACAACAAGGCAAGCGCTGCACTTGGTGGCGCTGCCTGGGTAGTAGTTTCGCCACGGCGCTCCTTGCAGCAGCTCCCCTAGTAGCATCTGCTCAAACGGGCAAAGCGACGCGAAACGACGGAATGATCGGAGCAGCCACCCTCAAGGGTCAGACTGCAGAACAGATTCTTGCGGCCAAAGTTGCTGACAAAGAGGTCGGATCGCTGAACGATCCGAGCAAGGTCTTTTTCTTCTACAACGTAAAAACGGGCAAGTTCCTCAGCATGGGAGGCTATTGGGGTATGCACGCTTCGCTAAAGGACACCCCCGTCGCCTTTTGGGCTCAGAATGGAAGCAGCACTGCCATCAACTTTGCCAAAGACCTAAAAACCAAGCAGGGTTCTTGGATGAAATGGGTCGAGAATAGTAATAGCACCGACGAGGGCGTATTTCTTGACCGAGGAAGTAGCTTGGGCCAGTATTATACCGGATACAACGGTTGGTTCCTCGAAAAGGATCCAACCGACGCAAAGCATAACACTTATAGGCTCTACACCTATACAGGCAAAACTACGCTTTGGCCTAGCAAACAAGTCTATCTTTCGGCGCTTGGAGACGCTGCATCAGAGAAGAACTGTGATGCGGACACGAAAGACAACCTTATCAACAGCGGACTGTGGGACGAGCACTCCCAATGGCGTATCATTTCCTTGAAGGAGATTCAGGATTTGATGGATGTAGCGTCCGAGAATCTGACCGACCCGCTTGACCTTACCTTCAAGTTGGCTTGCCCCGGATTCGATCGTGGCCGTATGGACATCGATGCTTGGAAAGCGGTCGCCACAGGTGGCTACGCAAGAATCGGACTGGAGCAATGCTTCCACAAGTTCGTACCCAATGGTAAAACAGAGTCCTTGACACGCAGTAGCGACAAGAACTACGACAATACGTTCGACAAAAACTACGAGTTCCCGTACAAGGGAGACCAGCTCCAAACCTTCGTTGACCGTGAGGACTACAAGCGCCACATGGCCAAATAATTCTGTATGGACGTACGCGGTATGCACGGCTACATCTACCAAAAGCAGAATGTAACGAAGCCTGGCACCTACGTCATCGAGTGCAAGGGCTACTCCAACACCCCGAAAGCCCTTCTCTTTGCTGGTATTGGACAAAATGATGGCTCCGGCTTGGTCGAGGGCACCAAGCGCACGACCACACTGAACCAGGTCAGCAACATGCCGGCGGACGAGCAGGCACGCCTCCACGTGAGCGAGCTGAACATGGACTATGCGGGCAAGGAGTTCTACGAGTCAAGCAAATATACCAATAGCGTGATCGTACAGGTGACGCAGGCCATGATCGACCAAGCTGGTGCAGAGGGTGTCGGCATCGCCTTCGGTCTCAACATTGGCGATGGCAGCCAAACTCCCAACCTCAACGAATGGACCGTATTCGACGACTTCCGTCTGATCTACGTAAGCAACACGAAGAATGAGGACCTCGTTCTCGACGAACTTCGTGGCGACTTGGAGTATCTGAAGAATGGCATTACCTACAAGAACCGTGTGCTCCGCCTTACCAAGACGTTCAAGCAGAACAGCTGGAACTCCTTCGTGCTGCCCGTAGATCTTACGGTTAAGCAGCTTCGCGATGCCTTTGGTGGCACCGTGCGCCTTGCCAAGCTCAATGCCCTCACGGCCACCGAGTTGCAGTTCGAGACCGTAACCCTCGACGGAAAAGCCGACAAGGATATCGCTCTCGAGGCTTACCAGCCGTACATCATCTTCCCGGCCAAGACGATGGAGGACAACAATAATAGTCCCTACACCGCCACCATCGCCAAGAATGGAAGCACGGAGAATCCCTATAAAGTAACGATCCAGGCTCAGCGCTTCGAGATTCCCAGCGTCACGTTCAAGACGAACGCAAGCAATGAGAACGACCTCAGCAACATGGACGAGAAGTACTGGACGACGACGCTGATCCACAACGTGGGAACCATCACGGCCTACGGCACCTTCGTCCGCACCTTCGACCCGTACGCTACACAGAACGAGACCACGGGCGTTTGGTCATTCTCCAGCAGCAAGGGCACAATCCGCCCAGGCTACTACGACTTGAGGGGAAGCTACTTCTTCGATAATGGCGACGTCTATTACTCTGACACGAAGGTGCGCGGCCTGCGCGGCTTCTCTTGCTGGTTCAAGCCCAACAACAACGAGGCGCCCAAAGTCTATATCGACGGCGTGGAGCAGGAGACAGAGTTGACGGCCATCGGCGAGCTGGTCATCAGCCCCGAGGCTGCGAACCGCTACGGCCACGACAATGGCGTGTACAACCTCCAGGGACAGCGTGTCGGCAATACGACCGAGGGACTGCCCAGCGGCATCTACATCGTCAACGGACGCAAGCATGTGGTAAGATAATCGAATCGGACAAAATTCAAAAAGGAATTAAGAAAAATGAAACGTAAATATATCAAGCCCACCACATCCGTGGTGAGGGTGGAGACGCAGAACAACTACTGTAATACTGTTTCTACATGGAGCGTACGCGACGCAAGCGGAGCAATACAGTCCGACGCCGACAAGGGTTATGTCCTCACGGACGAGGACGAAAATGCAAGGGCTTACGATCCCTGGAACAGCGACACCTGGTAGTCCGCGCGGCATAAGGCCGTCGGAAACGACTACCTACGAGACTTGAGGAACCATGGACGGAACCAGCAATGGCATACGTCCATGGTTTTTGGGCTTCTATCCAGACTTAGTCGCCGTCTCGTATTGGGAAGCTTTTCCGCATCGTCCTTTTGTCCAAGAAGGCTACTTTTTCATCCAAGAAGGCTGTTTTTTCAATCATTTGCATCATCACAGTTATCACCTTATATGAGAAAGAAATATACCCCACCCCAGTCCCAGACGATCCCGCTCGACGTGTCTGGAAACATGATGTACGGCATTGCCTTCAGCAAACCTGGTGGCAAAGGCAATCCGGGCACCATACGCATCCAAAAGCGTCCCGACACCTTCTCACCCTTCACGCAGGAGGAGGAAGAAGAAAACGAGGATAGAAACGACGCAACCCTTTGGGAGCTTTAGCATGAGACAAAGCCAGTCTATGGTCGCCCCCAAATAATCAATAACCGAAAACAAACTAACATGAACATCCTACTATCTCTGTTGGTGTCGTCAGTCTATATTTTCAACGCGCAGGGACAATACCTCTGCATCGGCGAGGACGGCACTCCCATGCTCTCCGACACACCCGTGAGCCTTGAGGTCACACGGGTGGACGAAGTCGCCAACGCCGGGCGCATCCATCTCGACGACACGGGCATGAAATGGATTCTCAAGCCCTCCGCAGCGCACACCTACACCCTCGGCTACCAGGTGGGCGAAGCCAACGCCACCACCTTTGTCTATGTGCGCTCGGGCGCCATGGCTACGACGTTTGAAGAGCCCGACGCCACCTTCCTCGATGGCCAGTGGGCGATATCTACTGGCGAGGAGAGCCAGCCCATCCTCCTCGACGAGACGGCTGACTATGTCTGTCCCCAGTTTTACAAGCAACATGTCGACGTCACGCTCCAGCGCAGCTTGGTCCAGCAGGAGTGGAACACGCTCTGCCTGCCGTTCCCGCTGCACGCTGATCAGGTCAGCGCACTTTGGGGTGAGGGCACGCGCGTGGCTGAATACAAGGGCGACACGGGCGACAAGCTCCTTTTCTCCACCTGCGAGGATATTGAGGCGGGCGTGCCCTACGTCCTGAAGCCCGAGCGGGTCAGCGAAGACAACGTCTATCGGGTCGAGGGTATTGACATCACCTCTTGGGACCGCGGCAACCGGTCTCGCGAGACCGTTGCCGATGGCTCCCGCTTCATCGGCTTCTATGGCCCCACGATCGTTCCGGCCAACGCCTACGTCTTCGGCGACGGCGACCGGATGTATTGTCTCGAAACCGACATGGGAGCCAATGGTTTCCGTGGCTATTTCCAAAGCAACGATCCGCAGGCTGCCGATCGCAACCTCGGCTGGACAGTAGAGGATCAGGAGGTCACCTCCGTCCCGCAGACCGCACCCGTGGTCTCTCGCCCTGCCGATGGCACCGTCTTCAACGCTGGCGGCCAACAGGTGCGCCGCAAGGGCTCTGCCGAACCTCTTGCCCCTGGCCTGTATATCGTCAATGGTATTAAAATCATCGTCAAATAAGTCTCACACAATGAAAACTACACAACACATCCTACTGTGCCTTCTGCTGTGGGCCTTCTCCGCTGTCCATACCCTGGCCGCACACACCGATGCCGAAACGAAGTTTATCAAGGCAGGGAGCGACTTCTCCGAGCTGGACGTCTCCAAGATTCCCAGCAGACAACTGTGGATGCTCTCCACCAACGGAACTGCTTCTGGCAAAAACTTCAAGATCGATTTCTCGAAGAAGAGCCTGGAGATAGTCCTCGACGTCTCGGCTTGCACCTCTGCCCTGGAGAATATCATCTCCTTCGGAAAGAAAATACAGGACTGGAAGGGCAACAACCTCCATTTCTATTATATCCCACCCACCTACAAGCTGCCCTACACTTCCAGCAGGGGACAAAAATTCAGCCAGCGACTCCGCGGCAGCTGGGTCAACCAGAGATTCAATACGCAGACCAAGTTGGACGTGAAGCTTGATGACGACACGAAGATCCTCACCATCCATCTGACCAAGGATGGCTTCTATGTCAACGGCATACTGCAGCAGGCTTCCGGCTCGGCCATCTCTGCCTTGTTCTCCTCCGGGTCTTCCACCATCCAGATAGGTAGCGCCGAGGGAGAAGTCCGCAGCCGTGCCGTCTGCAAGCGCGTGCGCCTGATAGACTATGTCGATATGAGCAAGACAGACAACATCGCCGCCTGGACCAGCAACCCACAGAAGTTTGAGGACCGCAAGGAGGCTGCCCATACCACCTTCCTGCCCTATCCCTCCACGGAGCAGCTCCGTGCCGACGCTACCCACTACGACGCTCCGTGGCTTCCCACGGACGAGACGCGCTCGCTGGTGAGAAGCCTCAACAGCAGCGAGAACGGCGAGGAGTGGCAGTTCTGCTATGTCAAGGGCACAACGAGCGGACCCGCAGCCAGCAAGTTCTACGCCAAGGACTTCGAACAGTCGCCCTACTATGTCGCCAGCCAATGGAAGCCCATCCGCGTGCCGCTCTCATGGGAGATGGCGGGCTACGGACGCCCCGTCTATACCAACATCGGCTATCCCTTCGAGTACAATCCGCCAAAGGCCGTGGCCAGCCAGCGCGAGACCAACGAGAAGGACAACAATGCCACGGGCTTCTACCGCCGCCAGTTCACGCTCGACGAGTCGTGGCGCGACAAGCGCGTCTTCCTCCATTTCGACGGCGTCTATAGTGCCGCTGCCGTTTGGGTGGACGGCAACTACGTCGGCTACTCTCAGGGATCCAATACCGACGCGGAGTTTGACATCACCGCAGCCCTGGAGAAGCAGGCCGACGGCAGCATCCGGACGGGCAGCTCGGCAGACAACGTCCACCAGCTCTCCGTGCGCGTCTATCGCTGGTGCGACGGATCCTACCTCGAAGGGCAGGATATGTGGCACCTTTCGGGCATCCACCGCGACGTCTATCTCGTCGCCACACCCAAGGTCTTTGTAGCCGACCACGTCATCACCACCGACAACATGGCCGCAGATGCTACCAGCGGCACGATGCAGGTCGCGCTCACCATCGACAACCGCGACCGCGTGGCAGGTGCCAACAAGACCATTGCCGTCACGCTCAGCGACAAGGAGGGCAACGTGGTAGCTACTGGCACGGCTGCATACCAAAGCAAACAAGACAACAACGGAAGACAGACCCTGACCGTGAGCCTTCCGGGACTCAAGGACCTACATCCTTGGAGTGCGGAGTCTCCTTATTTATATAATGTGACGGTGAGCCAGCGTGCTGCCGACGGTACGGAAGAGATGGCGTTCAACACGAAGTATGGTTTCCGCACCATCTCGCTGACGAAAAATCCGAACGTCGTCTATGTCAATGGCCAGCGTGTCTTCTTCAAGGGTGTCAACACCCAGGACACGCATCCCGAATACGGACGGGCCATCGACGTGGAGACGATGATGAAGGACCTGACGATGATGAAGCAGGCCAATGTCAACACGGTACGCACGTCCCACTATCCGCGCCAGCCGAAGATGTACGCCATGATGGACGCTCTGGGATTCTATGTGATGGACGAGGCCGACGTGGAGTGCCACTATGACTGGATATGGGGATGGAGACACTTAACCAAGAGACTCACCTCAGACGGAAACTGGACCGCTCAGTATGTGGACCGCAACGTGCGCATGGTGGCGCGCGACCGCAACCACCCCTGCGTCACGTTCTGGTCCTTGGGCAACGAGTCGGGAAGCGGCCTCAACTTCGAGAAGGCCTATGCGGCCGTGAAGGCCCTCGACGGCCGACCCATCCACTATGAGGGTACGACCAACTGGAGCAACGCCAGCACTTCGGACCTCTATTCCAATATGTATCCCACGGTGGACTATGTGGCAAGCAATAAGAATGGAGTCAAGGATCGTCCCTATTTCATCTGTGAATATGCCCATGCCATGGGACAAGCCGTAGGCAACCTGAAGGACTATTGGGAGGCCATAGAGAGCAGCACGGGCATCATTGGCGCCTGCATTTGGGACTGGGTGGACCAGGCCATCTACCGCGTGGAAAGTGGATCTGGCATCGTGGCCGACAAGACCAAGAATGGTTTTCACAATTGGACCTCGGGCTACGACTACAACGACATCGCGCTGCTTGGAGTTGGCTTCCAGGGCAACTTCCTCAACAACGGCCTCATCACGCCCGACCGCGCCTGGACCTCCAAGCTCACCGAGGTGAAGAAGGTCTATCAGTATGTGGCGTTCTCCGACTTCGACGCGGCCTCACGCTCAGTCTCCCTCACCAACAAGTATGCCTTCACCACCATTTCGCCCGAGCGCTACGACCTCGCCTTCCGCGTGTTCAAGGATGGACGGCTGGTGGAGGAGGCTACTATAGGCCACTTCGACGCGATCGCGCCGGGAGCCTCGGCACGCATCGCCCTGCCGCTGAAGACCGTGACCGACGAGGCGAGCGAGTATCTCGTCAATGTCGAGCTGCGCATCAAGGAGGACTGCGCATGGGCGGAGGCTGGCTACAATATTGCCGATGAGCAGTTTGCCCTGACCGCGCGCCCAGCCTGGACTGCTCACACGTCCAACGGAGGATCCCTGACGATCAGCGGCAACAGCGTCTCGGGCACCGATGCCGAGGGCAACGCCTATCGAATGGCTTTCGACGACAACGGCAAGATGACGGCGTGGACCTATGCGGGCAAGCAGATTCTGCACACCAATGCCAATGGCACGATAGCTTCGGGAGCTGCGCCCGACTTCAATAGTTGCCGAAACATCGACAACGACAAAGAGAGTACCGGTACCGCAAAGATCGGATGTGTCAATTCGTCCACAACAAAAATCATCGAGGCTTTGACGAAAGACGATGCTTCGGGCTGCGCCACCATGACGGTGCAGGGCAATGCCAAAAACTGCCAGTACACCATCCGCTACACGGTCTATCCCGATGCCACGGTTGACATGGAGACAACCTTCTCTCCCTCGGGGCCTACCCGCCGTCTGGGTCTCGGCCTGCAACTGGCTTCAGGCTTTGAGAATGTGGAGTTCTATGCGCGTGGTCCGCGCTCCAACTATTCCGACCGCAAGACAGGTTCCTACCTCGGACGTTTCACCACCACGGTCGATGATATGGTGGAGGAGCAAATCCACCCACAGACCTACGGCGACCATGAGGATCTGCGCGAACTGCTGCTCAGCAACAAGGAGGAAGGACTCACGCTCACAGTCCAGGTTGATGGCAAAGCCTCATTCTCGCTCTCTCACTTCGATGAGTCGAAGTGGATAGAAGAAGGCATCAACCTGTGGAAAATACCCACCCATTGGTACGACCTCGTACGCAAGCCCCAGGTGTTTGCTCATATCGACTATTGGCAGCGCGGACTGGGCAACAACAGTTGCCAAGGCGACGTGGTCCTGCCGAAATATGAGTGTCCCACCTCAGGCGACCATACTTACACTCTGCGGTTGAAACCCAATCTGTAGTTGCAACTTGCGTTGATCTGACTCAACGATCGCCTTATTCAACATTTGCAGCCCACTGGAAAAAACAGCCACTTGCCTGTTTCCCCGTGGGCTGCTCTGTCATCATAACGGTCATGAGGAAAACGGAGAGGCTATTTTCATTGTTGCATTGTCACGTTGTCACCTTGTCACGTTTTTGATTTTTGATAACGCATTAACGTTATAACGTTTAACGTTTTTGTTTTCGGAAGGCAGCACAACACAAACAATGCTCGCCAGGACAAAACTGCAGCAAAAGACGCCCGCTAAAAGGCGGCTGTGCGTTGACACAATGGTAAATATCTGCCACACAGGGGGTTGAAAGCAAGTTAAAAACAAAGCTTTAATCTTATTTAACGCTTTACCCCCTAATTTTACAATGATTAGTAATTTTGTGCCCAAATAGATTGTGCATTCCTGTCAGAATCAACCTGTCGCCCTACCTGACGGCGAACAAACTGGGTTAGAACTGAGCATGGAGGTACTAAAAACAACAGTGATCATTACTAATTATCTAAAGAGAACATTAAAACGATGAAAACAACTACTTCACAACACGGCGAACGCTGCTTATGGCGGCGCAGCTGGAGTGTTGGAATCGCCACGGCACTCCTCGCCGCTGCACCCTATGTGGCATCAGCACAAAGGAACGGCGCAACGGGTGGCGAAAACTCAAGCGCTACTGGCAAAGGCGTAGGCGACCTACCGGGACACACCTTTGAGGATCTCCAGGCGGGTATCACCTCGAGCTGCTCCTACGACGACCCGACCAAGGTGTACTTCCTCTACAACGTGGGATCAGGCAAGTTTCTCAACATGGGAGGCTACTGGGGCGTGCATGCCTCTTTGAAAGACTACCCGATGCCGCTTTGGACACTGGAAGGAACGCCTTTGGAGAATGGTTCGCGCTCTCTCAACTTCACACAGAACATCAGTACTACGCAGGGCAGTCTGATGAAATGGGTGACCTCGGGAAACCCCACGACCGATGTTGGCGTTTTCTGCGACCGTAATAAAAGTAACAATTCCAACGGACACGACGGCTGGTTCTTTAAGAAGACAACCGATTCGTACGGAAAGGACGCCTACTTGATCTACACATTCACAACTCCTAACCCTTCTGCATCCAGCGAAACCGACGGAATGTATCTCACGGCCTTTGCCGAAGGACAGGCCACGGCCGACAAAAACTGTGGAGCGGATACATACGCGCATCTCTTCACCGACAACACGCCTAACGACTATAGCAAATGGCGCCTCCTCACCCTGCAGGACTTCTACGATTTGCTGAAAGAGAGCAGCGAGAATCTGGAAGCTCCGATCGACTTTACCTTCTACTTGAAGTGTCCTGGTTTCGAGCGTGGAAGAACGGATATCAACGGCTGGCAAACATTTACCTCTTCCGTCGCTACGGAATCGTACTACCGTATCGGTCTGCAGGAGTACAACTGGAAGACGCCGACGAAGGTAGCGAGTGCGGCCACTTCCCTGTCACGCGGCACCACGGGCGAAGGCTATAACAACGGTGGATTTCTTTCAGACCCGTCTTCAACGTCCAACTCATATAGCTTCCCCTGTTCGGGCACTACAGCCCAAAAGTTTGGAGGCGCCTCAGACTACCTGCGCCACATGGGTAAGTTCTTCTGCATGGACGTACACGGCACGCACGGCTACATCTATCAGAAGATGTTTGTAAAACACGCCGGAACCTACGTCGTACAGTGCAAGGCCTACTCCAACACGCCGAACGCCCACCTCTTCGCAGGTGTTGCAGGCAAGGATGGCCAAGGCGTGGGCCTTTTTGACGGTTCAAAACGCACGACCATGCTTAGCCAGGTCAGCAACATGACCGAGGCCGAGAAGACTCGCCTCCATGTAGCAGACAAGAACATGGACTATGCGGGTAAGGAATTCTACGAGACAAGCAATTATATCAATAGCGTGGTCATAGAGGTGACGCAGGATATGATCGACCAAGCTGGTGACGCCGGCGCCTGCATCGCCCTCGGTCTCTACATTGGCAACCCCAACAACCCCGACGAGACGCCTGACGCCGACGAGTGGACGGTGTTCGATGAATTCCGCGTGCTCTACGCCAGCAACGTGAAGGGCAAGGACCTCGTGCTCGACGAGCTCCGTGGCGACCTGAGCTACTTGAAGGAGGGCGTCACCTACAAGAACAGTATCCTCCATCTTGCCAAGACGTTCACCATGAATCGCTGGAACTCCTTCGTACTGCCCGTGGACCTCACGGCCGACCAGGTTCGCACGGCCTTTGGCAATGACGTGCGCCTTGCCAAACTCAAGACACTCACAGAGACCGAGCTGCAGTTTGAGACCGTAAACCTCGACGAGAACACCAATATCGCTCTCGAGGCTTATCAGCCGTACATCATCTTCCCGACCAAGACGATGGAAAAGTACAGTCCCTACACAGCTACCATCAGCGAGACTAACAAGGTAGTGATCCAGGGCGAGCACTTCAAGATCCCCAACGTCACGTTCAAGATGACTGCTGACGGCAAGAACGACCTCTCGCAAATGGACGAAAGCGACTGGACGTCACAGCTGACCCACGACGCGGGAGCCATCACGGCCTACGGCACCTTCGTCCGCACCTTCGACCCGAATGCTACACAGGACCAGACCACGGGTGCTTGGGCCTTCTCCAGCAACAAGGGAACGATCCGCGAGGGCTACGACAAGCTCATTGGAAGCTACTTCTTCGACCAGGGCAACGTCTATTTCTCTGACACGAAGGAGCGCGGTCTCCGCGGCTTCTCCTGCTGGTTCAAGCCCAAGAACAACGAGAAGCTCGCAGTCTATATAGACGGCGTGGAGCAGGAAGCAGCGCTGACGGCTATCGGCGAGCTGATCATCAGCCCCGAGGCTACCAACCGCTACGGCAAGAACAATGGCGTGTACAACCTCCAGGGCCAGCGTGTCGGCAATACGACCGAAGGTCTGCCCAGCGGCATCTACATCGTCAATGGACGCAAGTATGTTGTAAGATAATCCTATCAGACAAACTTTAAAAAAGGACTTAAGAAAATGAAACGCAAATATATCAAGCCCGTAACTACCGTGGTGATGGTGGAGACGCAGAACAACTATTGCGCTGCTACGTCTAATAATTCTTGGATTGTAGGCACTAAGTTCTACGACACCGGCAAGGTAGATGTGGAAAATGACGACTACGACATGGGCAGAGTCATTACGGACAAGGATGACGCCGTACACGAGTACAATCCTTGGAATCCCGATAAGTGGTAGTCCGCACGGCCTTAGGCCGTCGGCAACGACTACATAATTATTTATATTAGGACGATGGACGGAAGCCGCTTTGGCGGGCTTTCGTCCATTTCTGTTTGAGCGAGAAGCCTCTGGTGTATGAGGGAGAAGCCTTTGGTGTTTGAGCGAGAAGTCCCTGGTGTTCTCCCACACAAAAAACTTCTGCCGAGAAAATCGGGGACAACGCTACCCCATTTCAAAGTTTCTTCTTACTTTTGCACTTGCATCAGATTGCCACACGCTGCCTTCGGCCGCGCGGGACGATCAACGATCGATATTAAATCAAACTATTCATGGAAGTCCGTGGCGGAGGCTGTCCTTCCCACGGGTTCGCCTTTTAACTAAGACATGGAAAAAAGAAGAACTTTGAAAAACTGGATCATCGCCACCCGACCCTGGGCCTTGCCCGCCTCGGTAATGCCAATTCTTATCATGTGGGCCTACCTCTACAGTCAGAGCGACAACGGCGCGGCCCACATCAACTGGCTCAACGCCCTGCTCTGTCTTCCGCTGCTCTCCATCGTCCACTCGGGCGGCAACATGGTGAGCGACTACTTCGACTTCACGTGGGGCGTGGACACGAAAGCCTGCAGCAATGGCGTGACGTGGATACACGACGGCACGTTTCGGCCAAAGGAGATCCTGCGCTATGGTCTGGTGCTCGTGGCGCTGGCCGTGCCCATCGGCGTGTTTCTGCTCTACAACTCGTCGTGGTCGGGATGGTGGATCGGACTGGCGGGCGTCCTGCTCGCGTTGGTCTATCCCTGGATGAAGTCCCACCACCTGGGCGACATCAACATCCTCGTGGGTTTCGCCCTGCTCCCTGCCCTCGGCACGTTCTTCGTGGCCGTGGGGGCCTACGACCCGCAGTCGCTGCTGATGATCCTGCCCATCGGCCTCATCACAGTGGCCATCCTCCATGCCAACAACACCCGCGATGTGAAGACAGATCTTCAGGCCGGACTGGGGACCATCACGACCTCGGTCTCGCTGATGAACGCCAAGGCCATCTATGCCTTCGAGATCTTCGCTCCCTACGCCCTGGCCCTGCTCTATGTGGTCCTGCTGGGGCAGCCGTGGACGCTGCTGGCGGTCGTGCTGACGTTGCCCCTGGCCATGCGCAACGTGCGGACGATGATCCAGGCCGAAGACGACCTGCCCTACCGAGGCATTCAGCGACTCGACCAGACGACGGCGCAGCTACAGATGGCCTTCGGCCTCCTCTACGCCTTGGGCTTCTTCCTCGGCAGTTGGCTGGGAGTGTAAGAACTTATATATATAAGAAATGAGAAAGACCATTGTTGCCGTCCTCATCGCAGCCTTGCTGTGGTTTGTGATGTTCTCGCCCTGGACGGCGCCACACATCAACTTCTGGTACACAATGACGTGTGCGGCCCTCACCCTCACCACGCTCTCCACGGTCTGGTGTAGAGAGTGGCTGAAGGACCTGAGGTTCTCGCCCCGCGCGGTCACAGCAGGACTCTCGATCGCCTTCGTGCTGTGGTGGGTATTCTGGACGGGCGACAAGGTGTCGCAATGGATGTTTGGTTTCGCCCGCGGCCAGGTGGATATGATCTACTCCATGAAGGGCGGTACGCCGCCTGCCGTCATTGCCGTCCTGCTCCTCCTCGTCATCGGTCCGGCAGAGGAGATCTTCTGGCGCGGTTTCATCCAGCGACGAATGATGGCGCGCTGGGGCGCCAACGCGGGCCTGGTGGCTGCAACGGCCTGCTACACGCTCGTCCATCTGCCTTCGCTCAACTTCATGCTGATCGTGGCGGCAGGAGTCGTAGGCGGCTGCTGGGGCCTCATCTATCGCTTCTTCCCGCAAAGCCTCACGACCCTCATCATCTCCCATGCCGTATGGGACGCCTGCGCCTTCGTTCTCTTCCCCTTCTGACAGGATGCAAAAAGGGGAAAGACCCACGGTCCTTCCCCTGGTATTTTCTTGCGAAAAAGAATTGACAGTTATGCGTTGACCGCATCGCTGAGGTCAGCACCAGCCTTGAACTTCACCACCTTGCGTGCGGGGATGACAATCTTGGCACCCGTGGCGGGGTTGACACCCTGACGCTCGGGACGCTCGTTGACCTCGAAGGTACCGAAGCCGACCAGCTGCACTTTCTCGCCAGCTACCAAAGCATTCTTCAGTTCGCGCAACGTGGCGTCCAAAGCATCCTTGGCCTCAGCCTTCTTCAGACCCGAGCCGGCCGCAATCTTCTCGATTAACTCTGTTTTGTTCATAACTTTTCTTGATTATCGATTAATATATATTGATTCAAACGCTTGTGGGTGCAAATATAAGAGAATAGTTTTACAACACAAACTAAATTTCGGAAAAAGTGACGAAAATTGCGTAAAAAAGCGTATTGAGGGGGCTCCGTGTGCAGTTAATGAGGAATTTTTCGTAATTTTGCACGGTATAATCAAAAAGAACAAAAATGCTCACGCGCGAAATACCCGCAGTCACTAAGAATCTGCTGATCATCAACTCCATCATGTTTATCGCCACCTGGGTGACGGAAAACATGGGGATAGACCTGACCGGCTTGCTGGGACTGCACTTTTTTCTGGCTCCTGACTTCCACCTCTACCAGATATTCACCTACATGTTCATGCATGGTGGCCTCGGGCATATCTTCATGAACATGTTTATGCTGTGGATGTTCGGACCCGTGATGGAGACCTATTGGGGATCGAGGAAGTTCTTTTTTTATTACATCATCTGCGGCTTGGGCGCAGGCTTCTGTCAGGAGCTGGCACAGTTTGGACAGTTCTACATCATCTGCAATGAACAAGTGCCTGGCTTCACCTTCGCCGACACCATGATGGTGGTGCGGGCCAACCAGAGCTTGCTCAACCTCTGGACGACTGTAGGCGCCTCGGGTGCGCTCTACGGCATCCTCCTGGCCTACGGTATGTACTTCCCCAATGAGCGAATGTTTGTCATTCCCTTTCCCTTCCCCCTCAAGGTCAAGTGGGTAATCGCCGGTTCCATCGCCCTGGAACTGTTCTCGGCTATTGCGACCACCAACGACGGCGTGGCCCATCTGGCCCACCTCGGCGGCATGCTCTTCGGCTACATTCTCATCAAGTACTGGCGCAAGCATCCCTTCATGGAAGGCAACTGCTTCGGAAAGCACGGAGGAGGCTGGCAGAACACGGGCCATAAGCGCAAGAGCTGGGGCGGATTTGGCAAAAACTGGGGCGGCTTCGACGTGCTCAAAGGCAAGAAAAACGCAGGCGAGACCACACGACAGGAGACCGACTGGGAATATAACGCCCACAAGAAGGCTACCCAGGAGGAGATCGACCGCATCCTCGACAAGATACGAAAGAGCGGCTACGACAGTCTGACGAAGGAGGAGAAGCAGACGCTCTTCGACAGTAGCAACAACTAAGGGCTACGCACGACAGAAAGGGTTTCCCCGAAGCCGAGGATTCTTCCGCGGAGGCGGGGGAAACTTCCTCTGAAACGGGGAAAAATAGCACGACGTAACCATTATAAACACGACGAGAGAGAGAACGCTATGGAGAAATTGAGAAAGGCGATGCGCCTTCTGCTGGTGGTGGCCAACTTATTGGCTATCATAGCATTGCTATTGGTAGGCTATTCCGACCTGCTCCAGCCCGAGTCGTGGCCCAAACTGAGCAACGTGGGGCTGCTGATGCCTGCCGTCATCCTCGCCAACCTCGTCTTTCTCGTCCTCTGGATACTGCTGCGCCCGCGCCTGCTGTGGCTGCCCGTGGCGGGGATGCTGCTGGCCTTTGTCCCCATCCGCCAGTACACACCCTTCAACCCCACGGAGGAGCCGCCCCACGGCGCCTTGAAACTGTTGTCATGGAACGTGGCCATGTTTGAGGGCCACGTCACGAAGGAAGGAGAGAAGAGCGAGATAATGCGCTACCTGCTCGATAGCGACGCCGACTTCATCTGTCTGCAGGAGGCCATGGACAAGGGCGACAGTCTCTCGCCCCTGAAGTTGCTGCGACACAAATACGCCTATACCGCCTTCATCCCCAAAGCCTCGGAGACCGGCCACGGCCTGTTTCTGGCCTCGCGCTACCCCATCCTGAGCCACGACTCCATCCCCTACCACTCCCCAGGCAACATGAGCGTGGACTTCCTCGTCGATGTGGGCGGCCAGAAGGTCTGCATCATCAACAACCACCTCCAGTCCTACGGCATCTCGGAGAAGGAGCGCGAGGACTTCCACCATATCCTCCAAGGCGACGTGGAGGCCGACACGGCACGCATCGAGACGCTCCAGCTGATCGAGAAACTATCGAAGGGAACAACCCGCAGGGCGGCCCAGGTGCGCATGGTGGCCGCACGCATCCAGCAGCGCCTCAAGGAGGGGCTGCCCGTCATCGCGTGCGGAGACTTCAACGACACCCCCATCTCCTACACACACAGAACCCTGTCGAAGGGACTGACAGACTGCTACATAGCCTCGGGCAACGGTCCTGGACGGTCCTTCAACCGCAACGGAATCTATACACGCATCGACCATATCCTCTGCTCCGACTTCTTCAAGCCCTATGGCGCCAAAGTCGATGATAGTATCCACACAAGCGACCACTACCCTATCTCCTGCTGGTTGGAAATGCGGCCAAAACCTTAAAAAAATGACATTTAAGGCCGAAAGTTTTCCCAATATGTGAAAAAATCAGTATCTTTGCACGTTTGTAGTACGTTCGTGTCTCTTTTACGAGGCAGGACGGGCTATGAATGGGCGCTTTTTAGCTGATTAAATTCAAAAACAACAATAAAAATGCAGAACAAAGGACTAGTAATTTGCGTGGCCGTCTTGCTGACGCTCGCAAGTATCTTCTACCTGTCTTTCTCGGTAGCCACCAGCTACTATGACAGCCAGGCCGAGAAGATCAAAGATCCCATTGCGCGGCAGGACTACAAGGACTCCGTGAAGTATCTGGGCATCTACTCTTATCAGAAGTGTCTGGAGACACAAATCGGCCTCGGCCTTGACCTGAAGGGCGGTATGAACGTCATTCTGGAGATCTCCGTACCCGACGTCGTCGATGTGCTCGCCGACCACAAGACCGACCCGGCCTATGTGAAGTCGCTCCAGCAGGCCAAGAAGGAGGAGGAGACGAGCCAGCGCGACTTCATCTCTCTCTTCATCGACGCTTACCACAAGAACGCGCCGGGCCACCGCCTGGCCGAGATCTTCGCCACCCAGCAGCTCAAGGGCAAGGTGAGCACGCAGAGTACGGATGAGCAGGTGGAGAGCGCCTTGCGCGCAGAAGTGACCGCCGCCATCGACAACTCCTACAACGTGGTCCGCAACCGTATCGACCAGTTTGGCGTCGTGCAGCCCAACATCCAGAAGCTCGAGGGACAGGAAGGCCGACTGATGGTCGAGATGCCGGGTATCCGCGAGCCGGAGCGTATGCGCAAGCTGCTGCAGGGTAGCGCCAATCTGGAGTTCTGGGAGACCTACAACAACCAGGAGATCACGCCGTATCTCGTCCAGCTGGACCAGCGTCTGGCCAATGGCGACAACGGCACGGAGAAGAAGGACACGGCTGCCACTGACGGCACGAAGGCCCCAGCCAAGAAGGCTGCCTCCAAGCTGCAGCTCCGCGACAGCCGCAACGCTGCTGCCAACGCCGCCAAGAACGAGACCGACGCCCAGCTGCGCCGCGATCACCCGCTGCTCTCCATGCTTCAGACCATCCCGGGCGAGGCCCTCAGCATCGTAGGCTATGCCCACGTGCGCGACACCGCCGCTATCAACAAGCTCATCTATAGCCATCTGGCCAAGCAGGTGCTGCCCAGCGACCTGAGACTGCTCTGGAGCGCTAAGCCGGCCGACGGACTCAACCAGAAGAACGTCTTCGAGCTCCACGCCCTGAAGATCACCACGAGCGACGGCCGCCCCGTCCTGGAGGGTGACGTCGTCACCGACGCCAAGGACCAGTTTGACCAGTATGGCAAGCCGGAGGTGAGCATGTCCATGAATTCCGAGGGTGCGCGCGAATGGTCGGCCATCACCAAGGCCAACCTCGGCAAAGCCGTAGCCATCGTGCTCGACGGCGTAGTCTATACCGCTCCGCGCATCAATAGCCAGATCGACGGCGGCCAGTCGTCTATCTCGGGCAACTTCACCATCGAGGATACCAAGGACTTGGCCAACACGCTGAAGTCTGGACGTATGCCGGCCCCGGCACGTATCGTCCAGGAGGAGGTCGTCGGTCCTACGCTCGGTGCACAGTCCATCCAGCAGGGTCTCATCTCCTTCGTCATCGCTTTCGTCGTCCTGATGATCTACATGCTCCTGATGTACGACATCATCCCGGGTATGATGGCCAACGTGGCGCTGCTCGCCAACCTCTTCTTCACGTTAGGAATATTGGCCTCGTTCCAGTCGGCGCTCACCATGCCGGGTATTGCTGGTATCGTGCTGACACTGGGTACGGCCGTCGATGCCAACGTGCTGATCTATGAGCGCATCAAGGAGGAGATGAGAGGCGGCAAGGGCATCAAGGAGGCCCTGGAGGCAGGTTACAAGAACGCCTTCTCCGCCATCTTCGACTCCAACCTCACCTCGCTCATCACAGGTATCATCCTGCTCGTCACGGGTACGGGTCCGATCCGTGGTTTCGCCACCACGTGGATCATCGGTCTGTGCTGCTCGTTCTTCACCGCCGTCTTCCTGACCCGCATCGTCTATGAGAAGCAGATGGCCAAGAACCGCTGGCTCAACCAGAAGTTCTACACCTCCATCAGCAAGAACCTGATGCAGAACGTCAACTTCGGCTTCATGAAGATGAGCAAGAAGAGCTTCACGCTCTGTGGCATTGCCGCCGTGGTCTTCATCGGCAGCTTCGCCATCCGCGGCCTCAGCCAGAGTATCGACTTCACGGGTGGACGCAACTATGTCGTGACCCTCAACAAGGCCACGGAGGTAGAGAGCGTGCGCGAGCTGCTCGATGGCGCATTCGTCAACACTACGGGTACGGACGCTGGCAAGCAGGCCACGACTTCCGTCATCGCCCTCGGTACGGACGGCAAGACCATCCGCGTCTCGACCAACTACAATATTGAGTCCAACGACCCGATGGAGGACGACCGCGCAGAGACCATCCTCTACAACGCCCTCCACAAGGCTGGCTTCGTCAGCCAGGCCAACGTAGAGGCCTTCAAGAACCCGGATATCCGTACGGGTGGATCTATCATCAGCTCGGCCAAGGTAGGACCTTCCGTGGCTAATGACATCACCTACGGCGCCATCATCAGTGTGGCCCTGGCTCTGTTCTTCATCTTCCTCTACATCTTGCTGCGCTTCCGCAACCTCGGTTTCTCCGTTGGTTCTATCGTCGCTCTGTTCTTCGATACCCTCACCGTGGTTGGTATCTACTCGCTCTGCTGGGGCTGGATGCCGTTCTCGCTGGAGATCGACCAGACCTTCATCGGTGCTATCCTGACGGTGATCGGCTACTCTATCAACGATAAGGTGGTGGTCTTCGACCGAATCCGTGAGAACCTCAAGTTGCATCCGAAGCAGGATCGCGAGACCCTCTTCAACAGCTCTATCAACCAGACGCTGGCCCGTACGATCAACACGTCAGCCTCTACGCTCATCGTGTTGCTCTGCATCTTCTTCCTGGGTGGTGAGAGCATCCGCAGCTTCTCCTTCGCCATGATCCTCGGTGTGGTCTTCGGTACGCTCAGCTCCATCTTCATCGCTTCGCCGATGGCCTACATGGTGCTCAAGCGCAAGACGATCGACACCAACGAAGTGGCCAAAGCATAACAACAGAATGGTCAAGCCTGTAGCAAGGCTTACTCCACGATAAAGCAGACCCCGTTGCCTTCTCTGGGCAACGGGGTCTCTTA
>ULRV01062036.1_pt1 | contig 20927 bp, 22 predicted proteins | sample 1955791 | NCBI WGS metagenome assembly ULRV01 (sample SAMEA4835692, study PRJEB28245) | human gut metagenome | biome: gut microbiome; material: fecal sample | place: Denmark | collected 2008 | reverse complement strand
TACTTTTATTGTAGCTTGACACAGTTTAGTTTACACTCTCGATTTTTCTCCTACAATCCTACTTTCCTACGAATCACGCGAATAGCACTCTACATGTATGCGCCCATCGATGATATACATCTCAAGTTCATAACCTTCGTCGAGCATTTTTGAAATTTCATTTTCCGTTGGAATATCTTTTCTCTCTTCTGTTTTATGATTCAATATTTCGTTTGCCATATTCTTATATTTCATATCAATATTATATCTTTTCCTGAGTTGTATAGACCTATAATGGCCTTTAATTACAAAAAATTTCCATGCTTCCTCGTCTAACTCCTCCTTTATGATTTGCCTCTTCATTCCGTATTCGTTGTAATGACCGAAGATTCCCAGGTATGAATTAACCGACTGAATGGCATGGTTGATGGCTTCAATATCTCCATTTCTGGCAGCATCATTAAGCTTACGTACAGACTTCCTGAAGTTGTTAATGGTATTGTTAACCGAGTATATTCTGTCTCGCTTAATGATAGCTCCCACAAACCTGACACCTTTAGAGTAATGCTGGAAATAAAATTTCTTCTCATTCAGCCGCAGGCCTAAAGATGCAAGCGCCTCCCTTATCATCGGCATCAGGCGAAGGAGCGTCTCTTTCCGTCTCGCCACCAGAACCATATCATCTACGTATCTTACATGGTGCTTGCAGTAATAATCTATCTTCCAATCGAGTTTCGATAACAGGAAGTTAGCAAAGAGCTGAGCAAAGAGGTTGCCGATAGCTACGCCTCTGTCTTCTCCATTCGTGAACAGAGACTTCTCTTTAGGCAGAAACTCCCAGAGATAATCGGCGCTCTTCTTCTCGCAATCCTTCTCGGGATGGTGCATAACCACCATATTGCATAGCCAACGGAGATCTTCCTTGTCATCCCCATGGTAATTCCTTACGATGAAATCATCTACCATCTTAGCAAGAAGCGGCTTATAGATGCTCATAAAGAATCCCTTCAGATCGATCCCCATCACGTAGGCATCTTCTGTATAATTCTCGCTCACTTCCATAATATCCTCCTGAAGCTGCCTGATACCAGCCAGCTGGCCCTTGCCTTTCCGGCAGTTGTATGTACGGTCAGAAAACTGAGACTCAAACAGGGGTTCGAGTCTCAGTGCGATATAGTGGTGGATAATGCGATCACGAAACTGACCAGCGAACACTTCGCGGTAGCGAGGGTATCTAACAACAAAGCAGATAGATTTGCCGATCTTATATTGACGTGAATTGATTTCGTCGAGCAACTGAACGAGGTTACTCATATAGTTCATTTCAAATTCCGTAGCGCCGACTGTTTTCCGCTTATGACGGCGGCAGTCGAAATATGCTTCTAAGAGAATGCTAAAATCTATCATTTTAATATCTGTCTGCTTATATCTTCTTAATTTAATGCTGACACCGGGCGAACATGATTCTTATCCTTAACCTTATTGTTCCAGTTGTTGAGGTTGCCGTCGCCAAAGTTCAGATTCCACGCGTTCGCAGGACTGTTCTCGGTTGACGCCGCAAATTTCTTGTTCTTAACTATATATGATAGGATGCGGCCCATTTAATTAAGAAAGGTTGCTCTCTCGGCTTGACGTATCTCGCCGACCCTGGCTTAAATCACTCAAGCTGTAGTCTACTGTCTGGAACTCATCTCAGCAGCCTGCGCTCTAAGGAGTGATCCTTTCCATGCTGTGCATTGTTTTCCGACGTCCTCTCGCAAACGAAGGAGGCTCGCGAGTCTGTTTGTACCCATTATCCACCTTTGTTCTCCAGCAATATCTATCAAGGTCGATATAACTTCGAGATCGGTTTGAAGTTGAGCGAGATGTTCGATACGAACACTCAGATCGCTGAGCATATACGCTTTGGCGATATGATTCAGACTATCAATAAGCATATTACATAGTCTGTCTCCAAAAATCGGACGTTGTGACTTTGGAAAATTCTTAACCACGCCTATAGTTATATCAAGCATCTGCTTTACATCTAGATATATTCTCGTTTTACTTGCCAACCTTGTCGCTGCCATATTTCCTTGTTTTAAATACTCTACTGGAGATGTCCTCGACTTTAAGGTCGAGGACGATTAACTATTAACAACTAACTATCGTAAAAATGCTGACACCGGGCGAACAAGACCCTTATCCTTAACCTTATTGCTCCAGATGCTGAGGCTGCCGACGCCAAAGGTCAGATACCACGCGAGCGCAGGACTGTACTCGGTAGATGACCAGTACCAGCTTGTATCTAGCTGCTGAGCTCCCTTAATGAGTGACAGCGCATAGTTGATCTTTGCTTTATTAGCATATATCACCAGTAATTCCCCCGCCGATGGCAGCCACCAGTATCCGGCGGTCAGACCTTTACCCTTACTGTTCGCTCGACTATACAGTCTACAATAGCCTGGAGCGTAAGCAGCAGTATTCGTTACGTGCGAATCGGACGATGCTTTGATGGCGGCATCCGTATGCTGCCGGCCATTAAAATCCAGCATGGCAGCGAGTCGGTTATTCCCGGTAACCTGAGCAGTAAAAGTGTCGTCGTTGCCGTAGTTAGGAAGTTCTGCCTGTACCTCTGCGCTCGACCATGGTAGCGCATCTGCCTGTGTTGGAGCGACAACCAGATGACGGCCACCTTCAAATATTACTACGCCATCCGCTATTTCTCCGCCAGCTTCCAAGCTTGGCCACTGTGCTGGAGCAACCATGAGCGGATATCCATCATTTGCACGATGATACATGATGAAGACGCCATCATACAACTGAGCCATATTCTTTTCGAGATAAGGCTTCATAGTGTTAAGACTTGCGTTAGTAACGGCCTGGCCGTTAGCAGACAGCCAATCGCTGATTTTTCTTGTCTTTATAGCCATAATATTATGTATTTAAAAGATATTGTTACTTATTTTTCTCTTCTACCGATACCGCATTGCTGATAGCGGCATTCACTGCGTCAATGAAGCAGGGAGCGGTGGTGCGTTCAACGAGTTCCTTGATGATTTTCACTTCATCGTCTGTGTACTCGGTTTCGTCATTTCCGTTCCACATTTTCACAGCAAGAGCCTGTCCTGCCAGCCCCAATCCTGCTCCCTGCGAGTAGATGATGTTTGCAATCTGCTTGCGTGCGTTAACTACCTGACACCGGTTCTTGTCGAGTGTCATAAATACTTCGAGATGTTCTAACTTAACTTTCATATTCTTTGCTTTTCTTTTTTAAAATCCTTTGTAAATTTTCAAAAAACCATTTTCTTCATATATCTCACCTATAGACCAAATAGAGCCTGTAGACCCAGACCGTAGCCCTCTAAGAACTAGATTCATTTTGCTATTTTCGCTATCTATATAACATCCAACCCCAGCGACGGGAAGAGAATATCTATGTAACACCCCGGAACCACCCCTATATATCTGCACCATAACCGCTCGCTTGAAGAAATCTCCAATATATAGCTCGTTGGGCGCAAACTTAGACTTGAATCCACTCATAGACGTTACCAACCCTATGTTCTTACGTTTCAATTCGTCCTGGGCAACAACTAGCTTACATGCCATATCATTGTTGTCATCATCCTTTCCGCTAAGTTCAGCCTTCACCCCAGAATCTCCGTATCCGAAATATAGCGATTGATTGTTTACCGCATCGGTATATTGTAACTTGATTGAACCATCTACAATTGAGAAGTCTCCGATAGAACCTGACTTTGCAGTAATTTTGCCAGTAATGTCAGCTTCAGTCATCTTAGTAAAACCACTCCTTTTAACGCTGAATGGAGCATCAGCCCCATTCGGTGCACCAAGCCACAGAGCGTAATCATTATCATCACTAACAACCCTAAACGAGCCAAACATTGCGCCACCTGACGGATTGTACAGATTAATCTGATTGCTTCCGAGCATATTGATGGTAGCGTTCTCGGCAAGAAGAAGATGAGTTGCTATTGATTTATATTGGCTCATCTTTGTCCAATGCCCATCAGTCAAACTAGGCGAAGAAGTTGCGTTGTCATACGTTTTAGTGCATTGATACCACTTGCCTTTAACACACACAACATCAACGTATTCTTCTTCACCTGAACCCGAAAGATACTTATAGCTGCCCGATTCAAAACCGTCATGTTCACGCATAAGAGCACCTTTTTGCCCTTTGTCTCCTCTCTGAGAGAAGGAGATTGAGCCAGTTACTTCTGCTAAAACCTTTGTCATAAGCTGTACTATATAGTTCCTGTTATCGAATACACCGCACCCTTATAGGCTCTGATACCAGCTTCGGTAATCGTAAACGTATTTCCCGATTCGGTGATTGCTGAATTGATAGGCACACCTGCGTTGGAATAGAGCGACATAGAAAATGTTACTCCAGTCTCATTTTCGGTTGAACCTCTCTTGCGCATATATGGCTTATAGACAATTTTGCCGCCTGAGTTTTGAATGAAGTTCTCAGCTACAGGGTTGTTGTTGCCGTCCGTAGGGTTCGGATAAAGAATGTACTCGTCTGATACGTCATTGATAGTCTGTGTGTCGGAAGCATAGAAAACACCAGCCTTCCATGCTTCGCACTTTACGATGATGGACGAATCCACGTCCGTCTCGTTGATGGTAAATGTAGCGGAGGTGCTATCCTGCCTGAGTACCCATCCACCGCTAGCATCTGGCAGATACCACTTGAATGTATATCCAGTAGATGTAGTCATATTGCCGTCCGTAACCTGCGCCTTGACAGTACAGGTTCCACCCTTCTCCGTAATCGTGAAGAGATTCTTGTCTGACGTTGCGATGATGTTCACACGCTTGGAATCAATCACACCTTCGGCTATATATACTGGGTACATAGCTTGAAGTTTCACATTTGTGTTTGATATGGATATATCAACCTTACAGATAATAGTGAATGAATCGCCACCATTGATATTGACAAGGTTCTTATTGACCGTAAGGGTCGGATTGCCGCTAGCATCAGACCCCTCCGTGAAATGACCTGCCGCACCGCCAAATGAATTCGTTGAAACGTGCGAAGCATTGAAAGTCAGCGCAACACCTGCGACAATCCACGTTGGGGTGCCTCTAGTGAGGTCAAACGAATTGCCCGCACCCTGTTCCGCCGAATATGCCTGCATAACCAGCTTTGGCTTCGTTGCACCGCTCGTCTCGAAGTTAGGCACAACGTTGAAAGGTGACGCAGGGTCGCCGTCATAATTCTGATACACGTCTCCTGTAGTACATTGCAGAATAGTGTGCAAGGTAGTACCATTACTTGTAACGGTAATCTGTCCTGTAACTGTAGCTTTACTCATTGTTTACCTCACTTTCTTCTTTAGTATCTGTATTTTCGTTACCTGTATTCTCGGAAGACGGATTGCCGCCGCCACCCGAACTGATATTGTCATTATCTCGGATATCGCCATCGCCGCCGAACTCAACTGGGGTATAGCAGGAGGCAGGAGTATCAGTAGTTCCCTTGATTTCCGCAAGAGCATCACTCTCTACTACAAGTGAGCCGCCGACATTGGCTGCCCTCTCGTTGAGGTTCACACCTTTCACGCCATTCAGCTCACTCTGATAGAGCAGACAGTTTCCGTCACTTGTCATTGTCAGCGGTACTCCGCTTTTGATAATGGTCTCTGCGACCTGCTTAGTTACCTTAACGTAGTATTTCATAATTTTGATTTTTTAAAAGTTAAACACTATCCGTTATTCTCGTCAATCTCCCTTGATATGATGTATTTTCCGCCCTCATCCACAAGGGCATTTCCGTTCTCGTCAACAATCAGCTCGTAAGCACCTCGGTCTTCGATAGACAGACGAATGCTCTTCTTAGCTTCAAATGGGCACTGGAATGTCTCGCCATAACCTAACGTCTCTGCACTCTGCGTCATTGTAGTAACACCATTATTTGTGCTCTTGCCGTATGTTATCTTCTGCCATTTTGCTCTCAGCACTTTTTTCCAAACGGATGGTTCGATAACTCCATTGTTGTCGCTGACAATAGCTCGGCAGGCAACTGATGTCGCATCTTCATTGAGTCCGAAGCCATCGCCGATGAACTGAGCCGTGAGCGGCGGTATGGTTCTATTGATGTACGTAACCTTCCGAGCATCAGCATCACGGGGCGAGGAAGGAATACTGCCGCTATAGATATAGCACGCTCTCAACTCATATCCGATACCTTCGCCTATCATATCACAATCAATAGTGATAGAGGAAATCTGCCCGTTTGCACCCTTGGTCATTGCCGTAATCTCGTAATTCTCGGCATCGTCAACAGATGATATAAGCTGCTTCGTACCGTTGTCAAGAATGCGATACCACCATATTCTCGTCTTGCTGTCTGCTGTCTTATCCTTAGCTCCAACCATAATCTTGGCGGTAAGAGTTTTAGATGCAGCGTGCTTGATAGGATTCCACAGCACTGTAGGTGGACTATCAAGCATAATCTCAGCTCTCGCATTGGTACAATCTTCAAGATAGAGAGCCTTGTTAGCCACGAACGTGTACTTATATCCGCAAACTGGGTCTGTCCAGCTTCCTTCAAATCGCATTGTTCGTGGCTTGCCTAGAACGGAGTTCTGCTTGATATAGAGAGTTCCCTTATCCGAACCTTCCCTCACAGCTTCATATCCAGCCTTCACACTTGCATTCTCACTTGTAGCTACTACCACGATGCCGCTAGATGTCACCTCCGACCACTTGAATGTATCCAACTGACTATTGAAGACAGGTGTTTCTCCTGGGTTATCGGGGTCGATGAGATGGCAGGAAGGAAACATCGTGCAAGGTCGAATGGTGAAGTCGGGCGAGAATGAGCCTTCAATACCATCATACTGCTGTCTGTTGATGATATTGCCAACAATCTCTATGTTGCAGGATTGAGAGTAAGCCGTAGGCTGTATCTCCATCATCTTGTCAACACTAACCGCTAATTCTTTAGCCATATTCTATTTATTTTAAAAATTCAACATTAATCAGAAACTAACACTCACATCTTCGGAATACATCGTCTCTCCATCCCTGATTTCGGCATTACATCGGAATGTCACACTACCTATCTTGAATGCAGCACCGCCAAGGTCTTCATAGGTCAAATCAACCGACAATCCGCAGTTGGCGTGAGAGAGTGCCCATTTATTATCTGCCGTTGGATTTCCGCTGTCTCTAGTCCATACAACATTGACCATAGAACCGGTCACGTCTTGATTGTAGAGCCTTCCGACTACTGATAGAGTAGTGAATACTTTCCAAGAGCCATCAGCATCCGTTGCCATCAAGTCGTTGAGACGGAAGTTCCACAGCTTCGATGATAGCATTTCGAGCGTGAAATAAGGGTTGCCTTCAACGAACGCCCAAGCGGTAGATGAGTATGTCGGCGGCTTTGTTGTCTTGTCTTCTAAACACTTCCACTTGCACCCGAGGTAATAGACGGTATCAATCGTTCTGTCACCATTGCGGTAAGGATTATCGCCTTGCGCCACAGCCAAGCTCCACACACCTCTGTCTCTTGTCGTGTAGATTGGGTTGCCCTGATAGTCTATCTGCTGGAATGATGCAGCCATCATCCACTTAGCATAGAACGCTCCATCACGCTTATTGGCAGTAGGGAAGTCTTGAAAGAGGAACGATAGTGCATCTGGCAGCTTACCCATCGCAAGAGAATAATTCGTCTTGTCAATGATAGGCTTTGTAACGTGGTCGAGCCATACAAGCAACCCCTCAGACGATGATATATACCAGCAGCTCTGTCTTTCTTCGTCCACGGCATTTCCCCATCGTATTAATCTTGCCAGCTCGCAAGGTGGATAGTTCTTCTTGCTAGGACATTCATTGTCGGGATAGCATACAACTGTAATGGTGTTCGTTACCGTATTGACCGAGAGTACTCGCAACCACATATCGTAATACTTGCCGTTCTCTGCCAGAGTATTGATGGAAGCCAAGACAACATCATTCTCCTTGAATGCCGTAAAGTCGTTATCCCATCGCTTCTGCAACTTCAAATCATAGGTTACATTACCACCTTCCGTTGCCGCAGGAGTCCCCATCACCGACTCAACTATACCGCTCTCGGTAAAGACGAAGTTACTCTCCATAGCTGTCTGTCTGTTCACGATAAGCTCCTTAGCGATAATGGAACTGCGAGATGTAATACTCTCGAACTCAGCGTTTCCACGTTCATCGATACGTCCTCCCGAACCTGTAAGTATTCCAGGAATAAAACCGCCAAACTGTGCACCTGAAAGAAACTTGATCAGAGCGCTTGCCGTATCTTCGATATCCTTGCGGAGAATCTTCCTGCTAGCCTTGCCATTTTCAGAAAAATCATCGGTTTCATCGGCATATCCTGCCTTGATTTTCTTGTCGAGATAGGTAATATATCCGTTGAATTCCGATAGTGCGTCCAGCACATCGATATTCTTATGACTATGGCCAACGCCACCTCCGCCAGTATAAGAACTGGACAGTTGCCCTACAAACCGGGTAAAGATAGCTGCCAGCGTGGTTACTCCCCACTCTTCTGAATATGGGTTCTGAACCGGGAAGAGAGCCCCGCTACTGAGCGTCAACCTTGAGCATTCAACAAGTCGCGGGGCGATAGTAAAATTTCCCAGATCCGGCAGCTGAATATCCAGCTGCTTGAAGCTTCCTACTTCCGAGCGCGAAATATTCAGGTACGGACGGGCATCTGAATATTTATAGGTGAAGGTGTAGTTCGAAGGCAGCTCCTTCGCCTCGTAGTTCACGTCACTATCGGTAACGGTTATCTTACGAAGAGAATTGCCATGGTAAACATACTTACCCAGAGACGGGAAGAAGTCGAGCATCCACAGGCGCTCCTTCTTGTCCAGGAACCCGGTGTTCTTCTTAAACTTGCGGGTGGTATCTACGCGATATTCCTCAGAGTCTTCCTCTATTTCTGCCACATTGTGGGTATGTTCTGCAGTATTTTCGCTATTACCGTAAGCGCGGAAACAGTCTACACCTCCCAACGAATTCTCGAAGAGGAACCACTCTTCCTCCTCGCTCTTCATATCGCTGGCATAGTATTGCTGTACGTAGGTAACCCGCTCTCCAGCCTGCTCTACCCAGATTTCGTAAACATGGGGCAGAATGCCATCATCGCCTAATAGTTTGGCGATGATGGCGTATTGTACCGGAACAGTATATACCTTTCCTGCCTCCAGGCTTGCCAGCGTCAATACCTTCTCTTCATAGCCGTGTCCGGCCGGTATATATGCCTTACACTTCACCTCGCTAGCTTCAGCTGCATAGTAAGTGAGAAATTCCGGAGAGTAATAGGTTACCCCCTTCGTCTGCGGTTGCCAGGTGAGGAAGTTGGTTTTCAGAAAATTTGCTGCCGAATCTGCCAAACGGTCTACTCCGGCACGTATCACGGAGAAGGTGAATTCCTTCTTGCTGCCTTCGCTGCCAACCTCGTAAACCGTTGCCGTAAAGGATTTCATGATGTTCGGCTGAACATAAGGCTCACTACTGTCCTTCACCTCGAAACTGAGCAGAGGAAGGATGATATCCTTGACGGACACCGTAATTCGGTTCTTATCGTTCGGCGTATAGGTATGCTGAACGATGTTTGTGCTTGAGCCTTGATACCGTAGGGCGAAAACCACATCTGTCTTCGAGCTGCAGTATATCTCGAAGGCATTCATGGAGCCTACCATGCTCAGAGCATCTGGATATAATAAAACCTGTATCATCTTAAAATAGCTTTGGTCATATTTGCAAAGTTAAGATAATACAGGTATATAACAAAGGACAAAACCCTACGAAATCGGTATGCATTCCAACCAGACGGTCGTACAATGATACACCCATTTACTGTGACGGAACATCGTTGCGTGTCGGGTTTTCTGGCTTACGTATGATTTCTGCAGGCCATACTTCTGGCCAACGTACTCAGCTGAAGGGAGAGGAGGGTAGATAATCTTGAATGTGCGGTTCCGGTTATCTCCGGAATTCCAGTAATCACCCTCAGATACCTCTACCGTCTCTTCGAATCCGAGCCACTCATATTTGCAGTTCATCGCCGGCATTACGGCTTCCAGACTCTTCGCCTCGCTAACAGGAGTAGTGAGAGCGATGGTTCTGAGCTCGCTTTCCGTTGGTTCGCTCTTTCCTCCGAGGGTAAACTTCAGCTTGTTGAAGAAGAAACTCACACCTCTGATCACAACCTTTGCATAAGAAGGAAGGTTCTGCTTCTGCGACTGGGAGAGGAGCAGTTTTACCTTGAGTTCCTGGAGTGAATTTCTGAGCAGGAGATCATACTGCCGGTAAAACTTCTCAAAGATACCATCCTCGCCATTATATACCAGGGAATAGTCGAACAGTTTCCGGGGTGTAGGATTTCCTGGCCGATGCGTACCAAATTTATCAGAAACTGATACATGGATATCGTATGCCGTCACGGTTCCGCAAGGCATGTCATCGGTTCCCATGTATGGGAAGGCGAGCATGACTGGAGTTGTGACTGCATCTTCGCTGGTTTCTGAGTTGTCTTCCGTTGCCACCTTCATCGAAGAGTTGAGCGTAGCGTAATCTCCGACATACAGCCATCTGCCCATATCTCTCGTGATAGTCTCTCCGTCCGCTTCCTGTTTATACTGCAGCATTCTTACTTCCGGTATCATCTCCGGTATCTCCACGTCTTGCGTATCAATATCATCTTCGCCGGCATCATAACTCTGGGAACACTCCCCTATTTTGGCTTTCACCTTATAGTTGCCGGAAAATCCGTCCTTGTAGAAACAGCCTTCTTCGTTGCTGAAGTAGGCGCCAGAATTATTCGCTATCATATCCTTGATATTGTCATAGCTGTCTTCTGCATCGCTATCTACCTGGTGTTTCGCACGCAGGACCACGCGCTTGTAATCGGATGCAGTCTTATAAGATAAGGTAGGCTCTTCGGTCATCTGACGGGTGAGATCCGCAACTGGAACGCTATCTACCGCATCTCTCAGGAAGATGATATCTGCAGTATGTGTTCCCTCGTCAGACACGAACTCACAAAGAAACTTTTTCCGAAAAACTGAGAGGAAATCTGATACCGACACGTCCGGAAGAAGATCCTCGATGCGGATATGTCCGTTCACCATCACGTCTATCACATTATTAAGCAACACCATCTTGTTGAATGGTTCCGTCTTGGTAAAGAAATTCTCCTTGAGGTCATAACCGAAGTATTTAAAAACACGCTTGAGAACGTAGTTGGCACGGATGAACGGGGATATATAATAGCCCTTATCCAGACTGATTGGTATCTCGTTTACATATTCCGTATCCGGATATGCGTTCCAGAAGGTATTGTACCACATGTTGCAGAGAACTAATCCTTGTTCTTCCGGGGCAGTCACATACTCGTAGCCGCCACCTTCCTTGTATCTCCAGTACTTGGCATTAGGAAGTTTAGTTCTCATGCCCAGCTTGTTCAGTATCTTATAGGTATATCCCTTATCCATGCCAGAATCGTCGGTAAGCAGAACCGGGAAGATATCATAGTTCTCGTTCTCACCTCCTACGAGAGACCTGCAGAACCTGATGCACTCATCTACGGTTGTGCACCCCGGTATCATCTCGTCCTTGAAGATGCTCTTCAGCTTTACATTCTGTATCTTCGAGTAGAAGGATCCGTCGTTGATATAGAATGAAGAGGAGATGTTTCCCTTGTGCTGTGCCGAGAGAACAATCTGCCTACATTGGGCGAAATACTCGCCGTCTTCGATGCTTACGTTCGCAGCCACCATCTTATCCCTCATACCGAAGGTATCGGGATAGTTCAGTATCATGCGGTTGTAATCGCTTGCCGGAATATCCAGCGGGGAGGTCGTTTCCCCGTAATCGTTGAAGAACGGGTTGGTACGTTCTACCTCCAGCTTGGCGTTTTCGCCAAGCTGGTAGGCCTTTCCTTTATCCAGATTTGTTATTTTCATGTTCAGAAGATTTTATTTTTTAGCAAATTTTCTCGCCTGGTTTCGCAATTCCTGCTTGGCGTCCAGATCCGAGAGTGATACAAACGAGCGGATTCCGTCTCTCTTGAGCTCTCTGAGCAGTTCCAGGAGCTCGTCATTATTGCGTCCCGACGTAGCATTTCCTGCATCGCGATGCGCAGATTCCTGCGTCCGGACGTAAAAATCTGCCCCTCCTGACGCGGTTTCAGGACTGATCCGGGCAGACTGGCGGTCGATGCTTCCACCCAGCGCCCTGCCCTGCATGGCCATCAGATACTTGCTCATATCGAAGGTTCTTATCTGTCCGGCACGCTGGGCAGCGTCCATCAGGTTGATGAGCGGAGCGATGGTAGGGTTCTCCAGGGCTGCATTCGATGCCACCCACTCCTTGCTCCTGCCTCTAGGTCCCTCGCCTACGATAACGGTAGGGTGATCTACGTACCCGCGCTTACCTGGCGCATACTCGGCGTTGAAGTGTTTGCCATCCTGCTCGCGCTCTACGTCGATGCGTCCGCCACTCTCGCGTCCGCTTGCCACACGGGAACCGGCAGAACTGGTTCCGCTAGCTGATCCGTTGAGGGTCATACGCTTCACCTTCTGGCGCTCAGCATTTGCTACAGCCAGCTGGGCTGCACCGGTCACACCCATCAGGGCTGCAGCAACACTTCCGGCAATCGGACCCAACTCGCTGTACGCCTTCATGATAGATACTGCAGTATTAGAGATAATCTGAGCTACCTGCATGGCGAAGTTTACGTCAGCATACTTTTTCTGTATCTTCAGCTTCTCGTTGGCTTTTTTCTTCTCCAGTTTCTCCTGGAGTGCCGTATTGCCCTCGGCAGCCTTAATCTCTGCGTCATACTTGGCGTCTACATTCGCCATCTCGGCATTCTGCAGCGAAGTCACGGCATTACTGAAGAGGTTTGTATAGAGCTGAACCTGCTTCATGAAGGACCCTCTCTTCAGCCCCTGTACTTTCTCCTCGTATTCCTCCTGAGTGATATACTGGTTGTCGAGTGCCTGCTTCAGTTGCTGCAGTTGCCGGTCGTATTCGCTCTGCTGGTCAAAACCGAGAGCCTGCCTAGCTTGTTTTTTCTTTTCGTCCTGTTCGTCAAGCAGTTCTTTTTGTTTCGTGATATACTCCTTCTCTATCTGAATCTGCACATCTTTATATGCCTTCTCCAGCTGTGCAGTATCTTCCCCGTTCTGCTTGGCCATGTTGAGCGCAGCCTGATAATATCCCTTCAGCACTTCCAGTTTCTGGTCGCGTTGCTGTTTCAGGGTCAGTTCCTGCTGCATCTCTCCTTGCTCCATTACCTTTGCCAGGGCATCCTGGTAAGCCTGTTCTACTGCAACCTGCTGGTCGAAATGAGCCTGTTCTGCAGCCCGGAGGTTCGCCTGCTGTTTATCCTGGAGCGCTTTCTTCTTTGCGCCATCAGCAATTCCGATATTCTGCGACTGCTCGCTATACGAGGTTTCGATGGCGAGGATGTTGGCGGTATGCTGGGTCTTCAGAGCCTGCATGGCGAGGTCGTACTTCTCTTGAGACACCTTCTTCTGGGCGAGAGCCATTTCCCAGTTGTTTACGTCCTGCTGGTAATCCTGATTGGCTGCATCGATATCTGCCTGTCGGTTTTCTGAAAACTTCTTCGATGCGATATCATCGGGGTTAGGCTTGGAGGTGGTGTTTGTGGTTCCGGTATGGCCACCTGCTCCGGTATGATTGCCCGTTCTGCCACCGCCGCCACCGCCGTTTCCTCTGGCTTTTTTAGGAGTCACAATACCGATATCCGCAATCTTGGAGTTCAGCTCGTCTATCTTTCCGTTTACGCGGTCTATCTGCTGCTCAGTCTTGTAGAGCGCCTTCGCGGCATTTGTTTCCGTATCTGTACCGAAGAACTTGGAGACACCACGGATAAAGCCGTTCTGAGGGTGAATGATGTTGTCTGTCTTGGCGTCATGATAGGTTTTATCCTGCTCATCCCTCTTATCTTCCAGGTCGCTTTTCTGCTTGTACAGTTCCACCAACTTATCCTTGTATGCCTTCAGTTTGATCTCCTTCTCCAGAGAAACCAGGTAGTCATCGATGGCATTCTTGTTGTCTCTGGTAAGTCTTCCCTCTTCAGAGAGCAGTCCGTTATAACCAGGAATAATCTTCTTGAGTTCATTGAGAGCCTCCCTTCTGCGGTCCATGGAGATTTTCTCGTTGCGCATGGTTTCGTTGAGCTGTTTCACCTTGGCGGTCTGTTCGTTCACCTGGGTGTTCAAATCTCGCTCCATGGTTTCCAGTTCCTTAGCCGATGCGGCAGCCTCCTTCTGCTTTTTATGCATATCCCAGAGCTTTAGAGAGAGTGCAGCTACTCCTGCAGCAATCAGGCCGAAGACGCTTGCCTTCATGGTGGCGTTCATCGATGCCCATGCTGCCTTTGCCTGGGTAACCCTACCTGTAAGCAGGAGGAACCCTGCCTGCAGCAGCTTCATGAGTCCGGTTCCGGTAGCGCAGATTACGTTCCATGCCTGCTGGGCTGCAGCAGCACCCTTGGTTACGACGATATTCGTCTTGATGGCGTTGCTGGTGGCAATCGCTACAACCGTGAAGGCTGTGAGCAGAATGCCGAGCGTCTTCACCACACCCTGATGCTTTACACACCAGGAAATGAGACTGATGGTGTTCAGCTGCATATCTGCATAGGCATCATCCCATTGTTCCTTGAGCGGGAGGATTTCGTCTCCCAGAGCCTTCTGGGCGTTCTGCAGTTCTACCGTCTTCTGGGCTGCCCGGTCGGATGCGCTGATATAGGTCTCTCCTGCCGCAGCCAGCTGGGTATCTACAATCTCTGCCACAGCCTTCATGAAGTCGCCCGTCTCCTTGGTCTTCTCCGAGATTTCTGCTGCAGAGATACCCAGGTTATCGAGGATTAACGGGGACTTGCGGCCGAGACCGGTCACGATGCTGTCGGTCATGTAGTCTACCGACTGACCCGTCTGCTGGGCTTTCAGCTGTGCAAACTCCAGATACTTGCCCAGATCTTCCAGCGGAATGCGGAAATCGTTAGCCTTTACGGCAGCCGTCATCAGCTGAACATCGTTTACGGTTCCCTTGGTTGCCTTACGAAGATTCTCCAAGAGGTCAGGCTGATCCATATCCTTGAAAGCCTTGGTCACACCATCGGCGGTTTCTGCCATCTCCAAGCCACCATCAATAAGTTCCTTGACGGAATCTTTGAAACCTTGTGCGTAACTACCAAAGAGTTCTGCTGCCTTGGTCATCATGTTACCATATAGCATTCCGTTAGCTTGGTCGCTAGCCGCAAGTTCACCAAAACTTTTAGCGTTCTGTTTCAATTCAGCCATTCTACTGCTTACCTCTTGCAACTTTTGTTCCAATATACCATAAAGTTCTGGGTTGAGCGTTTTTGAGGTATTTTCAAATTCCTTCTGCAAACTTTTCTGCTGCTTCTTCAATTGACTAATAGTCATATCAAGCACATTGAGTTTACTGGTCTGCTCGCCTATCTGAGAGGTAAGGTTGCGAATTTCCTTACCAGTCTCGGTATATTGCTTCTTGAGGTTCTTGTAGGTATCAGTCTCTTTCTTGCCAGCTGCCTCCAGCTGAATCATCTGGCTGAGTCGTGCCTTGTTCTCGGAGCGCAGCTTCTTGCTCTGCTGCTCCAGTCGGTATATTTCCTTTTGGGCTGCTGCCGTCTTCACATCGACGGTATAGCGAATTTCGTCTTCCGTTAAATGTTTACTTGCCATAACTTATGATTTTTGAGGGTTGAGTGACTTTTCCAGTTCCTGACGGATGCCTTGGCGTATCTCATCCGTGAAGCCATAACGGAGCTTAGGGAACGTCTCGTGATAGAGCACGCCCCATACCACACGGTTGTAGAGTGCAAGGTTCCTGCGCTTGAACTTGCTGATGCGGTCGTTGCGCTGGCGGTATTGCATATCGAGGAAACGGAGATAAGGAAGGATTCGCACAAAGATGGTGCGGTTTTCGCCCGATATCTGGCTGTCGAACGAGTGAGCGGAAAGCGTGGTGAGCAATCTGCCGGTACGGCGCTTATAATGATTGCGCACCACGTTCTCCTGTGTGGAGTATATCTTCAGGATGCCTTCTTGAAGAGTCTCGTGAACAAATTTCTTTTTAACAAGACTGTCTGTTACCATATTCTTTATACATTACTAATTAGCAATGCAAATATAATAACAGGCGAGCATATGGCAAAGGACTAGTACCTGAAGAACTTTACGTATATAAGTATTCCAAACAAAGGAGTAAATATGGTACATAAAGTCAGATAAACAAGCCATTTTGCAAACATCCTCGAGCCGACAACAAACGGTCCAAGAACAAGCGCAATCACGAACGACACGAACTGCACGAAGCCAAAGAAAGTATCTAACATAATCTATATATTTTAATGTGTTACTAATTCTCGGGTGCAAAGATACACCACTTTTTCTGAAAAACCAAATTTATGCTCCAGAAAAAATGGCCACCCTCACGGGCAGCCATCCTTAATTAGAGATCTGACTAAATTTAAATATTTGTCACTTATTACATGATAGACTAGAAAACTATTTTCTATTTCCCTGAGAGCATTTTGCCCAGTTTCTCGTGCATCTCCTTGAGCTGTTCATTGGTAATGCCCGAGATGTACATTCCGTTCATGCTGAGCATGTGTTCACGTGCTGGTTTGCCGGCAACCATTACTTCGCACTCCTCAAAGATAGGGTGCTTTCTTTCTTCTGCTATGTTGGCTGCAACCTTATCTGCAGCATCTTTATTCTGATTTTCCATAATCTGCTTAATTAAATTATTTGTTACTATCGTTATTATTCTACCCCTCCATCTTTAGGCCTTGGTCGGCTCCATCCTTCCGGGTACATTTGCTGAGAGTATTCGGCAAGATTTGCCCCCCCGAATTGCGGTAAGCCTCGAAAATCTTGTGACGCTCGTTCTGAAGTTGCAGGTTTTTCAGAGAATGCTCGCTTTTCAGTTTAGCATACTTCTCATTGAATTCCTTGTTCGCCTGGCTGAGTGTTTCGCGGATGTTACACTCAGTCTTCTCAAACATCTCCTGTTGCCGGTTGACCTGTATCTTATATTCCAGCTTCTCCGTCTGAAGCTTACGGTTAGAGACCGAACAGAAGGTCTTCTGATCGTCAAGGTCCTGCTGAAGTTCTGCGCGCTTATGCTCATACTCCTCGCGTTCCTTATTAATAGCCTCGGTGTTCTTTACTAACTGAGCATGGAACATCTCAGTTGTCATTTTCCCTGTAGCAGTTTCTACTGCTCCGTCCTTAATATCTTTTTCGTTACTCATTTTAATTTGAATTTAATTTTTTCATAATTCTTTTTGCGTTAAAATTCTCACGGTGCAAAGGTACGAAATCTTTGCTGTACGTCAAAGGACAAACATATGAGTGATGTTTGGCTATTTTTCACTCATTTCTTCCACCGGGCGCCAGAAGACTGCGAAAACAGGGGTTTCACCATCTGCGTCGTACTCTTCGCTCTCTACGAAAATCTGAGGAGCCGCACCGGAATAGAGAACGCCTTCCTTGGCTATCACTCCCTCACAACAGATTTCGGGATGGCGAGGGTCGAAGTATCTTACCCTGGTTCCCTTCTTCATCCTGTCCAGGTTCTTCAGGAACTCTCTCGACTTGATGATGACTATCTTCTTCTTGGCCACCTGCACCCACAGCGGGTAGCTATGAGTCATCTTGCCTATCTTCAGAGCCAGGTCGAAGGCTGTCTTGGCGCTGAAGGAATCTTTCTCAGACGACACGCTGCATGTGGTGGAAGTAACGTCCGGATAGACCTGCTTATACGTCTCCAGGAGCTGCTTGGTTGATATTTTCTTTGCCATAACTACATCACCTCCCCTCCCATAATGAAGCCACCTAATACAGCTGCTGCCATGAAGGCGAAGAAACCTGCCATGGTCATAGCTACTTCGCCATACGTAACCGTCTCCCCACAAAGGTAGGAGAAGGTCTCGCTCTTGGTCTTGGCGAGCTTCCTGATTTCACACTTGAGGGCCTTCATGCCCTCCTCTACGCTGATGCCTGCAGGTCTTACCTGCGCATCACTTAATAAAATAGAATTCTGCATATCGCATCATCTGTTAAGCATTAACAGCCGATTGTACAAAAGGGTGGCGGCTGCATTCCCCGTTGCTTAACAGATGATGACTTATCCGGAAGGACTAATCAAATCTACGGTTCATGCAGCCGCCATTTATTGCGAGAATTATTTCTCCAGTTAGGAAAATATATTTTCCCAGTTAGGAAAAATATTTTTCCCGATTAGGCATAAAAAAAGCCTGCGGCAAGAAGCCATAGGCGAAACGGTCGCCCTGCCGGATAGACTACTATCATCTGTTAAGCGTTGGCAAAGGTAAGAAGAAAATCCGGAACCGCCAAATAAAAATCGGGAAATTTTCTCACGATGAGAATAATTAACACTTAAATATGCTGTAGAGCATAAAAATGAGGGGTAAAGGGCAAGGAAAAGCCCCGATGCGCTGCTGCACCGGGGCTGATGTGTGAATAGATAACCCTATGCTAACTGCAAAGAGCTAATGCGTTGTCCAATCTCCTGGACGGCACGATTGAAAATATCTTTCTGCTCGGAATTGAGCGTATAAGCATGACCACGAACCTCTGAGCCATTGAGACGCTGAGAGAGCCATGCAGCGCTTTTACCGAAGTATTTCTGTGCGATGTATCTTAGTGGAAGCAATTTATAATCTTCCTCTGCAAGCTGCTCACGCAAAGTGGCAACCTCCAGCTTCAGGTTTGCTACTCTATCTACAACCACCTCACTAATATATTTCTTATCCTCCTCCGTAGCATTTGCGCTGAGATAGCGATGAATCTCGTCTCTGCGCTCTTTGCTCTTGACATCCTGCTTGCTAGCCAATGCCATATACTCTGCCATTAATTCTTTAATATGCTCCATATTCTTATATTTATATTGTTTAAAGAACCTCCCCCTTAGGGGAGGACTTTTTAGTTTTTTCTTTGCTTGTAGAGCTTAGAAAGGTCTGCGAGTCTCAAATCAATCTGTCTCTCGTAATCGAAGACCAAGTCTTTCAGTTCGAGAAGGGCCTTGATTTCGTCTTCCTTTCTTTTAATTTCTTGCTCTAACTCTTTTTGTGTCATACGCTTAAAATTAAATTGTTAAACATCTAGTTATCTATTCACGATGCAAAGATACATAAAATTCTTTTAATAACCAAATAAAACATAAACTTTCTTTTATGTTTAACTCATTTTTAACATCTTGATACGGGAAATAAGCGGAAAAAGTGTATCTTTGCAAGAAAGAAATGTTTCACCTATTAATATATATAAGGTATGGAAAAGATAATAAGTAACAAGGCAGCATCCTTTGCCAGCATGGAGCTTGCCAGATTTGCGCTGGAACGGGCAGACCAGAGAGCCAGCAGTATCCTGGAGCAGTACCGCAAGTCAACCGACCGCAACTATACGCTGGCAGGCTTCGTTATGACGGTATTCATGGCCCTCACGGCTTTCCTTGCCACGGAAAAGATGACCATGGTGCTGATAACAATCACTCTCCCTTTATGGGTAGGAACCGGAACGGCGCTGCTTATCCTGTTCTGTAAGGTAATGTGGGTACACGACTTCATGGCGCTGGGAGATGATGCTGCCACGATGCTGAGAGATGACCTGGTAGACGTGGCCATGAACAAAGGCTTGCAGGATGATGATAAGGCAAACGATGAATATCTGCACCATCTCGTAATATCATCCATCAGGCACACTTATAACGTCACAGAGTATAACCGCGCCTGCCTTAACAGAAGAAACTGCCACGTAAAACGAGCGATGACCGCAATCATCGCCTCGGTAATAGTGAGTGCAACGACTACGGTCATCATGCTGACCTTATCTTCTCTTGGGATTATTCCCGTGACTTGAAGTGTCCGGATAACTGTTCGGATCTTCTGGCCAACCATCCTCATTATAGTTTGGTTTCATAATCATAAAAAGGGCTCGTGCATCCGGAGAGCAGTCCTTCAGCACGAGCCACACAGCTGTATTTCTTTTCACTTGTTATGTACAAACTCTGCTCAATCTGCACACAACCTTAGTTCAATGTCATCATTACGCCTGCAAAGATAGTACTTTTCTTCGAAACCATCAAACATTTTGCTGATTATTTTCAGAAAACAGCAAGAAAAGGCCCCGATGCATTGCTGCACCGGGGCTGAGTTGAGTTATTGAACATGTTAGCTATGCTAACTGCAATGCGCCACAAGGCTATGGCGACTTCTGTCTTATGGGGAACGATGACCCCAGCCTCATTATATCCTGTCCGCAGCCGCACGCAAGCGATTGGAAACATCGCAAAGTGCTCCACGGAGCATAACCTTCTCTTCTTCGGTGAAACCACCTACACCACCATTCCCGTCAATACCATCGAGCTTATGATAAAGCCATGATGCCGATTTTCCGAAATAGGTATGTGCTATCTCGCGCCATGATACCGTCATCTGGATATCCTGTATGCGCTGCTTTACTGTGCTGTCCTTAGCCTGCTTCATTGTTACTTCCATAATCTTATGCTTTTTAATGCCCTCCCCGAAGGGAAGGCTGTTGTTAATACTTGGTGTAATACTCTGGTGGCTCAATCATCTCATCAAACAGCTGCTGAGCGTACCATAATAACTGTGGGTTACCTCTAGGGTATGACTTCCGGAAATTTCTGATAGCCTCTATCAGTTCTTCCTCTTTTTCTGTTACTAAAATCTTCTTCATATCGTTTTATTTTAAGACAATGCAAAGATACTACTATTTTTCGTAGTAACCAAATATTTTATACGAAAAATCGTAGTATTAACTATGTTTAAGTTTTCTGTATGTGAAAAGGTAGAACGCGAATTCAACAAGCAAGTGCAAAATTACGAAATGTCT
>ULRV01079360.1_pt1 | contig 21216 bp, 20 predicted proteins | sample 1955791 | NCBI WGS metagenome assembly ULRV01 (sample SAMEA4835692, study PRJEB28245) | human gut metagenome | biome: gut microbiome; material: fecal sample | place: Denmark | collected 2008 | reverse complement strand
ATGTTATATAAGGATATATTTACATTATGTTTATCATGTGTAGATTATAATTATTTTATAATTACTTATATAGGACGATAAAGGGAAGATATTGACATATGATTATAAATAGGTTAGACTAAATGTACAAAATAATATTTCATTGTATGTATAAGGAGGAAATATACCTATGGCAGTATACAAAAACAAAAAACGCGTCATTGTTGCAATTGATACTGGTTTTGATGGAGCAAAAATCTGTGTCAATGGGAATCTAATCAATGTGCCATTCATGATTACAGATATAACCAATGATACAGAAAATTTTGGTCTTCGTCGTATAGACAATAATTTTATAAGATGTATTAAAGATGGCCGCACCTATTTATTAGGAGATGTTGCAAAATCGTATCTTTTAGATGATAGTAGAAGAGTAGCTCGTCAAGCTGACATGGAATCTTTTTACACACTAGACCGTTATAAAATGCCAATTTTTGAAGTGGCTTTGAATGCATTTATAGCCTATGCTTTATATCAATATCAGGAAATTACGAAAGAAAATGATAAACTGGTTCCTTTTCGATTAGATGAATTAAGCTCATGGGAAATTGAAGTTGGAGTTGCTTTACCACACGAATACATTGATACTCTAATGCCGATTGTTGAAAAATATCTTCGTGCGCCACAATGTGTAGAACTCCTTGTTGGAGAAATGAAGACAGGAGAGATCAAATATAATATTAAAGACACTTTTTATAATTCCCAGATCGTCTGCGCGTTAATTAATGAAGCAGTAGACGATGAAGGGAAGGATTACGAAGGAGATTCTCCATATGACCATCTTCCAGCTCTTATCATTGATGCTGGATATAAAACATTTGCTGACATGGAATTTGCACGCGATGAATCAATAACCAACGATTTATCGAATTTAGATTTTGCTATGAACAACATTAATTCTCGTGTAGCAGAATATCTGACAAGTGTTACGGGAAAGCATTATACATCCTACATGGTAGACAAACTTGCTTCCAGCAGAGACGAAGTTAGGTACATAAATGAGAACGATGTAAAAAGCATCAATGTATACGATGAACAGCAGAAATCAATCAAAGAAATATCCGGTCCTCTTATCAGTTATTTGAATGATAAACATGGAAAACTTCTTGATATAAAAATGATTCTTGTTGCTGGTGGAACAGGCGAAGCTTATTATCCATATATTAAAGATTATTGTGAGAAAGAACGTCCATTTCTTGCAGATCACACAATTCTTGCAGGTCAACACGGCTTCATGGGAAAAGAATGTCCTCCTGTATTTGCTATTGTCTGTGGACTTTATAAGGATATTCTCATGCAGCTAAATGAAGAATAAATTCATTAATAAATGAAACGAAAGGATGTAAACAATGGCCGCAACTAAGCAGAAGAGTATACAGCTAAAGCCAAAACGGGATGAACTAATAGCTCATTGGTGCTTGCTTGTTAAAGATAAATGGAATGGTGGAATTAGTTATCTGGTTAAGTATGCAATAAGGGAATATATCAAGACAAATACTTTTCCCTGCATTGGTAAAGTCCATCTTGTAGATGATCCGTCCATGTTCGAAAAACAACCAACTATAAGCTTATGGCTGGGTGATTCTCCAGATCTGCTTGCATGGGCAGACAGCTTTGCCGGCAGTGGGATAGCTCCAGCCACCATGATGAGAGAGATAATCCGTCAAAGCATAACCGTTGTATCGCCATCCGAAGAGGAGTGGATTCCCTCATGTTTGGATTTTCAATCAAGCATTTTTGACAAATTTCATGCATTCCAAATGTCGAAACAAAAAACATCTGATTCTTCAATAAATGAAACTAATGTTTCTCCGCATCCAAAAGCAGAAGACAACGATCCAATTATAGATGCCCCTAAAGCAGAGCATAAATCTGAACCATTTAAAGAGCCAGAGCCTCATAAAAGTACACATCGCCCTAGGGCTGCCGGTTTATCAGGTAAGAGATTCTCACCTAAGTGACAAACTTGCAAATTTCTAAGAACAGCAATTAAATTGCTGTTCTTTTTTCATCTTCCTTATTCATTGACATTTCCCACTATATTTATCATTTTTAAAAATTAAAATTTTTATTCCTTTCATTGTTGACTTTTTAAAAGGGGTTATGACTAACATTCAGCATATCAGGAAAGGAGGACCATCTAATGGTTGAACTAAGTATCTTGAAATTTATTGCCGGAGTGGATGCAATTATTGTTCTTGGATTAGTTCTTTATTATATTTTGTACCACTTAATAGGGCAGACCGAAAAGAACAATCTGTTGGATAATTATGGAACCAACCAAAAATCCCAAAAAAATGTGTTATCAAACATCATTAAAGGCATTCTCATCATTTTACTTATTGCGATTGTAGATATCCTCATTTTTAAAAATATGTAAAGGAGAATTTAAAATGGCGAGAAGCAGAATATCGCGAGCAAAAAAGAAAAAATTAACAACCATCCTGATCTGTGTGCTAGTTATAGGTATTGCTTTTGGAGCAGCCTATTTCTTTTCTATCCGTCAGATCAAAAACAACTATGAAATCAAGAATAGGGCATTAGAAGAGCAGTATAATGCCGTGCAAAAACTGGCATACACTGCTAAAACAGACATCCCTGCAGGATCCGCTGTTACTGAAGATAATGTATCCTTAGTAACTATTTCATCCAGCATGGATAAAAACCTCTACATTTCGAAAGATGATTTAGGAAAAATCGCAGTAGTAGATATTACTGCAGGGCAAGCCGTAAGTAAAAACATGATAGGCTCCGACCTTGTATCATCCCTAAGAGAGTGCCAATATGCACTTTTTACTTTAAACTCAAATTTGAAAATCGATGATTTTGTTGATGTAAGAATCATGTATCCGAATGGAGAAAATTATACAGTCCTTCCCAAAAAATGTGTAAAAGGCATTAACCATGAAACCAATGACATTTATTTTTGGTTGGATGAAGCAGATATTATGGATATCAGTTCTGCAATTGTAGATGTGTATATGCATGAAGGAACAATTCTTTATACCACAAAGTATATCGAAGATGGACAAAATGCTCTTGAAAAGACATACCAGCCTAGCGAGGATGTCATGGCAGCGATTGCAAATGATCCTAATATCGTGGAAGAAGCTGTAAGTCGCTTAAATGCAAGCATGAGAGAAGCTATCGAGTCAAGACTTTCGGCAGCCGAGGGGGATAACGCAACTACAAAAAAAGTAGATCTGAGTGGAGTAATTTCTTCAGGGCAGGATACCTCAAATAATGATGAAAATGAAAGTACCCCAGATAGCTCGTCGGATAATTCGGACACCACACAATCCGATTATGTAGACAGCACAAGTAATGTCTACACAGATGATTCCAACCCAATCAACGATGATGGAGGAAATGATTATGCTTACTAAATTTGGATTTTACGGAGCAAGTTGCTATGATTGGCTCTTATATTCCGCAAAGGTTTTAAAAAACTGTGGCATGGATGTCATTCTTATAGATATGTCTGAGAATAAATCCTTATCATATGCTATTCCAGATATTCCAGGTGTTAAAAATCAAGTGATTGATTATATGGGATGCTCTTTTGCAACCAGTATTCCAAAGGATGCGGAAGATGCCTACGATACAGCTTTTATTTATTTAGGAGATACCGTCAATCCATCAATCCACTTTGATTATACCTTTTGTGTAACCGATTGTGAACTCCACTCAATGAAGCCACGCATTCAGCTTTGGGAAAAAATCACGGCCCTCGACTATGCGCCATCACAAAAAATGATCTGTTCATCGGAATCTGGCGCAGACGAGATTGATCCTGATGAAGAGTTTACTACAGATTGCCCTCATCTTATTATTCTGGGTCCAATGGCGGAATCAAAATATCGATACATTGCTGGGCAGTACTCAGTTGACAGTAAAAGCTGTAATGCAGTTGACTTGGACGAAGGCAATATGGATTGTCGTATATCCTGTCAGTATGATACTGTAGTTCGCTTTTCTAAGATATCAGACAGTTTTAAAGATCTGATAACAAAATTATGCTTTACAGCACTTGGAGATACAAGAGACTACAAAAACTTTAAAAAAGCTTTCAAAAAAGCAGAAAGGGGAAAATAAATGAAAATAGCATTTTGGAGCAACGTCCATGGACAGGCAGGAATAACAAGTAACGCAATTGCCATCTCAATTTTATCTGCAATTGAAAAGCATACAGTGGCACTTCTGCAGAGCCATTTTACTCTTAACAATTTATCCCTGCCTTTACTTGGCCTGGATATTATTCCAGAAAGTTTCCGTGATTCTGGAATTGATGCCCTAATTCGTGACATTAAATCAAAGCCGTTAAGTAAAGACACAGTAGTCACTGATGCCATTTCCGTTCCAGGACTCAACCGAAGATATAATCTTTATGTTGGAACAGGAAAAATGAACGAAAAAGATTACGAGAGAGAAATGATTAACATGCAGGAACCTATCTACAATTCTCTTGCAGAGTTTCATGATTATGTATTTGTTGATGTACGAAGCGGTTACCGGGACCTCTCAAAACAGATTCTGGATACTTCTGATCTCGTGGTTGTATGCCTTGATCAAAATACACATGTGATTGACAGATATTTTGAAAATCCAATTGAAGCAGATAACATCTGTTATATCATAGGAAATTATGATAAGGATTCAAAATACAATCTTCGGAATCTTATAAAAAAATACCCCCAGCTAAAGAAAAAAGCAGCTGTAATTGCACATAACAGTGAGTTCATGGATTCACAGAATGATGGAACAACCGTTCAGTTCATGCTTAAAAATTACAATTGTAAAGCCGAAAGCTCCAACTACGAATTCATGCAATCTGTTTATTCATGCATGAAATTATTAGGTATAAAGGAAAGGGGTTGAGATAATTGCTGTTCAATTATTTTATGTGTATTGCAGTTGTAATTGTTCTTGTAGCAGCTACATACATAATCTTTTTTCGTAAAAAAACTCAGTCCTTTGAAGCACAAGAAATTGATCCTTACAATTTTGAGTATATATGTAATGGAACCAAAGAAGACATTCATGCAGTGCTCCGACAACATCCCGAAGATTTGAATCTTAACGAGTTTGAAACGAAAAAACTGAAAAAACAAAAGGATGAGCTGAAAAAAAATATATCAAAGTGTACATCTGGAGATATCGGCGCTAAAAGTTATGTAAAGGATTATATTTCGTCTATTCTTCAGCAAAAGCGCCATATCAATGAAACAAACATTGATAAATGCATTCCTTTTGAAGACGCTTCACAACTTACTACAGAGCAGAAATACTACATTCTTCTTAATTGGTATGAAAATCAATATGACGAAGATGGATTTTCCCATCTTCTTAAAGACAATGGATTTGATCAACTTCGAGAGGGAAGATTTTATGTGGGAAAAAGTGATATTGAGGTTCTTTACAACAGGTTAAATCCTAATATGGATATCACATTTACAGATAAGATGAATATTCTCACACAGCTGGTTTATCAAAAAATCTATGGTCATGGTTGTGTTGATCAGACAAGAGATTCTAAAATTGATGGAATTTCCGTTGGAGTATCCGGAATTCCCTCTGAAATGTTTTCTTATTCAAAGAAAAAGATTCAAGCGTCCATGGAAGCGAATAAAGGAAATTTATCATTTTCCTATGATAGTGTATGGGTTTTATTTGAAGGTAAGCAGATCCATTTAAATTGCCTTGGCTGCCATTCAGAAAAGGAACTGCAAAGGGTTTGTAAAAATCTTTACAAATACAAAGCCAAAGGAAATCTCTCCGAAAATAGAGGCTTTATATTCAATACAATGAAAGATGGAAGCCGTGTTTCTGTATCCCGGCCACCGTTTTCCGATTCATGGTTTGCCATTGTACGAAAACATTCCGCAGGAATGCTTGTAACCCTTGAAGATCAGATATCCGGTGTGAATTCAGACAAAGTAATTACTATCATAAAGTCCCTGATATTAGGAGAAAAATCCGTAGTAATAACTGGTGGACAGGGATGTGGTAAAACAACACTTATGCGTAATCTGATCAGTATAATTCGAAGCTGGTACACCATTCGAGTAGAAGAGTCTGTTGTCGAATTGAATCTACGACAGATTCTAACCAACCAGAATATTTTAAGTTTTTGTGAGAATGATGTTATTTCCGGACAGGATGCCCTTAATTTTTCAAAGAAGACGGATACGGATGTTCTAATCATGGGAGAGGTTGCAGAGCCTGCAGTTGCTGCATGGTTAGTTCAATCATCTCAGACAGGTGGACCAATTACCGTATCTTCTAACCATGCTCTCACAACCCCGAAATTACTTTCATGGTTTAGAAATGCTCTGTTACGGTTTGCCGGATTTTCAAGCGAGCGCGTTGCTATGGAACAAGCGGTCGATAGTATTCCGTTTGATCTGCACATGAAGCTGTATAAAGCAACTGGTGAACGATTTGCAGAAAGACTTACAGAAGTTATTCCAGTTCCGGACGAACGACAGTACATTTTGAATGATATTTTTTCTTATGATGTTCATACTGGTAAATTTACAATTTTAAGCCGTATTTCACCAGAAAAAGAATCTGAGATTATGGAAAATTTGTTTGAGGATGAGAAAGCTGCTTTTATGGCCGCGTTTGAAGGGATTAAATATCGCTACGAAGACAAGCAGAAGGAGGTATGTTAATGACCGGACTTCTTATTCCAATTATTCTTATAGCCATTGCACTATTTATTCTATCAATATGTGCTATTTACTTTGTGAAAAAACAGCTGGATAAAAAGAATCAGGAAACCCTTTTCGTTGCAAACCGAAAAGGTGTACAGACTCGATTTTTACATGCAGCATATGTATTTTTTAACACATTTCCTCTAACGCAAGGATTTATTAAAAAAATTCGAAAACGTTATGAAATCATAGAACCTGGAGATACCGTAAAGACAGAAAGAGACACCATCAAGACAGCGCTAAAAATATTTGGGATATCTTTTGCAGCATTTATTGCAGGTGCTTTAATAGAACCTTCCCTTTATACCATCGTTGTATGTGGAATTTTATCGTATGTAATAAGCTCTTCCATACTATTTAATTCGATTCGAAAAAAAGAACGTAAACTCATCGTTCAGTTGGATCAGTTCGTTACTGATACTTCACATGAATATTATGGAACAAATATGGTTGAAACGGCCATTGATAATGTGTGTATGGATGCAGAAGAGCCTATTCTTACACATATGACAAAGATTAATGAAACGCTTTCTTCTGGTGAAGACGAAGATATTGTTAACTACATTGACAACACCCCAAACCGTTTCTTACAGCTGTTTTTATCTGCATGTATGTTCGTTAATGTGTACGATGATCAGCTGGTAAGAGGTTTTTCTCTGTTTATTTCGAATTTGAACAGCATTAAAACAGAAATCGGTTTATGGTTACGTACTCAAAAAATGTTACTGGAAAAATTCAGATTCCGGACATTTATGATCATTTTGCCAATGTGTATAGTTCGTCCAGTTGATCAATACATGATCAAGAACTTCGATATTACACGCCCTTATTATGAGGGACCCTACGGCATCATTCTATCGGTAGTGATATGTATTACATGTGTTTTTTTATACAGCATGACCGAAAAAATGAAAGACATCGACTACAAAGATGAAAATGAGCATTTGATACTTCATTTTATATCAAATCTGAAGTTTGTAAAGGCAGTTCAAGATTCTTATGAAGACCGTAAATACGGTAAAGTAACAAAAATGAATCAATTGCTACGCCAGATGGGTGCAAACATGAACATGCGTTATTTACAGCTGGAGAGATTTCTTAGCATGATTGGTATGTTTATCCTTGCAGTTGCAATCGCTTTTTCATCGGTACATGTGTCCAAACAGCTATACATTAACAAAACATCGGATCTTGAAAGCTCTCTCTCTTACCTGGTAACAAACGATGAAAAGAGAGAAGAACTTATTGAGTACTCATCTGATCTGACATATTCATACAAAGAGCAGGGCGAAGTGCCGTCAATGGACAATATTATAGCCACCATTGATTCAGATGTTACCATAAATAAATCCGTCATTGAGCTTATGGCTCAGTCCGTGTATGAACGTCTGTCAGCATATTTTTCCATCTATTTTAAATGGTGGTATTTACTGATTTGTGCCGCTATAGGAGCTCTTGGTTATCAGCTTCCGTACCTGCTTATTATAACCAGAAAAGACATGATGCTGATGGCACAGGAAAATGAAGTAATACAGTTTCAGAGTATTATATCCATGCTTATGCACATTAAACAGGTAACTGTTGAGGATATTCTTCAATGGATGTGCCGTTTTTCAATTATTTTTAAGGATTCTTTGCAAAAATGCATAAATGATCTGGCTTCCGGTGAAACAGACGCTTTAGAATCCCTAAAAGAAAATGAACCATATCTTCCATTTCAGAAGATTGTGGATAACCTTATCGATGCAGATTCCGTTGGTATTGAGAACGCATTCGTAGAAGTCGACGGAGATAGAACCGCTTCACAAAAGAAGAGAGAACAGGACAATGAATTATATATTACACATAAATCCAATTTGGCAACAGTGCTTGCCTTTATTCCAATTCTTCTTCTCATTATAGGTTATATATGTGGTCCTATACTTTTTGCATCGAATAGTAGCCTTTCGTCTTTAAGCGCAAGCTTAAACTAATAAATATTAATTATTCAAGGAGGATAAAAAATTATGGATGACGCAGTTGTAAAATGGTTGGGCATTGGAGCGGCAGTCTTACTCGTGGTTGGAGCTATCGTATGGGGAGTACGATATAAAACACAAAGTGAGGGCATAAATAATGCTGCATCAAATAAATATGCACAAGTAACTGCAGACCTGGCAGACGCAGATGTTGATTCGTACAATGGAACAACTTTATCTGGAAGTGAAGTATTAAATGTCATCAAGAAATTAGATGATACTAAGATTTCCATAAAAGTTGTAACAAAGAAATCAACATCTTATTATGGCTACTCTCTTAACGCCAACAATGATCTTGTTGCTAATGGAACAACTTCCCTTACAAAAGCAAAGGAAATTTCAAGCAACGCATATATCAATCCAACAGGTATATTTTCTGGAAGTATCTTAAAAGACCAGAACGATGTTAAGACCTGTATCTGTTTTACACAGGAATAACATTAAATAATATATTGGGCATACATTGGAGTATGCCCAATGTTTTGGAGGAATTATTATGGACAAAGCGCTTGTTGATTATTTAGTTGAGATTTTTGCCGCCCTCTGTTTTGTTGGATTGTTAATTGTTGCAATTAATTCCTTAAATACAGCAAGTAATTCAATTGTAACCTTAAAAAATGCAGAAGAATCATCTACAAAAGTTTTTTACGAACACAAAAATACTATTACACAGGATTCTATATCACGCCAGGATCTTATCAGCCGCTTAATGCAAAATCTTAATTATACTATATATATAAATGGTTATTGTATCACACCTGATCAGTACCATTACATTAACTATGACTATACCTCTATTCCAAATGGAGATTATCGAATAACCTACGACTACGATACCCAGGGAAACCTTGTATCAATTCATTATGACAACATATAGGAGATAATATAATGGACGATTTTTTAGGAATAATTGTTGCAATAATAATCGGACTAACGACCATGACCGGTATAAATGTAATCTCTATTACAACACAAGAAGATCATATTGTACAGGAATATGTTGATATGAAGACCAATCAATTTGTTAATACCGTTCGCAGCAACGGGTATCTGTCCGAGCGCATGTATGAAGACTATGTGGAAGAACTTATGAAAACGGGTAATGTGTACACTATCAAAATAACACACGAACATACATCCTATGTCCCTGTATATGACGATAACAACGTATTTCAGAATGCCTATCAGACCTCATACACCAAAACTTATGAGAAAGATATTATTGATTATATTATGACCGGAGAAAATTATACCTTTTCGAAAAATGATTATTTTTACGTTGATGTATCCTCAAAAAATATCACAATTGCAAACCGTATCCGTCAGACTTTTCTCAATATAAATCCTACTGAGAAATCAATTCACTCTACATATGGAGGTAGTATACGAAATGAAGCTGACTAATTTTGCTGTAATATTTATATTTATTTTTTTAGCGCTTTCAGCTCCGAATCATGTACATTTTCAGGAAGTAGCCACCGTATCTGATTTAAAAGAAAGATACACAAATGCAATGGAAACTGCCGTCGATGATGCCATGAACAGTATTGTGGAGTCCGATAACGGTGCTGAAGTATCATTAAACAAAGAGTTTCTTCTTGATCAGTTTTATAAAACCTTATTTATCAATCTTGGTTGCACAAGTGATTCCGTCAAACAGGAAGCAATAAAAAACTATATTCCGGTTGTTCTCCTGGTCGATAAGGACGGATACTACATTTATTACTCTGCTACATCAAAAGATGCAGATGGAACATCTATCATAGGAAAAAATTGGTCTGATAAATTGCCATTTACTTACACGGAAGAAAATGGCGGAAGAGTTATCAATTTTACATTGAATGACAATGTAACCATCTATGATCCTAATACAAATGAAGTATTTAACGGGGATTATCACGATTTAGCCAAACTCAACACTTTTTCGGTGGATGATTCTGACCATAACTGCTACAAAAGTTCCCTTTTATGTGGTACCAGTGATAATTTTGATATGATACGCAGAAATACCATTATAAATTGTCTTACAAAATCTATGGAATACTACATCAATCTGCATAACTCTGTAGCTGAACAATTTGGGTTTACTTATCATTTTTCACTTCCATACATTTCCGATGATGACTGGGCCAGAACTATTGACGATATTAGTATGGTTGCGTTATTTCAGGGATATCCGTATGTTAGTGATAATCCAGACCTTGGCTATTTCAATATTTATTCCATCGGCGGGGCCAGAATTATAAAGTCAAGCCAATTATACATTACAAAAGAAAATGGGACTCTTTATTATCACAAGAAAAGTTGTCACAAACTTGAAAATGTGAACTCTACGGTCTTTGACCAACCATATGAGGATGCTCGCGCCTGCGCAAAGAAGGGTGCTTTCCCTTGTCCAGAATGTAATCCATAGGAGGTTTATATATGGCCTATTCTTTTGAAGAAAAAACCACAGATATGTATACTTATCTGCAGGCAACCATTGACAATGCCTTTCAGATAGAGGATACAACCGAAGATGAAAACGATGGGCTTTCTGGATCCGCGTACCGGAAGGAACTGACAAAAGCATATTTGCATGATAATCGCAAAACTATATGGTGCGGAATTGGATTTGCTCTGGTGTTGGTTCATTGCATTATAATGATTGTTCTGTTTCTCAAGAGCGTTTTTGCTTTAAATACAGTATATGTTTCTGGAAATATTCTGTATTACATTATATGCGCCCTTTTGCCCTTTCTCGTATGGATGTACTCAACGACTCAAGAATATTGGAACTTCCATAATCGCAAAATCAGAACCTTTCTTTTCTGTTTTTTTCATTTAAGTGTAGAAATGAGCAGCTTTATATTCAGAATATTTGGCACTATGATCCTGCCTTTTTTTGCAGGTCTTACACCAACAACTGCCCTTACACCATCACTTATACGAAGTTTTGCGAGACTTACCTTAATGTTGTCTCCAATTCTGATAAGTGTTCTGTTAATGACAACCATCTATAAAGGGGTTAATCATCCTGTCACGAAACCACAAATTCTGTCATTCAAGTTAGATAAATCCATTGACATGCGTTCCTCACAGGAAAAAGAATTTGCCTATGACATGAATATTGTTAAGGATTTAAAGACAGGAGAGAGAAGAGTAATAAAAGAAAAGGATCGTTTTCTTCACAGCGTATCGAACGGTACTACCGGTACAGGTAAGACCTCAAGTTGTTTTACTTGTGCCATAGAATCCGATATTGAGCAAATTTGTTATAACATTGAATATCAGAAAAAGGAAATTCAAAAATACCTTAAAGAAAACCGTATCCGAATGATTGCTCCCATGAGCGATGAAGATTTTGACATTGACAACTTTGAGCCTGTATCCCAAAAAGATAAAGACCTTTTAACGGACTTAAAATTTAAGGCCAAAATTGCCGGCATTACGGCAATGGCTCCAAATGCTTCATTTTCTGATGAAGTGTATGCACTTGCAAAAGCAAAAGGACTTAAAGTTAACCGACTGGATCCAACGCTTTCTTCTAACGGAAAATTAAAAGAAGGCTTCCGAGGATTTAATCCTCTTTATATGAAAAGTGATCTGAGTCCAATGGAAAAAATCATTAAGCAGAATCAGACGGCAGTGCTTTTTGCTGATGTAGCACAAGCTGTGTATGATGCATCCGGACAATCGGATGTGTATTTTGCTGGACTAAACAAAAATATTACAACAACTGTAACAATGTTGGTATTACTCACATTTCCATTTGACAAAAGCCATAAAAATCGGCAGCCTACACCGGAAGATGTACAGACAATCCTTAATGATTTTGATAAAGCAGAACCTCTATTAAAAATTCTTGTTGAACATTATGCGAAAAGAGATAAAAATGGTAATATTAATGTTCTGCATCCGGATCTTGGTATGTATCAGCCAATCTATGATGTTGTAAAAAATGATCTCCTGGGTGAAGGGAAAAAGCAGTTATTCGATCAGTGTCGTGGTCTTCGAAATATCATTAACTCTTTTTTGCAGAATCCACTGGTACGAAACATTCTATGCACTCAGGATTCCATAGATTTGGACGAAGTTCTCGACAAAGGTCAAATTACACTTGTTAATTATGCGCTTGAAATGGGTACAGATGCAACTGTATTTGGACTCTTTTTCATGTTATCTATGATTAATGCCGTATATAGACGTCCGGGTGGAGAAATTAAAAAACTTCCCCACTTTTTCTACATTGACGAATTACCAGTACTTTTGCACCCAAGACTCGAAGGTTGTTTTTCACTGTTTCGCCAGTTTCGAGTTGGAATGTTTGTTGCCATCCAGTCACTTTCGCAGATGGAAAAATCAAACAGTACATCTTTTTTACGAGACGTACTTATGGGCAACTGTGCGCATCACTTTGTCTTTGGACGTGCTGCTGCAAGAGAAATGGAATTATACGAACAGCTTGGTGGTGTATCTCTTCAGGTCACACATATGGAAGGAACAAAATCTACTTCCATTCTGTCAGATAATCCAAATCTGACTTTTGATCGCCGTGATACTCTGGAAAAGAAAGAAAATATAACTGGTACCGATGTAAGATATCGAGACTTCCAGGAAGTTACCGTAATTACCGTAGATAATGGTAATGCAGTAGAGGCATTCCTTGGCAAAGTTTCTTTTCTTCCATCTTACCGCCGGCTTAAGAAAAAGAGATATTCCGTTGATTGGAGCATATATGAGACGCTTCCGCTGGCAAGTGGTGCTGAAAACCTTGCTCATCCAACAAACACTGCTGCACACGCAAACATTCGCGAAGAAGTCGCACAGGACACTTTCCATGTACAAAATGATAATGTCCCCGTGATATTATTTAAGTCTGGCGCTGATTTATCGAATAATGGTTCCCATGAGGATTCCACCGATACTATAAATGGATCTCCTCCTATGGATGAAGCTACACAGATAAACATTTCTGAAGATACAGTGGGTACTAACGAATACATTGTAGAGAATGAAAATTCAGATACTGAAGAGAGGGTCTCCGACAGTCCTCAGGAAGAAGCTGATATTACAGAAAATGAAGATCTAGAAGATTTATTCTATCTCATGAAAAGTACCGCCGCCTCTTCCAATCCATCCATTGTAGAATCTACTTTCAAAGAAGTGGCAGCAACGGATACCTATACGGAGGATGTTATCACTGTTCCATCTGAAACAGTGGATTTACCTTCTGAATGTAATACACTATCAGGGAATGAGAAAACTTCTAAAAATGTTTCTACTAAACTTTACAGTGGCCCTACAAATTTATAAGGAGAAAATATAGTGATTATTCGTCCAAATCCAAGAAAATTCAAGAGTATACCAGATTCTTTGAAGCATTTCCGCGTTGAAACTGACGCAGCAGAGGAACGCATTAAAGTTTCTCCATACGTGTATCATACCGACATGAAATACCGTATTGTGAAGAAAAGAGACTGTTCCCGGTTAATGACACATCAGCTGATTCGCAGCGGAGGCTTTACACAGTTAAGCTATGATATTCTTGGGATATTGAATGATTACGATTACTTGAATGCTTACCTTTTGCGTCAAAGACTATCTCATATAACAGGTAAAGATCCTATAAAAAAAGAAATTATGAGAGAGCAATTGAAAAAAATGGTCAATTATGGTCTTGTCATCCAATATGAACTTGTACATACCGATTCTGCCGGCAAGGAACAGGGAAGTCCCTTTATATACGGATTATCCCCTTCTGGCACTCGTTTTCTGACAGAGCAGAGAGGATGGAGAAAAGGTAAAACAAAAATTCCGGCTTTTTCTTGTGAAAATGCCTTACGCATTCTTGCAGAAAATCAGTTTTCCATCGTATTAGAAAATCAATACGATAAAACAGATACTCTTACATATTGTGATTTTTCTCATTATGTATATGAGAGTTGCGGCGTACGCATGCTTTATGGCATTAAATTGCCAGAAGAAGGAGAGCTGGCCCTATTTGCCTTTGCCGCAAGAAACACACCCGACTGGAATACCCTTTTGTTAACACAGCTTCGCAATCTTCTTTCTTATATGAAAGAAAATAACAATCTTATGGCCAGTATCCTCATAATAGTTGAAACAGAATGGCTTGCTATGCAGTGTGAAAAACTTAGATGTTGTGAAAATGATTTAAAACATTTGGATGTATTCTATGCCACAGATACTTCATTTCTCATGGAGGATCATGTATTTGATCGGCTCATAGAAGTATATCCCAAAAAGGATTACAGCAGTCGTACTATATTCCGTCTTTCCATCTGATTAGTGATTACTAATTGATTTATTGACATATCTATGCTGTTAGCATATAATAAAAATACAAAGGCAATACCGTAGACGGTTTGCCAAAGAATAGTTAAAAAATAACCGCATCTTTTGGTCGAGGGCGGTTATTTTTTGTGTTTAATAATCTGAACTATCAGACTTATAATAGCAACAATTAATAAACAAAACTGAAACAATTCTGAATATGTAACCATAGCTATCGCCCCCTTTCTTTCAGGGGCGCACAATGCCCCGTTATAAGGAGCAAACCGCCTACCGCATGATATTTGCCTTTGTATAATTTCATTTTATCATTTTTCGACAGAATGAGCAACTATCATCCTATTTCGTTTCTTGACAATTTTCTATTGTTTTGCTATCATAATAAATGAATTTATTTATTTCATTAAAACGCTTCCCAACGGGGAGTAATTCGTGTATTTGTATATCAAGTTGATATACGGATGCACCTTTTTTTTACCCTTTTTAGGGTAAAAAATGCGAGTTCTTCCAGGTGAAGAACCTATTCCCGTACTGATTGTAGTATGGATGGTATTTTATTTAACCGCAAAAGCGGAGAAAGGTGGTTTTTTATGAAAAAAGATACTTACCCAAAAGTGTGTGTATCCATTAATGTTAGCATCATGAAAAAAGATGAGAAAGAGGTGTTATCATGAGTGCAGGAAATGTAGAAGTAAGCAGAAGTAAGCCGTGTCCGATTTGTGGTAAAACGGATTACTGCAGCTTTTGGACAGATTCCAAAGGAAATGAGCAGATCATCTGCAAACGTTCCTCTACGCAGCAGGATGTTGTCGGCAAGGATAGACGCGTTTATAAGTTTTTGCGGCTTACGCAAAAAGGACAATTTACAGCTTATCAAGATAAAGAAATCTACGAAGCTGTAAGAGCAAAAGAAAAAGACGACTGGATGCGCGCAAATCAAAAAGGCCCTTATAATCCAAGATGGCAACGATTTTCTTCTAGATTTAAAAAAAAGAAAGAGGAAAAGCAGGAGAAAGCCTTATCTCCAATTGTTCTTCCTGAACCCATAAAAAACGAAATTGTAGACTGGATTGAGCCGTTGTCACATGAAAAGCTGGACACAATCTATCGTGCCATGCTTTCGTTTCTTACCCTTGATGATATTCACCATGAATATCTCAAAAAGGAAGGATGGGATGATGATTTGATCGCGCGAAACATGATACGCTCCTTTCCGGAAAAAGACTTCTTACGGATGAAGTACAAAAATTTCTATTCAAAAAATCTTTACCGCAAAAAACTTGCGCAAAAAATCATGGATGCGCTTTACATTGATGATTTAGTTGGGGTTCCAGGTGCCTATATTGATCAAGGCGGAAATTGGACATTCAATGGCCCAAAGGGCATACTTTTTCCTATTTATGATGCTGATGGCTATATATATGGCCTGCGTATAAGAATGGACTTTATGGATGCCGCTATCCCACTAAAACAAGATCATATGGGGCGTTCTTATTATGAACATGATGGTAAGCGCTATTTTTTGAAGCCACTCAAAGGATGGTTTACATTTCAATCCGGAGAAGAAGTTTTTCTTGACAAAAATGGTTACTGGACCGACTACAACGGCTCTTACTCTTTTCGCGAAGTAAGGGGCAAATATCGGCCACTTACTTCGTATTTCGAAGATGAGAAAGAGCTGAAGAATCATAGAAGTGTAAACATCTATAAAGGGGGCTGCCGTCTTCCAATGGGTACAAGTCTTTATTTTAACCCCAAAGAAGATGATCCTACTATCTGTTATGTAACAGAGGGAGAGAAGAAAGGGATTTATGGAAATGCTATGATGCATTCGCCTGTAATTACTTTCCCAGGTGTAGATTCTTGGAGTGATCTCTTTACCGGAAACAAGGGTGAGAGGCTTGTGGACAAATTAAAGGCTGCAGGTGTCATGTTATTTGTTGTTGTCTATGATGCAGATAAAACCGTCAATGAGCGCGTATTATCTGCACAGGAACATGTTTTAAATGCCTTACAGTCAGAAGGATTTGCTGTCGGTATTGGCAACTGGGACATGCATCTTGGAAAAGGACTGGATGACCTTCTTTCCAAGGGATTTCAGCCATCCTATGTACTTATTTAACTTATGTTTACCGCCAATGTGCGGAGAAAGAGAGGATATTATGAATAAAGTAATTTTAAGTGGAAGAATGACAAGAGATGCGGAAGTCCGTTATAGCACAGGAGATAATCCTATCGCAATTGCACGATTTACTCTTGCTGTGGAAAAACGTTTCAAACGGGACGGTGAGTCAGATGCGGATTTCATCAACTGTGTCGCTTTTGGTAATAGTGCCAAATTTGTTGAAAGATTTGGCACAAAAGGAAAAAAGTTTGAACTTTGTGGCCATCTTTCGACCGGTAGCTACACAGATAAAGATGGCAAAAAGGTTTATACCACCGACGTAGACGTCGAAGATATCAGTTTTGCTGAAGGAAAAAAAGAGCAGTAGTTGTATAATTTTTATTTTTTAAGGCAGAAGAATATTTATTTTCTTCTGCCGGAAAGGTAGTATTTATGTTAAGTTTTGAACAGTTTACAAAAGAATTAATTTCTACTTTACAATCAAAAATTACTTATTTTGGAGGAGAGGTTACCTTTTCCGTTGAGAAAGAGAATAATGATGTCCTCACCCAAAAATTGGCATCAAAAGACCAGAAAGTAATGTAATACCTAAAATCAACTTAATAGACCTTTATTCGTTATTTTACGATGTAAATTATACCATTGATGAAATGGCCTCAAATATTCTTGCCTCTTACGAAAAAAGAATGAGTGCGGAAAAACATTTTGATTCAGATAGGTATTTTGATTTTAATGAAATGAAGTCTTCTATTACTATGAGACTCGTTAATTTTGAAAAGAATGTTAATCAGCTTAGGAACCGTCCATTTATTCCATATCTAAATTTGGCAATTGTTTTCGTCATTCATATTCATGAATCGGATGAAAATGACCTTATTCAAATTACAAATGACCTTATGGCGATATGGCATACTGATACGGATACTCTTTACAGACTAGCAAAAGAAAATACTCCATGTATTTATCAACCATGCTTTTTCAATTTTGTAGACCGGTTTCCTTCATTCACGACACCTGATTCTTCACTAGATATGTATGTTCTTACAAACAAGGAGAACTATTATGGTGTATGCACCCTTTTATATGAAGGCCTTTTAAAAAAAGTAGCCCAAGAAATACACACAAAGAACCTTGTTATTATACCTAGTTCTGTTCATGAGTGTATTCTGCTGCCATCTGAATTTTCTGACAAAGAAAGTTTATTACAACTTACCGAATTGATTATGTATGTAAACAGTACCAATGTAGCTGATTACGAATATCTGTCTGATTATCCTTATATCTATGATGCCCATAAAGATAGTTTAAATGTTATTAGTTGAAAGGTTGTGGTTTTATGACATATTCCTCTTATCAGCTTGTTTACAACAACGATGAGGAAGAAGAAATGATTGAAATCATGGCATATAGTAGGGAACAAGCTTACTTGTTTTCCCTGCAGTATTGTAATCCAGATGATATCGTTTCTTTGGAGTGTACCGTCAGGAAATGTTGTTATTAGTAGTTAAAAAGGTGGAAATCCTTTATATTAATAAACGCCAGCTCCGACAAAATGTCGGTCCTGGCGTTTATTTTTATATTTTTTTAAGTGGTTTTATAACTCCTTTTTTAACCATTTATCGTCTACTTCAATGCTGTAATGATCATAGTCCTTACCTACAGCATCAATCAAGCGGTTAAATTCTGTGGTTCTCGTTTTTTCCGGTGTGTTTTTTATATTCTCATAGTAATGCCCTATATAATCAACTGTCCATATTTCCCAATATTCATAAGGGATTAAGTTTTCATTCATATGTTTCAGCGCCGTTATGTATAATCTTGCAATCTCTTCATCAGTAAAATCATAATATTCTTCTGTCAGGATTTTATACTGTGCCTTTTCAATTCTTTTATCCTTGTCTTGCTGCGTCTGTTTTTCTCTTGCCTGTTTCCGGTCTTCGACAAATTCAGTTACCGCAACACATTCATCATCTTCTATAAAGGATAAGGACAATTGCTCAAATCCCTCGACTTCCATCTCTATTCGATCCTGTGTTTGCTGTTTTTCATTCTCTGTTTTTTCGTCCATAAAGAACTTAATGATTGAATATCCTCTGGTCGGGTTTCCATTTAAATCCTTCTTTAAAGCAACATAATCAATCGTAAGATCCGTATATGTATTTATATCTTTCTTTGTCGGTTCAAGGACATCACGACGGAAAATAGCAAAATTCTTCCACCCCTTTGGAATTTCCTCTCCCTTGTTCATCTCATTTGATGTAAAAAGCATTTCCTTAAACATTTGAAGATCGAAAAACCAGCTTACATTGTTGTATTGGTAGGAGAGTAGTATTGCATACAATCGGCTTGAATAACAATTTTTCATTGGTACCAGCTGCAGGAACGGATAGGATGTAAAATAAATATTTTTATCATTTTTCTTCTGCTCTACAAGATTGAAGAGGTAAGGTGCCATATCCTCGTGGAATTTTACTTTAATGACACCTGCAGACTCTTTATCTGTTGACAAATGAATCGTATTAAACCAACGAACAATACGCAACTCACCGTCCACACAAATTTTCCAACTCTTGTCCGACAATCGCTGAATTGTATCTGTTAGCTCCTTGTAATTATATTTTGCCTTTCCTTTGAGCCCCATAGCAATCGCACACTCTTTGGCTGAAAATGTATATTCTGTTTGAACAGTATCTTCAGGCTTTATCTTCGCGATCATGAAATAAACAATTCTACCTTCCCGAAGCGATAAAAACACCCTGCTGTTCTGAATCATATCATTTCTCATTGAAATCATGAGCCTTTTGCCATAATCCACAGAATCTTTTATTTTTAGAATACTTTCTTTTTCCTGCTCTCTTTCCATATCGTCCCTACAAATTTAATGCACATTTTTGATAAGTTGAAGTATTTTGATGCACATTATTTTACACCATATTGCAATATAACACAACAAAAACACCACATTTCACTCACAATTCATTCCATAATTTAAATTTTTTCTCGAAATGTAAGTAAAACATGGGAAACTTTGATAAAACACCATTTTTTGCTCACATTTCATCAAATACCAATTTTTTCTTATATTTAAACACACATTTTGTTATTTATCCAGGCTTTTATTATTGAAAAAGCCTCCCTTTATACCATGTTTTACTCACATTACATTATGCAATTATTTTATTTTCTATTTACAGACATAATAGATTCTCGTATAACTGTGAGTAAAATCTTGTATCCATAATAAAAAACACCATATTTTACTCACAATTCAAAAAAATTATTATTATACCCATAACTTACACACATTTGTCAATCAGGCAAGTTACAAAACTAGAATTCATTTTTCAAATATAAAATAAATGTGAGTGAAATCTTGTACATCCGTTGTACATATATCAGATTTTACTCACATTTTAATAAATTATTTATTGTAACCATAACCTATAGATATTTGTCAATTATAAAATTACCTTACGATTCCCTCTAAAATGCTTTTTTGCATAAAATTTTTCAAAATTCATATATTTAGAAGTGGATAGGTAATAATATGATTTATACTAGTCATAAAAGCTGCTGGCATAACTACAATTCTGTTTATCCAAGATTTCACTCATATCATCCAAGATTTTGCTCACACAATGTCAGGTTTCACTCATACCATCCAAGATTTTGCTCACACAATGTCAGGTTTCACTCATACCATCCAAGATTTTGCTCACACAATGTCAGGTTTCACTCATACCATCCAAGATTTTGCTCACACAATGTCAGGTTTCACTCATACCATCCAAGATTTTGCTCACACAATGTCAGGTTTCACTCATATCATCCAAGATATTACTCACACAATGTCATATTTTGCTCTTATTAGTCCAAGATTTTACTCATATTTAAACGGGTTTCTTCTTATTATATAATAAAATATATAACATAACATAACATACCTATACTAAAAAATAGTATAGCTTATAGAATATACATAATATATATAATACCAAATATATACCAGAACTTATTTAATAAT
>ULRV01011222.1_pt1 | contig 21749 bp, 20 predicted proteins | sample 1955791 | NCBI WGS metagenome assembly ULRV01 (sample SAMEA4835692, study PRJEB28245) | human gut metagenome | biome: gut microbiome; material: fecal sample | place: Denmark | collected 2008 | reverse complement strand
ATGCAGTGGCACAAATGGCTGACGACCTGTACGGGGGCTACACCCCTGCGACCCCATTTTTATCAACGATAGAGGTTTTTCGACAGACTGAAGAACGCACGATTTCTCGTGCGCTCTGAACCTATTGAATTTTATCCAATCTGCAAATTACGGTTATTCTTCCGAAACCACCGTTTTGATATGAAGTTCCTCAAGCTGCTTATCGTCAACTACTGACGGACACTGTGACATAAGTTCGCTTGCATCCTTTACCTTCGGGAAAGCAACTACATCTCTCAGGCTGTCTGCACCGCAAAGGAGCATCGAAAGCCTGTCAAGACCTATACCAAGACCGCCGTGCGGAGGTGCGGCATACTTGTATGCGTCAACAAGGAAGCCGAACTTTTCTTCGATCTCCTTATCGGTAAGACCGAGAAGTCTGAACATTCTCTCCTGAAGCTCAGGGTCTGTGATACGAATAGAACCACTGCAAAGCTCGATGCCGTTGAGTACAAGGTCATAAGCCTTTGCTCTTACCTTGCCCTTGTCGGTATCAAGATACTCAAGGCACTCCTCCATAGGCATCGTGAACGGATGGTGCATAGCAAGCCAGCTTTCTGACTCATCGTCCCACTCGAAGAACGGGAACTCGGTAATCCATAAGAAGTTGTATCCGCTGTCGGGTACTATGCCTATCTGCTTGCCGACCTTAAGACGCAGAGCGCCGAGTACAGGGAGCGTAACCTTGTTCTTGTCCGCAACGATAAGCACTACATCTCCCTTTTCACAGCCGAGGTGCGAAAGGATAGCGTCAAGCTCGCCTTCTTTGAGAAATTTTGCAAACGAGCAGTTAGGTGCGTCATCGTGCCAGCGGATATATGCAAGACCCTTTGCGCCGATTCCCTTTGAGAACTCGGTCAGCTTGTCGATTTCCTTTCTTGTAAGAACGCCTGCGGCATTCTTTGCAACGATCGCTCTTACACTGCCTCCTGCGGCAATAGCCGAAGAAAATACCGAGAACTCTGTATCCTTTACAATATCGGACAGATCCTGTATCTCCATACCGAAGCGTGTATCGGGCTTATCCGAGCCGTAACGTGACATAGCATCGTTATATGTCAGTCTGGGGAGCGGAGTTGTAATATCAACATCAAGCACATCCTTCATCAGTTTTTTTATGAAGCCCTCAGTAAGCTCAAGTATCTCGTCAACGTCCATAAATGACATTTCAAGGTCTATCTGTGTGAATTCGGGCTGTCTGTCAGCACGAAGGTCCTCATCTCTGAAGCATCTCGCAAGCTGAATATAACGGTCAAAGCCCGAAATCATAAGTAACTGCTTGTATATCTGGGGCGACTGCGGAAGCGCATAGAACTTTCCCTCGTGAACTCTTGACGGTACAAGATAATCTCTTGCTCCCTCAGGAGTCGATTTCATCATCATAGGTGTTTCTATTTCAAGGAATCCGTTGTCATAGAAATATTCACGGGCTGTCTTTGCGATCCTGTGACGCATTATAAGGTTATCCTGCAGCTTCTTTCTGCGAAGATCGAGGTATCTGTACTTAAGACGAAGCTCCTCGTTTGTCTTTGTATCGTTTACTATCTCAAACGGCGTTGTCTGAGCCATCGAAAGTATACGAAGGTCGGTAACGAGAATTTCAACGTTGCCTGTCTTTATATCGTTATTCTTGCTCTCTCTTTCACGCAGAAGTCCCTGCGCCATAAGCACATATTCGCTCTTTATCTGCTTTGCCTTTTCAAATACGGCAGGCTCTGTTGTATCGTCGAATACAAGCTGAACAATGCCTGTGCGGTCACGCAGGTCAACGAACATAAGGCTGCCCTTATCTCTTACTCTCTGTACAAATCCGGCAACGGTAACAGCACTGCCGATACCCTCGACCTCGCCGCAATAATGTGTGCGCTTAAGACCTTTCATTGTGTCTAACATAAAATCTATACCTTTCCTACGGTTCTACCCGTTTATTTCCAACCGACAGACATAAGTGTCTGACGATAAACCTTTACAATTATAGCATTTTTCTGTCGGCTTTTCAAGTAGTGAGGAGAAAAAAAGCAACCGCAGAAAACTGCGGTCATTATATATTTCTGCTTTTTACTTTGCTTCAGTCCGCTTTTTTTAATTCCCCGAATCAACAGAGTTTGCGCTGATTTTGTCCGATATTGCTTTCTCTGCCTTCTCAGGCTCTTCCGACGCTATAAGAAAGCACAGATCGCCCTTTTGGAATACCACCGTCCTGCTTACGATTTTTTCCTGCTCGGGATATGTTCCGAACTGCTTTATCAGGCTGTCTTTTCTGCTTTGCAGTGCGGCTTTCACGCCGTCCGTGTCATCTGCACGCACAGCAATTATCTCCGACAGCTCAACGCTTATTGCCTGCTGATATACGCAGTAATCTGTGATACCGTATTTGCTGAAATCCATTATCGTATCAAGCAGCGTGCTGTCCGTTGCTTTTACCATTTCGGGAAAATCGCCGCTGTTAAGCGCTGTGAGTACAAGACCCTCGCAGGAAATATCATCGTCAGCCACCTTAGTTACCGTCCATTTTGTAGACGAACGGGAGGAGCTGTCCTCCTGCTGTACAGAGGACGAAACATCATCGGCACAGCCGCAGAGCGTTGCGGCAATGATTACGGCTATTAATACATTGAGTGCTTTTCTCATTTGCTTTTTATCCTCTCAAGATTTGCCGTAAGCGCATCGGGGAGCTTGTGCTTATCCTTGTCGTACCACGGCAGATCCTCACGCATTATGACATCGGGATGAGCCATAACACGCTTCATAAAGTCCTCTGTCATATATTTTTCGTTTATCACAGTATAGCCGTCTTTGTCGAAAACAGGCTTGTACCCTTCCCTCTTGTAGACAAACTCGCCCCACCACGGGAGCCACCACAGCCACATGGCGTTGTCCTTTTTCATCTCATCGGGATCGGGGATATAACCGCATTCGGACAAGGTTATCATCTTGCCGTGTGCAAGCTCGGTCATATATTCGAATCTCTGCTTCTGGGAAGAATGATCGTATTCCTTTACCGAATAAATATCATCTCCGCAGATGTCAAACGTGTCCGGACTTACCTCCATACACTTGTCCTGACCGTTCCATACCCATATAAGATTGGTCAGCTTGTGATAATTTTCCATACGGTCAAATATCATATACCACAGCTTTTTATACGCTTCACGGTGCTGTTCGTCGTGGTTTCCCCACCAGAACCAGTTGCCGTTTGCCTCGTGCAGAGGCCGCCACAGCACAGGTATATCAAGCTGTGCCATACGCTTAAGCTCGGCTGATACCATATCTATCTCACGGATAATAAATTCATATTCCGCAGTGCCTTCGGTTACACCCTTGCATAAATCGAAGCAGGTCTTGTGATCGTAGCTTGTCGTCTTGTAGTAGAACGATGAGCCTTTGGAATAATCGTTCATATCGTTCGGAGCGTACCAGTGCCAGCACATTGTGACAATGCCGCCGCACTGAGTAGCCCATTTTATCGCCCTGTCCACCTGATCGTCCGTTTTCTTGCAGGAGCTTACCCCCATAAAGTCATATCCTCTTACGGCAGGGAGCTTTCCCGTCAGATGATAGTACACAAGATCCTCGACTTCTTCACTTTGCAGATACTGCTGACCTGCCAGATGTTTTTTGCCGTAAATGCTTTTAAGGTATTCAAAAAGCATTTTTGTGTTTTTGCTCGCCTGCTTTGAAACAAGCTCAGCGTTTAAATCTGTAGTATATGCCATAGTTCCTCACATTATATTTTTATTTGTTCTTCTGCTCCTGTAACGTTCTTACCGTTCTGAGAAGGAATTTTGTCGGAGCAAATCTTGAGCCTGCCGCAGCCGCCTTGGTGGTAACGCCGGGGATTATCAGCAGATCGCCGCATAAAAGACGCTCAATAGCATAGTCCGCAACATAAGCCTCGTTCTCGCTCGGTATTCCAAAGCTCTTTACGCCTGCAACGCTGTTGAATTCGGTATCTACAGGTCCCGGGCAAAGTGCGCTTATCACTACCCTGCTGCCTGTGCTTCTCAGTTCCTCGTAAACCGCTTTGGTAAGCTGTACGACATAGTTTTTTGTCGCATAGTATGTCGCAAGCAGAGGTCCTGCCATAAAGCCTGCAACAGAAGCAGTGTTAAGAATATATCCGCTGTTTCTTGCGGCAAAATCACGCAGGAACAGCTTTGTCAGAATATGAACAGCCTTTATATTGACGTTTATCATCGAAAGTTCGTCTTTAAGATCTGTTTCAAGGAACGGACCGTACAGACCGAATCCCGCATTGTTAAAGAGAAAATCAATTTTATATTCCTTTACCCTGTCGTAAAGCCCGAAGCACTGCTCCTCTTTTGAAAGGTCGGCTGTAATTGTCTTGACCTTTATTTCGGGACAGTTGTATACGATTTCTTCCTTGAGTGCCAGCAGACGCTCTGTTCTTCTTGCGACAAGTATAAGATTTACCCCTCTTGTAGCAAGGTTTTTCGCCATTTCTTTTCCGATTCCCGAGCTTGCGCCCGTAATAAGTGCGATCATGTCAGATTCCTTTCCCGGTCAGATAGCCGTGTTCATCAAGATATTCTTCAAGTATATCAGCCGCCATACAGACGATTTTCGGACAAGGCCGTTTTTTATAATACTCATTCGTTCTTTCTGCGGGTATATATGTGCCTTCGGGCTTTGACAGTCCGAGAAGCTCCTTGCAGATTATACTGCCGTTTTCTTTTCTGAAGCGTGAAGCAAGCTCCTGTATTGCGGCATAGGTGGATTTCTTGCCCTGTGCATCCGAAGGATCGCTGTAGCCTGCCACTATACCAAGTACGATGAACATTCCGCTTACTGCGCCGCATACCTCACGCATACGTCCCATACCGCCGCCGAAGCCCGATGCAAGCATAGCCGCCGTCTTATCGTCAAGCCCCGTTATATCCGAATAGCTGAGCAATACCGCCTGTGAGCAGTTATACCCTTCCATAAACAGTTGCTCGGCTCTTTTGCCATATTCACCCATAGAAATACCTCTTTTCTGTTTTTGCTTTCACACAGTCCTTACGGCTCGGCTTATGGATAGTATATACTAAACCGCCGCCGATTTCAAGCCCTGAACGCAAAAAATCCGGCAGGATGTGCCGGATTCTTTCGCAGTCTTTATAAACCGTCAGATTTCTGCGTCGTCGTCAGAAACGCTGTGCTTTACTCTATCTCTTTCTTCGGCTCTCTTGCCGTTGTTGAATCGGTCAACAGTGCCTACAAGATAGCCTGTTATACGGCGGATACGCTCAAATCTTGTGTTGTCGCCGTGATCGCTTCTTCCGCACTTGGGGCATACGTCACCGATTATACCCGTATATCCGCAGCAGGGATCTCTGTCTACGGGGTGGTTTATCGAACCGTAGCCGATGCCCGATTCCTTCATGCATCTGATAATCTGCTCAAATGCCTCAAGGTTCTGAAGCGGGTCGCCGTCAAGCTCTACATAGCTGATATGACCTGCGTTTGTGAGTGCGTGATAAGGCGCTTCCAGCTTGATTTTTCTGAATGCGTTGATGGGGAAGTAAACAGGTATATGGAATGAGTTCGTGTAGTATTCTCTGTCGGTTACGCCCTCGATTTTGCCGAACTTCTTGCGGTCGATCTTTACAAATCTTCCCGAAAGACCTTCTGCGGGTGTTGCGAGGAGCGAGAAGTTAAGACCGGTCTTTTTGCTTTCTTCGTCCATTCTTGCTCTCATTCTGCCTATAATACGCAGACCAAGCTCCTGAGCCTCCTTGCTTTCGCCGTGATGAACCCCGATAAGCGCCTTGAGGCATTCAGCAAGACCTATAAAGCCTACAGAAAGCGTACCATGCTTTAATACCTCTCCGATAGTATCGTTGGGGTTGAGCTTTTCGGAGTCGATCCATATTCCCTGTCCCATAAGGAACGGATAGTTCTTTACTTTCTTTTGCGACTGTATCTTGAATCTGTAGAGAAGCTGATCTACGACAAGATTCATTCTGTCCTCGAGCATCTCAAAGAACTTTACAATATCTCCGCCTGCAAGTATGCCGAGTCTGGGCAGATTTATAGATGTGAACGAAAGGTTTCCTCGTCCTGTTACTATTTCTCTTGTGGGATCGTAAACATTGCCTATTACACGGGTACGGCATCCCATATATGCGATTTCCGTATTATAGTCGCCGGGCTTGTAATACTGAAGGTTGTAGGGAGCGTCGATAAACGAGAAGTTCGGGAACAGTCTTTTTGCCGATACTCTGCAAGCCAGCTTGAACAGATCGTAGTTAGGATCGCCCTCGTTATAGTTAAGACCGTCCTTTACCTTGAAGATATGTATCGGGAAGATGGGTGTTTCGCCGTTGCCAAGACCTGCCTCGGTAGCAAGCAGAACGTTCTTTATTACCATTCTGCCTTCGGGAGAGGTGTCTGTACCGTAGTTTATGGATGAGAACGGTATCTGTGCGCCTGCACGGCTGTTCATTGTGTTGAGGTTGTGTACAAGTGCCTCCATAGCCTGATATGTGGCTCTGTCGGTTTCCACTTCAGCCTGCTTCAGCGCAAATTTCTGTATCTTGTCGATTATTTCATCGCTGATATCGGGGCAAATCTCCCTGAGGCATTCACGCTCTGCGTCCTGATAGCCGTTATCGTTAGCGAGAACAGGACAAAGCTGCTTTTCTTCTTCGAGCTTCTTTGTATATGCCTTTACATCGGCTTCCGCTGTTGCAAGGTCATCAATGCCGCCTATAAGCTCAAGTCCTCTTACGATATTCTGAGCATAGCGGTGCTTATATGTCTTTCTTACGCCGTCAGCCATAGAATAGTCAAAGTTGGGGATAGACTGTCCGCCGTGCTGATCGTTCTGGTTTGACTGGATAGCAATGCAGGCAAGCGCAGAATAGCTGCTGATCTCGTTAGGCTCTCTGAGGAAGCCGTGACCTGTCGAGAAGCCGTTCTTGAACAGCTTGATAAGGTCGATCTGACAGCAGGTCGTGGTAAGCGTTAAAAAGTCAAGGTCGTGGATATGAATATCTCCGTCCCTGTGTGCCTTTGAATGTTCGGGAGCAAGAACATACATCTCGTTGAACTGCTTTGCACCCTCAGAGCCGTATTTGAGCATTGTGCCCATTGCGGTATCTCCGTCAATGTTGGCGTTTTCACGCTTAATATCGCAATCTCTTGCAGCCTTGAATGTAAGATCCTCATAGATCTTCATAAGGCTGGTGTTCATTTCTCTTACCCTTGTTCTGTCGGCTCTGTAAAGGATATAAGCCTTGGCGGTCTTTGCGTGGCCGCTTTCAACAAGCACCTTTTCTACAGCGTCCTGAACCTCTTCTACGGTGGGAAGCTCCCCTGTCTTATTTACGTTTGCCTCAAGATAATCGCAAACCTTTTCAGCCATTTCACCGGCTTCCTGATAATCGTTGCCACCGACAGCTCTCGCCGCCTTATATATAGCATCGGCTATCTTTTCAATGTTGAACGGTACTGTACGTCCGTCCCTCTTTTGAATTTTAGTCAGCATTAATTTCTACCTCTCGTTTAAGCTTTAATCGTAAAACCACAATATGTAGTGGTGAGCGAAATACATTTAATATTATATAGTGTTATCTCCGATTTGTCAATATGTCTTTTAGGAATAAGTAACTAAAAATCCGGGTTCATTTTTATACAATTTGTCTATTGACGATTGACGGATGCGGATATAACGTAAAGATAAAAATACCGCCGTAGAAATTTACGGCGGTGCGGTATTTGTTTACAGCTGTGAATCTCCGTTTCATAGCCGGATTACAACAATCCGATATAGAAATTCAGTAGAATAAGTCCAAGAACCACATTGAAGCCGATGCCAACGCATATATAAGGTATCCGCATACGGTTTGTACGCAGAAAACCCGACGCTATGCCTATCCACACGCACGATGCCATCACTGCAAGAAGAAGTATCACCGCAGCGATATTCTTAGGCAGTTCGCACCCCAAAAACGCAGTACAGACAAAGCAGGACACGCAGTTTGCAAGCGGCAGTATCCCAAGCGGAACTGTCGCTATGACCCAGCGGATTCTGTCGGCTCTGGCGAACGAGAACACTATAGCCCCAAGTATAAACGTTATAACAAGACACTCTATAGCCATACGGTTCTCCTTTCGTTTTACTGATTTACTTAGCCATTGCCTTGAAATCTTCGATAGCCTTTGCGTTGTCGGCACAGATGATAAGTGCTACATAGTTACCGCTTGTAACTACGTTGTTGCCGTCTATCTTGTACATTTCATCAGGCGTATAGTCCTTGAATGCGGTACTCTGGCTCTCTACACGCTTTTCGAGAACCGATTTTACGGCATTTACATCGTCGGCGGACTTCATCTTGAAAACCGCTATCTCATCGGGATAAGCGCCCGAGCCGCAGATATAGGCGCTGTAGCTGTCTATCTTATCGGCGGCAACGTCATAGTAGCCTGCCATGCGGTCTGCGCCTATTTCAGCCATACCGGGAAACTTGACATCTTCCTGTATCTTTGCTGTAATTTCGGCGGCTGTACCGGTCGCCGTACTGCTGTCAGAAGCCTCGGAAACCGAGCCTGCATCGGATGTGACGGAGCTTTCCGAAGCCGATGACTGAGCGGGTTTTTCGGAGCATCCGCATATTGAAACTGCGACCATAGCGCAGACAATTCCTGCCATTATTCTCTTTGTGATACTGTTTTTCATTGTTCATAATTCCTTTCTTTTATGCACATTTTATATTAAGAATGTTTCTCAAGGAAACTTAGCATAACCTGATACGTTGAACTCATAAAGTGAATTCCGTCCATCTCGTGATATTCCTCGTAATAATATCCGTCGGGAGCGGTGAGCACAGAATGAAAGTCGAGAAATTTTGCTTTTGTGCCTTTGATTACGCTTTTTAATGCGGCATTATACTCGTTTATCGCAGATGTTGTAAGTGCGTTGTCATAGTCTGCTTCGGCATAATATGTTATCGGCGGGATAGACAGAACGTATACCTTCGCTTTTGTTATTTGTGAAATTTGTTGCACAAGTTCGCCCATACAATTTGCAAGGTAATTGCCGTCGGAATAGCCTACGCTGTTGGTGCCGAGCATAATATATATCTTTTTGGGATTATTTGTCTTTATTTTACTGTTTATGGTTACACCGTCTATTTCGCTTTCCAATGCGGTTGAGGGTGCAAGCCCGAGCTTTGCGTAGACAAGGGACTCGTCAAGATAACCGTAAAGGTAAAGACCGGTCGTAATGCTGTCGCCTATGAACAGTGCATCGTCAAAAAATGAGGTATCGAAGTCTGTTGACGCTGTCGGTTTGGCTTGTGGAGCGGTTTCAGAGGTTTTTGGCGGATCGGTCGGAGCAGGCTTTGGCTCTGTTGCTACAGCTGTAGTTTCAGGCAGTGTCGTTTCGGTCGTTGTAGCGGCTGTAGTAGCCGATGTAGTTACGATTTTAACGGTTGTCGCTACAGTTGATGTTTTTGTGTCGGTTAACGATGTTTTTACAGGGGTTGTTGTGTCATTTTTTGACAACGAACTATCCTGCGACACCGTTACATCCGAACAGCTGCAAAGAACTATTGAAAATATACAGATTAACGATATTGCTATTGTTTTACAATCAGCTATATGTTTCATTCTAATATATTGCCCCTTTGATATTTACGAAGAATGCTTCTGCAGGTAGCTGAGCATTACCTCGTAGGTTTTTCCCATAAAGTGAATTCCGTCCATTTCGGCATAATCGGCATTGAAATATCCGTCCTTGTCTGAAAGGATGCTGTTAAGGTCAATGAATGTTGCCGAAGTGCCTGAAATTGCAGATTTGAGTTTTGTATTATAATCGGTGATGTCCTTAAGGGTAAGTGCGTTCTCGTCCGACTTCTCCGCTTCCTGTGTTACGGGCGGAATGGATACAACGTATATCTTAGCCTTTGTAAGAGCCGAGATCTTTTCCACAAGCTCCTTCATATTGCCTGCAAGCGTTTCATTATCGGCGTAGCCGACGCTGTTTGTGCCGAGCATTACGAATATCTTTTTAGGCTTGAATGAAGCAATCTTATCCGAAAGCGTCACTCCGTCAATGTCAGCGTCAAGCGCAGTAGAGGGTGCAAGACCCTGCTGGGCGAATACGTTTTGCTGATCGAGGAAGCCGTAAAGGCTAAGGCCTGTGGAGATACTGTCGCCTATGAACAGCGATGAGGAGAAATAGTCCTTATCAAAGTCAAGTGTCGGCTCATTATCCGATGTGGCAACGGATGAGTTGCTGTCGGGCTTTTCCGTATTGCCTGCTGTAGTAGCCGGAGCGGAAGTTTCGGGTGGTGCGGATGTCACCGCTGTGAACGGCGGTTCGGATGAGGTATTATCCTCGCCGTTTATAATATTATAGGTAAAGAAACACACTGTGCAGATGATAAGAACCAGTAAAAGATTCAGAAATATCATAGACGGTGTTATTCCGAATTTATTTTTTCCTTTTTTCTGTGCCAAAACACACACCTCACAATCATACTGTATTATTATACAGCATTTTAAGGAAATAATCAATAGATAAAAATAAAAAAATCGATGCGGTTTAAGCATCGATTTTTTATAAAGCTGTTTATAACTTAGTCAGAAACGTAAGGAATAAGAGCTACCTGTCTTGCCTTCTTGATAGCTGTTGTAAGCTCTCTCTGATGGTATGCGCAGCAGCCTGTTACTCTGCGGGGCAGAATCTTGTAACGCTCTGTCATGCACTTTCTGAGCTTAGCTACATCCTTATAGTCAATGAATTCAGCTCTGTCAGCACAGAATGCGCAAACTTTTTTTCTTGTACGCTTCATAGGACGAACTGTTGACTTTTCGTTCTTTTCTCTTTCAGACATTGTTTTATCCTCCTTATTTTGATCAGAACGGGTAATCGTCATCGTCACCGGATTCTACGGTGAAATCCGAATTGTTACCCTGCGACACTGTGGGCGCTGTGTTTGAAGTCTGTGCAGGATGTTCGGGAGCAGCGTTTTTAGCGGCATTACCGGGGTAGCTCTGATAAGCAGAGGATGTACCCTGTGTGTTGTTTGCCTTTTCGCCTGTGAACGTGGAACGGTCAACGATGATCTCGGTAATGTAAGCTGTATTGCCGTTCTTATCCTGGTAAGATCTGTTCTGAAGCTCACCCTCGATAAGTATCATGCGTCCTTTTGCAAAATATCTTGAAATGAATTCTGCCTCGTTACGCCATGCGACAACATTGAAGAAATCGGATTTTCTGTCTTCTCCCTTTGTCTGAAATCTGCGATCTACCGCAATTCTGAAAGAAAGCACGGAAGCACCCGCAGGTGTCGATCTCAGCTCAAGGTCATTGACGATCCTGCCCATCATAATTACCTTGTTGTACATACGTTATCGTTCCTCCTGTCTGTTTTCAAACCTTGATTACTTGCGTACCGTTACGAGCGAACGGAGAACGCCGTCAGTGATGTTGATGATACGCTCGAATTCCATAGGGAAATCAGGCTTGCAGTCGAAGCTGTAAACTACATAATAACCGTCGGTTTCGTAGTTTATCTCGTAAGCGAGCTTACGAGCGCCCCATTCATCAACGTCAACTAATGTGCCGTGTTCCTTGATCAGATCAGAGAACTTAGCAACGAGAGCCTTTACTGCATCCTCACCGTTCTTGAGTGAAAATACAACAACTGCCTCATACTTTTCGCTGAGCTTTGCCATTATAAAGCACCTCCTTGTGGATATTAAGCCCGTACTCCTGTACGAGCAAGGGATGTTGACAAAGTTGTATACTTGTCAAGCTATATTATTATAGCAAACCGAAAACGGTTTGTCAAGACTTTTTTGAAATTTTATATTCTTCCGAAAATCAGCAGGAAAAAGACCATTGCTACAGGCTGGTGCAGAACGTATATCCACAGGGTATATCTGCCTGCAAGCGCAAGCGGTTTGCAATGTGTTTTATAGAAGAATGCCGGCATTTTATCCTCGATAGCGTATTTTCCGGTGTAAGCGCCTGCCAGAAACACGAAAAACCACGGCAGGAGCGGAAAATAATCCATTGACTGAAAACTCGGTGCTCTGAAGCCGAGCGGAAAAAGAAGTCCTGCATTGTAGATAAATTCGGGCAGCTTTATTCCGACACCTTGCGCAGGTCCGAGATAGCCGTACATAATTCCTCTTGTTAATAGGAAAAGCACGGCGCACACGGCTATTCCGACCGGTGCGGGAATCTTAAGGAAATACTTATCCCCTATCGCATATATCATCATGGATACGCCCATAAAGTGCAGTATTCCGAAAAGTATGGGGGCGGATGGTGCGAAGAATGCGAAAATGAAGGTTATTATCATACCTATAAAAAAGCACTGGATGCCACGCTTTGCGTTATTATGCGAATAACGGCTGCTCATACCGGATATGAACATGAATGCTCCCGCAAAAATGTCACGGACAATGTCAAACCAGCCGTCGAACATTATCGGGATGTGAATATTATAGGTGTAGTTAAGGTCGAAGCAGACGTGGTACACTACCATACAGAGTATGCAGAATCCTCTTACCTCGTCCATAAAGCCTGCACGTCTGTATTTTTTAACTTCTGTGCCGCTGACGGTTGCAGTATTTTCCATTTTTATCTTTCCTCATATTTTTTTAGTCGGATAAAGTTATTATATCACTAATGCACGTCAAGTTCCACTGTGCATAATCACCAATAATTAAGGCATATATATAGGTGTTTTCTACAAAAGTGAATTACCTTTTTATATTGCAATGCAGGTGCGTTTGTGATATTATATGTATGAAAAAAACAGCGGAAAGCTCCGCACTATGAAAGGGACGACATATTAATGCTTATTGCAAAGATAACCGAAAGCGATTTCTTTGGCGGTGAGCCTCAGTACATCGATGACGACGCACGTTATAACACAAGAGGCGTCATGACAGACGGCGAGGGCAACATTGCCATGATGAAGATAGAAGACTCCGAATATTACAAGCTACCCGGCGGAAGTATAGAGATAACAGAAACTCCCGACAAGGCATTTTTAAGGGAGGTAACGGAAGAAACCGGCTACCCTGCCGAGCTTTTAGGTTATCTCGGATGGATAGAGGAGCATAAGTTCAAGAGAAAATTCTGCATGGTTTCACACTGCTATGTGGCAAAGAAAGTATCGGACAAGTGCGATACTGCGATGCTTGAACATTCGCAGGAAAGACTGGGATATAAAATAGAATGGATGCCTTATGACGAGGCTGTAAGCAGACTTAAGGCTCTTTCCGAGCAGTGTAAGGAATATCAGATGAGCTTTGTGCTTAAAAGGGAGCAGCTTATTCTTGAAAAGGCTAAGGAATATATAGTAAAATAAGGACGGATATGAGCGAAGAAAAAGTATTGGCAAACGCAGAATACGGCGAAAACCACGAAAATGACGATATGATTGCACAGAACGCAGTAAAAAGCGATGAAACAATTTCGTTCAGTGTGAGCGATGAAGCCCGTCCTCAGCACACCTGGACGAAAAAGCAGAAACGAACGGTATGGATAGCGGCTGTTGTTGCTGTTGTGCTGTTCATTGCTGTCAGTTTTTTGCTCAGCCTTGCGGGGATTGATATGTTCAGTCTGCTTGGCGGTAATCCTGCGATGCAGTAAGGTTTAGAATAAGTAAGACCGCACCTGTGATGAGGTGCGGTCTTTTGGTTTGTAGGGAAAGGCTGTTTTTGAAATAAACTTCTGATTTATTATCCCTATCCCCCTTAGGACACTCTGATGGCTTTGCCTCTTTATATTGGATTTCTTTTGAATTGTTTTTTTATAATTACAATGATGTTTCGGGAGGGGCAAGCAAGGCAAGTGATAGGTGTTCTTTTACAAAGATTAGCGAAAACAACAAGGATTGGTGCAACGGGAGGAGCAAGCAAGGCAAGGATGCCTTAGCGTGTGTGCCCATAGTTTCGCATGGATGCGAAACCAAAAAGCACACACAGACCCTCACCCTACGAAAAGCGAGTGGGATAGTACGGTTTTGGAGGGGTTGGTGCGGAGAGTAAGAGATTGAAATTAATAGCACTACTATCTTCAAAACTTCTTATCTATTACAATCCCCACCGTCACGGCTCGGAATAGTTTCAGAATTGTAAAGGCAGGAGTATCTGAATACTGTACAGCAAGCGAAAAAATTGTATCAGCCGTGCCACCTCCCCTTTTTCGAGGGGAGGCAAGGGTGTTGGCGATTTGCTACATTTTGCGAAACCGACAAAGCGTTCATTAAAAGGCAAGAGTGTTGGCAATTTTCGAGGGATAGTGTGGTTTTGGAAAGGTTGGTAAAGCAGTATCGCCTTTAGCTCCCTTGTGTAAAGGTGAGCTTCTGTTGCAGTGCGAAGCACTGCCAACTATTGAGGGATTGTTAACGGAGGTGTCAGAGAAACGGAAAGGGTGCGGTAGGTGTGGCAATCCCTCCGGTCGTCGCCCGAGTTTATCGGGCGACAGCACCTCACCTTTGACAAGGGAGGCAAGTGTGGTGGTGTGAGGCGACGGCGTGTTGCCCTTTTGCAATGGTTGTGGGAATGGAGTGGGTCGGTGCAACGGGAGGGGCAAGCCCACTCCCCTACGAAAAGCGAATAGGATAGTGCGAATATGAAAGCGTATCGTGCATATAGAAGTTGGCATTACGAAAAGTGAGTGGGATAGTGCGGTTTTGGAGGGGTTGGTGCGAGGCGAGGTTGGTGAAATATTTCAATGCGTGGGCTTTAATAATAATCGGTTTATCGACAGAGTAAGACCGCACCTGTGATGAGGTGCGGTCTTTTTATATGGCGGACTTTTATAATATAAGACAGATAAGCCCGTTACAGCCGTCATTGATAATCCTCTGTATCGCCTCCTGTAGTTTTGCTCTTGCGTCATCGGGCATACGGCTCAGCTTATTGTGCAGACCCTCGTTTACAAGCTCGTGGAGCGATTTTCCGAAAATATTGCTTTCCCATATCTTTGTGGGATTTTCCTCAAATTCTCTGAGAAGATACCTTACAAGATCCTCCGATTGCTTTTCACTGCCGACTATCGGGTTTACCTCAGTGTTGATATTTGCAAGGGTCATATGAATTGACGGGGCTGACGCTTTGAGCCTTACGCCGAATTTTCCGCCCTGCTTTACAATTTCGGGTTCTTCAAGGGTAAGCTCCTCGGCAGACGGCATTACTATCCCGTATCCTGTGGCTCTGACCTGCTCAAGTGCGGTGCTGACTTTTTCGTACTCTTTCTTTATCCTTGCAAGCTCAATCATACAAGGCATAAGGTCGCCCTCGTCGCTAAGCTCGATGCCTGTGGTTTCGCCAAGTACCTTGTAGAAAAGCTCCTGCCCCAGCTCCACTGTGACATAGGCTGTTCCCGAGCCAAGCTCCGTTTTATCCTTACTGCAACGGCTGACGCTTTCGCACTGCCCTATTTTACCCGTGAAGCTGTCTAAATCACCCATACAGGAGATATTTTCCGCAGATGTCCTCACAGCTTCGAATACCTGCTTTTTCAGGTAATGGTCATTATCGAGGGACGCTAACCACTTCGGCAGTTTTATGCCTATCTCCCTTACGGGAAAGCCCATAAGCACATCGGACAGCAGTTCCTTTATATTTTCTTCGGTGATGTAAAGACAGTTCAGCGGTGTAACGGTACAGCCGTACTTTTCTGAAAGCCTGCAAGCAAGCTCTTTTGCTTCTTCCGATGAGGGATCGCTGCAGTTAAGCACTACGGTAAACGGTTTTTTTATGCTTTTCAGCTCGTTTATCACACGCTCCTCCGCCGCCTCGTATTCCTCTCTCGGAATATCGGTGATACTGCCGTCTGTGGTTACCACAAGTCCTATGGTGCTGTGTTCCGTGATCACCTTATGAGTACCGACCTCTGCCGCCATATTGAACGGTACTTCCTCGTCAAACCATGGCGTTTTTACCATTCTCGGAGCTTCGTTTTCTATATAGCCCTTTGCGCCGGGTACTATGTAGCCTACGCAGTCGATAAGTCTTACATTCATTTCCACGCTTTCGTCAACGGTGATATTTACCGCTTCCTCTGGCACGAATTTCGGCTCTGTGGTCATTATCGTTTTTCCTGCCGCAGACTGAGGAAGCTCATCCACTGCCCTTTCCCTGCGGAATTCGTCTTCGATTGAAGGTACGACCAGCACGTTCATAAACCTGCTGATAAAGGTCGATTTCCCCGAACGGACGGGACCGACAACTCCTATATAGATATTTCCGCCTGTTCGCTCGGAAATATCCTTATAAATTGATTTTGGCATAAATTCTCCTTATCTGTCAGCAAAATGCCGTATCTTGAGTATTGTTATATTATCGGAATCAGAAGCAGGCCTGACACTTTGCCGTCGGTGACCTCGTTTTCGGATTCTATTGCCGCCGCAGAAGTGTTATAGCGTTTTGCTATGTTCCATACATCCTCGTTTTCATCGGCAAAATACAGCTTCAGCGAATAATCATCGCACTTTTGCTTTTCTGCGTTTTCGTTAAGCTCAATCTGCTTTATTATCTGACTTGTGCCGCAAACATACATACATCCCTGCATAAGAAGCGAGCATCTTATTTCGATACCGTCATCGGTAATGCTGTAGCTTACGGACGATATGTTCACGACAGGCTGTATGACGCAACCGTCGGTAACCATACCGAGCTGTTCCGAAACATCAAACGGCAGATTTTTTTCAATGAATACCGGCTCGTTGTCCTTTACGGCACTGATATTACAAAGCAGTTTACCGCTCACTTTAAGCTCGCCGTTTTCGCACGGTCTGCAGATTATTTCCGACACGAAGCATTCAGCGTCCGTCACGCTGTCGGGAATGCCGTTTTCGCACTCAATAAGCTGTTTTATATTAAGCGTTCTGCTGATAAATCTGTGGTCGGATTCGGTTTTCAATGCAGAAGTGGTGTAGCTTGATTCATAGGACGTGGAATACATATCGGTGACGGGATAAATGCTTTCTTCAAGCGTTGCGGTAATCTGAGAGCCGATTGTCAGTTCACAGCCGAATACTCCCGACGCATCGTCATCGGCGGACTTTACCGTAAGAGCGCACGACAGAACTCTGAACAGGGCGTAGCAGGTGTGCCTTTCGTCAATGCCCTGCATATCGACTATCTGGCTGAGGGGAATCTCGGCTTCCATTGTCTGAAGATATGTGCCGTTATCGTTTCCGACAAGATAGAGCGCTTTCAGCTTTGCCTCGCCCTTAAGCACGACCTTGTCTGCGATTATCTTGCAGTCATTCACGACCGCTGTGGCATCACAGCTTACAACGGCTTTCACTGTGCCGTCAATGCCGGATACGCCTATATCTTCACGGACAACGAACTGCTTTCCTGCGGTGAGCTTTCTTGTACAGCTTACTTTATTTTTTCTTGTCTGTATGTTACAGCCTTCAATGTCCGTTATTATCTCAAACGGTGTTATGTTCTCGACCTTTATCCTGAAGCTGACCGCTCCCCTGACATCAATGCGTCTGCCCGAAACCGCACGGCAGGTAGTATAATCCACCTTAGGCTCAACAGTCACCGTGCCGTTGTCGGCTGATTTCGGCAAATCGACCGTTTTTGAATAGCTGTAGCGATGCTCTACGCACTCCATACCTCCGCCCTCGCTAAGATAGAGTGCGGTGATGCATATCACACCGTCGAGTATCAGCTTGTCGCCCGAAATGTTGCAGGATACTATTCCGGGACGAAGGGTGCATCTTAATATTCTGAAAATGTCGGGGTAATAATCCGGCAGGACATAATCAAACTCGACACCCTGCTCCGCCTGTCCGTCATATATCACTTCCGTGACAAATACAGGCTCTTTCTTTACGGAAAAGTCCATATAATCCTCCTTTAGCTGTTTCCCTCTTGTACGGGTTTTAACACAATATATGAGGGTGCGGGACATAATATTACTGTTTGTCAGGGAAAAAGAAAAGGCTGTACCGAAAAGGTACAGCTTCAAACTGTAGAAAAAGTATGTTACTTAATGTGCTTCTGTTATATCATTCAGCTTTAACTACAATAGCAGGCTACCGATAGTGCTATTTGTCGGACAGCACTTCTCGGGTTCGCTATTCGAATTGGTACACTTGTCAATATTAACGAGGGAAAGAACCAAAGAGACTAGGGCAAGGGACTTGACAGCCCCTCTCCCTATCTCTTAGGTTCTCTCCCTCGTGGCTCCCTCTTTCCTTACTCACACCCCCACCCCGTCGGGGTGTTGGTGGAACTCGAATAATCACCTAAACATTGTATATCCTGTCAAATCAGGGACACTTAACGCTACATGTCCGCATATTAGTACATATATCTCAGGTTAGTGGCGTTTTTTTGAAGAGCCAATGTCAGTGCAGTTGTAATGATGCACTCACGAAATTATCAATAACTTGTCGGTATGGGAACTGTTTTAAGCGGTGTTGGCAATATACTTCACTGTGTGGGCTTTAATAACAATCAGTTTATCGACAATCTGAGCTGTACCGAAAAGGTACAGCTCAAATGTATTAAGTTAATCAATAAAATCCGCCGTCTACTCCGAGTATCTGACCTGTGACGAAGCCTGCAAAGGCAAGGTAAACAGCCGCCTGTGCCACATCATCGGGTGTTCCGAGTCTGCCGAGCGGAGTTTCGGCGATAAGCTCGTTCATTTCATCGGGCGACAGGTGAGAGTTGTTCATAGGGCTGTCGATTACTCCCGGGGCGATGCAGTTTACGGTTATTCCGCTGGGGGCGACCTCTTTGGAGAGTGATTTTGTAAAGCCGATAAGTCCTGCCTTGACCGTTGAGTAAGGCACTTCACAGGACGCTCCGTATACTCCCCACACCGACGAAATGTTGATTATGCTTCCCTGCTTACGATTTATCATAAAAGGCAGTACCGCCTTTGTCATATTGAATGCGCCCGTAAGGTGAACATCAATCATATTGTACCAGTCAAGCTCGGTGACATCGCTCAGCATTTTAATCTGTGATATGCCGGCATTATTGATAAGCACATCTATTTTTCCGAAATCGGCCGCTATGCGTTCTACCGCAGCCGACACCTCTTTAGCGGAGGAAACATCTGCCTTATATGCCGTGCAGCCGAGTTCATTTTCAAGCTGACGGGCTTTTTCATCGGAGCTTTTGTAGATTATAGCAACATCGTTTGTTTTTGCAAAGGCACGAGCCATAGCGCTGCCGATAGCTCCTGTTCCGCCTGTAATAATTACTGCCATAGTAATCCTTTCGATTATAAAACGGGCATTGCATTACCTGCCGGAGTTAATGCAATGCCCTGCTTATTTACTTGCCTGTTACCTTTATCTCGTCGCCGTCTGCGTCAACGTCTATCTGTGATATGTTGCCGTCGGCTTCGACTATGATATTTGCTACCTTGTCCTCAATATCCTTGCGGACAACTTTGCGGACATCTCTGCCGCCGAACTTGCCGCCGGACGCTTTTTTCGCAACAAGCTCATAAGCCTCATCGCTGACGTTAAGCGTTATGTTCTTTTCGAGCAGAGGCTCTTTCATCTCGCCTATCATCAGTCCGGCAATGCCCTTGTAGGCATCGAGGGTGAGGGGCTTGAACACTACTACCTCGTCAACACGGCTCAGGAATTCGGGGCGAAGGAATTCACCGAGAGCCTTCATCGCCTTGTCCTTTGAAATATCTGCCTCGCTCTTTGCAAAGCCAAGACCGCTTGTATTGAATGATGAGCCTGCGTTTGAGGTCATGGCGATAACGGTATTCTCGAAGCTGACCGTTCTGCCGTGAGCATCGGTCACCTTGCCTTCGTCAAGAATTTGCAGGAGAATGTTCATTACATCGGGGTGAGCCTTCTCTATCTCGTCAAAGAGAATTACGGAATAGGGCTTTCTGCGTACCTTCTCGGTAAGCTGACCTGCCTCATCGTATCCTACATATCCGGGAGGCGAGCCGATGATTCTCGAAACGCTGTGCTTTTCCATAAACTCGGACATATCAAGTCTTATAAGCGGGTCAACTGTGTTGAAAAGCTCGTTTGCAAGCACCTTTACAAGTTCGGTCTTGCCGACACCGGTAGGTCCTACGAAAATGAATGACGCAGGTCTGCGGCGTGCGGAAAGCTGAACTCGTGTTCTTTTTATAGCGGCGGCTACAAGCTCGCACGCTTCGTCCTGACCGACTACCTTTGATTTAAGCACGGTTTCAAGGTTTGCGATACGCTTGAATTCGGTTTCAAGCAGCTTGCTTGCCGGGATACCCGTCCACAACTCGATGACCTTGCAGACATCGTTTTCTGTAACGTGTACTTCCTTTATCATAGGCTCAAGCTCGTCAATACGGGCTGTATTCTTAGCAAGCTCGGTCTTTATCTCGGCTATACGCTGATAATCCTTGTTCTCGGTTTCGGCGGACAGGTTGTTTTCTTCGGTTTCAAGAGCCTTGTTTTTCTTTTTAAGCTGTTCGTACTCGGTAAGTTCCTTGCTGTTTATGCTGGCGCAAGCCGCCGCCTCGTCGAGCAGGTCTATCGCCTTGTCGGGAAGATACCTGTCGGTAATGTAGCGTTCGCTGAGAACGGCACAGCTTTTTAAAATATCATCGCTGACATACAGCTTGTGGTATTCTTCGTAGTATTCCTTGATGCCCTTTAAAAGCTCGATAGTATCCTCTATTGACGGCTCGTTTGCCGTTACGGGCTGGAAACGTCTTTCAAGTGCGGAGTCCTTTTCGATATACTTTCTGTACTCGTTGAACGTTGTAGCACCGATGACCTGCACCTCTCCCCTTGACAAAGCAGGCTTGAGGATATTTGCGGCATTCATCGTGCCTTCGCTGTCGCCTGTGCCGACAAGGTTATGAACCTCGTCAATAAAGAGGATTATATTACCTGCGGTCTTTATCTCCTCAATAAGCGCTTTCACACGGCCTTCGAACTGACCTCTGAACTGCGTGCCTGCGACAAGGGAGGTAAGGTCGAGCATATAAAGCTCCTTACCCTGAAGTCTGAAGGGAACATCGCCGTCCGCCAGCTTCTGAGCTATGCCCTCTGCAATAGCGGTTTTACCGACACCGGGTTCGCCTATTATGCAGGGGTTGTTCTTTGTACGGCGGGATAAAATCTGCATTACACGGTAGATCTCTTTCTCTCTGCCGATTATACGGTCAATCTCGCCTTTTTTTGCCTTGGCGGTAAGATTGGTGCAATAGGTATCGAGGAATTTTCTCTTTTTCTCCTCTTTTTTCTTATTGTGCTTCTTATCGTCCTTTAAGTCTTGCTTTTCGCTTTCGGTCTGACTGTCCTTGCTTGCGGCAAAACGCTTGAAGAAGGGCATCATTGTGCCTGCGCCGCCGGGTGTGAAGTCATCGTCTGCGCCGCTGTCTGCGTCTGCACCTGATTCTTCATCGACATCACCGAAAATCATTTTATAGCTTTCTTCAAGGTCCTCATCGCTGATTCCCATTTTTTCAAGGTAGTCGTTTACCTGCGGAACACCGAGCTCTTTTGCGCAGATAAGGCAAAGTCCCTCGTCACGCTTGTCATTGCCCTGTATTGTCGAGATAAAAACTACCGCTTGTCTTTTTTTACATCTTGAGCAAAGCATTTATATCCAACCTTTCTTTAGGTTCTTTTGTATTTTTATTGTATTGTAAGCTGTTATCGCTTATGAGATAACAACTCAGCTTGTAGAAAAAGTTTGTTTTTATAAAAATAGAGCAAATTCTCTATCCCTATAAGAAC
>ULRV01020737.1_pt1 | contig 21768 bp, 20 predicted proteins | sample 1955791 | NCBI WGS metagenome assembly ULRV01 (sample SAMEA4835692, study PRJEB28245) | human gut metagenome | biome: gut microbiome; material: fecal sample | place: Denmark | collected 2008 | reverse complement strand
CCTTCAAGAAATTTTTATTTAATACAATTATTAACAACTTTTAAAATTTTTATACATTGCTTCCAAAATTTTATTATGTTTATTTAATAATAAAATGTCGAATAAACACGCACGATTGTTGGTTTTTTTGCTTGACTTCCGTAAGATTTAATGGTAAAATTTTCCATAGTAAAACAAATGAAAACTGGGGGTTATTTTATGAATAATAAAAATTATCAAGTTGAGAAATTATGTGGTTTTTATGTAAGTGATTGGCACTTAACTACAACTATTTTGCCATATATAAATTCTAAAATTGATGAGAAAACAAAAGTAATAACAATCCTAGAAAATAATATTGAAGAAAATATAAAAGTTTTAATGAAAAAATTAAATTTGAAAAATAAAAATGAAATTTTACGTATTCGTTGGACAAGTGTAGATAGTAAAAAATATACTGATATTGAAAATATTTTAAATACAGAAATTACAAAAAATGCAGAAAATATAATTTTAATTAGTGGAAATAAAAATTATATTGAAATAATAAATAACAATATCAATAAGTGGCTTGAAAAAGCTAATATTAAGTCTATTAAAATTATAGATTTTTTTGAAGTTACTGAATTTAATAATAATATTGTAAATATATTAGATGGACATGATAAAATTTTAAATACATCTGGTGAAAGAGAGATTTCCGAAGTATTTGATGGCTATCAGGATTTCAAAAATGTTGCAAATAATAACTAATAAATTTGACTTAATTGTCCAAATCGTATAAGATATACTTGTAATTTTTATAGGAGGTATCTTTTATGGATGAAAAATTATCAATGGCAAAAGAATTGCTTGCTAAATATGGGCAAGAGCATTTACTTCAATGTTATGACAAGCTTTCTGATGCACAAAAAAACAAATTATTAGATGACATTTTAACATTAGATTTTAATCAAGTACAAAACTTATATGAAAGTACAAAAACAAAACCCAATTTTGAAAATGTAAAGTTAGAACCAATTCCACATACAACTAAAGCAGAACTTTCTGATGAAGACTTAAGAAAATATACTGAAATTGGTGAAGAAGTTATTAAAGCAGGTAAATTAGCTGTAGTTACTATGGCTGGTGGACAAGGAACTAGACTTGGACATAATGGTCCTAAAGGAACTTTTGATTTAGGACTTGACTCTCACAAATCTATTTTTGAAATTTTATGTGAGCATATAAAAGAAGCTAGAGCAAAATATGGTGTTGATATTCCTTGGTATTTAATGACTAGTGATGAAAATAATGATGATACTGTTAAATTTTTTGAAGAACACAATTATTTTGGTTATCCAAAAACTGCAGTTAAATTCTTTAAGCAAGGAAAACTTCCTATGCTTGATACAAATGGCAAAATTTTATTAGATGAACATGGCATGATAAAACAAGCTGCTGATGGTCATGGTGGAATTTTTGAAGCTATGAGAAAAAATGGCATTTTATATGATATGCAAGAAAAAGGAATTGAATGGATTTTTATTGGCGGTGTTGACAATGTTTTAGTTAAAATGGTTGATCCTGTTTTAACTGGACTTATGGTTTCTGAAAACACTTTATCTGGTGGAAAAAGTGTTGTAAAAGCATGCCCAGAAGAACGAGTTGGTGTTTTCTGTAAAAAAGACGGTAAACCAAGTGTTATTGAATACACAGAAATCTCTAAAGAATTATCTGAAGCATTAGATAAAAATGGAGAACTTCTTTATGGAGAATCTCATATTTTGTGTAATCAATTTAATATTTCACTATTAGAAGAAATTAGTAAAAATAAATTACCTTATCATGTTGCTTTCAAAAAAGCAAGTTATTTAGATGTTTCTGGCAATTTGGTTGAACCAACTGAGCCAAATGCATATAAATTTGAAGCTTTTATATTTGATGCTTTTAGCATTGCTGACAACATGAGTATTTTAAGAGTAAAAAGAGAAGAAGAATTTGCTCCTGTAAAGAATGCAACTGGTGTTGATAGTCCAGAGACTGCAAGAGCATTATACAAAGCATTTCACGGGATTAATTAGTTATTTATACAGTAAGGTAATATGAAAACTTTTCTTCGCTCCATCCCAACTACGCAAGAAGATGTAACAACAATTTTTTGCAAACATTAATAATGATTTGAAAAAATTTAGCAACATCTTCTAGCTTGTTGGTCCCCACAGCCTCACTACGAAAAGTATTATATTACCTTACTTGTAATTAATAATAAGTTTAGAAAGGGAAAATAAATGGAAGAATATAAAATAAAATATAATGCTTGGCTTAATGATCCTGCTATTTCAGAAGAAGACAAGCAAGATTTAAGAAATATACAAAATGATGAAAAAGAAATTGAAGACAGATTTTATAAAGACCTAGAATTTGGTACAGCTGGTTTAAGAGGTGTTATTGGTATTGGTACTAATAGAATGAATAAGTATACTGTTACAAAAGCATCTCAAGGTTTAGCAAATTATATTATTAAAAAAGGTGGACAAAATAAAGGTGTTGCAATTGCTTATGACTCAAGAAGAATGTCAACAGAATTTAGTGAACAAGCTGCACTTTGTTTAAATGCAAATGGAATTAAAACATATAGATTTGATAGTTTAAGACCAACTCCTGAATTATCTTTTGCAGTAAGAAACTTAGGATGTACTGCTGGTATAGTTGTAACAGCAAGTCATAATCCTCCTGAATATAATGGTTACAAAGTTTACTGGGATGATGGTGCTCAAATAGTCGAGCCAACAGATAAAGAAATTATTGCTGAGGTAAATGCTGTTACTGATTTTTCTACAATTAAAACTATGGATAAGCAAGAAGCTATTGATAAAGGCTTATACAATGTTATTGGAGAAGAAATTGATAAAAAATATATTGCTGAATTAAAAAAATTAGTAGTAAATGATGAAGCAATAAAAAATAATCAAAAAAATATTAAAATAGTATATACACCACTTCATGGAACAGGAAACCGTTTAGTTCATGCAATTTTAGATGAATTAGGTTTTGAAAATGTTTATGTAGTACCTGAACAAGAAAAACCTGATGGAAACTTTCCTACAGTAGATTACCCTAACCCTGAAGACCCTAAAGCATTCAAATTAGCTTTAGAATTAGCAAAAGAAAAAGATGCTGATTTAATTTTAGCCAATGACCCAGATGCTGATAGATTAGGTATGTATGTAAAAGATACAAAAACTGGTGAATATATTCAATTTAATGGAAATATGACAGGAAACTTAATTGCAGAATATATTTTATCTCAAAAAAAATCTCATAATAAATTACCTGCAAATGGTGCAGTAATTAAAACAATAGTATCTTCTAATTTAACAGATGCAATTGCTAAGGCATATAATGTAAAACTATTTTCAACATTAACTGGTTTTAAAAATATTGCAAAAATTATTAGAGGCTTTGAAGAAAATAATAACGAATATGAATGTTTATATTCTTATGAAGAAAGCTATGGATGTATAATTGGAACACATGCTAGAGATAAAGACGGAATTGTTGCAGTTATGACTCTATGCGAAGCTGCTTGTTACTATAAAGAAAAAGGTATGACTTTATGGGATGCAATGATTGCAATGTATGAAAAATATGGTTATTATAAAGAAAGACAATTTTCAATTACTTTAAAAGGTATTGAAGGAGCTGAAGCAATTAAACAAATGATGGAAAATATGAGAAATAACCCACCAAAAGAAATTGCAGGCGAAAAAGTATTATCAGTTGGAGATTATTTAGCACAAACTATTTGCTACACTGATTCTGGTAAATGCGAATCTACAAATTTACCAAAATCAAATGTACTTTATTATGATTTAACAAATGATAATTGGTGTTGTGTACGTCCTTCTGGAACAGAACCTAAAATTAAATTCTATATGGGAGTGAAAGGAACAAGCCTAGAAGACGCTGACAAGAAATTAAATGAATTAGAAACTGCAATGAGAGAAATTGCAAATTCTTAATTACTATGGTATAATACCATATATACCTATATATTTTATATTATAGTATAAGGAGAATGATTATGTGTGACATCTTACTTTTTGTATGTGAATTGGTAATGATTACCTGTTTCGTAGCAACTTTAATCCTTATCCCTTTACTATTATACTTTTTAATTAAATTCGTTAAAATTAATATTAAAAAGTAATAAACTGGAGTAGTCATTGACTACTCCAGTTTAATTATTTCCAGCCATTTATGTGAGCTCTTTTTATTGCTCCTGTCATATTTGCTCTAATTGTTGGAACTTGTTTTTCCCATTCAAATACCATGTTTTTCATGTTTTCTCTTTTTGAAACTCCATCCATCGGACAAACCTTTGGCATTACTTCTACATTATTTCTTTTAACAAACTTCTTTATTTCTTTTTCAGGTGTATCTATTAAAGGCCTAATAAGTGTAATTTTAGAACGATCCATATAACTTACTGGCGCAAAAGTTGATAAATTACCTGCATACAAAAAGTTAAGTAAAAATGTTTCCAAAGCATCATCTTGGTTATGCCCTAGTGCAATTTTATTACATCCTTCTCTTATTGCCACTGAATTTATTATTCCTCTACGCAAATTCGCACATAATGAACATGGATTTTTTTCTTTTCTAATGTCAAATACTATTTCTTTAATATGTGAAACTTCTTCAACATATTCTACCCCTATTTCTTCACACTTAGTTTTTAAAAATTCAGAATTAAAAAATTCAAATCCAGGATTTACACTAATTGCAATAACATCAAATTTTTTAGGATAAAATCTCTGTAATGCTTTTAATCCCATAAGCAATGTAAATGAATCTTTTCCACCTGAAAGTCCTACTGCTATTTTATCTCCTTCTTCTATCATATTATAATTATCAATTGTTCTTCTTAAATAACTTAAAATACGTTGCATTTATTTTCCCTCTAAACATTAAATTCTTATATAAAACAGATAAATTGTTGACTTTTTCTGTTTTTATGAGTATAATAAATATATAAAGATAAGCGACCACAGAAATGTGGCGTATCGCTAAATAGTATTTTTAAGAATTAAAATACATCTCTAACGACCAGACAGAGATGTGTTTTTTTTGCTGTCTAATTTTCTCGTTGTAACACTTAAAGTTACAAACAAGGCAATAGCGACAACAGTTATAATTGCAAGTTCAATAAATAATATGTATATAAATATAAAACAAACTTGTATTAATAACATATGCACCGCCTCCCTTCATTCAGAAAGCGATACGTCACACTCTGTTTTGCTTATCTATTAAATTATACTATTTTTTTACTTTTAAAACAAGCGAACATTACAATTTTTCCAGTAACATTTAGCCGTTTTTTTCATAAGTTATTATTATAATTTACATATATTTGGAGGAATTGTACATGGACGAATTTGAATATAGAGGAGACAAAAAAGAACCTAAAAAAAAGTTTGATTTTAAAAAAAGGAAAGATAATACTGTAAAATCTCTTTTTGAAATAGAGCATTTTTTGCGCGATTTTAAACAGGTTGCAAAGGGAATAACATTTTATAAAGTTTTTAAATGGTGATTTTGGGGTCGGGGTCAAAAGTTACCTTTTTTTCAGCAAAAGGTTCCTTTTGATCTCGTCCCCAGAATTGCCCAAAATTGTTTTATTTAATTCTAGTAAAAGTATCTTTAAAATTAATTTTTCTATCTTTAAATTCTTTATTTTCTTGTCCATTGATTAGTATTTTTACACCACTTACTTCATTAAGTTCAGTCAAAGTATTTACTATAGCTTTTATTGTTGTTTGTTCTGCTTTTTCCCCACCTTCATGATTTTCAATAAATTCATTTGATAAATCTAAATATCCTACATCTCCTTTTAGTTCTGCTCCTAGTACTTTAGTTCCAGTTGGAATCGCTGACTGTAACTTTTCGTTTTTTGGTTGCTCTATTAAAAGATTAACTAATGTTTCATATGGGTCTGTTAACAAATTTTTCACGTCTATCATTCTTCCTTCTGGTGTTAATTCTTTAGTTTCCTTATTCACATAGTATAAGGTTACTAAAGCTGTTCTCATTTGTTCATCTGTAGTTTCTTCTTGTGGCTGAATTACATTGTTTTCAGCATTTTTATCTTTATTTTTCCATAGTAAAAATACTGTAATAGCTATTGCTATTATTAAAATAATTATAATAATTAGTGTTTTCTTATTCATAAAAACTCATCCTTTCATTTACTTGTACTAATCAATAATTATGTATGGCTTGTTCATTTTAGAACTATAATTTTTTCTTTTTGTGAAACTTCTGTGAATTGGTGCTATTTACCATGTCAAATACATTGACTTTTTATCAATTTTTATGTAAAATATTTAGTGATTTATATTGATTTCAATATAATAGTTAGGAGATATTTATTAAATGGAAAAATTATTACATGTAGGTTTAGACGTAGGGTCTACCACAGTTAAAATCGTCATTATGGACGAGAATTTAAATACAATATATACAGATTATCAAAGGCATTTTTCAGACACTAAGAATACTGTTTGCAATGTATTAACAGATTTAGCAAAAAAATATGAAGATTATGAATTCACTATAGCCCTAACAGGTTCTGGTGCTATGAGTGCTGCTAATTTTCTAGATTTACCATTTATTCAAGAAGTTGTTTCTTGCAAGAGAGCAGTTGAAAAGTACATACCACAAACTGATGTAGTTATTGAGCTTGGTGGAGAAGATGCTAAAATTATATACTTTGACAAGTCAATTGAACAACGTATGAATGGTACTTGTGCTGGTGGTACAGGTGCATTTATAGACCAAATGGCATCTCTTTTACATACAGATCCAACTGGTTTAAATGAGTTAGCTAAAAATCATAAAATGATATATCCAATAGCTTCACGTTGTGGGGTTTTTGCAAAGACTGATGTTCAACCTTTATTAAATGAAGGAGCTGCCAAAGAAGATATTGCTGCATCAATTTTTCAAGCTGTTGTTAATCAAACAATTAGTGGTTTAGCTTGTGGAAGACCAATTCGTGGAAATGTTGCATTTTTAGGTGGTCCATTAAATTATTTATCAGAACTTCGTAATCGTTTTATTGAAACATTAAAACTAGAGGGCGACGCAATCATTATTCCTGAAGAAGCTCATCTTTTAGTTGCAAAAGGTGCTGCATTAGACTCTGTAGAATCTTCTCATGCAATTACATCACAAAAATTAAAAAGTAAAATAGAAATGTTAAGAAGTTCACATGATGACACTTCTCACCCACTTTCACCTTTATTTTCTATAGACGAAGAATACAAAGAATTTAAAGAAAGACATGATAAAGAAACTGTAAAAAAAGGTGATTTAAAAACTTATGAAGGTGACTGTTTCGTAGGTATAGATGCAGGTTCTACAACAACAAAATTAACTGTAATTGACAGTGAAGGAACCCTTCTTTATTCATTATATGGAAGCAATGAAGGAAATCCTTTACAAAGTGTTATTCAAATGCTTAAAAAATTATATGCAGAAAAGCCTGAAAAAACTATAATTCGTTATAGTGGTGTTACAGGTTATGGCGAGAAACTTATACAAACTGCATTAAATGTTGATTTAAATGAAATTGAAACAATTGCACATTATACAGCAGCTAAACAATTTATGCCTAATGTTACTAGCATAGTAGATATTGGTGGTCAAGATATGAAATATATTCGTATGAAAAATGGCGCAATTGATAATATTATGCTAAATGAGGCTTGTTCTTCTGGTTGTGGTTCATTTATTGAAACATTTGCTAAAAGTTTAAATTTATCTATTGAAGAATTTGTAAATTCTGCTTTAGAAGCAAGAAGACCTGTTGATTTAGGTTCTCGTTGTACAGTATTTATGAATTCAAAAATTAAACAAGCTCAAAAAGAAGGCTATAGTGTTGGAGATATTTCTGCTGGACTTTCATATTCTGTTATAAAAAATGCTATTCAAAAAGTAATGAAAGTTAGAGATGTAAAAACCTTAGGTGCACACATTGTTGTACAAGGAGGTACTTTCTACAATGATGCAGTATTACGTGCATTTGAGTTAATTGTTGGTAGAAATGTTGTAAGACCTGATATTGCTGGTTTAATGGGTGCTTATGGTGTAGCATTACTTGCCAAAGAACAATATGAAGCTAATTTAGATATGGAATATGTATCTACTTTAAGCAAACCTGAAGATTTAGATAAATTAAAAATTGATATTTCACATGTTCGTTGTAATGGTTGTGAAAATCATTGTTTACTTACAATAAATAAATTTAGTAATGGGTCAAGATATATCTCTGGTAACCGTTGTGAAAAAGGTGCTGGAAATGTTGGAGAGCATAAAGATTTACCAAATGTTATGAAATATAAATATGAAAGAATCTTTGGTTATACACCTTTAGATGAAAAAGATGCTTCTCGTGGAACTATTGGTATCCCTAGGGTTTTGAATATGTATGAGGATTATCCGTTCTGGTTTACATTTTTAACAAATTTAGGATTCCGTGTTGTTTTATCAGAAAAAAGTAATCGTAAAACTTATGAAAAAGGAATGGAAAGTATGCCATCAGAATCAGTTTGCTTCCCTGCAAAACTTTCTCATGGTCATATTATAGGACTTATAAAACAAGGTATAAAAACTATTTTTTATCCATGTATGCCATATTCAAGAAAAGAATATGAAAAAGCTGATAACCATTATAATTGCCCTATTGTAATTTCATATTCAGAAGTTTTAAAAAATAATGTTGAAGAATTAAAAGAAAACGATATTAAATTTTTAAATCCATTTTTACCTTTCGATTGCAAAAAACTAGCTGAAACAATTATGGAATTGCCAGAATTTGTTGAATACAACTTTACTAAAAAAGAATTATTAATAGCTGCAAAGAAAGCTGAAGAAGAGTATCAAAAATGTAAACAAGATATTCGTGATAAAGGTGAAGAAACCTTAGAATACATGAATAAAAATAATTTAAAAGGTATTGTTTTAGCAGGAAGACCATATCATGTAGACCCTGAAGTAAATCATGGTATTGATACTTTAATTACAAGTTTAGGTTTATGTGTTTTAACAGAAGATTCAATTTGTAATCAAACTGAAGTTAAAAGACCTATTCGTGTAGTTGATCAATGGGTATTTCATGCTAGATTATATGCAGCAGCAGATTTTGTTGGTAAACATGACAACCTTGAATTAGTTCAATTAAATTCATTCGGTTGTGGTGTAGATGCTGTTACTACTGATCAAGTTGAAGAAATATTAAACAGCTTTGGTAAAATGTATACTTTAATAAAAATAGATGAAATAAATAATTTAGGTGCTGTTCGTATTCGTATTCGTTCCCTTTTAGCTAGTATGAAGAAAAGAGAACAAAATAAAGAATTAGAAAAAGGCTCTGGAAATTATGCGCAAGTTAAAAAAATCTTTGATAAAGATATGAAAAAGGATTATACTATTTTAATTCCTCAAATGGCTCCAATACATTTTGAGCTACTAGAAGCTGCAGTTGCTTCATGTGGTTACAAAGTAGAATTATTAAGGAACTGCACTCAGCATACTGTTGAAACCGGATTGAAATATGTAAATAATGATGCTTGTTATCCATCTATTTTAACTACTGGTCAAATGATAGAAGCTTTAGAATCTGGCAAATATGATTTAAATAAAACAGCCTTAATAATGTCTCAAACTGGTGGTGGCTGTAGAGCAACAAACTACATTGGATTTATTCGTAAAGCTTTAAAAGATGCTGGCTTTGCAAATGTTCCAGTTATATCATTTAATGTTGTTGGTATGGAAAAAATGCCTGGATTTAAAATTACAATACCAATGATTGAAAGAATGATTAAATGCGTTGTGTATGCAGATTTATTACAAAAAATGCTTACTAAAAATAGAGCTTATGAAATACATAAAGGTGAAACTCAAAAATTATTTGATGAGTGGATGGAAAAATGTAAAACATTAGTTGTAAAATCAACTATGAAAAAATTTAAACAAAGTATTTATGATATAGTAAATGATTTTGAAAAAATCAAGCTAGATACTTCAGTTGAAAAACCAAAAGTAGGTATTGTTGGTGAAGTACTTATTAAATATCATCCTTTTGGAAATAATTTTGTAGCAGATAAATTAGAAGAAGAAGGTGCTGAAGTAATTCTTCCTGATTTTATGGGATTTGTTAAATTTATAGCAACACATAAAATTACTTTTAATCAATTAATAAAAACTGATAAAATGAAAGCTAAATTATTTAAAGCTGCAATTAAATTAATTGATATTTTAGAAAAAGATTCTGTTATAGCTCTTAAAAATTCCAAAAAAGGTTATTTATTACCTTGCAATATATTTGAGCTAGAAACTAAAGTTAAGGACATTTTATCAATTGGAAATCAAACAGGTGAAGGCTGGTTTTTAACAGCTGAAATGGTAGAATATATTGAACATGGTATTCCAAATATAGTTTGTGTGCAACCATTTGCATGTTTACCAAATCATGTAGTTGGAAAAGGTGTTATAAAAACTATTAGAGATAAATACCCTGATGCAAATATTGCTCCAGTTGATTATGATCCTGGTGCTAGTGAAGCAAATCAAACAAATAGAATTAAATTATTAATGACAGTTGCAAAAGATAATTTAAAAAGACAACAAAAAGAAAAATTAGCTATCGAAAAAGAAAATGCAAATAAAGATAAAAAAATAACAGTATAAACTACTGTTATTTTTTTGGCGTAGGTGAGAGGATTTGAACCTCCGCGGCCCTTGCGAACCCTAACAGTTTAGCAAACTGTCCCCTTCAACCACTTGGGTACACCTACATATTTTAGAATGTGTTTTTTCTATAAAAAAATGGCGGAGAGGGTGGGATTCGAACCCACGGTAGGCTACAAACCTACGCCAATTTTCAAGACTGGTGCCATAAACCAACTCGACCACCTCTCCACTTAGATTATCAATACCAATGTACCGGTAACCTTATATATAATAGCACATTTGTCACTCAGTTGTCAATAGAATTATACTTAGAAAATCAAAAAATTGCCAAAATTTATTTATTAAAATTTTAGCAATTTTTTATCTATTTTATTAGGTTTAAAATTCTTTCTAATTCATCATTTGTAGAGTATTGAATAATAATTTTACCACTTCTTTTTCCTGCATTTAATTTAACTTTTGTTCCAAAAAAACTTTGGAAACTATCTTCTATATCTCTACAAATAGCTTGTCTTCTTTCTTCATATTTAGGTGATGTTTTCTTTTGGTCTTGAACTTTCTTTTCAATATCTCTAACCGTTTCACCTTTTTCTATAATTCTAATTGCTGCAGCATATTGCTTGTCTGGATCAGTTATACATAATAAAGATCTACAATGACCTTCATTTAGTTTTCCATCAATAGCTAATTGCATTACTCTTTCATCTAAGTTCAATAATCTTAATGTATTTGTAACTGTACTTCTATTTAGACCTATTGTATCTGCTAATTGCTGTTGTGTCATACCATAATCATCTAACAATTGTCTAAATCCTCTTGCTTTATCTATTGGGTTTAAGTCTTCTCTTTGTATATTTTCAATTAAAGCAATTTCCTTGTTTTTTCTTTCGTCATTTTCTCTAACAATACAAGGCATCTCTTTTAACCCAGCTTTTTTAGCAGCTCTCCATCTTCTTTCTCCTGCAACAATTTCATAATATCCATCTTTTTTAGAAACTATAATTGGTTGAATTACACCATATTTTTCTATTGATTTTGCAAGTTCTTCTATTGATTCACTTGGAAAATTTCTTCTTGGTTGGTTTCTATTTGGTTCTATTTCAATAACTTTTATACTTTGAACAATCTCTTCCCCATCTTTTAATTTTTTTTCTTCTTCTTTAGTTAATTGATTCTCACTAAATAAAGCTTCTAATCCTTTTCCTAAACCTGTTTTTTTAACAGCCATTATAACATCTCCTTTTCTTTTATACTGCATGTTTTCCTTTTGTATTATCATTATTTTTCAAAAATTCTTTTACAAATTTATCATAACTTTTAGCACCTTTTGATCTTGGATCATATATAGATATTGGCATTCCATAACTTGGCGCCTCACTTAGTTTTACGTTTCTAGGAATTACTGTTTTATATACTTTGTTTTCAAAATATTTATTAACTTCTTTTACTACTTGGTTAGATAAGTTTGTTCTAATATCATACATAGTAAGTAATGCTCCCTCTACTTCCAAGTCCTTATTTAAGTGTTTTTTTACTAAATTAATAGTGTTTATAAGTTGTCCTAATCCCTCTAGAGCGTAATATTCACATTGTACTGGTATCAATACACTATCTGATGCTGTAAATGAATTTAATGTAATTAATCCTAATGATGGTGGACAGTCAATAATAATATAGTCAAACTTATCTTTTATTGATTCTAACTTTTCTTTCATTCTATATTCTCTCGACATCATTGAAACTAGCTCAACTTCTGCTCCTGCAAGGTTTATATTAGATGGACAAATATATAAATTTTTAATTTCTGTTTTTTGAATAGTATCTTTACTTTCTACTTCATCACTAATTATTAAATCATAAACAGATAATTCTGTATTTTTATCCATTCCAACACCACTTGTAGCATTTCCTTGTGGGTCTGCATCTATTAGCAAAACTTTCTTTCCTCTTTTGGCAAGTAAAGTGCTTAAATTCACTGAAGTTGTAGTCTTTCCTACTCCACCTTTTTGATTTGCAACTGATATAATTTTTCCCAATTTAATTGCCTCCTTTGTTGTTTTATGTAAACTATTCTAATATCTAATTATATTAAAAGGGACATATTAATGATATAAAAATATCGTCAATATGTCAATGAATTTTTGAAAAAAATATAATAATTTTCACAATAAATCTTGAAATTATAAATTAGTAAGAAAAGTGGCTTTGCCACCTGTACGGGGTTGCTATGCAACCCGTACATCCCAAGGTAACTTAACCTTGTTGTATAGCAAAAATCTTCGATTTTTCCTATACAATAAAAAAGTAACCTCTGCTTTAGTTACAAAGGTCACTTTAAAATTATATTATTGGCTCTTTTGCTGGTGTTCCAGCTTTTCTAGGATATTTACTTGGTGTATTTTTTACCTTTTTTATTACTACTATTTTTCTTTTAATATCAGTATTTGGTAATGTAATTTCATCTATTTTTTCAATTTCTCCTCCAAGAATTTCAATAGCTTTTTTAGCTTCTTTTAATTCTTCTTCAATTTCAAAAGATTTCATACAAATACATCTTCCGCCTACTTTTACAAATGGCAACATATATTCTAAAAGTACATTTAGTCTTGCTACAGCTCTTGATGTTACAATATCATAAGCTTCTCTCTCTTTGCTCACAAATTCTTCTGCTCTACCATGAATTGCTTGTATACTTTTCAATTCTAGCTCATTTATTACTGTTTGTAAGAATATTATTCTTTTATTTAAAGAATCTAATAGTGTGAATTTCTTATTTTCTTCTAATATTTTTAAAGGTATTCCAGGAAATCCTGCTCCTGTGCCAATATCAAGCACTGTATCTGCTTCTTTTAAATATGGAATAATTGTCAAGCTATCTATAAAGTGCTTTAATATTACTTCTTCTGGATCTGTTATTGCTGTCAAATTCATTTTTTCATTCCATTCTAATAATAATTCCATATATTTATAAAACTGTTCTGCTTGTTTTTGAGATATTTCTATTCCAATGGAATTTACTTTTTCAATTAGATCATTACTAAATTCTAATTTATTCATAATCAATATTATACCTTTCTATTCGTTTGTTCTAAATAAATAAGCAACACCGATATATCTGCTGGTGAAACGCCTGATATTCTAGAAGCTTGGCCTACTGAATTTGGTTTTATTTTGTTTAATTTTTGTCTTGCTTCTAATCTAAGCCCTTTAATTGTACTATAATCTATATCTTGTGGCAACAATTTTGCTTCCAGTTTTTTAAATTTTTCAACTTGTGCTTGTTGTAGTTTTATATAACCTTTATATTTTACTTCTATTTCTACTTCTTGAGTTACTTCTTTAGGCAATTCTTTTCTATTCTCATCAATTTCACCTAAAAGTTCGTAATTCATTTCTGTCCTTCTTAATAATTCTGCCATTTTTACACCTGTTGTAAGTGCCGAAGAATTATTATTTTTTAACAATTCATTTACCTTCTCTGTTGGCTTAACCACAGTGTTTTCAAGTCTTTCAATTTCTTCTTCAATTTGTTTTTTCTTAATTAAAAACGCTTGATATCTTTCTTCAGATATTAAACCTACATCATGTCCTATTTCTGTTAATCTTAAATCAGTATTGTCTTGTCTTAGTAATAACCTATATTCTGCTCTAGAAGTCATCATTCTATATGGTTCATTAGTTCCTTTTGTTACAATATCATCAATTAAAACTCCTATATATGCTTGTGAACGGTCTAGGATGACTGGTTTTCTTCCTCTTACTTTTTGTGCTACATTTATTCCTGCTATAATTCCTTGTGATGCAGCTTCTTCATATCCAGAAGTTCCATTTATTTGACCTGCAAAAAACATTCCATCTATTTTTTTATGTTCTAATGATAATTTTAATTCAGATGGATCTATACAATCATATTCAATTGCATATGCCGGTCTTGTAAATTCGGCATGTTCTAATCCAGGTATAGTGCGATACATAGCTATTTGTACATCTTCAGGAAGTGATGAACTCATTCCTTGTATATACATTTCGTCTGTATCTCTTCCTATTGGTTCTACAAATATTTGATGTCTTTCTTTATCCGCAAATCTAACTACTTTGTCTTCTATAGATGGACAATATCTTGGCCCTGTACCTGTTATTTCTCCACCATATAAGGGTGAACGGTGCAAGTTTTTCCTTATAATTTCATGTGTTTCAGGTGTTGTGTATGTCAAATAACATGGTAATTGTTCTTCTTTTTCTACTATTTTATCTTCAAATGAAAATGCTGTAGGATTTTTATCCCCATCTTGTCTTTCCATTTTAGAAAAATCAATAGAATTTTTATTTATTCTCGCTGGTGTTCCAGTTTTAAATCTTACAAGGTTTATACCGATTTTTCTTAACATATCAGATAACCTATTTGCTGGGAACACACCATCTGGACCACTTTCGTAAGATACTTCTCCTATATATATTTTTCCTTTTAAATATGTACCAGTTGCTAATATAACATTATCCACCTCATATATTGCACCTATATTTGTTTCTACAGATTTTACTTTTCCGTCTTCCACTCCAATGTCAACTATTTCTGCTTGTTTTAAATATAAGTTTGGTTGTTTTTCAAGAGTATGTTTCATTTCCATTTGATATTTTTTTCTATCCGCTTGAGCTCTCAAGGAGTACACTGCCGGTCCTTTTGATGTATTTAACATTCTAAGTTGAGTATATGTTTTATCTATATTTTTACCCATTTCTCCACCTAAGCAGTCTATCTCCATTACTAAATGTCCTTTTGAACTTCCACCAATGTGTGGATTACATGGCATATTTGCAACAGCTTCCAAACTTATACTAAATAATAAAGTCTTTAATCCTAATCTTGCTGTTGCTAGAGCCGCCTCACATCCAGCATGTCCTGCCCCTATTACTGCTACATCATATTTTCCTGCATTATATTTCATTTTTATTTTACCTTCCTTGTTAAATTTATTTTCTATTTTTTGGTCCAGTTTTCTATGAAACAGAAATCACTGTTTGATACAACTTTTTGGATTGTCGTTTTTTGTCGAAAGTGTTTTATTTTGATTTTTCAACACTTTGTCGAAACTCTTTTAAAAATATTGTCTTTTTGTTGTGGTTTACTGTTCGTGTTTCACGCATTTTTTTCCTCTGAAACTATATATTTCATTATACTTTGCTTGTGAAACATATAGGTTAATATTTTACTCTTATAGTAATTCAATGCTTTAAAATTAAAATTATAAAGTCTTATTTTCCTAAACAAAATTTAGAAAATATATTATTTATTATATCTTCAGACACATTTTCTCCAGTTATTTCACTCAAATCTTCGAGGGCTTCTTTTAGTGAAACTGCCACTACATCAATAGGCATTTCTATTTCAATTCCTTTTTTAGCTTGTTCTAAAGCATCTATAGATTTTCTTATTTGATTTTTATGTCTTATATTTGTTATTACTTCCCCGTCATTTATTTCAATTTCATTTAATTTAAACATTTTCAAGATTTGCTCATATAAATCTTCTAACCCTTCTTTAGTTTTAGCAGATATTTTTACAACTGGTTTATTAACATTTTTAATGTTAATGTCATTTTCTAGTCCATTATCTTTTTCATCAATCTTATTTAATAGTATAATCGAGTTCTTATTTTTAAGAATTTCCAGTATTCGCAAATCCTCGGCTTCTAAGCCGTTTTGTGTTATCAAATATACCTATTATTAGATCAGCTTCATTTGACAGCTCTAAAGCCTTTTTAACGCCAATTTTTTCAATCTCGTCTTGAGTATTTCTTATTCCTGCTGTATCTATCAATTTTAAAGGTATCCCTTGAATTTGTACCATCTCTTCAATAGTATCTCTAGTTGTTCCCTCTATTTGACTTACAATTGCTCTTTCTTCATTTAAAATAGCATTTAGTAATGATGATTTTCCTGCATTTGGTTTTCCTAATATAACTGTTTTTATTCCTTCTTTTAATACTTTTCCACTATCAAAACTTTTTTCTAATTTAAATAATTTCTCTTCAATTGCATTTATTTGTTCAATTAGTTTCTTATTAACTATTTCCGGTACTTCGTCATATTCAGGGTAATCAATAGATGCCTCTATATCAGCCATTATGTTTAATAAATTTTGGCGTATATCTTGAATTTTTTTAGATAAACTTCCTTCTAATTGTTTAAATGATGCTTTTGCTTCTTGAGAAGTTTTAGCATTTATCAAATCAATAATACCTTCAGCTTGTGATAAATCTATTCTACCATTCAAAAAAGCTCTTTTAGTAAACTCGCCTGGCTCAGCCATTTCAGCTCCAGCTAATAAACATTGTTCTAAGATTTTTTGTTCAATTACCACTCCCCCATGTGAATTTATTTCACACATATTTTCAGTAGTATAGCTTTTAGGTGATTTAAAAAATGATACTAAAACCTCGTCTATTTTTTGCTTTGTTTTAAAATCTATAATATATCCATATTTTATGGTATATCCAGATATTTCTTCCATATCTTGCTTTTGTTTTGGCACAAAAATTTTATCTAATATTTCAAAACATTCTTTACCGCTCATTCTAATAATTCCAATTCCTCCATTAGCCGGAGCTGTTGAAATTGCAGCAATTGTACTCATCTCTTACCTCCCTGTTATTAAAAATCAAGAAGCCAAAGCTAGAATTAGTTAAATTAACTAAAATCCGAACTTTGACTTCCGATTTTTCTTATTTTTTTGCTATAATAACTTTTCTGTATGGTTCCTCACCAACACTATAAGTTCTTACTCTTTTACTATCTTGTAATCTATTATGAATAATTTTTCTTTCATAAGCAGACATTGGCTCTAAAGTAACTTGTTTGCCTGTATTTATAACTGTTCTTGTTAATTTATCAGCAAGTTCTTCTAATGCTTTTTGTCTTTTAGCTCTGTATCCTTCAATATCTAACACAAGATGAACTCTACTTTCTACTTGTTTATTAGCAATTGCAGTTAAAATTGCTTGCATAGAGTTTAATGTTTCACCTCTATAGCCAATTAGTTTTCCTGCGTCTTCCCCATTTAATGTAACATATACATATTCATCATCTGAAGAAACTTTATATTCCATATTGTTCACTTTAGAAACAAAATCTTTTAAAAATGCTTGTAAGTTCAATTTTGCCTTTTCTAACTCTTCTGGTTTTAAAGGTGCTCTTTTTTCTTTTTCAATATGTTTTACTTCTTCTCTGGGTTTGTTCTCAGCTTTCTTTTCTGTTACTACATCTTTCAAAGTCATTTCAACTTTTACTACTCTAGGAGCTAATATGCTAAAAAAGCTTCTCTTTTCTTCATTTTCTAATATTTTTATATCAACTTTATCTTTAGATACTTTTAATTCTTTCAACCCTTTTTCAATAGCTTCTGTTGAAGTTTTTCCTTCTACAATAATACTTTTAGCCATTAGAAGATTCCTCCTTATTGTCCTCTTTTTCCATAACTTTATTTATAATAAGTCTTTCAATAATCATTAAAATATTACTTGCTAACCAATACAAAGCCAATCCTAATGGAGCAATAATTGCAATCATAACAGACATTACTGGTATCATATACATCATACTATTGCTCATTTGTTGCATTTGTTCTGTCGGATCAACTTCTTTGTTATCCTCCTCACTAGAAACAACAACATCTTGTTTTTGTTTCTTTTTTTGAGTTACTGTTGTTAGTTTTGTTGATATAATTGAAGTTATAACATAAAGAACTGGAATAACATAAACTCTCCAATCATTTAAGTTTTGTGTTGGAACTTTGCTTAAATCAATTCCTAAAAATTCCATATTCAATCTTAATTGATTGTATTCTTGTTGTTTTTTTACTAGTTCTTCCCTATTTTCTACATTTTCTTGTTCTAATTGTTTAGATATTTCTTGATATTTTGTTTCTGCATAATCAATTGTAGCTATTTGCACATAACTATTATTTGAATTATATCCACTTTCTTTCATTTCAGTTGTATATGCATCAATTAGATTATTATCTATTTTTTTCATATATGTAAGTGGTTGACTAACTAGCCAAAATACAGATAAAATGATTACCAATTGTAAAATAGATGTCAAACACCCACTAAAAGGACTCATTTTTTCTCTTTTATATAATTCTATTGTTTCTTGATTTAATTTTTCTGGATTATTTTTATATTTTTTCTGAATTTCTGACATCTCAGCTTGAAGTGCAGCTGATTTTTTCATTGACTTTTGTTGTTTAATTGTAATTGGTATTAAAATAACTCTTAAAATTACTGAGAATATTAAAATTGCTACACCATAGTTACTAAAAACCTCATATAACCAATTAAGCAAATAGCCAAATATTCCTGATATAAAACCCATGAAATTCCTCCTAATTTAAAGGGTCATATCCCCCTTTTGCAAAAGGATGACACTTTAATAATCTTTTTATTCCCAAATATATTCCCTTAATACAGCCATATTTTTTTATTGCCTGTATCATATATTCTGAGCAACTCGGATAAAATTTGCAATGTATTCCAAAAGCTCCAATAATTGGTGAAATTATTTTTTTATATCCTTTTAATAGAAAAACAAAAATACTTTTCACTTATAAAAGCCCTGCCTTTGTAAATGATTTTTCCATATCACTTTTTATAATATGAAAATTTACTTGTTCTACTGGTACTTTTTTATTCCACAAAAAAACAATATTATAACCTTGTTTTAGTTGGTCTTGAATTAGCCTATAGTTTTCTCTAATTTTTCTTTTAATGTGATTTCTTTTTACTGCATTACATGTCTTTTTAGAAACTGCTATTCCAAATCTATTAGTTGATTGCTTATTTTCTGCTATATATATTGTTATTTGTTTGCCAATATAAAATTTACCTTTATTTAGAACATTTTGAAATTCATAATTTTTCTTCAAGGTTTTCATTTTTTTCATCAAAATCACTCAATCTCATAAAACTTAAAAAGGTCACCGCTTATTACGTGACCATTTTTATTACGCACTTAATTTTTTTCTTCCTTTTGCACGTCTAGCTTTTAATACATTTCTTCCAGATTTTGTTTTCATTCTTTTCATAAAACCATGTTCTTTTTGTTCTTGTCTTTTTTTAGGTTGATATGTTCTTTTCATTTTAGCACCTCCTATGTTTTTTCTTATTTAAACCACGAATGGATTATTTATTAAATATAAGCTTTATTATTATACACCTTACCAGCTTATTATGTCAATACACATAAACAATTTTTACATTTTATTTTTTATTCTATTGACTATTTAATTGTATTTTTGATATGATATACTAACATAGGGAAATAAGGTTTTTACGAATTTTGAAAACACATAATTATTATGTTAATAATTTTAAATTTTTGTTTATTTATTAGTATTTATGGAGTTTACTTTTCCACAGTTGTGGATAACTTTGTGGAAAACTTTACGTAATAATTTTATGTTTTATTAATATACTGAAGGGATTGAAGGAGTAATGCAAAAGGCAGAAATTAATGAACTAAATACAAAAGCAAAAGAACTACTAAAAACTGAAGTAACTGGAATTTCATATAGTACATGGATTAGTAATATTGAAATTTTTTCAGTTGATGACACTACAATTACTATAATGGCACAAAATATTGTACATAAAGATATGTTAGAATCTAGATATTTATCTTTATTAAAAAACACATTTAGTTTTATTACTCATAAAAATTATGATGTAAAAATAATTTGTGAAGAGGATATGCCAAAAGATGAAGCTCCTGTGATTCCAACAAATACACCAAACAGTTCTAATTTAAATCCAAAATATACATTTAATAGTTTTGTTGTTGGTAATAATAATTCTTTTGCACATGCTGCCGCATTAGCTGTTGCTGAAGCACCTGCTACAGCATATAATCCTTTGTTTTTGTATGGGGGAGTAGGGCTTGGCAAAACTCACTTAATGCATGCTATTGGAAATGAAATATTAAAAAACAACAAAAATGCAAGTGTTTTATATGTTAGTTCAGAAAAATTTACAAATCAATTTATAAATGCTATCAAAGATAATAAAAACGAAATGTTTCGTAATAAATATCGTAATATAGATGTTCTACTTATAGATGATATTCAATTTATTGCCGGAAAAGAAAGAATTCAAGAGGAGTTTTTCCACACATTTAATACTTTACATGATGATGGAAAACAAATTATCATTTCTAGTGATAGACCTCCAAAAGATATTCAACCTTTAGAAGATCGCTTAAGAACACGTTTCGAATGGGGACTTATTGCAGATATTTCTAATCCAGATTATGAAACACGTATGGCAATATTAAAAAAGAAGGCTCAATTAGATAATATTATTATTGATGATGATGTTTTAGTAAATATAGCTACACATATAGATACAAATATTAGGGAGTTGGAGGGAGCATTAAATAAATTAATTGCTTATTCAACCTTATCAAATAGTCCAATTACAATAGAACTTTCTAATAAAGCTATATCTGATGTAGTTTCACATCATAATAAAGTACTTTCTATTGAATACATTCAAGAAGTTTGTGCTAAATATTTTAATGTTACAGTAGAAGACTTAAAAGGTTCAAGAAGGTCTGCTGATATTGCATTTGCAAGACAAGTCGCTATGTATTTTTGTAGAGATGTTGCAAACCTTTCTACACCAAAAATAGGACTAGCTTTTGGTAAAAGAGACCATTCAACTGTAATGCATGGATGCAATAAAATAGCAAATGAAATTAAAGAAAATACAAATACAAAACTAATTGTGGAAACTGTGAAAAACTCTTTATTTGCTGATTAAGTCTTTTATATGAATAAAAAGAAAAATTTTTTAAAATTTATGTTTTGAAAAATGTTCGTTTGGAAAATGTAGTTGCATTTCTTCTTACGGAATTCATACATTAGATATCCACAACTACTTGTGAATTATTTGTTGAAAACTTGTTGATAACTATTTTTCCACAATCAAAAAATGAAATTGTAAATAACTTTTTAAGTTGTCCACAAATTTATCACCAAATATTTTGCTAGGGAAC